>ENA-OZMX01000042-OZMX01000042.1-human-gut-metagenome-genome-assembly--contig:-NODE-42-length-62028-cov-9.417295_pt1 | contig 62028 bp, 57 predicted proteins | sample MGYA00244192_ERZ653819 | MGnify/ENA primary metagenome ERZ653819 (study PRJEB26926, sample SAMN06164618) | human gut metagenome | biome: ENVO:00009003; feature: ENVO:2100002; material: ENVO:00002003... | reverse complement strand
AGTGCTAATGCACAGACCACCCGAACAAACTGGCTTTTAGCCGTGAGTGCGCCTCTTAATCGAGCTTAAAATCAAAAAAATCTTTCCTCAACGAGAAAAGATTTTCAAGTATATTTTAAATGAACTCGATTAAGAGGCGCACGCCCTCGCCCGTTAAAAAAAATAGAATTGAAAAAGAAAGACAGTTCGTGAAAAATTTCCCGCATATATGAAAATCGGAATAGGACAGATAAACGCGGCAGTCGGCGACTTCGAACGCAATTTCGAAAAGATTTTGTCGGCGTCGAAAACATTCGCCGAAAACGGCGCGGATTTTGCGGTGTTTCCGGAGGGCGCACTCACGGGCTACCCACTGCGCGATTTAACTTTCTACACAAAGTTCGTCGAAAAAACACAGACATACCTGCAAAGACTCGCCGAACAAACTCCGTTGCCGATTCTCGTCGGCGGCGTGCGCAAAAGCGGCTTGAACGTCGGCGTGTTCGATTCCGCATTCTGGCTTGAAGGCGGCAAAATAAAATACACCTACGACAAAATCCTCCTGCCAAATTACGGCACGTTGAACGACCCGCGCAACTTCGATTCGGGTTCGGATTTCCTCTCGTTCGAGTTCGAGGGCGCGAAAATCGGAATCACCGTCTGCGAAGACATCTGGACACTCCCGAGCGTTTCCACATCGGCGCGTTATTCCGGCAAACATTTGCCGCTCGACCACTTCGAGGCAATGGCGGCGCGCGGCGAAAAACTCGACCTGCTCGTCAATATTTCCGCGAGCGTCTTCTCTTCGACAAACGACAACGTCCGCGCCAAAAACGGAATGCTTTTCGGCGTCTCGCAAAAGATTCACGCCCCCGTTTTGTGGTGCAACCTCGTGGGCGGGTGCGACGAAATCGTGTTCGCGGGCGGCAGCTGCTACGTCGACGCCGCGGCGGAAAAATCCAAGACTTTGCCCAAATTCCGCGAGGCGTTTGAAATAGTCGATACCGACGCTATTTCGGGCTACGACGGCGACGCCGCAGACTTCAACGGAATCGCCGACATTCACGCGGCTCTCGTAATGGCGTTGCGCGATTTCGTTTCGAAAGTCGGCGCAAAAAAAGTTCTCATCGGGCTTAGCGGCGGAATCGATTCGGCAGTCGTTGCGGCGTTGGCAGTCGAGGCATTGGGCGCGGACGCCGTGATGGGCGTTTCAATGCCGTCGAAAATTTCGAGCGAACACAGCAAGAACGACGCCCGCTCGCTCGCCGAAAATCTCGGCATAAAATTCGATACCGTGGGCATTACCGACATCGTATCCGCCACCGAAAAAACGCTCGCGCCCGTATTCGCGGGGCGTCCGCGCGACGTCGCCGAAGAAAACATCCAGTCGCGCTCGCGAGGCTTGGTGCTTATGGCAATCTCCAACAAGTTCGGCTCGCTCGTGCTGACGACGGGCAACAAGAGCGAGTGCGCCGTTGGCTATTGCACGCTTTACGGCGACACTTGCGGCGCGTTCGCGCCCATTTGCGACGTCTATAAAACCGACGTCTACAAGCTTGCAAACTACATCAACAAAACCGCTGGGCGCGAAATCATTCCGCAAAACACAATCGACAAACCGCCGTCCGCCGAGCTTCGCCCCGACCAGAAGGACGAAGATTCCCTGCCGCCCTACGATTTGCTCGACGCCGTTTTGCGCCTGCATATCGACGAATACAAGTCGGTTTCGGAAATCGTCGCCCTCGGCTATCCGCGCGAAGTCGTCGAAGACGTGGCGCGGAAAGTCGCCCGCTGCGAATACAAGCGGACTCAATACCCGATTGGCCCGAAACTCACGCCGGTTTCGTTCGCCGCCGACAGAAAAATTTTAGTGTGCGCAAAAAGGGGCGCGGAATAATTATTATGACATCGAAACAGCTTTTTGAGGAATCGAAAAAATACATCTCCGGCGGAGTGAATTCGCCCGTGCGCGCATTCGGCAACGTCGGCGGAATCCCGTTTTTTACCGAGAGCGTCGACGGCTCGAAAATCAAAACGTGCGACGGCAAAACGCTTGTCGACTACGTTTGCACTTGGGGCCCCGCGCTTTTCGGACACAACAACCCCGCAATCCGCGCGGCGGTTGCCGACGCGCTCGAACGCGGAACGAGCTTCGGCACGCCCTCCGTCGGCGAGCTTGAAATGGCGAAAATGATAACGGCTATGATTCCCTGCGCCGAACTTGTGCGTATGACAAACTCGGGCACGGAGGCTACAATGTCCTGCGTGCGCCTTGCCCGCGGCTGGACAAAGCGCGACATAATCGTAAAGTTTTCGGGCTGCTACCACGGACATTCCGACAGCCTGCTCGTCAAGGCTGGCAGCGGCGCGCTGACATTCGGCAATCCCGATTCCGCGGGCATTCCCGAGGGAATCGCAAGACTCACGATTGTCCTGCCCTTTAACGATTTCGACGCGCTCGACGAATGCTTTTCAAAATACGGCGAACAAATCGCGGGCGTGATTGTCGAGCCATACCCCGCAAACGTCGGACTTATCGTCCCCCTCGCGGGCTTCCTAAAAAAACTGCGCGAACTTTGCACAAAATACGGCAGCCTGCTAATCTTCGACGAAGTTATTACGGGCTTCCGCGTCGCCGAGGGCGGGGCACAGGCGCGCGAAAACGTCATTCCCGACTTGTGCGCGCTCGGCAAAATCATCGGCGGCGGACTGCCCGTGGGCGCATTCTGCGGCAAACGCGAAATTATGGAATACCTCGCCCCGCTCGGCCCCGTCTATCAGGCGGGAACACTCAGCGGAAACCCGCTCGCAATGGCGGCGGGCGTTGCGGCATTGAAACTCGTCAAGAGCGTTATGCCATACACCGAACTCGAACGCAAGGCGCAGTTCATTTCCGCGGCAGTCGCCGATGCCGCAAAGAAAAAGGGAATCGCCGTCCAGACACCGCTCGCGGGCTCGCTGATGTCGTTCTTCTTCAACCCGCAGCGCGTCGACAATATGGAAATAGCAATGAAATCCGATAGGGAACTCTATAAAAAATTCTTCTTCGGCGCACTCGAACGCGGCGTGTATATCGCACCGTCGCCGTTCGAAATCGTGTTTGTCAGCGCAGCACACACCCAGTCGGATCTGGATTTCACGGCGGAAGCACTCTCTTGCGTTGTCTCTTCCCTTTAACTAAAACGGGCGGGGATATACTCCTCTGCCGATTCAGTTAAAGAAGGGATTCGATAAATTCCCTGACCGCGCCCTCGCCGCCTTTGTGCTCGAGAATTTTTATGTTCTCAATCGCCCTGACTTTCGCAACGGCGTCGGCGGGACATGCGCGATACTTGACGGCACTGAGCAGTTCGATATCGTTGATGTCGTCGCCAATGAAGGCTACATCGTCGAGAGTAATACCCAGCTCGGAACAAATGTTTTTGACAAAATCGAGCTTCTTCCACGAGCCCATGGAAAGATAGTCGACCTTTAATTTTTCGGCTCGGCGTTTGACAATGGGGGTGTTTTCGGAAGTGATGATTGCGGTTTTTACGCCGAGTTCCCGGAGGATTACAAAACCCATTCCGTCGCGAAAATTGAACCTTTTAAGCTCGACACCGTTGTCGCCGAGATACATTGATGCGTCGGTCATAGTGCCGTCGACATCGCTTGCAAAGAGCTTTATTTTTGCCATATTTTATAAAAAAATATTACTTTTATTTTCCGCCCGAAGCTGAGTCCGTTTCGGAGGAATTTCCGCCGTCCGAATCGGATTGCGCCGCCGCGCCGTCGCGGAATTCGGCGGGAACCGGATTGATGTTGAATAGCCAGACAAGCCCGAGCAATCCGAGAACGGTCATTCCGAGAACGAAGTAGCCGGCGGCGTCGTGGACAAATCCGCTTATACTGTCCGATCCGTTTTCGTAAGCCCACAGCGAAAGGAAAAGCGCACGCACGAGATTGAACAGAAATGCAAAGCACATCGAACTTGCCACAAGCGCGATTTTTTTCCAAAACTTGTCGAACATAACCGCCGCCAAAAAGCTGCCCGCAAACAGACACGCCGTGAGCGAGCGTATGCCGCTGCACGCGTCGGCAACGCCCACCGTGCCCGTGGGGAACGAAATCGTGTTGCCTTTAAGCTCGACGATGAAGCCGAGAAAATCCATTACAAAAACGACTACCGCCGCAACTTTCGAGAGCAAAAACAGACTGATTTTCTCTTCGACCGCGCCGAAAAGCGGGGCGGCCACAAGCCATATAAAACACGGAAATACGAACAACGCCGTGTATCCAAGCCGTTCGCGAAGCGGGATTGCGCCGCCGCGTATGTTCCGCGCGGACGAAAAATACGCCATCGCGAATGCCGCAAAACAAAAGCCGAAAGTCATCGAAAAACTCGGAACGCCCCAATTCAGCGTCCTCGAATAGATGAACGCAAAACCCGCATAGACCAGAAGCCCCAAGCAGAGCATCGCGCCGAAAAACAGGTCGGCGGCGGTTTTGGCGAGGCGCGAGAGGGTGTCGGACGCGTAGTCGGCGGAGAGTATACGCGAGGTTTTCGGGTATCTGTCGTATAAAACGTAGAGGGCGAAAACGGGCGCGAGGTAGCCGAAAGAGTAGTCCAAGCGCGAGTCCCACGTTTTGGAAAGCAGAACGCAGACCGCCGCCATCATTGCCGCGAATGCCGCGGCAAAAAGCTTTGCGGGCGCGGGCAACGCGCCCAAAGGCAGGAGGGACGCGGCGTTTTTCTTATTTGTTGTGCGTGCCATTTTCTTCGGAACTTTCGGGTTTATACAAAATCATCTTGCCGAGGTAGTCCAAGAGTTTTTGAAAGTCGGCATTGTGGCGGATTCGGTCGAGGGGAAAATCGGCGTCGACGCGCACAAAATACATTTCGGGGGCGTCGGCGGTGGCAGATTTAAGCGCGTTCTTAATCCACTGGCTCAGACTCGGCATATAATTGCTGCCCGAATATTCGTAGATTTTACCGTCGGCGACAAACCAATACCAGACATAGCGCGTATAGACCGATTCGTCGGGGGCTTTTATCGAATACTCGCCGTAGCGCGCGGGCAGAAGTTCGCGGTCGCCGACTTTTACGATGTCCGAAAGGCGGCGCGTTTGCGGATTGCACTGCCAACCGTTTTTAATCCAGCACCTGTCGGGGGTGTGGGTGGTAGCGCGTTCGAGGGTTTCCTTTGTCGGCTTCCAATACGAGATGTAGAGCGAGATAGTTTTGCCGTCGGAGAGGGTGTAATTGCGGTTGAGGTAATCGCTGACCGACAGCAGGCTTTCGGAGGCGCGAACAACCTCTTCGGTTTCGCCCAAGGGGCGTTCCTCAGACACGACCGCTCCGAATTTTTCGGGCACGCGCGAAGCCAGATAACCGGGGGCGAGAAGCTCCTTTGCGTCGGCTTTGGAGTCGGGCGTCAAAACGAAAAACAACCCCAGACACGCCGCAACAACGGACAATATCGGCAATAGAAATTTCATTTCGCCACTATATATACGCGCGCGGCGACGCGTCAAGACTTTTGCCCGAAAAGACGCGCCGCAACCGCAGAAGCGCGTTCGGCGATTATCCCTCGCGCCCGTTCGATTTCCGACTTTCTTTGCGACATATTTTCGTTCGCGATTTTCGAGAGGCTGTGCATGTCGTAGAGAAAAACGCCGTCGAGTTCGGCGCACTTTTCGGAGACGTTTTTGGGAACGGAAAGGTCAATTATAAACATCGGCGAATTGCGCTTTGCGACGGATTTTTCGACGAACTCCGCGCCGATTATTTCGCCCGCGCCGCTTGCGCACACAACGATGTCAAACATACCGAAACGCGCCATTGCGGAGGTGAAGTCGTCGCTGCGCACACCGACCCGTTCGGCGAGCGCGTCGGCGTTTTTGCGCGTACGCGAAACGATTGTAATGTTTTTTGCCCCGCGAACGAAAAGCGCGTCGGCAATCAGCCGCCCAGCCACGCCCGAGCCGATTAACAAAATTTGCGCGGCGCGGATATCGTCGAAAATCTGCGCGGCAAGTTCCGCGCTGACGCCGCCTATGCTGATTTTGCCGTGACCGATGTCGGTGTTTGTCCGAATCCATTTTCCGACGTGCGCGGCTTTTTGGAAGACGGTGTTTAGAACCGCCGCACAGTGTCCGACTTCGAACGCCGAAGAATACGCGCTCTTGACCTGTCCGAAGATTTCGGTTTCCCCCGTCATTTGCGAACGAAGCCCCGAAGCGACCTCGAACAAATGCGCGACCGCCGCCGCTCCGCGCAATATGTAGCAAAACTGCGCGTTCGCGCCGAAAATCCGCTCTACTACCGCCGCGACATCGGCATTTTCCGGGGCTGCAAAGTAGCACTCTACCCTGTTACAGGTACTTAAAACCGCGCACTCCGACGCGCCGAAGTCCGCCATGACGGACGCTTCAAGAGCGCATTTCAGGCTCTTTGCGACGGAGCACTCGCCGATTTTTTTCGCGTCGGCGCACTCGTGCGAAATCCCGCAAAGAAACAATTCGGTCGACTCGTGCATAGTCCCCTCGAAAAATTTTCAAACGGAAAAATCGAGTCCGCGCAAAACTTCGCAACACTTCACAAGGGTTGCGGAAAGTTCGCCGAACCCGACGATTGCCTTTTCGGCGGCGTCTATGCGCGAAAGATACTCGGCGCGGCAGCCCGAAAGAACGCGCTCGCAGGCTATCGAATTGCGCACGGCTTCGAAATCCGACGCGGACAGATTTTTTGCGAACTCCGCGGCGGACTCGCGCGAAAGCCCTTCCATATACACAATAAGAGGGAAAGTCTGCTTGCCCGAAACGAGGTCCGTCCCGAGCGTTTTGCCCGCCTCGGACTCGCTCATAAACCAGTCGCAATAATCGTCGAAAATCTGGTAGGCAATACCCAGCTGCATGCCTGCGTATGCGGCGGCGCTCGCCCAGCCTTTGGGCGAAGTCCCCGCAGTCGCGCCGAGACGACATGAAAGCTCGAAGAGTGCGGCGGTTTTGCCGTAGACCATTTCGTAATAGCGTCCGCGCGAGAGAATTTCGAGCCTGTCGGAAAGCGTCTGGCGGATTTCGCCCTCGCAAATTGTGCGCACGCACTTTGCCACGCAATCCGGCACTGTGCGGTCGGGATCGCCGAAAGCCAGCGACATTGTGTGGGCAAAAAGCATATCGCCCAGCAGAATCGCCGTTCTCGCACCGTATTTGCTGTTCGCGGTCACAGCGTTGCGGCGCATTTGGGCGTTGTCGATTACGTCGTCGTGAACGAGCGTCGAAAGGTGTATAAGTTCGACGATTGCCGCCCTGCGCACTACGTCGGGCGTGGGCGCGTTTTCGCCCGAAGATGCGAAAACTAACGTCGGACGTATATATTTGCCTTTCAGGATAATCGTCTCGCCCGCAACATCCCTGATTTCGGGGACAAAACCCGCCGCCTGTTGCGACAGAAATTTTTCGAACGAATCGAACAACGGACGCATTTGGCTGCGCACGGCTTCAAAGGGATTTCGACTCGAACTACAATTTTTCAAAACGTCGTTTATTGTTCAACTTTTAATGCGCAAACGCAACAAAAAAACTCAGCAAAAAGGCTGCGGCGCTTTGGAAGCAAACCACATAACCGTTTTCGATTCCGAAGCGTATTCTTCGCGAAGACACCGTCATATGTTGTCGAACGGCGGCAAGGGGGAAAAAAATATGGCAACATGCACCGGCACAAAGAGAGGCAGCCTCGCCACACAGCAAGACTGCCATTTACGAAAGGGGTGCCCGCCCCCGACCCTGCGGGAACGTCAAACACGCAACAATACTGCGCCTTATTCGGCGGGTTTTGTCTTGGGCAAACCCGTTACGCGCGTAACCGTCTTCAACGCGCCGCGTTTACGCAACAAGTCGATACGTTCGAAGCGTTTGAGAACACTGCGCTTTTTCGAGGTCGAAGACCCACCGCTTTTGAAACTGTTGTGCTGAGACATAAAATTACTCCTTTTTGAAAATCAATAAAGCAAGTCATTAAAAGAGACTGATTCGATTTTGCAACCCTTTTTTTAGGATTTTATCAAAATTCCGAGCCAACTTGTTTAATATCCGAGATTTTCGCGTATAAAAACCACGACCATCCGCGCCGATGTCGGGTTCGAAAGCACCGTCAGAACGCGGCAAATTTTTTGCGGACTATTACATTTATAGCACTTGTCCGCCTTTACCGCACACGGAGTTTTTAGGTTCAGACGCCTCGCGTTCTGCGGGGCTGCCACGTTGCGGACGCGCTCGATTGCCGAGGCGAGGTCGGACGTTATCTTGTTGGTTCCGCACACAAAATACACGCACTTGCGGTTTGCGCCGAATATCGTAGCCGAAACCCTGTTGCCGCGTCCGTCTATATTGACGATTTCGCCGTCCTCCGAAACGGCGTTCACCCCCGAAATGTAAACTTCCGCCAGCGACGCGTTTTTGAGGACGTCGGGCGACTTGTCCGCCGAGTGGTAATAAACCTTGTTGCGCTTCGCAAGAAGCTCGTAAAGCCCGAGGTGGGCGACAGTCATCGAACCGCCGAAGCCCACGGTGGTGTCGGTTATCTCGCGCACAAAAAAGTCGCGCGCCTCCTGCGATGTGTCGAACACGACGGGCTCGAAGCCGCGCGTGCGCAGATTCTTCAACAATCGTTCCATTTATAAAATGAAAGGACTTTTTCGGGCGCGTGTCGAGCCTTTCCTTAAAAAAAATATTGTCATTTCGACAAATTTGTGATGTTATTCTCAACTTATTAGATTTGCCCGCGCGCGGCGTGCCGAGATCGGACGCCGCTGCGCATTGAATACAGATGTTCTTTATATACATAACACATACGGAAGCAGGGCTTGTAAAAAGCAAAAAGGACATATTTTTTGAAGGCAAATCGCGTATCCGCTTCCGCCCTCCAATAACAAAAACAATACAGATATGGAACAAGACAATCAAAACGACGCGCCCAACCAGGCTGAACAACCCGTCGAACAAAAGCCCGTCGAAGTTGCTGTGCCCCAGAAACGCGAGTTCATACGCCGCAAGAACGGCAGAAACAGCAGACACTCCGCTTCGCAACAAAACAAGTCGGACAACGCCCTTGCCTGCGGCGAAATTTCCGACATCTCGGCTGCCTCCGAAAGGCTCAGTGGCAAAAACGTAAACGGCTACATTCCCAGAAAGCCCCGCAACGCGGAATCGGAAGAACCCGCTCGGCAGCCCAATGCGGAAGTTGCTGAAAACAGCGAAACCGAAGCAAAGACTCAGCCCGAATCCGAAAGCGGCGCCCCCCAGTGCAAATGTGCCGAAAGCGAACACGACGGTCCGTCTTTCGAACGCAGGAAGTTTACGCCCAGAACGATAGAAGTCTCGCTCGACGACAGCCGCCCCAACAAGCGTTGCTGCCAGAACAAGCTTCCCGACGGCGTGGTTTCTTACAGTGCCGCCGAAACCGACTGCCCGTCGCTCTCGCTCTTTGCCCGAATCAAGGCTGCATTGAAGTCGATTTTCTCGGGAAAGAAGGGAAAGAAATTCGACAAGAAAAACCGCAAGTTCGACAAAAACTTCAAGAAGGATTTCAAGGGCAAGCGCAAGTTCAACAATAATAAATACCGCGCCAAGAACGGCGGCAACAATAAAAACTTCAACCGCCGCCACCACTCCTAAAAACCGCGAGGGAACCTCCCTTTGCGACTATATTTTTTTATAATGCGGAAAGAAGTTCCATTCGGAACTTCTTTTTTTTGTATTAAAAAAAGCAAAGGCGGAATTACCGTAGGCAATCGCCGCCTCTTCACTACATTTAAAATATTTGCCCCAGAGGCGCACGCCCTCGCGGTTTTTAGTTTGAGAGAAAGGACGAGGACGACAAAACCTTCCGCCAGACTATCCAGAGCGAAAACGAACCCGTCCAGTCTATGCTGTTGCGGACATCTCCGATTTTTTTCGCGCCGAGCTTTTCCGCCTCTCGTTGAATCATCTTGCGGTTGTTTTCGAGCGTGACCGTGTCGGAAAAGAACGTCATCGTATTGGCATTCTGCTCGTCGGGGTTGCCCGCAAAAAGCGGAACTACGGAAAACAAATAATAACCGTAGTTCTCGGCGTGCACAAGCGCAACGGGCTTGTCCGAGCCTTCGCCAATCCCGTCCTTGAAAACGGTCGAGACATCGGTTGTAGCACAACCGCACAAAAGGGCGGCGGCAAAAAACGCTGGTGAAAATTTTTTCATTATTCGGACTTTCCTTCCCCTTGAATTTTCGCGTCGGCTGCTGCATCGGTTAAAACGACCGCCGAAATCTGGATTTCCTTATACCAGTAAATCCCGAGCGTAGTCCCGATATACGGTACCCAAGACAGACAACACGTCGAAGTCTTCGTCGACTGGACGTCGCAAATGCGCGCGGCGTCCATTTCTTCGCACTTGATTTTTAATGTCTGCATAGCCGAGTTTACATTTACCCTGTCGGAGAAAAGCTCGAACGAATCGGGCTCGATTCCACCGCTAAAAAGCGGAATACAGTTGAAAAGATAATAACCGTAGTTGGTTACCATAATCTGTGTTTTTTGCATACCGGCGCGGTGTCCCGAAACGTCAGCTTGCGCGCCCGCAGAAACCGTCGAAACCCTGTCGCTATCGGTATCGTAGGCGGAAGTCGAAGAGATGCCCGTACACCCCGCCGCAAACACCGCCGCCAATAAACCTGTTATAAAAATAAACCTCATAGACTATCGAAATTCCTAAACAACACAGCACGTGTGTCAAGCGTAAACGCCATCAAAACGCGCCTTTGTCGCGAGCTCGCGGAAGAATAATGTTGCAAAGACGCGGGCTCCCGATAGCTTACTCGTCAAAAAAGAGTCTCGACTTTAATTCGAAACGAATCCGCGCCAAAATTCGCAAAAATACAAACATCTATATTATGATACATTCAATCACAAAAAAACACCAAGCAGGAAAACTCGCCGCCGCCATATTCGCGCTTGCGGCGTTCGCAATGCCCGCGGCGGAAGCCGACGGACTGATTCCGCCAAAAGTCGGCGCGGACTACGCAAAGGCTCGCGTTGCTCAGTTCAATGCCGACGACAATGAACTCTACAAGGGCGACTTTCCCAACGCCGCCGCCGAAAAGTTCGTGCTCGAAAACGTCCCGCTTTTCGACTGCCCCGACGGAGAGCTTAAAGACGTGTATTATTTCCGCTGGTGGTCGTTCAGAAAACACCTCAGCCACAGCCCCGAAGTAGGTTGGGTTATCACCGAGTTTATGCCGAAAGTCGCCTGGGGCGGAAAATACAACGCCATTGTCTGCCCCGCCTCACTGCAACTGCGCGAAGCCCGCTGGCTGCGCGACCCGAAATACGCGTCGCAATACGAAGACTACTGGTGCTTCAAAGAAGGCAACCGCAAACGCGCGTATTCGTCGTGGCTTGCGACCGCCGCGCTCGACGTCTACTCCACCGACGGCGACCTCGACGCGCTCAAAAAACGCTACCGCCCCCTCAAAGACAATTTCCTCGCTTGGGAGAAATCCAACTACGACGACAAACTCGGGCTCTTCTACCAAGTCGACGCGAAGGACGGAATGGAGCTTTCCGCGTCGGGACAGCTGAATATGGGTTGGCGCGGATACCGAGCGACAATACAAAGCTATATGGCAAGCGAATGCTACTCGCTCTCTAAAATCGCCGCAATGATCGGCGAAAAATCAGACGCCGAACTCTTCGCCAAAAAGGGCGACGCCCTAAAAACCGCACTCAACGAAAAACTTTGGGACGCCTCCAAAAAGTTCTATATGGTGCGCCCGAAAAACGGCATGGCGCGCGATTTCTCGCCCCACCGCGAGCTTCACGGATACACGCCGTGGTATTTCGATTTCGCCCCGCGCGAATATGCCGAAGCGTGGAAACAGGTCTTGGACGAACAGGGCTTCAAAGCTCCGTTCGGACTGATGTCGCTCGAACGCCGCAGCCCGCTCTTTCAGCTCAACTACGTCGGACACGAATGCCAGTGGAACGGACCCGTATGGCCGTATTCGACATCAATTACACTCTCGGGAATGGCGAATTTTCTCCGCGCGGGCGGGCAAAACGTCCTCACCAAAAAGGATTTCTACGACGCGCTTTCGACATACGCCAAAGCCCACCACCGCACGCGCGAAGACGGCAAACGCGTATTCTGGATTGACGAAAACATCCACCCTTACACTGGCGACTGGATTTCGCGCACGGTTATAAAAGGCTGGATTGAAGCCGGCGCAAGCGGCGGCGCAAGCGTCGTCGAGCGCGGCAAAGACTACAACCACTCGTTCTTCGCCGAACTCGTTATCCGCGATATCGTGGGCATTATGCCCGACGGTTCGCACAGGGTTGTCATCGACCCGCTCGCGCCCGATTCGTGGAAATTCTTCGCCCTCGACGGCGTCCGCGTGCTAAACTGCAACATCTCCGTCTTGTGGGACAAGGACGGCTCGCGCTACGGCAAGGGTCGCGGGTTTGCCGTGTTTGTCGACGGACGCGAAGTCGCCCGCGCCGACAAGCCGCAAAAAACGGAAATAACGCTCAAATAAAGGTTGTGCGCATTCGGCGCGGACATTCGCCACCTCCGCAAAAATTCGGCGAATGTCCCGCCGTCGGGCGCAAAAAAAATTTAACCCGCGCGGATTTTTATCCGCATTTTTTTTAGAGACAAAAAATAAAAAAGGCATCGCTATGATAAAAAAGCTGCTTGTAGTCGGAAGCATGAATATCGATATGGTCGTGAAAACCGACCGCATCCCAAAGGCGGGCGAAACGCTCTTGGGCGGAGTTTTCAACCGATACCACGGCGGGAAGGGCGCGAATCAGGCTGCGGCGGCGAAGTCGCTTTTCGCATACACCGCCTTCTGCGCCCGCTGCGGCGCGGACTTGGACGGCGACGAATACATAAAATACTTGAAGTCGCACAAAATCGACCTCACACTCGTAAAGCGCGACAAAACCGCCCACACGGGCGTAGCCCTAATCACCGTCGACAAACGCGGCGAAAACATCATATCAGTCGCCGCGGGCGCAAATATGGCGTTGTCGCCCGCCGATATGAAGGCCGTCGACTTCTCGAAATTCTCGCACGTCGCCTTCCAGCTCGAAACCGACATACGCACAGTCTCCGAGGGGCTTAAACGCGCCAAAAAGGCGGGGTGCACAACGGTTTTGACACCCGCGCCCGCCCGAGAGCTTCCCGCAACACTGCTGAAAAACGTCGATTTCCTGGTGCCCAACCAGCACGAAATCCTGCTGCTGCGCAGGGGGTTTGATTCGCCCACAGAAGCGGCAAACGCGCTCCTGAAACTCGGAGTAAAAAACGTCATAATCACACTCGGGGCAAAAGGCTCCATGCTCGTAAACAAAAACGGCACATCCCGCTTCAAGACATTCAAAAGCAAAGTCGTAGACACCGTCGGCGCGGGCGATTGCTTTACTGGCGGACTTATGGCTGGGCTCCGCAGATATTCGGGCGACGTAAAAAAGGCGATTGTTTTCGCAACGGCGGCGGCCTCGCTCGCCGTCGGCAAATCGGGGGCGCAAAACTACGGAACACTTGCGGACGTGCTTCGCCTGATCGGCGCAAGGGGATAGCAAGACAACAATCCTTCCCATCCCCGATACAACCCCGACAATAAAAAACGGCACGTTTCAACCGCGCCGTCTTTTTTGCAACCCGTCTTTTTTGCAACCACACCCCGAACCCGACAAAATGCGCGGTTCGGAGATTGGCGTTTTCGCGCTATTGCTTTACAGTGTTGCCCTCCACAAGAATGTTCGAAGTCGTCTCGGGATTCACATAAACGCCCGCATTCGCAAATTCCGACGAAATAAACTTGTTGTTTATTATTTTCACATCGCTTGCATAGTCCACATAGAACGTGCCGCGATACGCTTTCAAGTCCCTGCGCGGACGCGTGTGGCTGATTGTATTCTTGCGGAATACCACATTGCCGCAGCTCGTGAACGCGGCTACATACCCGTATGAATCTATAAATTTGTTCTTTTCAATCAACACATCGCGCAAAATCGGATAGCGCGTGCCGCCGCCCGAGGGGTCGGTTTTCATATACACATTGAAGTTGATGTCGCGCCAGGCGTTCGTCGCGGCGGACGCTTCGAACGTATTGTTGCGGATAACGATATTCCGTGCTCCGTAGCCTTCGCTCCACACATTGAACGTGTAGCCGGACTCTATTTTAATCGCGCCGAATTCGATGTGGTAGAACGTCGAATTTTGTATCGTCACGTCGCTGGCCAAAATGAGGATTCCCCGCGCGCGGTTGCCCCAGAATTTGCAGTTGTCCACAATTACGTTGCGCGTGCCGTATTCGCGGTTGAACATTATGAATCCGTCGAATTTCTGCTCGGGAATTTTTTCGAAGAACGAAACTTTGAATACGCCCTTCGAGCGGTCCACCGTCTCGATTTTTGCGATCCGCTGCGTGAAACCGCTGGGCGAATAGTCGCCTTGGCGCAGCTCGATTCTGTCGCCGATTTTATACCTGCCCACGACGTGCGCATTCTGCGTCAAAAGGGTGTGGTCGTCGAAACGGCGGGCAAAGCCCGTGTTGTCGTGCATATTTATGCAGTCGTCCGCGCCGAGACTGAATTCGCAGTTCTTCATTTTGAAGAACCCCTTTGAATTCGTTATGTGAAGGTGGTCGGCAGTGCACGTTATCGCGCGGCGGACTTTCGCATTTTCGGGACGCTTGATATTCACATTCAAAAACTGCCAGTATTGCTGGAAACCGCCCACTACAAACGCGTGCCCCGCGCATGAGTAGACATTGAAGTTTTCAAGCGTAAAATGCACATTGCCCGCAAGCAACATATTGTTCATATGGTAATAGTAGTGCTGCATGCGCAAAACCATACCGACTTTGTAGCCGTCCTTGCTTTGCGGACTCCCCGCATACTTGGCTTTTTTGTTGAAGTAAACACGCGCGACATTCGGCTTAATCCAGTCCACACGCCCCTTGCTGAACACGCCCGAGTGGTTGTCGAAGCAGTTGTGGTAGCCGTTCTCGCCGCCTATGCAGTCGGCTTCGAGGTCATAGGGCGAAGTGCAAACCATCGCGACATTCTTCGCGGGAAAATCCTCGTAGTCGATAAACTTGAAATCCACATACGTGTCGTCCATCCCCGCAATGTTCTTGCCCACAACTTCCACAACACTCGAAAGCGGATCGGTGTCCCAATCCCAGTCGACATTGATGTTGCAAACTCTCACGCGCTCGTTTTCGAGAATTTGGAAGTTCTCGCCCCACTTTTTGCGGAAGACGAAAGTCGAGCCCTGCCCGTCGAAAGTGAAGTCCTTAAAGCCCTTGACAATTACCGTCGTGGAATCCTTGTCCGAGAAAAATTTGTATGTCCCCTTCGGCAGAACGAGCTTCGATGCCCCGATTTTTTTGCAGTGCTCCAACGCCTTGTTGATTATCGGCGCGCAATTTTCGACACTCTCATTCAGCCCGAAATCCGCGGCATTGACAACAAGCTCCTTCTGCGGATTCGGCAACTGGACTTCAAAGTCCTGCGCTCCCGTCGGCAGATTCTGGATTTTCCCCTTGTATTTTGGAGTGTCCGCCGAAAACGGAATAAATTTCATTTGCGCTTCGCCCGCAAAAACCGCGCACGCACAAAACAGCGACATTATATATAGAATCGTTCTTTTCATCATTACCCAAGACTTAATCGTTCAACGATACTTTGCAAGAAAAAAAACACCCGCCCGCCCCTAAAAACGGATATACATTCCCTGTTTTTTTGCATAATTCGGGCATAAAATAGACTTAAATCAACCGCAATCCGAACGCAATTCGGGATATAATTCGGGCATAAAAAAACCCCCGAAATCTCGGAGGTTTTTTGAAATGTTTCAAGTTTAAATTAGAAACCGAACGACATACCCGTGCCGAACCAAATCTGCGAGGGGTTGTATCTGCCGTCTTCCGAAGCGTTGTGCGAAGCCAACGAGTAGCGGAGACCGAACGACCACGAGCAATAGTCGGTAATCGAAACCACGACGTCCGACTGAATCTGGAAATAGCTGTAATCGCCTGCATCGCGGTTCGCGCCGCCGTATGCGCAGATGTAGCCGTAAATAACCGATGAATCGAGCGTCAACCAGTTGTCGCCGTTAATCCACTTCATAACGGGAGCCGAGTAGGACAGACCGAGTTCGAGCGTGTTGAGGTCGAGCGTGTAGTTGTAGTAGTATGCAATCGAGGGCGAAACATTGAAGTCGCCGAGGAGGTCGGTCGTATCATAGCTGATAGCGGCCTTCCATTCCCATTCGGCATCATGCTCGTCATAGACGGCAGCCTGACGGGAGTCCAACGGATAGATATAGGAAATTGCGCCGACATCGAAAGTGAAGTTCGCCACCGTATAAGTTGCGCCGAAATAGATGTCGGTTTCGTCGAAACGGTTGTCGTTATTTTCGATTTCGTAAGAGCCCCAGTAGCCGAAATAAGCCGCAAAGCCCGCGCCGAAGTCGTAGCCCAAGTCAACCTGCGGCTGGATAGAACCGTCCGCAACAGGTATGCCGCGGAAGTTGTATTCCGATTCGTAAGCGACCGAAACGACAGCCGAGAACCTGTCCAAAGCCTTCGCGCCGAAGTTCAAATCAGCGAGCGATTCCGCCGACTTTTCCTGAGCCTGAACCGTTGCAGCCTGCTGAGTCGCCGCCGCACCGGTGTTTTGGGGAGCGGCAACCGCCGCGTTGTCCTGTGCGTAGGCAACAGCCGCGGCACAAATCGAGATAGCTAACAATAATTTTTTCATATTTTTAACGATTTGATTTTGTATATATTCTATACTGGTCTTGAATTACCCCACATCGGACGAAAATTTTCAAGCTTTTTTTGATAAAAAAATCCCTCCTCACCCGAAACGGGGATTTTATGTTTTTTCGGAAAAAACAGAGTTAAAATTAAAAAATTTCGAAGTCGAAACTTTCCAGTACAAGGACATCGCCGCGTTTTTGGCGCGTCGCAAAAACCGAAGCCGCGCAGCTTGCCGCCCCCTTCGGAGCAATTTGCGAAACCACAAAGTCTACATTTTCGCGACTCGGAAAAATCAGCGTTTTGCGCCCGAGCACCTCCCCGCGAGAATCCAAAAACACGAGCCCCGCATAGCAGATTGTGCCCGCACCCGCGCGGTTCGATACCCTGCCCGACAACTTCGCGACACTTCCCTCCGCGATTTTTGCGCGCTTGAAAATACCCGACCGCTCGCTGTTTTCGAACTCCAAAGCAGACGTTTTCCGCTCCGCGCAGAATCCGCCCCCACTCGCCGCGCCCGCACTCCCGCCCGCGCCCGCAACGACACCACGCCCGCGCGGCACCGCCGCGACCCTCATCGAGTCATAGTCGAGCGCGTAAAATTCAAACCACCTGCGGAAGTCCGAAAAATCCGAAAACTCGAATTTTTGCGCCGACACTCCGCCGCGACCTTCCTCCCGCTTCGCCCCCGAAGACGCCCGCAAAACATCGCAAACCGCGCCGCGCGGCAAAACGTCGTCGAAAATCCCCGACGCGAAAAACTCTCCGCCCAACGCCGAAACCGCGGCGTCAACGGGCGCATACTTGTCGGCGTCGGCGCGGACGGCTTCAAACTTCGCATACGGATACTTCGCATTGAGTTCCCGAACCGCCTCATTGTAGACGCGAATACTGCGGGCGTATTTTGCGAACGCCGAAGCAAGCCCCGCCGCACCCGACCCGCCGCCGCACCACAAGTTCCGCGACGCCGCAACGGCGTCCCACAAAGCGATTTTTGCGCGATACAAATTATACGCGGCCTTCGAGACCCCGAAAAAATCGACAGCCTCGCGTACGCGCAACAAAACTTTTGCGTCCCCGCAACGCCGCGCGGAAATTTCCGCCCGCGCCAAAGCCTCCGACATCTCGTCGATTGTTGCGAGGTCGAAAAGCTCCGCCACGCTTTCCGTCTTGTAAAACGCAAGCCAGCGCGGGGCAACGCCGCGGCGGGCAAACACCCTCTCGGCAATATCGAAAAACGCCTTCATATCGGCGGCGGCAGCCTTGTAGTAGCGGCGGTAGAACTCGGTTTCAAGCAAATCGAAATCGTCGGCGGAATCCTCCAACATCCGCGCCACAATCCACATCTTTTTTGCGTCAACACCCCAAATCGCATACGTTTCGGCGAAGTAAAAACGCGCCCCGAATTCCCGCGCGGCGGCTATTCCGCGAGCCGCATAGCGCGTGATGTCGCGCGGATAGACATACGGAAACCCGTAGAGATAGTCGTAAATTCCGAAGACATTCGCGCATTCGCCCCAGCGGCGCAGCGCGGCGATGTCCTGCCGTTTATAATCGGCGTCGGCATAGTTCGCGCGGTCGGTCGTAAAAAACGGAACTATGTTTTTTTCGAGCTTAAACGGCGGCGGATTCTCGCAAATCATATACGCCAAACAGCCCAAAATCGCGTTCGGGTTTTGCCCCGCGACTTTTTTCGCCACGCGGTTCGAAAACTCGAAAACCGCCGCCGACCAGTCGGGGAAACCCCTGAAATATCCGCGCTTGTAATTCTCGTATTCGGGACGTTCGTCCACAAGCTGGCTGTCGTTTATTCCGATTGAAACCATTCGCGACCGCTCCGATTTTTCGAGCACAAACTCCGCGGCTTTTTCCGCCGCCTGCGGGTTCAAAAAATCGGGCTGCCCCGACGGCACACGCCGCAAAACTCCGCCGACATACGCGGCTCTGTAAAAATTCGGATTGTCGAAAAATTCCCCTCTCGGAAAAATCGAGGAGAGATTGTGCGAGAACGCAAAATAGCGTCCGCCGCAGTCAATGCCGTTCAAAGCCCGCCAGCGGCTCGACGCGTTCGGGTCGAATATGTTCGAGGCGAAATACGACGGCACAAACTCCCGTTCGCCGCGCCCGAAAACCGCGCGGGCCTCGCCGTAGTCCGCCCCGAATTCCGAAGGCGAAAAATATTCCGCTCCGCAATAGCCGCGCAAAAATCTGCCGACAATCCACGCCGCCTTGTCTTCCGACGGATACCGCAACTCCACACAATTCGAGCCCACGCGAACCGAATACGAATTCCTCCGCGCCAAGTCCGAAAGCGGCGTCCGCCCGTCGATTTTGCGCGTGTTGACAAACCTGAACCGCGCGGTTTGCGGACGAAACCACTTTCCCTTCCGACACCCGCCGCGCGGCAATCCCGTTTCACAGCCCGCCTCCGGAACACCCGCGTTTTCGACGGCGGAGGGAATTATTTTCAAAAGCTCTTCGCGCAAAAGCCGCGCCGCAAATTTTTCGGAATCCGACGCGTCTGGCGGAAGCTCTATTTGCACCCCTCCCGCGCGCGAAAAATCCAAAACCCGCGCCGCCTTAATACGCGCCTGTGCCGCGCCGCGCCCGCCGACGGGAACGCCAACCCCCGAGTCCGCCGCACACGAAACCGAGCCGACAACCAGAGCAAAAATTATCGCGGGGATTTCGGGGCGCACAAATTCTAATCGTAGTATTGGATTTTATATTCGGGCACGACTTTACCCAAAAACCGCTTCAAATCGTTGACGTTTTTGCTGTCGGCAATGCCGCGGATTTTCGCGACATTCGCATACACGTCCCCGTATTTTTCGGGCGTCGAGCAAAAACACATTATGCGCTCGTGCTCGGTGCGGACATTGCGCTCGTCCCTGTTTTGAAGCTCTTCGTAAAGCTTTTCGCCGGGGCGCAATCCGATGACTTCAATCTGAATGTCCCTGTCGGGCTCGAAGCCGCTGAGCGTAATCATACGCCGCGCCAAGTCGATAATCTTGACGGGGTCGCCCATATCGAGCACGAAAATTTCGCCCCCGTCGGCCTGCGCCGCGCATTGCAAAACAAGGCCGACCGCCTCGGGAATCGTCATAAAAAAACGCGTTACTTCGGGATGGGTAATCGTGACGGGGCCGCCCGCGGCAATCTGTTTTTTGAACGTAGGAATCACCGAGCCCGAAGAACCAAGCACATTTCCGAAACGCACCGCCACAAACTTCGTCCTGTTTCCTTCGCGCGACTGCATCGACTGCACCACAAGTTCCGCGAAACGCTTCGTAGCCCCCATTACATTCGTGGGGTTTACCGCCTTGTCGGTCGAAATCAGCAGAAATTTTTTGATGCCGTAGCGGCTCGCCAAATCGGCGACAGTCCAAGTGCCGAGCACATTGTTTTTGAGCGCCTCACCGGGTTGCGTCTCCATCATCGGAACATGCTTGTGCGCCGCCGCATGGAAGATTATGTCGGGATTCGTGCGGCTTATGATGTGCTCCATTCGCGCGGCGTCGCAAACGTCGGCTATGCACGTTTTGATTTCCACTCCGTATTTGCCGTCAAGCAAATCCTGCTGGATTTTAAACATCAGAACTTCGCATTGCTCCACAAGCACGATTGTCGAAGCCTTGCGCATGGCAATCTGGCGGCACAACTCGCCGCCTATCGAGCCGCCCGCCCCCGTAACCATAACGGTTTTTCCCACGAGACTTTCGCCTATAAAATCGTCGTCGAGGTCAACCTGTCTGCGGTTTAGCACGTCCAAAATGTTGATTTCGCGAATCGGCGCAAGCTTCGTCCTGCCCGAGATGAAGTCGAAATACGACGGCTGAATCAGCACTTCTATGCCCGCCCTGCGCAACGCCGACGCCAGCATTCCGAGGCGCGATGGCTCGATTTTCGAAGTCGCCACAATCGCCTTGTCGATTGTGTAGCGGCGTCGCGCTTCCTCGAAATTCTCGGGAATTTTTTCGACCTCCAAGCCCGAAATCTGCTTGCCGATTTTTTCGGGGTCGTCGTCGAAAAACACGACGGGAACAACACCCAAATGGCGTTTTGCCATAAGGTCGGAAACCAATGCCGAACCCAAATTTCCCGCACCTATCACCGCCACGCGCGAGCGCGAAACAACCGCCTCCTTCTCGCGCGATTTCTCTTCGAACACGCGCTCGTTAAGCCAGCGCAGTCCGACGCGGAAGGCGAGCATAAACGCGACATTCAAAATAAAGCTCAGCACAATCACACTGCGCGGCATGTTGCCCACAAGCGACAAAATCAGAATCGCCGCAACCGCATACGCAATTGTCTGCGACCACAACAGCAGCACCATATCGCGCATATAAAAGAACCGCAAAAACGACCTGAATTGGTTGAACATAAACAGGCTCGCAATCTGCACCGCAACCACAATCGCAATCGCAGTTTTCCCGTCGCCGGCATATTTGGCGACTTCCCCGAAATCGAAGTCGAAACGCAAAACATACGCCACCCCGACTGCCGCAAGCGTCATCAACGCATACAGCAACGCCAAAAGCAGCGAGCGCGGCTGCAACATAACAAATAAATTTAGCTTCATAGTGAATTCAAAAAAACGTCCTCAGACGGGGCGGAGCGCACCGCAAAAGCGCGGCACACCCGTCCCGATGATGAAAACCCCCGAATACTTACGCGAACGCCCCCGAAATGCAACACTTAAATCACGTCCGCCACAACCGCAAACATTGCCCGCGCGCGATTAAAAATGTTGATTTAGTAAAAAAAACGGTTAGGATTCCCGCAATATAAACAATGTAAAAATATGGAAGACGAAACACCTTCAACACCCAAAACATCTCCCGTAATTTCGGCGGTCGCCGTGCTCGCGCTCGGCGTGGCGGCGGTTGCGACGGCTCTCGGCGTAGTCGCGCTCAAAAAAATCCAGAGCACGACAAACGACATTTCCGAGAGAATCGAAAAGAACGCCGCAGTCGAACTCGAAACAAAAAAACTCAGCGACCGCGTCGATTCGCTCGCATTGCAGCTTGAAAACATCAAGGGCAACCTCGGCGACAATTCCGCACAAATCGACGCAAAAGTCGGCGACGTAGTCAAGCAGACCCAAAAGGTCGTCAATATTCTCAATTCCAACATCGGCGAAATCCGCGCGGAAGTCGTCAAGAACCGCGAGGCGATAGAAAAACTCGCCTCCCGCCCGACATCGACGCGCTCGGCGGCACGCGCGGAATCCGCGCAGACGGAATCTAAGCCCGACACCGCGCAAAACTCCGCCGCAGGCGAAACACCCGAAACTTCCGCCGACGGCAAAATACATAAAATCCAAAGCGGCGACACATTCGCAAAACTCGCCAAGAAATACAACGTTTCGGTGGAGGCAATCGTCAAGGCGAATCCCGACGCAAACCCCGCGCGGCTTAAAATCGGGCAGAAAGTGCGCATTCCGTAACCCTGAATTTTTACCAAGCGCGCTCGGACTTCGGGCGCGTTTGTTTTTCGACACCGTTTGCCAACGCGAATTTTTTGCAGAAAATGAATCCTAAGAAATGGAAATTTATAAAGAGTCGGGACGTCGCCGATTGCAGGGTTTTTAAAATTGCGGGCGAAACTTTCGAGCACCCCGACGGACGCCGCGCCGAGTTTTTCGTCAACAAATCCGCCGATTGGGTTCAGGCTGCCGCGCTCGTGCGCGACGGCGAAAAGACAAAAGTCGTGCTCGTAAAACAGTTCCGCTTCGGCGTGCGAAAAATGTCGTGGGAGTTTTCAGGCGGGATTATCGACACCGGCGAAACGCCCGTAGCCGCCGCCAAACGCGAACTTTTGGAGGAAACAGGCTACGCGGGCAAACGCGCGCGCCTCATAGCCTCGTATTGCCCCAACCCCGCAATCCAAAACAACACCGCGCACGTCGTCGTCATTGAAGACTGCCGAAAAGTCTCCGATACAAAGTGGGACGCAAACGAGGAAATCGAGACAAAACTCGTCGACGTCGACGAACTCGACAAAATGGTCGCCTCGAAAAAAATCTTCCATTGCGTCGCTATAAACGTCGTGTATTTTCTGCAAAAATATTTGGCGGAGTCCGAAAAGTAGTATGCCGCTTGCGAGGGACAGTCGAACGCTTGGGGAGTTCCGCGATATGCCGTATGTCGAGCCGCTTTCGAGGGCGCGCAAGACGCGCGGCGTTCCGGTCCGCGCCGCGGCGTTTGCCGACGCCGTCCTTGCCGAAATCGGCAAAAAGCTGCGCCACACCTCCGCATTGGAAACCGTCGCACAAAATTGGCTCGCGTGCGTCGACGCGAAGTTCGCGCAAAAATGCTTTGCCCATTGCATAAAAAACGACATTCTTTTCGTTTCCACAACAAACGCTCAGGTCAGACAGGGGCTGTCGTTTTCCGAAAAGAAAATACTCTCGAAAATCGCGAAATTGGACGGCTGCCAAAACATCAAAAAAATAAGATTCGTATGAAAATCGCGCTCGTCCAAATGGCGGTAGAACAGGGAAACTTCGACGCAAACCTCGAAAAGGCGCAACGCCTCGCAGCCCGCGCCAAGTCGGGCGGGGCTCAGCTTGCCGTGTTTCCCGAAATGTTCGTGTGCGGCTTCAACTACCGCATAAACGCACAGTATTTGGAGCAAAAGCAGACGGAACTTGTCGAGGGTGTCCGACAAATCGCGCAAAAAAACGACATCTTCGTCTGCGGCTCAATCCCCTACGCCGAAAACGGAGATACCAAACCCTTCAACAGAATTCTGTTCGTGGACAACCTCGGGGAAATCCGCGCAACCTACGACAAACTCCACCTCTTTTCGCTTTTCAAGGAGGACAAATACTCGCGGCGAGGCGAAACATCGACCGTCGCCGACACCGCGCTCGGCAGAATCGGATTCGCCGTCTGCTACGACCTCCGCTTCCCCGAACTCTTCTCGAAAATGGCGCGCCAAAACGCACAGCTTGTCATTCTACCCGCCGCGTGGCCCAAACCGCGCGACGAACATTGGAACACCCTCGTCCGCGCCCGCGCAATCGAAAACCAGTATTTTGTCGCCGCCGTCAATCAGGGCGGCGTCGAAAATTTCGGAGACAAAAAAGCCGAGTACTTCGGAATGTCGCAGCTCGTCGATCCGTGGGGCGAAGTGCTCGCGCTGTGCCCGAAAGATTCGCCCGACACTATCGCCTTCGCCGATGTCGACTATTCCAGAATCGACGACGCCCGCGCGAAAATCCCCTCCTCCAAAGACCGCCGCGACGACATTTACTAACCCGTCAAAGCCCCGCCAAACCCGCGAAAAAACTTTGACATTTTTCATATCAACCCCTAACGTGTTTTCCGTAAAACAAATCGATAGATATGAAAAAATTCGCACTTTTTCTGCTTTGTTCAGCCCTCGCACACGCCGTGTGTTTTGCGGAGGTTTCGCCCAATGAACTCAACCGCGTCTTCGGCATAAACTTCCTGCAAGACGAAAACCTCTGGGACGATTCCGCCGAAGACTTCATCAAGCGTCTCGGCGCAAAATTCGAAGACACCCCACTCGCCGACGGCACACTCTACACAACCTACGCCAAGGGCAAAGTTCTGGGCGCGGACATCGAACAATTGCGCTTCAAAGAGGCGAACAAAAAAGTCGCGCAGGTCGATATGGTTTTCTTCAACAAGGGCGATTCCATCGACGGCAAAAAATGGACGCCACAAGCCCAAAGGAAAATGCGCACACAGTGGCAGACATTGGAAAAGACACTCAACGAACTCGCGGGTAAAGGCAAAAACGGCACTTGGGGCTTCGGACGCGTCAAGAACAAGGCCGAAATCTGGACTTACGAAAACTTCGTCTTCTCGCTCGAAGTCAAGCCCAAGGAATTCATCATTCTGCATATCACACCCGTCGGCGTAACCCCCACTGCGAACGAAAAAACCGTCGTTTCGGACGAATTCGACGGCAAAGTCAACATCAGAAAAAACGATAACGGCGACGTCTACATCGCGAACATTCCCATGATTGACCAAGGGCCGAAAGGCTATTGCGTGCCCGCTACTATCGAGCGTATTTTGAAATATTATAACATTCCGAATATCGATATGCACAAAATCGCGACCGTCTGCAAAACGCAGGTCGGCGGCGGCACGACCCTGCAAAGCGTGATGTCGGACTTCAAAAAAGTCGGCAACACCTTCAAACTCAAAATGACAAACCTCAGCGGCTTTTCCATAAACTCAATCTCGGCGGTTGTCGACAAGGGCATTCCAATCTGCTGGGCACTCTTCTCGCCCGACCCCTACATAAAACGCATGCTTGAAAACACCGACAAACGCCAGAGCGAAAGCGATTTCAACGCCTATTGCAAGTTCCTGAAAGAACAGCCGAAATTGCCCAAAAAATTGGACGGCGCACACCTGTGCCTAATAATCGGCTACAATAAAAAGTCGAAGGAATTGGCGGTCTCGAATTCGTGGGGCGAACGCTTCGAAATAACTTGGGTTCGCTTCGAAGACGCCAAACAAGTATCGAGGAACACGTTCTACATCAACCCCCGCTAAAAAAAACGGGCGAGGACGTGCGCCTCTATTGCGAATTACATTCTAATAATGGGGAAACGGGTTTCATAGAAACCCGTTTTTTTTATTTTTAGATTCGCAATAGAGGCGCACTCACAGCTAAAAGCCAGTTTGTTCGGGTGGTCTGTGCATTAGCACTATCCCACCAGCTCACAAACGTGTCTTTGTAGCACGCGCCTCGCCCGTTTTTATCGGGAACCCACGGGTATCCTAATCCGCAAAATAGTGTAAACGAAACAGAGTTTCGTTATTATTGAAGTAGGGTTCAGAAAAGTCTTTCCCATTCGGGAAATCCTTTTTATTGCATTTACTTTTACAAAAACGAAACTATGTTTCGTTTACATTATTTATCGCGTTAGAACCAGCGTGGGTGCTGAACTAAAAATCGCGAGGCTCGTTCTAAAAGACGCGTTTTTCGAGGCGTCGGCGGGCTGATGCCCGCAAGTCCGAAGAAAAACCGTCTTTTAGTCGAGAGCCTCGATTGCGAAACTAAAAAACAAAAAACATTCCGCAACGCGGAATGTTTCCGTAAATAAAAATATTATTTCGCAATCGAGGCGACCTCGCGGTTTTTAGAAGGAGGAGATTGCGGACTGCCCCGACTCGTATACGTCGAAAATCGAGGTGAAGCCCGAGATTTCGAAAATCTGCTTCACGTTCTTGTTGAGCGAGGCGAGGACGATTCTGCCGTTTGTCTTCTTCGCCGTCTTCGCGGCGGTCAGCAATGCGCGTAAGCCCGCGCTACTGATGTAGTCTAGCTCGGTGCAATCAATGAGGATTTTTTTTGCACCACTTGCAAAAACGGCGTCGAATTTTGTTTCCAACATCGGAGTTGTGGTTACGTCGAGTCTTCCTTTTAGGACAAGAATTGTAATATCGGCGTTTGTGTGCTGAACGATTTCCATAAATAAAGTGCGGGGTTGAGGTTGTTAATTTGTGTCGGAGTGTGTCGGATTGTCGGGAGTTGTCAACTTTTTATTGCGTGTTTTATCGGCAAGGGGAGGGGGTGTTTCCCAAAAATAAAAAACAGGAAGATTTTTGTTGATTTTGTCGGCAAGTGCAATAAAGTATGTCCCTTTAAATTTATGGGTTTATTGTCGGCGGAGTTTTTTCGCGACAATGAGACCGCATTTCTATTTTATACAAAGACAAGAAAATGAAACAAATAAAGCTAAACACAACCAATAGAACAGAACTCGGTGGCAACAATGCCAAACGCTACCGTAAAAACGGTCAAATACCCGCGGTAATCTACGGCGAAAGCGGCGAAAAGAATCTGCTTATCAACGAAAGGGATTTGTCGGTTGCGCTCAAAGCCATTGTCGGCAAGGCAGTTCTTATTGAAATGGAATTCTCCGACGGCACGGAATCACGTTATGCAATGTTGAAAGACGTGGAACGCCATCCTCTTACAGGGAACCCCATTCACGTTGACTTTATCGAAGTTGTCAGAGGCAAGCCTATGCAGGCTGTCGTTCCCTTCCACTTCGAAGGCGAAGCTTACGGTGTCAAGAACGAAAACGGCGTTATCGAAATTCACGAACACGAAGTGCGCGTAAAGTGCCGTCCGAGAGACTTGCCCGAATTCATTTTCGTCGATTTGTCGCCGCTTAAAGTCGGCGACGCTATCCACTTGAAGGATATCAAAGTTCCCGAAGGCGTGGAAATCGAATCGGTTATTGAAGACGCGATTGTCACCTGCAACTTGGTCAAGGTTGAAGAAGAACCCGCGCCCGCAGCCGACGCTACCGCCGATGCGGCCGCAGCCGACGCGGCTGCCGCGCCTGCCGCGCCTGCCGCCAAGTAGTTGCGCCATACCGGACTTCTGCCCGTTGCGCGAGAATTTGTTGCTGTGGGCGGAGTTCGACCGTTCTTTAAAATTTCAAGATGTCTGTAAAAATCATATTCGGTCTCGGCAACACGGGCGTCGATTATGTCGGAACGCGTCACAATACGGGCGCGATGCTTTTGAAAAAGCTTGCCGATGCTACCGGCGCGGTGTTCGTCAAAAACAAGTATTGCGGGGCGTTTGTCGCGAAGGCGGCGGTCGCGGGCGATACTGCACTTTTGGCGTTTTGCGACGGCTATATGAACAACAGTGGCGAAGGCGTTAAAAAGACGCTTGCGTTTTTCAAGATTCAGCCGAATCAGACTGCCGTGATTTACGACGACATCACCCTGCCTGTGGGGCGCGTTAAGCTCTCTTTGGGGGGCTCGTGCGGCGGGCACAACGGTGTCGACGACGTTATGCAAAAAATCGGGAACGGTTTTGTGCGCATTCGCGTCGGAATCGGAGTCAAGCCGTTTAAGCAGATGTCGCTTGCCGACTATGTTCTGAGCCCGCTCTCGGAGTCCGATACAGACGCAATTATGTCGGTTGACATAAAGGCGATTGTTTCGGATATAATTTCAAAGGGGCTTGACAAGGCTCAAAACATCCACAATCGAACTGCGGCTTCACTTTAATGGGAGCGAAGTTGCAGGGGTTGAAAAGGCTACATGGAGTCTGGCTTTGGTTTTAGAGGTGTGGCCTCCTAAACGAGGGCGTTTTGAAGATGCGTGTTTCTTGAAGCGGCAAACCTCTCGGGGATGTCTTGAAGGGCGCGCTCTTTAAAAGGTGGCAGCTTCCAAAGTTTTCGGAAGAGCGGCTTTGGGGGCGGCTTCTGGGGCTTGCCTTGAAGGGGTTTTACTCGGTTGCTCTTTAAACGGTTTGGGGCGACCGGACGTGAACAAAAACAATTTTAAAAAAAAGTAAAAATATGAACAAAAAATATCAAACAACATTCATTCTCGATACGAGAGGCTACAACGAACCTGTGGAAACTTTGATTGAAAAACTCAAAGGTGTTATCGAATCGACGGGCTGCAAGGTTGAATCTGCCGAGAACCTCGGCCAAAAAACATTTGCGCGTGCGACCGACCGCAACTTCCCCGCGGGCATCTATGTAAGATTTGACTACGAAGGCCCGACTTCGTCGACTGCCGTAATCACGGAAAAACTGCGTCTTGACAAGACGGTTGACCGCTTTATCGCAATCGCGAAATAGTTTCGGGAGGATTACAATGTCTTCGTTCAACAGAGTCATTTTGATGGGGAATCTGACAAGAGACCCCGAAATGCGCCAGACGCAGAGTGGAACGAGCATCTGTCGTTTTTCAATCGCGGTAAACCGTTCGTTCAGTTCGCAAGACGGCTCGCAACGCGACGAAACCTGTTTTGTAGACATCGACTCTTTCGGAAGAACCGCCGAAAACATCTCCAAATATTTCTCGAAGGGCAAGCCGATTTTGGTTGAAGGTCGTTTGCGTCAGGACTCTTGGGAAGACAAGCAGGGGCAGAAGCGCACAAAATTGGTTGTTGTGCTGGAACGCTTCGAATTTATCGGAAGTGCGCGCGACAACGCCTCGGGCGGAGGCTTCGACGCCGACTATGCGCCCTCTCCGGCACGTGCGCGCCAGCATCAGCCCGCTCCGCAGGACGATTTGGAAGACGATGTTCCGTTTTGATTGTGCAGAAAAAACGCATTTTTTAATAAACTTTTAACATAACAGAAACAATTATGGCAACAAGCAAAGTATTATTGGTAAAGCCTATGCCCAACTTGGGCGGCGAAGGCGAACAAATCTCCGTCAAGGCGGGTTATGCGCGCAATTTTTTGTTCCCGCAGAAAATAGCTATCCCCGTAACGCAGGCGAACAAAAAGCAGATAGAAGCCCTTTTGAAGGCTCGCGAAATCAGGGAAGCCAAGGAGCTTGAAAACGCGCAGGCCGTTGCGAAGGCTCTGGAAAATATGACGATTGCCTTCGCGGTGAAAACGGGAGAAGGCGGCAAGCTTTTCGGCTCGGTTACGGGTTCGGATTTGGTCGCGAAGCTCGCCGAAAACGGCATCGAACTTCCCAAGAAGGCGATTTCGTTGGAGCGTCCCGTTAAGGAATTGGGCAAGCACACGGCGCACATCAAGCTTCACAACGACGTAAAAGTTGAATTCTCTTTCGAAGTTGTTTCGGAAAATCCGATTGAAGAAGCCAAGTAATTTATAGTTTGTTTTGCCGCTATGGCCGAAAGTAGTAGAGGCAAATCATTGTCGAAGAAAGCCGCGGCGTCGCAAAAACACGATGTCGGGGCTTTCTTGTCGACGCAATTTAATTGGAGCGACGACGCCCCGCGCAATGTAGACGCCGAAGCGGGCGTGCTGGGGTGCATACTTCTCGACGAATCAAACGAGTTTATGAACTTGTGCGTTGCCGAGAAGATTAGGGAGGAATACTTTTTCGACCAGCGCAACCGTGCGATTTTTTCGGCGATGTTGTCGCTTCACAACGAAACCGCTCCGATTGACCCGATTACGCTTTCTGAACGGTTGAAGTCGATGGGCGCGCTCGAAAAAATCGGCGTCGACTACATCGGCGAGAAGATTTTGTCGCGTCTGGAATCTATTGCGAGCTTTCGGCAATGGCTGGAAATTTTGCGCGAAAAGTATTTTTTGCGCCGCATTTCGCAGGCGTGTGTGGATACTCTCGAAAAAGTCCGCACGAATACGGGGGCGATTGACTCGCTCTTGGACGATGTCGAAAAAACCTTCTTGGGCATAAACAACGACCAAGTCGGCGACACGATAAAAAAGGCGTCGGAGCAGGTTGAGTCGGCTTTGGCGAAAATCCACCAGATTATCGCCAACAAGGGCGCGCTCAGCGGTATTCCGACGGGATTCACGGTGCTCGATAAAAAAATGCGCGGTTTGCATCCGAATGAGATGATTGTCATTGCGGGGCGTCCGGGCACGGGCAAGACTTCGATTGCCCTCAACATTGTAGAAAGCGCGATTTTCGGGAAAAATCCCGCGCCGACGCTGGTGTTTTCGCTCGAAATGTTGGCGGACCAGCTTTATATGCGTATGATCGCCTCGCGCGCGAGGGTCGACCAATACAAGCTGGGCGAGGGCAGGCTCGAACAGGGCAAGCAGGAGGACATTCAGTCGACGGTCAAGGAATTGAAGGGCGCGCCGCTTTGGATTGACGACTCGGAAGGTCTTTCGATTTTGGAGATGCGCGCAAAGGCGCGGCGTCTGAACCAGCAGTTGCGCCAGCAAAACCAGAAGCTGGGGCTAATTGTGGTGGACTATTTGCAGCTTTTGCGCGGGTCGGATCCGACTATGCCGCGCGAGCAGGAAGTCGCGGAGATTTCGCGCGGAATGAAGGCGATGTCGAAGGAGCTTATGGCACCCGTGATTGTGTTGGCGCAGCTAAACCGCGACAGCGAAAAGGAAACGCGTCCGCCGCGCCCGAGCGACTTGCGCGAATCGGGCTCTATCGAGCAGGATGCGGACGTGATTATTTTGCTCAGCCGCCAGAAGTCGACCGACGATGTTTTGAGCAGCTCGGGGTGGCTTATTCGCGCGGAAATCGCAAAGCAAAGAAACGGCCCGACGGGGCCGACAACGCTTCTTTTCAACCGCAGCTATACGCGCTACGAGAACTACGAAAGGGAAGAGGACTCAATTTAACTGATTTTTTTATGCCCGAATTTACGCGCAGAATTGGACTTGTTTTTACGAAGGCGGCGTTTGTCGCGGCGGCGTTGTTTGCGCCGCTGTGCGCGTTCCCGCAGCAGGGCGCGGACGGCGCGGAGGTTGAAGCTGTCAACATTGTCATCGAAGGCCCGAAATCGGTTTCGAAAGACGCGGTTGCGGCGCATTTGAGCGTGCGCAAGGGCGAGAAGTTCAGCCAGCTCGCGCTCGACCAGTCGATTCGCTCGCTTTACTCGACGGGCCAATACGACCTGATTACGGCGAAGAAAAGCCTGAATGCCGCGAATAAAATGGTTGTGGAACTGCGTGTAATGCCGAAGTTCCGCATTGCCGAAATCGCGTTCAACGGTAACAAAACTTACAGGGCGTCGAAGTTGCAGGGCGAGATTGTCTCGTATGCGGGGTCGGTGCTCGACGAAGTTACCGTCAAGCGCGACGCCGACAAAATCAGGGATTTTTACGTCAAGAAGGGCTACGCGCTCGCGAAGGTTTCGTATTCGATTCAGCGCAACGACGAGCTCGGCAAGGGCGCGGTTGTCTTCAACATCGACGAGGGCGCGGACATTCAAATTCAAAACATTTTCTTCACGGGTGACCCAGCCGTCGAGCGGCACTATGGTTTCTGGGGTAAGTTCTACAAAAAACTTTTCGGGCGCGACAAGAAGGATTCGGTGAACTCGATGAAGTTGGAATCGGAAATGAAGACCGATACGTGGATTCCCGTGATTTCGTATCTTACGGACAATGGGAGGTTCAAGGAGGACGAATTCAAGGCCGACTTGGAGACGCTGCGCAAATTCTACCGCAATCACGGTTATCTCGATGTTGAAATCGACGAAGACAAGGTGAAGTTCGACTTTCCCGACGGCGACGGCGATATGGACATCACAATCAACATTGTCCCGAACCAGCAATACAAAGTCGGAAAGGTCGAATTCAAGAACAACAAGCTTTTCAAGACGGAAAAGTTGGAGGAGTTTGTCGACTATTTCGATTTGACCGACGGCAATGTGTTTTCGCCCGAGCGCGTCGACAAAATGTCGAACGCAATTAAAACCTACTACGGCGAATACGGGTATATCGACACGATTGTGCGCGTGCTGCGCCGCCCGAATCTGGAAAACGGAAAAATTGACCTGATTATCGACATTGTAGAAAGCGACAAGTATTATTTGGAGTCGATAACGATTCAGGGCAATACGAAGACAAAGAGCGAGGTGATTATCAGGGAACTCGCGCTCGCCCCCGGCGAGATTTTCGATTTGGCGCGTATGAAGCAGTCAGAAAACCGCTTGAAGGAAACGCGGTTTTTCGACGAAGTAAGTCTTTCGCCCGAAGCTTCGAACATTCCCAACAGGCGTAATTTGCGCATAATCGTCAAAGAGGGGCGCACGGGCAACATCACTTTCGGCGCGGGTTTCAGCACGGTCGAGAGTCTGGTGGGCACTGTCGAACTTTCGCAGGGCAATTTCGACTACAAAAATCCCGACAGTTTCTTTCAGGGCGCGGGGCAGAAATTCAGGCTGCGCGGCAGCATCGGTTTGAAGAGCAATCAGGTTGTGTTGAACTTCGAAGAGCCTTGGGTGTTCAACCGCGACTTGGCGTATGGCTTCGAGTTATACAGGTCGCAGTCGGACTACTATTCGGACTACTACTCGGAAACGCGTTTGGGCATGCAGAACTATATCCGCAAGCGCGTGTATGAATTGATTGAGGCGAAGCTCGCGTATAAAATCGAAAATGTCGATATTTACGATGTCGATAACAAGCTTATCACCGACGGCGTTATGCGGCGCGACAGAGGCGACATCGGCAACAGGACGGTCTCGCAGGTGTCGCTTTCGTTCCTGCGTGACAACCGCGACAGTCTGCTTATGCCCACGCGCGGAACGCGTTTCGAGCTCTTGCAGGACTTGGCGGGCGGAATCTTCGGCGGACAGACGAACATCTACCGCTTGGAGGCGCGCGGCGGCTGGTGGATTCCGACGTTCGACTTCGGGACGCAGGTGTTGTCGATTGTCGGGCGCATAGGCAGCGTTTGCGGAACGTGCGGCGACGAAGTGCCGTATTTCGAAAAATACTTCCTTGGCGGCGGCTACAACTTGCGCGGCTTCAAATACAGAAAAGTCGGACGGTTGGGCGCGACGAGCGAAGAGCCGTTCGGCGGAAATTCGTTCGGGTTCGCGTCGGCGGAATATTCAATCGAAGTGTTCAATCCCGTGCGCTTTGCGGTGTTTTACGACATCGGCTTCCTGAACGACGGCAGCTGGGACTTCGACCCGTCGGACTACAATTCGGACGTGGGTGTCGGCTTGCGAATCATTCTTATGGGTGCGCCTATGCGCATCGACCTCGGTTTGCCCGTCAAGGCGGGCGAGCACAACGACGACGGCTTGCAGTTCAACTTCTCGTTCGGAACGGTTTTCTAATCGGGGTTCGGCGGAATTTCGGGAAAATCGGGAACAAAATACGGAAAAATTTTTCTAAACAGATTAATACAACCTAAAAAAATATGAAAAAAGTAATCACAATTCTCGCGGCTATTTCGGCCTTTTCGATTCTTAACGCGGCTCAGTCGATATTCTATGTAGATATGGCGAAAGTCTACCAAAGCTTCTACAAGGCAAAAGAGGCAGCCGCGCAAATAAATGCGTCCGCCGAAACAACAAAGAACGAATTGCAGAAAATGGACGAAAAGCGTCAGGCTTTGGTCAAGGAATTGCAGGCGGTTCAGGAAAAAGCGAAGAATCCCGCTTTGACGAAAGAGGCGCAGCAGAAGATTTTGGAAACCGAAGGACAGCCCAAGTTCGTGGAATTGCAGAAAATCGAAACCGACATGAAAAACATTTCCGAGCAGGCAAGAACGCGTTTGCGTGAAAGCGCGCAGCGCATTCAGCAGGTTCACTTCGAGGAAATTTCGAAGGAAGTCGAAAAGCTTGCCAAGGAAAAGAAAGCCGATTTCGTTTTGGCTAAGACAATCTGCCTGTTTGCCAAGCCCGAATTCGACCTTTCCGACGAGCTTATTAAGCGCATAAACGCGAGTGCGCCCGCCGCGAAATAACGCGCCGAGTGTTTCGGACTTCCAAGTTTTTACAGCTTTTTGTGGCGGCGTAGGCGCGGGTGTCTTGCCGCCCGATTTTTTTATGAAGGTCGGTTCGGTTTTTGATTCGGTTATCGCGTGCGCGGCGAGTTTCTGCGTGCCTGGGGTGGGGCAGGTTTTCAGACTGCGCTACAAGTTTGCGGCGGCGTGTTTTTTTGCGGTCGTGGCGGGTTATATTTTATTCCCGCCCGCGGGGCTTGCAGCCCATATTTTTTCGGCGGTCGATGCGTGGTTCGAAGGCGGCGTTTTTCGCAGGCGCGGTGCAGGCGGAGCGGGTTCGGGCAAAAACTAAAATTGGCAATCAAAAGTGTTGCAAGAAAGCAGCGTTTTTTGGTAGATGTTTGCCATGGATTCAATGAATGAAAAAAAGTCGATACGGACTGAAAAGCTTGTCAAGGAATACGGCAAGCGGCGCGTGGTAAAGGGCGTCGACATAGAGGTTTCGGCGGGCGAAATTGTCGGACTTTTGGGCCCCAACGGCGCGGGCAAGACAACAAGTTTTTATATGATTGTGGGGCTTGTTCCCGCAACCGAAGGGCGCGTGTTCTTAAACGGCAAAGACGTTGCAGGCGTGCCCATGTACAGGCGCGCGCGTATGGGCATTGGCTATTTGCCGCAGGAGGCGTCGATTTTCAGGAAGCTCACGGTTTACGAAAACATTTTGGCGGTAGCCGAAACGCTCGCGATACCGCGCAGGCAACTGAAAGACTATTCAATGGGTATGCTCGAAAAGCTCAATTTGAGCCATTTGGCAGGCCAAATGGCGTTCACGCTTTCGGGCGGCGAGCGCAGGCGTTTGGAGATTGCCCGCGCCCTCACGACAAAGCCCGACTTTTTGCTTATGGACGAACCGTTTAGCGGCGTCGATCCCATAAGCGTCGCCGAAGTTCAGGACATTGTCCGCGGGCTTAAACGCGAAAATATAGGAGTTTTGATTACCGACCACAACGTGCGCGAAACGCTCAGCATTGTCGACAGGGCGTATCTGATTTGCGAAGGCTCGGTTTTATGCGCAGGCACGAGCGACTTTTTGGTCAACGACGAACAAGCGCGCAAACTTTATCTGGGCGAAAATTTTTCGATGTAAGAATTTTTCAAAAAAACGGGGCTCGAAAATGGACATAAAATTAAACAACATAAAACAGCCCGAGGAAATTTCGGTGAGAAAGTTTTTCGAAGTCTTCAAAGACTTGACGGGGCTCGAAATTTTGGCGGGCGAAGGCGGCTTGGACAGGATTATTTTCGAGCCGAGCATAAACCGTCCCGCGCTCGCGATTACGGGGTATTTCAAGAACTTCGCCTCGAAGCGAATCCAGCTTTTCGGAGCTGGCGAAATGTCGTATATGTGCGACATGTCCGACGACAGGCAGAGGACGGTTTTGGAGAAAATGGTGAAGCTCGAAATTCCGTGCATAATAATTTCGCGCAATCTCGCGCCCACGCAGCCAATGTTGGAAGCCGCACAGAAATTCAACCTGCCGCTTTTGCGCACGAAGATGAAGTCGAAGGAGTTTTCCGCCGACATAATCGTGCGCATAGACAGAATGTTTGCGCCGACTACTTCGATTCACGGAACGCTAATCGACATTCAGGGCATAGGAACTCTCATTCGCGGCGACAGCGGCATAGGCAAGAGCGAATGCGCGCTCGCGCTAATCGACAAGGGGCACTCGCTCGTCGCCGACGACTACGTTTATTGCGTCAAGGTAAACGACCACAAAGTGCTCGGCAAGGGACGCGAAATCAGCCGCGGGTATATGGAGTGCCGCGGAATCGGCATTATCAACGTGGCGGAGCTTTTCGGCATAAAATGCGTGCGAATGGAAAAGTCTATCGACATAATAGTGTCGTTCGTCGAATGGCAAAAGGGAATTGTCGAGGACAGAACAGGGTTGGAGACAAAGTATTTCGACATTCTCGGAATCCCTATTCCGCATTTCATAATTCCGGTGCGCCCGGGGCGCGATATGGCGCGTTTGGTGGAGGTCGCCGCGCGCGTGCAGGCGTTGCGCCAAATGGGGCACGACGGGGCGAAGACTTTCAACGACAGGCTCATCGCCCATATGGCGAGTATGCAAAAATAATTTTCACGATTTTTTGAAATGTTGAACTTTACGGAACGCGGCGAAAAATTAAAGACGCTTTTACAAAGGCGCATTGTGTTTCTCGACGGCGGAATGGGCACGCTCGTGCAGCGTCAGGGACTCTGCGAGCGTGACTACCGCGCGGGTTGCGAAGAGCTGGAAAAGTCCGAACACGAGCTTTTGGGCGACAACGACCTGCTCAATCTCACCCGCCCCGATGTGATTGAAAATATCCATTTCGATTACTATATGGCGGGCGCGGATATTGCAACGGCGAACACTTTCGCGCTCACAAATGTTGCGCAGTCCGACTACGGAATTTCCGACGGGCTTATCGACGGGCTAAACCGCCGCGCCGTCGGCGTCGCGCGCCGCGCCGCCGCGCGGGCCGCCGAAAAGCTCGGCAAAGACGCGGGCGAATTTTTTGTCGCCGGCTCAATCGGCCCGATGAACAAGGCTGCGAGCATTGCCTGCGATGTCGAAGACGCGTCGAAACGCGCGATTGATTTCGACACGCTCGCGAACGCGTATTACGCGCAAATGCGCTCGCTTTTCGAGGCGGGGGCGGATTTGTTCCTTTTGGAGACGTCGATTGACACGCTCAACGTGAAAGCCGCAGTCTATGCGTATTTGACGCTCTCGCAGGAGCGCGGAGTCCGCGTGCCGATAGCCGTTAGCATGACGGTTTCGGACTCGTCGGGGCGCATTTTAAGCGGACAGACAATCGAGGCGTTTTACGCGAGCATCCGCCACTGCGAGCCGCTTTTTGTGGGGCTTAACTGTTCGCTTGGCGCGGAAAAAATGCGTCCGTATATCGAGACGTTCGACAGGGTTGCGGAATGCTTTACGCACTGCTATCCGAACGCGGGCATGCCGAATCCGCTTTCGGAATTCGGCTACGACCAAATGCCCGCCGACTTCGCCCGTTATATGCGCGACTATGCCGCCGACGGTTTGCTGAACGTAATGGGCGGGTGCTGCGGCACTACGCCCGCGCACATCGCAGCCCTTGTCGAAGCCTGCCGCGCTTTTGCGCCGCGCAAGCCGCGGCAACGAAGCCGCGCGTTAATGCTTTCGGGTCTTGAACCGTTTACTATTCGCGAAAAGAACGCGCCGTTTGTCTTTGTGGGCGAGCGCACGAACGTTATGGGCTCGCCCGCGTTCAGGAAGATGATTAAGCAGGGGCGTTTTAGCGACGCGCTTTCGGTCGCCCGCAATCAGGTCGAAAACGGGGCAAATCTGATAGACGTAAATTTCGACGAAGGCATGCTCGATTCGCCCGCGTGCATGACGAAGTTTTTAAATCTTGCGGGAGCCGAACCCGAAATCGCCCGCGTGCCGATTATGATAGACTCGTCAGACTGGAACACGATTGTGGCGGGGCTCAAATGTGTTCAGGGCAAGTGCATTGTAAATTCGATAAGCCTCAAAGAGGGAGAGGAAAAATTTTTAAGCCACGCGAGGGAGCTTAAAAAGTTCGGAGCGGCGGCGATTGTAATGGCGTTCGACGAAGAGGGGCAGGCGTCGACGCTCGACCGCAGGATTTCGGTGTGCCAACGCGCCTACAAGCTGCTTGTCGAAAAAGCGGAATTCGCGCCCGAAGACATAATTTTCGACGCCAACGTTTTGACCGTCGCAACGGGCATGGCCGAACACGACAGCTACGGAATCGACTTCATCAAGGCTGTGGCGGAAATCAAGCGCACGTGCCCGTTTGCGCGGACGAGCGCGGGGGTCAGCAACATCAGTTTTTCGCTGCGCGGCAACAACCCCGTCAGGGAGGCAATGCACAGTGTCTTCCTTTACCACGCGCGCGCGGCGGGGCTTGATATGGGCATTGTAAACGCGGGAATGCTCGCCAACTACGACGACATCGACCCGAAGCTCAGGGACGCCGTCGAGGCGGTTATCTTAAACACTTCCGCGGACGCCACCGAAAAGCTTTTGGCGATTTCGGACTCCTTCAAAGCCGACGCCGCCGAGCACAAGAACCGCGCGGAATCGGACTTCGACTCGCTGCCTTGGGAGGAGAAGCTGCGCGTGGCGTTTGTCAAGGGGCTTGACGACAAGGCGGAGGCTCTGGCGTTGCATTTCTACGGGGAAAAGAAGAGCGCGTTGCGTGTAATCGAAGAGGATTTGATGGGCGCGATGAAGCACGTCGGCGAGCTTTTCGGCGCGGGCAAAATGTTTCTGCCGCAGGTCGTAAAAAGCGCGAGGGTCATGAAGCGCGCGGTGGCGGCACTCGAACCGTTTATGGAGTCCGCCTCGAAGCGCGGCAGCGCGAAAATCGTAATTGCCACCGTCAAGGGCGACGTCCACGACATCGGCAAAAATATCGTGCGCGTCGTGCTTTCGTGCAACGGGTTCAACGTTATCGATTTGGGCGTTATGGTAGAGCCCGAAAGGATTTTGGAGGCCGCGCAGGACGCCGATTTGGTCGGGCTTAGCGGGCTTATCACGCCGTCGCTCGACGAAATGGCGAATGTGTTGAAACTCTTCGAAAAAAATTCGGTGCACCTGCCCGTGCTCGTTGGGGGAGCTACTACGAGCGAGCTGCACACCGCCGTCAAGCTTGCGCCGCTTTATTCGGGCATTGTCCAGCGCGTGGGCGATGCGAGTCTCGTTTCGGGCGTTTGCGCCAATTTGCTCGGGACTTCGGGGCGGGCTTACAAGCTGAAAGTGCTCGACTCGCAGAGGAAGATTCGCGACGATTTCGAGCGCAAGTCGGCGGCTGTCGACGGCAGGATTCTGCCGTTTGCCGAAGCGGAAAAACGCGCGCACAAGTATGTAGCCCCCGCAGACAAGCCGCGCCCGTTCTCGGGGGTGCGCACGTTGGAGGTGTCGCTTGCGGACGTCGAAAAATATATGCCGTGGCACATATTTTTCAGAACGTGGGGCGTCGACAAAAACGCGCGTGAAAAACACTCAGACTTTTTTAACGATGTCGCGAAGCTTTTTGCGGAGCTTTCGAAAGTGGCGAAGCCGAAGATTCGCGCGGGGATTTTCGACGCGCGTTCGCAAGACGGGAGCGTCGCGCTTTTCGGCGGGGACGGGCGCGAGCTTGAACGGCTGTATTTTGTGCGCAACCAGATTCCGAATGCCGACGGCGAATGCGTGTCAGTGGCGGACTTTGTCGGCGGCGCGGACTCGCCCAAGCCCGACTTTATGGGCGTTTACGCTGCTACGGTCGGCACTCAGGCTCAGGAGTTTGTCGAGGCGTTCGAGCGTGCCGGCGACGAATATTCGGCTATAATTGCGCGCTCGCTTTGCGACTGCGCCGCCGAGGCGGTTTCGGAATATGTGCGCGTGGAGGTCTTCAAAATCCGCGCCCACAGGCATTCGGCGGGGTGTTCGTGCCCCGCGTGCGAGGGCGCGGAAAGCGTCAACAACGGCATTTGCGTGGCTTGCGGCTATGCGTCTATGCCCGACCACTCGCAGAAGGCGAAGTTCGAAAAGCTGCTCGATTTAAAGCGCGAGCTCGGCGTGGAGCTGACTTCGTCGTTTATGATGACGCCTGTTTCGAGCGTGGCGGCGGTTTGGGTTGCGAATCCGTCGGCGAAGTATGTCGAGTTCGCCTCGATTACGCGCGAGCAGGTTGCGGCGATTGCCAAAAGGGAGGGGGTCGACGCCGCGCGGCTTGAAAGGTTTATGTCGATAAGTCCCGTAGACTAGGCAGGCAGATGAATTTTAAGGACACACATTTGGCGAGGATTTTGAGCCGGCGCACGCATACGTCGGACTTTGTCGTGCCAGTGTGCGTGCTGCTGCTTTTTCTGCTGGGGGTGGCGTTTATCTATTCGGCGCAGAGCTATACGTCGGACGACATTCCGCTTATGCGCCAGTTTTGGGTAAAGCAGATTTTCTATTTTGTCGCGCTCGGCGTGCCCGTCTATGCGGTGCTTGCCTATGTCGACTACAAGTGGCTTTACCAGAATGCGCACTGGGTTTATCTGGCGTCGATTGCGCTGCTCGTGCCGCTTGTGTTGAAGGAAGTTCTGAATTTGCCGATACCGTTTGTGCAGTCGCGCTACAACGCGACGCGCTGGATTGACTTTGGGTTCTTTTCGATTCAGCCGTCGGAATTCGCCAAAATCGGGACGTGCGTTATGGCGGCGGCGGTGCTTGCCCGAAACAAAGTCGGCAATTTCGATTCGCGCAAAGACTCGATTTTATTTTGGATAAAGCTTGCTTTAATATTCGCAATTCCTATATTGCTTATATTTTTACAGCCCGACTTGGGGTCGGCTCTCGTATTTCCTCCAATGTTGTTTTCAATGCTTCTTATATCGGGGTTGCCAAAGCGGTTTTTTGTGCTGGCGGTTGCGGTTTTCGCAATCGCGGTCTCGCTTGTTGCCGTCGATGTGGCGGGCTACTACAACTTCTTGCAGGCAAACAACCTTTCCGCGCGCGAGGCCGCAAGCCAAAACGCATACGGAACATCGGGGGCGTTTAATCTGCCCATAAAGGATTACCAGCGCAACCGAATTTTGGCGTTCGTCAAACCCGACGCGGTCGACAGAAACGGAACGGAAATTACGTGGAACCAGCGTCAGAGCCTGATTTCGGTCGGCTCGGGCGGACTGCTTGGCAAGGGCTTTACGGAGGGAACGCAGGCAAAGCTCGGGTATCTGCCTTCGAGCGTCGCCTACAACGACTTCATATTTTCGGTGGTTGCCGAGGAAAGCGGATTTCTGGGCGGGTGTCTGGCAATCCTGCTTATGGCTATAATAGTGGCTTTCGGTTGCGTGCGGGCAGCTCAGGTTTCGCGCGACAAATTCGGGCAGTATTTGGCCATCGGCATTGCTGCAATTTTAATGACACACTCTTTTATCAACGTGGGAATGACCATAGGCATCATGCCTATTACGGGACTCCCGCTGCCAATGTTAAGTTATGGCGGAACTTTTGTGCTTACTTGTTGTATTTTACTCGGAATCGTCCAGAGCGTTTTCCGACACAGACGCGAGTATATCTAAAAGTTTCGCCGAAGAATCGCGAAACAATGAAACAGGGAAAACAAAACCAAGATTTAAACGAAGTAGACATATCGCTTACAAAACGCCCTCCCGAGGAGGTCGTAGAGCCTATCTCCGAGGAGCAGCTCAATATGGAGGCGAAGTTGCGCGCAAAAAAGCGTCCGTTTTTGGAGAAGATTTTGCGCATGCTTAAACGCGAAGACGCGCCCTTCCGCGAAATCGTCATAAACGTAGAGCCGTTCGAAACGCGCGTTGCGCTGCTCGAAGACGGCGTGTTGCAGAAGTTCGAAATCGAACGCGTCGGCGACGAGAGTATGGTAAGCGCAATCTTCAAAGGTAAAATCCAGAATCTCGAACCGGGGCTGAAAGCGGCGTTTGTCGATATCGGACAGCAGAAGAACGCGTTCCTGCACTATTGGGATATTTTCCCGACTTCGACGCCCGACAATTCCTACGAAATCGTCCGCGAAAACCGCAGCAAGGAGCAGCAGAAAAACGCTCAGCAGAAGTTTTCGGCAAAGGACATCCCCGAAAAATTCCCCATCGGCACCGAGATAATCGTCCAGATTACGAAGACGCAGATAGGCACGAAAGGCCCGAGAATCACGACGAACATCGCAATCCCCGGACGCTATTTGGTGCTTATGCCCTACGCGGGACAGTGCGGAATTTCGCGCAAAATCGAAGACAAAAAGGAGCGCGACCGCATCAAGAAAATCTTGCGTTCCATGAAAATTCCCGAGGGTATGGGCGTGATTGTGCGCACCGCCGGTCAGGGCAAGCGTTGGACTTACTTTGTGCGCGACTTGCACATGCTGCTCAATGTTTGGAAGAAAATCCAGCAGAGAATCGAGTCTGCACCCGCGCCCGCCATGATTTACAAAGAGCCCGACCTCATCGAGCGCACCGTGCGCGACTTCCTCACCGAGCAGACCGACAGAATCCTCATCGACAGCCGCGAACACTACGACCGCATTATGCGCTCGGTCTCGGAAATTTCGCGCCGCGCCCGCGGGAAAATCCAGCTCTTCAAGGAAAACATTCCGATTTTCGAACGCTACAATATCGAACGCCAAATCGCGCAGACTTTCCAGCGGCGCGTTCCGCTGCCCTCGGGCGGGGAAATCGTCATCGACGAAACCGAGGCGTTGGTTGCAATCGACGTCAACACGGGTTCGCACAAGGGCAAGAGCGACGACGGCAAGGACTTTATCTTGCAGGCCAATTTGGAGGCGGTTACCGAGGCGGCGCGTCAGGTGCGCCTGCGCAACCTCGGCGGTTTGGTGATTATCGACACCATCGATATGAAAAGCCGCAAGGACCGTCAGGCGGTCTACAAAAAGCTCAAAGAGGAAATGGAAAAAGACAAGGCAAAGAGTCAAGTTCTGCCCATTTCGCAGCTCGGCATTATGCAGATGACGCGCCAACGCCACGCCCAGAGCAACGCAAGCGGCATTTACACAACCTGCCCGTATTGCGGCGGCAAGGGCATTGTGAAGTCGGCGCGGACGATGAGCGCGGAAATCCAGCGCAAAATCGTCTTCGCGTGCCGCAGTTTGAGGGAGTCGATTGACGACGCAAAGGAAATTTCGCTCGTAATTATGCTCCACCCCGACAACCTCCAACGCTTGCAGAACGAGGATTACGTGCACTTGAAGAATCTCGAAAAGGCGTATAACCTGAAACTGACCTTCCGCGCCGACCCGTCCTACCATATGGAGAATTTCAGGATTCAGGACGCCGTCTCGGGCAGGATTCTCAAATAACAAAACAGCTTAATTTATCGCAAAAAATATGAAAAAGATTTCAATATTATTACTCGCATCGGCGGCTTTGGCTTTGTGCGGTTGCGGCTCAAAAGTCGACGAAAACAAAACGCCCGAACAGGCGAAGGCGGAAGCCTCGACAATGGACGCGGCTTCGCTGCAAAAGCAGGTGGACGCGTTGAAGGCGTTTATGTCGGAAAAACAGGACGAGGCGAAAAAGGTCGCGGATAAAATCGCGCAAATTCCGCTTAAAGAACAGCTCGGCGACAACGCAAAAGCATTGCGCGCCGAGGCGTCAAAAATCGGCGATTCGCTCAAAAACGTAGGTTCGCAGCTTTCGGTTTACGCCGAAGAGTTGAAGACCAAGGCAGCCGCCGCAGTCAATTCGGCAAAATAACGCAGCGGAACTTTCGTTGCTCTCGTCCAATCCAGCCAAACGTCAACCACGGCGCGGCTTGAACGCCTCGACAATTTTCAAAAACAACAAGCGGAACACCGAAAGGCGTTCCGTTTTTTGTTGTTTGGAAATGTCTATTCTTCCGAAAATGTTTTTAATAGGCGCAGTGAGATTTCGGCTTTTTTTGCGATGTCTTTGTCTATTGAAGAACATTGGGTTTTTGCAAGTGTTTCCGCGCAGTTTTTCAGTCGTTTTTTCGGCGGGAGGTTTTTGTCGGTTGATGTATTGTTTTGGGGTGCTTGGGGATTTTTACGCAGAGCGTAGGTGTGCGAGAGTCTTTCGATTTCGCCGAGCCTGTCGGGGTTTTCTTCCGTAATGTGTATTTTCCCGGCACCGCCTTCAATGGGAACGACTTTTTTTGTGAAAAAATCGCTCCGTTTTAATCCGTGTGCGGTCAGGTATTCGTCATTGTTGATTGCCTGTTTCGCCGAAACAAAATAACCTTCGGCGCAGACGTAAAAAGTCGCACTGTATAGCGAGTAGGTGGAAAAGTTCCCGTTTCTGTCGGTTGTGTCTACGTATTTTTGATTGAAAACAGGCAGAAATATTGTGTTTTTCTGCCCCAAAACTAGCGCGTTTGCAATCGGTTCGTTTGTGTCGAAATCGACAACTTTAACTCTGTTGCAAACGCAACCCGAAAAAAGAAAAGATGCAGTAAGGATAAGAATGGAAAACTTGTTTGACCGCACCGTTTTCATTCAATCTTTTAATCTTTCTTGGCGTTGAGTTTTTCGAGGGTTTCGAGGTGTTCGCCCTCGGCGAGGATTTCTTTGACGACTTTTTTGCAGTCGGGGTCGCCGTTAAGGGCGAGCTCTGTGAGCTTTTGCAATATGTAAAACCCCTTGACTTTTCCCTCCAATTTTAGTGTCTTCCCAAGTTCCATAATGTCGTCGAAATTTTTGGGTTCTTTTATTTCCATAATCAATTATCGTATTTTATGATTGCGGAAAGTAAAGATTTTTTATCGGGCTTTATGATGTTGCGTGATTTTTTGTGGTTGCAAATTATTGCGGCACGGCGGAGTTCCGCGGTCGGGCGGCGCATTATCTGAATTTTTCGGGAAGCTCGATTTTGCGCGATTCGAGGAAGTCGGCAAAGTCCCTTTTTATAGGGGCTGTGAACACCATATTCGGTATGACTTTTGAAAAATCCATTTGGTAGGCGTGCAATGCCTGACGGCGCATTTGCAGGATTTTTAGCATTTCGTCGGTCACGCCATTATCGATGAATTCGAGGTAGAGGCGTTCGTCCGCGCCGTAGATTTTGTCGCCTACAACGCTGTGCCCAATCCACTGCGCGTGGGCTCTTATTTGGTGTTTGCGCCCCGTCAGAATTTTGACCCCGACGAGTGTCGCGGGCGGAAAATTCGGGTTTTGCGATTTTGCAAGCGGCGTAAATACGGTGAACGCCTTTCGGGCGGAAAGTTTTTCGACGGCGCAGCGCGTCTTGATTACGACGGGCGATTTTTTGTCGTCGCAAAGCGGCTGCGAGACTGTGTATTCGGCGTCGACTTCGCCCTCCAAAATCGCGAGGTATGTTTTCCCGACGAGCGTTTTGTCGTTCATCGCCTTTTGGGCCATGGAGGCTGTCTGTTTGTTTTTCGCGAGCACGACTACGCCGCTTGTTTCGCGGTCGAGGCGGTTTACGAGGTGCAGCAAGTCGGTTTTCAGATACTCCCGCGCCGCGCCCGCGAGGCTCGAATAAGGCCCGTTTTTGGACGGGTGGCAGACCAGCCACCCAGGCTTGTTGAGCGCGAGAAAATTGTCGTCTTCGTAGATTATCCATGAGGGAAACTCGGCGGGGTCTACGAGCGCGGCGGTTTCGCCGAAGTCTTCGGGGTTGATTTTGTTCGTCGACATTTTGTGATAAAAATTATTGTTTTATGCCAGTGGTTAACGCCACGAGTCCGCAGCCGAATTTGCGCGTTTCTACATTCCCGAAGCCCGCTTGGCGGAACATATTTTCGACTTCTTCGGGAAAGGGGTAGGCGAGCGTCGTGTTTGCCAGATACTCGTAATCCGCCTTGTTTCCGCCGAAGACAGCGGCGATGTTCGGGACAATTCTGCCCATAAAAAAGTGCTGCGCCGCGCCGAAAAACCCGCGTGCGCGCGAAACCTCCAAGACGGCGAGTTTGCCGCCGCGTTTGAGGACTGTGTTTATTTGTTCGAGGCACTTTTCGCGGTTTTGGAAATTTCGGAAGCCGAAGGAAATCGTGGCGGCGTCGAACGTTTCGGGCGCGAAGGGCAGGGCGAGGCAGTCGGCGCGTTGCGTTGTTATGCGCCCCGCTATTTGCGCAGGCTGTCTTGCGATTTTCGCGCGGGCGACTTCGAGCATTTCGGGGCAGAAGTCGGCGGCGGTTATTTCGGCGGAAGCGTCTTTTTTTGCGAGCGCAAGGGCGACGTCGCCGCTTCCGCAGGCGATGTCGAGAATTTTCTTAGTCCGCGCCGTCTGCGGCGTTTCGGCGGCGTTCGGAGTTTGCGAAAGCGCGGAATCGGCGAGGGCGTTGCGCCAGAGCACGTCGAGCCCGAAGCACATTGCGCGGTTTATCTTGTCGTAGTTTTTTGCGACTTCGGCGAACATCGTTTTGACTTCCTCTGGGTCGCGTTTTTCGAAATCCGCCATTTGCTATTCTCCGCTTTTTTTGAAGGATTCCACTATTATCTTCGACAGGTATTCGTCGGGGCTCTCGACGGCTTCCGGCGGCAGAACCCAATGGGTTTCGGCGGTATTGCGGGCGACAATCGCCAAGCCGTGCCCGTAATCTTTGAAGAGTTCGGAGCAGATTGTAACCGCGCTTTTGTCGGTGTCGATTGCCTTTTGGACGATTGCGTTTTGCGCGTCAGGGTCGAAGCCGATTGAAAAGCCCGTCCGTTTTTTAAAGTCCTTTTCGAACTTCGCGATGTCCGAAAGCACGCTTTCGCGAACCAAGTCGGAGTTGTCCAAGAGCAGTTTTGTAAGGCGCTGCTTGGGCTCGGCGACGGTTGAGGTGTCGAGCTCGAAGTGTTTTATGCCCGAAGATGGCAGCTCGAATTTGAAGTCGCGCAGGGTGCGTTCGAGAACCGTCATCAGTCCGCGCGCGCCCGTCTTTTCGCGGATTGCGAGGGCGGCGATTTCGTTTACCGCCTCGGGTGTGATGTCGAATTCTATTCCGTAGCCCGCGAAATCGTCCCTATACTGCTTTAAAATCGAGCCTTCCGACGACTGCAAAATGTCCGCCAAGTCCGCCGCTTTGAGCGCTTCGCAGGCGACGCGCACGGGCAGGCGGCCGATGAATTCGGCTTCGAACCCGTATTTGATGAAGTCTTCGGTCTCGGCGTATTTGAGGTATTCCGACGGTTCGAGGTCGGCGTTTTCATATGAGTCGAAGGAAAAGCCTATGCGGTTTTTGTTCATTCGTTTTGCGATGTTTTCGCCGAGTTTGTCGAACGCGCCGCTTACGATGAAGAGTATATGGCGCGTGTTGATTACGCGCTTGCGCTTCTTGCGCGACATTGCAAGGCGCATCTGCCCCATCATATCCTGAGGGGCGACGACGTTGACGTTGGACTCCTCCATAAGTTTGAGCAGGTTTATTTGCACGCCGCGCCCCGAAACGTCCTTGCCTCCGAAGTCTCCCTTGCCCGCGATTTTGTCGATTTCGTCGATGTAGACTATGCCGTATTGGGCGACGTCGACATCGCCGTCGGCGGCTTTTACAAGGTCGCGCACAACGTCTTCGACATCGCCGCCGACGTAGCCCGTTTCGGAAAATTTGGTGGCGTCCGCCTTGACGAAAGGCACGCCGATTAGCTTTGCGGCGGTGCGCATAAGATAGGTTTTGCCGACGCCCGTCGGCCCGAGAATTATGATGTTTTGCTTGCCGTATTCGGCGTCGTGAAGCTCGGGGTGTTCGAGGCAGCGGCGGACGTGGTTGTAGTGGTCGCAAATTGCGACGGAAAGCACCTTTTTTGCTTCGTCCTGTTTGACGACGAAGCGGTTGAGATAGTCGCGGATTTCGCGCGGCTTCATCGAAAAGTTGCGGATTTTTTGCAGGATATTTTCGGACTTTTCATCCGCGTCGTCCGCGTCGTCGTCCGCGCCCTCGGGCATTGGCGGCGGCCCGAACTGCGGGGCGAACTCGAACTTGACGTTCTTTTCGCCCACGAGCTTTTCGAGCTGCTTTTTGAGGTCTTCAAGCGGGTTTTTTTGCTCGTTGTTCTTTTCGGAATCGTTGTTTTTGTTGTCGTCCATATACTATGTTTTGACTGTTTGCCGCGGCGCAAGTGCCGAAAAATTTTTGCCGTTTTTAGAGATTGCAGGTGCGAAAAATAAAAGCCAGCTTTTTTATTTCGTATTTTTTATTGTTGACTTTACTTGGTTGCGGATAAATAAAAGGCAAATATTATTCAGACTAAAATGCATGTGTATTCGGCGTTTTGGTTTTTAATCCCGAAAATTTTACGGAACATTTCCGAATTTTAACAATCAGATATAACTCAGATGCAAAACCTAACAAAAAGAGAAATAATCCAGAAAATTTACAACGACAAGGACGAATGCCGCAGGGGGTCGATTCTTCAAAACGATGTCAAAGACATCGTCCAGAGAACGCTCGATATTATGACGGAATCTCTTGCGCAGGGCAGAAATATCGAGTTGCGCAAATTCGGCGTTTTAGAAGTCCAAGTGCGCAAGCCGCGCGTTGGCCGCAATCCGACCCAGCCCGAACAGGATGTCGTCATTCCCAAGCGTGCCATTGTGAAGTTCAAGGCGGGCAAAGAGCTTAAAGCGTTGCTTAAAGACCTCGACCTGAGCCTTGTCGAAGAAAGCAAAGCCGCGCGCGCCAGAAAATAGGCTGCGGGCGTTTTTTGCCGACGTTATTTTTTTACGGGACAGGTCGATATGCCGTCGTTTAAGACTTTGCCGGGGTTCAGGGAGTTTTATCCCGGGGATTTTGCCGCAAAAAACGCGCTTTTTGCGGGTTGGCGGAAGTCTGCGCGCGGTTTCGGATTTTCGGAATTCGAGCCTCCCGTGTTGGAGCAGTTAGACCTCTTCACCGAAAAAAGCGGGGAGGAGATAAAGTCGCAGCTCTTCGAATTTGTCGACAAGGGCGGCAGGGCGGTTTCGTTGCGCCCCGAAATGACGCCGTCGTTGGCGCGGATGGTGGGAGCGAAGGCATCGGGCATACGTCGTCCTGTGAAGTGGTTCGCCATCGGCGAAAACTACCGCTACGAACGCCAGCAAAAGGGGCGCCTGCGTGCGTTCTACCAATACAATGCGGACATTTTGGGCGAGGCTTCGATTAACGCCGATGCTGAGGTGATTTCGCTTTTGATTGAGTCGCTGCGCGTTTTCGGCTTGGACGAATCGCAATTCAGGCTGCGCTTGGGCGACAGAACGCTGTGGGTGCTTTTTTTGGAGCATATGGGCGTGGACGAGCCGCGCTTGGTTGCGGTGTTGTCGGTTATCGACAAGCTCGAAAAGGTCTCGCCCGAGGCGTTGCTTGAAATGATGGCGGAGGCATTGCGCGGTTCGGCGGTTTCGGCGGCGGATTTGATTGATAAAATAGGTTCGCTTGTCTCTTTGCGCTCGATTGACGCGCTCGAAAAATTTCTGCGCGAAACCTGCGGCGAGAGCGAAAAAATTTCGGCGCGGATTTCCGATTGGCGCGCGCTTATGCAGTTGCTCGAAAGCTTGGGAACCGCGAAGTTTGTCTCGCCCGATATGGGCATTGTGCGCGGTTTGGCGTATTACACTGGGTTCGTCTTCGAGGCGTTTCAGACCGTCGGCTCGGGCAGGGCTTTGGCGGGCGGCGGCAGATACGACAATCTTGTCGCAAAGTTGGGGTATCAGGATATGCCTGCGGTCGGGTTCGGTATGGGCGATGTCACGGTGTCGGACTTGCTCGAACTTGTCGGCAAAATGCCGCGCGAGGATTTTGCCCCTCAGGTGTATGTTGTTGTCGGCTCGGAAACGGTCAGACCGCAGGCTTTGCAAGTCGCAAAAGCTTTGCGCGACGCCGGCATGCGCGTAGACTACGCGTTGAAGGCGTCCGGTTTCGGCAAACAGTTCAAGCAGGCGGACGCCGTAGGGGCGCAGTTTGCGGTCGTCGTGGGCGAAGACGAAGCTCAAAAGGGCGTCGCTAAAATCAAGAATTTGAAAACCGCCGAAGAGCGCGAAGTCGCAATCGACGCCGTTGCCGAGGCGTTGCGATAGTTTCGAGTATTCTCTATCGGTTTTTTCCAGAAAAACGCGCTGCGCATGATGTCGGAGCGCGTTTTTTTGCCTTCGCGGGAGGACTTTTGGGGTTGCGGAGATTTAGGCGTTATGCCGTCGGATACGCTCAAACGCAGTATGTGTTGGATTTTTTTAATTATACGCGGGCGCAAATAGTTTTCGGCGCATGGCGGCGGCTTTGTTCGCGAAAATTTTTACGCCGCGCCCCAGAGAATGCGCAGGGATTTTTTGTCTGTTTCGCAATGCGGAAAGCCGCGCGAACCGTTTTTTTTAATAAGCCTAATTATTGCCGTGCGCTGCGGCGAGACGCGCTCTGGTAAATTATGAAAGTGGAATACATACCACATCGTGCCTATGCGGTCGAAGAAGACATCGCCTTGCCCCGAGCCGTTCAGCCCCGTGATTTCTCGCAAAATAACGGAGAGGGTTGCGGCTTTTTGCATTCGCCATACGACGAATCGGCAAAGGCGACGCCTATGTAATAATCGGGACTGCGATGCAGGCGATTATCGCGGATATCGGGATTTTGGGAAGGCGGATTTTGAGCCAATTCATTCGGTAGTTCTTTTCTGCCTTTTTTGACGGCGTCAACCGTAAAAAAAACTTGAAAAGAAGCGCGGGTGTGTGGTAGAACTTTTTGCGAAAACGTATATGCGGCGTCGGTTCGGGACGAATTTCGGCGTCAAAACACACAACCTTACAAAGAAGAAAGACTAGGAAACTATGGCAAGAATCTTGACGTTGTTCGCGGGGCAATGGGCGGATATGAAGCTCGAAGACTTGGCTCCGTTGGCTAAGAAAATGGGCTACGAAGGCCTCGAAATCCCCCTGACGCAAAACCACCTCGACTTCGACAAATGCGACGACGAAGCGTATCTGAAAAGCCGCTGGGACATTCTCGAAAAGAACGGGCTCAACTGCTTCGCGATTTCGAACCACTTGGTCGGGCAGTGCGTCTGCGATGAAATCGATTTCCGCCACAAGGCCATTTTAAGCCCCTCCATTTGGGGCGACGGCGACCCCGAAGGCGTGCGCCAACGCGCGGCGGCGGCTATGGTCAAGACCGCGAAAATCGCGAAGAAATTTATGTCGATGCGCCCCGCAAGCTTGGGAGAATCGCCCATTGTCCCGACCGTCACGGGCTTCACGGGCTCGTCAATCTGGAAGTATCTGTATTCGTTCCCGCCCGTATCGAAGGATATGATTGAAGCTGGCTATGCCGACTTCGCAAAACGCTGGACGCCCATTTTTGACGCCTACGACGCCGAAGGTGTGAACTTCGCCCTCGAAGTCCACCCGACGGAAATTGCCTTCGACATCGCAAGTGCGGAACGCGCCCTCAAAGCGGTCGACAACCACAAGCGTTTCGGCTTCAACTTCGACCCGTCGCACTTCGCGTATCAGGGTGTCGACTATGTCAAATTTATCCGCAAGTTTGCCGACAGAATCTTCCACGTCCATATGAAGGACGTTTGGTTCGGGCACGGCACGGGCGAGGCCGGCGTATTCGGCGGCCACACCGATTTCTGCGACCCGCGCCGCTACTGGGACTTCCGCTCCATCGGACACGGCGACGTGAATTTCGAGGAAATTATCGTCGCTCTCAACGACATCGGCTACAAAGGCCCGTTGTCCGTCGAGTGGGAAGACGGCCGTATGGACAGAATTCACGGCGCAACGGAATCGGCAGCGCGTGTGCGCGGCTTCGATTTCCCGACGTCGGACATCGCCTTCGACTCGGCTTTCGACACCTCCAACCAATAGCCATCGGGCGCGCATTTGCGCTTTCCCTTTACTCTCCCGCCCGAAAAATGTCTTTTTTGCGCGTTTTTCGGGGAACAAACCCCATAAAATGCTGGACAAATATCGGGCGGGATGTATGTTTTATACCTTTAACCCAAATTAGATAGAAAATAAAAATTATATGAAAAACAACATCACTTACACTATGGCGTTTTGGCTTTTGCGCTTTTGGCTCGCGGTGCGTGCAATCGGCACGGGGCTTACGAAATTCATCGGCAAGGCGGAAGCGTCGGTAGACAATCCCGCGTTCGCCGAAGAACTCAAAAAGACTATGGCGGACGGACTCTCGAAGCAGGAGGCTATCGAAGTTATCGGCAACAGCATTCCGCAGAAAATTACGCAGACTGTCGACGCGCTTTCATTCTCGTTCTACCACGGACTTCCCGCAAAAGGTCCGATGACTGTCGAGACTTTCAGTGCAAGCCCGCTTATGCCTTCGTTTATGGTTCAGCCGTATGCGTTCGTTTTGGGTTATGCGCTCATCGGCTTGGGCTTAACGCTGTTGCTCGGTATTTGCACGAGGCTCTCGCTCTTCTTTATGGGCTTGCTCTACATATCGCTCTCCTACGGATTCATCATTCTCGAACCTTCAATGGGGCCGAGTGCCGCTGCGGGTATCGCGTATCTGGGCGTTCATATGGTGCTGATTGTTGCGGCGTTGTTGCTTGCCGACTACAATAAGTTCGAACTTTTGCCTTGCAAAAAATCCTGCTGCAAGTGCTGCGATAAACAATAATAATTCAACACACTCGATAATATGAAAGATTTTACAAGAAGAGATTTCCTCAAAACGTCGGCGGTTGCCGCCGGCGGTCTGGTGATGTCGTCGAGCCTGCTCTCGGCTCAGAACAAGGGCGGCGACAAAATCAATGTCGCCATTATCGGTATGGGCGCGGAAGGCGAAGTGCTGCTCAACAGCCTCATCAAGCTTCCGTATCTCAACTTCGTCGCGATTTGCGATATTTGGGAACCCCGCTGCAATTATGCGGCAATGCGCATTATGCGCGAGCGCAAACAGGCTCCTGCGCGCTACACAATCGCGCTCGGCAAAGACCGCTTTACGCCGCTTGTCAAAAAGGGCAGAATCGGCGAAATCAAGGGCGAAAACTTTGAAGACGTTATCAAAAACCACGCCAAAGACTTGGACGCCGTAATTATCGCAACTCCCGACTTCTGGCACGCGCCGATGACCGTTGCCTTCCTCAACGCGGGCGTCAACGTCTATTGCGAAAAGATGATGTCCGACACCCTCGAAGGCGCAAAAGCCATGGTTCGCGCGGCTCGCAAGAGCGGCAAACTGTTGCAAATCGGCCACCAGAGAACGTCGAACCCGCGCTACAAGTATGCCCGCGAAGTTCTCCTGCGCGACAAGTCAATTTGCGACACTCTCTTCGGCAACATTATGGCTTGCAACGGGCAGTGGAACAGAGCCGTCACCAAGGATTTGAGCTGGGCTGAAAAAGACACTATCCCCACCGAAAAGCTCAAACAATACGGCTTCAAGGATATGAACCAGTTCAGAAACTGGCGTTGGCACAAGGGTCTCGGCGGCGGCGCAATCTCCGACCTCGGCGCGCACCAAATCGACATTTTCGGCTGGATGCTCGGCGCACACCCCTCGCGCGTTATGGCTTCGGGCAACCGCGACTACTATAAGAAGGCCGACGGCACGCCCGCGCACGACTGGGACGACAACGTTATGTGCATTTTCGAATTCGACAAGACCTTCCAAGGCAAAAAAGCTCAGGCGTTCTATCAGGTTCTGACGACCACATCCTCGGGCGGCGGCTACTTCGAATCGTTTATGGGCGACCGCGGCACGCTTAAAATGTCGGAAAATCCCGCAATCACAAAGCTCTTCCGCGAAAACAACGCTCCCGAGTGGAAGGAGCTTATCGACAAGGGCATTATCGGCACTGGCGACGCCTCTTCGGCCAATGTCAAGGTTGCCGATGCCCGCGAAAGCAAGGCTTTGGTAAGCTACGGGTTCCCGACGAACATCGCCGGCTATGAACCCGATGTCGCCAAGAAGCCCATTCATATGTATCACGTCGAGAACTTCTTCAATGCCGTTCAGGGCAAGGAAAAGCTCAACTGCTCGGCGGACCACGCCTTCGAAGCCGAAGCCGCCGTGTTCAAGGCTCGCGAAGCTATCGAAAAAGGTCCGCTCGCGTTCAGCGAATCCGACTTCATTGTAGACTAATTTTTAACTAAGGATATTCTGTTATGAAAAAAATTATCATTGCTTTGTCCGCCTTGGCCGTTGTTTCGGCCTCGGCTGCAACGTTGAAACTCCAAGTCCCCCAGGCTCAGCTTTCGGGAACTCCCGTTCCGATTGTTTTGGACAATCTCGACCCCTACAAAGGCCCTCAGGCCGAAATTCAAGTTCCCGACGGTGTTGCGAATGTCGCCAAGGGCAAGAAAGTCACCTCTTCGGACGACTTCCCGATGATTGGCGAGCTCGATCTCATCACCGACGGCAACAAGGACGGTTCGGAAGGTTGCTATGTCGAGCTTATGGACGGTGTTCAATGGGTTCAGATTGACCTCGGCAAGGATTTCGACATTTATGCAGTTGCCGTTTGGCACTTCCACTCGCAGGAAAGAGCCTACAAGGACGTTATTGTTCAGGTTTCTGATGACCCCGCGTTCAAAAAGGGTGTCAAGACTATTTACAACAACGACCACGACAACTCTTCGAAGCTTGGCAAGGGCAATGTAAAAGCCTACATTGAAACGAACTATGGCAAGCTCATTGATGTTTCGAAGTCGCCTGTAAAAGGTCGATATGTTCGTCTCTACTCGAATGGTTCTACCACGAATGGCTCGAACCACTACATCGAAGTAGAAGTCTTTGCCAAATAATTTTATAGAAGGGCATTGGCGCGGGATTGCTTCGCAATACCCGCTTTGACAATCCCCTACATGGGACTCTTTCAAGAGCACCGGCGGCGATTGCCGCAGAGGCGTCGCGCGATTTTGCGCCGATAAAATTTGCGATTAAAACAATCGAGACATCCGAATATTGGCGGTGGCTCGCAAAGACAAAACAAAAGGATACAGATGGCAACAGAGCGCAGTTTATCGGTCGCCAAACCTCAAACGGGTAAGGGTTGCGGACGTGGCGGCGCACGCAAAGGTTCGGGGCGCAAACCTGCGCCGCCAGATTTAAAAAAAGTCCCGTTTTCCGCGCGGGTAAGACCGTGCGACATAGGTAAAGTCAAGGCTTTTATTAAGAGTCTTGACAACCCGAAAACTTTTTAAGTTTTTTTAAGGCGGTCTAAAAACCCGCCTTTTTTTACGGCAAAATTGCAAAGTATTTTTTGCGTCGGCGGCATTGGCGAGTTCTTTGTAGTGTTTAGCAAAAATGCCAAATCCGCCGATGTGGCCGAGTATTTCGACGGTATGCTCCGCGCCGAGGTAGTGGTAGCCGTAGGATGCAAACGAGTGTCGCAACACGTCTTTTGGCAACTTTACGCCCGTCGCGTCTTTTGCCCGACGCCAACAGTCGCAATTGCCGGGGGCTACATTCTTGGCCGCGTCGCACCCGCGCGCGGAGTCAAGCCACACCCACAAATTGCGCGGCAAATTTACAGCCGCGCAAACGTCCTTGATGTTTTTAAAAATGATGCGCTCTTCGGACGAAATTTTAAAATCGTCGGGCAAAAACCGCTCCTTTTGTAGCTCCGCCGCAAACAACGCGACGTCCCCTTTGATTTAAAACGCTTGCGCCGCAATTTGCCCGACTCATAAAAACGTACTTCAAATGGGCAACGCGGATTGCCTGACTTGCCGACCTTTATAACCATACCCGCGATGGTGTGCAAAAGTGTGCAAAATGCTATCTTTTTTGTGTTTCGATTGTGTTTTACAAACACAACACAAAACATAATAAACACAAAAGCCCCAACCCGCAAAGCCACTAAAAAAGCGGCTTCCGAGCTGGAAACCGCTTTTTTACCGATATACCCGAACAGGGACTCGAACCCTGAACCAATTGATTAAGAGTCAACTGCTCTACCGATTGAGCTATTCGGGCAATCAATTAAATTAAATACGTTATTGAACGAATTTTTCTGGAAAATGCAAGCAATTTTTTTTCGTTTTTTTCGAATATTTATAGGCGAGCAAAATTGATGCGTATGTGGATTTTTATCTGGGACGGAACGGATACGGATTTTCCCGGTATCTGGCTTTTTTATTGACGCGGACTTCGGGGTATTCAAGATTTTGTTTGTATGAAGCGTTTTTCTTTTATCACGATCTTTTTACTTTTTGCATCGCTAAACTGTTTTGCTGCAAGCGGCGGGATTTTCGAAATATGGAAAGGTGTTGCAATGCCCGAAGGTGTTTCGCAAGTGGGCGAAAAGGCGTTTATGCGCAAAGACGGTTATTTTATCGTTTCCGACACCGCAGTGCCGACATTGGAGGTTTTCTGGGCAAAGAATGCAAAATCGGATAAACCTGTTCCCGCGGTTGTGATTTGCCCCGGCGGCGGATATTGGATTTTAGCCTACAACAAAGAGGGCACAGACATTGCCGAAGCGTTGGCGGAGCGCGGAATCACGGCTGCGGTGCTTAAATACAGAACGCCGCGTTTACGCGCGGCTGCGTTATGCGACGCCCGCAGGGCGATTCGCTTTGTTCGCGCCAATGCCGCCGCTTGGAATGTCGACCCGAACAAAGTCGCGATTATGGGGTTTTCGGCGGGGGCGAACTTGTCGGCGCGGGCGTCGGCAAACCACACACAGGAAGTTTATTCGCGCTTGGACTCAATTGACGATTTTTCCGCGCGTCCGGATTTTACGGGGTTGATTTATCCCGCCTATTGCGATGCGCCGACGTTTGAAATGCACTGGGGCAGCGGGGCGAAAGCCGACTTGTCGAAGCTCGACTACAACGCGAAATACGCGCTTGCGCCCGAACTGAAAGTCGACGCCACAACTCCGCCCGCGTTTATAATGCAAGCTCAGGACGACTCGAATTGGGTTAACGCGTCGGTCGCGTATTTTCTCGCGCTCAAAGAAAACAACGTGCCCGCGACTTTGCATTTCTTCGAAAAGGGCGGGCATGGTTTCGGGCTTGGTGCGGATCGCGCTGGGGTCTGCCAGTGGTTCGGACTGTTCGCTAATTGGCTTGAATACCAGTGTTCGAAGTCGAAATAATCGGGTTTGTTTCGCGGCGGATTTTTCCGATAGTAAACGCGGAAAAGCGGAAGCTTTTTGCACAAGATAAAAACGGATAGAAAAAAGACATTTTTATGAAAATACATACATTTCAGTTGGGGCAATTGGGAACGAATGCACATTTAATTTTCCCGAATTCTGGCGACGGCGCGGTTTTGGTCGACGCGCCCATGGGGGCTGCGGAGGAGATTCCCGAATTTCTCGAACAAGCTGGGCGCAAACTCTCGGGTATTTTGCTCACGCACGGACACTGGGACCACATTTGGGACGCCGGAGAACTCGCGTTGGCAACGGGTGCGAAAATCTACGCGTCGAAATTCGGAACTACCCTCATTGAAGATGCCGACTTTCAGCGCGAAGTCATGTTTGCCGACGACGGGCTGCGCTCTTCCAAAATAGACGTCAAAGTCTCTGACGGAGACATTCTGAAAATCGCGGGCTTGGAGATTAAGTGTTTCGAGGTTTTCGGGCACAGCCCTGACAGCATCGCGTATTTTATAAGCGAGGGCGGCGAAAATTTCGTATTCTCGGGCGACGCGCTATTTTACGGCAGCATAGGCAGAACCGACCTCTGGGAGGGCGATTTTGCCTCGCTTGAAAAATCGATCAAAACGAAGCTCTACACGCTGCCGGATTCGACGCGCGTTCTGACGGGACACGGCGCGCCGACTTCGATAGCTTTCGAGCGCAAAAACAACGCGTATGTGCGCGGATAGTTTCCAGCCTGCGTCTCCGCTTGCTGAGGGTGGGCGCGACGAATTTTTTATGCGCCGCGCTCTCGCGCAGGCGGTTCGAGCGTGGGGCGATACCGCGCCGAATCCTATGGTCGGGGCGGTGCTTGTGCGCGACGGACGTGTTGTCGCCGAAGGATATCACCACCGCGACGGCGCGGCGCACGCCGAGATTGACTGCCTGCGCAAAGTCGGCTTCGACGCCCGCGGGTGCGATATGTATGTTACGCTCGAACCCTGCACGACAAAGGGGCGCACGGGCGCATGTTCCGACGCGATTATAGCCTCCGGCGTCTCGCGCGTGGTTGTCGGGTGCAAAGATGTCAATCCCGCGCATTCGGGGCGCGCCGAAAAAGTTTTTGCCGCGCGCGGAATCAAAACCCACTTCGGAGTTTTGGAGCGCGAATGTTTCGAGCTGAATTTTATTTTCAACAAAAACATAACGTCGGGCGAATCGCTTTTGGCGGTTAAATACGCCTCGACGAGCGACGGATTCATAACGCGCAAGCGCGGCGAGCGCGCCCAAATTACGGGCGAAGCCGCTCGGCGCGACGTGATGAAGTGGCGCAGGCTTTTCCAGTCGATTGGCGTCGGTTTCGGAACGCTGGTTGCGGACAATCCGAGTCTGACGGTGCGCGACGAATCGGGGATTGTCATCGGTTGCGGTGCGCGTCTTATTTTCGACGGTGCGCTGCGTTGCGCCGACCTGTCCGATCTCTCGCGATTCAACGTGTTTTCGGACGAATTTAGGGAGCGCACGCGCGTTGTCTGCGGGGCGGACGCTTCCGCCGAAAGGGAGTCTGCGCTCGCCTCGCGCGGAGTGTCGGTTATGCGCGTAAACGCGCCTTCCAAAGCGGATTTCTGGGCGGAGCTTAAACGGCGTCTGTTCGCCGAACGCATTTGTTCGCTCTACGTCGAGGGCGGAGCGGGCGTGTTCGCCTCGGTGTGCGAGGGGCGGGCGGCCGACTATGTTTTCGAATACGTATCCGAAATCAGTTTCGGCGAAGGGCTGCCAGCTTTTGATAAAAAATATTTTTCGATAGACGCGGTCGAACGCGCCGATTTCGGCTGCGACAAATTCGCGAGGGGGTATCCGATATGGACGCAAAAGTAGTGAGGGATTATTTCGAAAATCCGCGTGTCGTGCGCGACTACGCCGCCGCCGCGGAGAATGTCGGGCTGTGGGCTTCCGAAAAAACCGTCATCGAAAAATTCGTGCCGAAGTCGGCCGCGGTTTTGGAGCTTGGCTGCGGCGCGGGGCGCATTGCCCGCGGGCTTGGCGCGTTGGGCTACGAAAACATTGTGGCGACGGATTTTTCTTCGGCAATGGTCGAGGCCGCCCGAGCCCTCGCGCAAAAATACGGCGACAAAACCGTATGCAAAGTCTGCGACGCCACGCATATCTGTTTTGCCCCGCGCAGTTTCGACGCCGTCATTTTCGGCTTTAACGGGCTTATGCAAATTCCCAAAAGCAAAAACCGCCAAAAGGCGTTGGCGGAAATCTTTCGCGTGTTGAAGCCCGACGGCGTATTCATTTTCACTACCCACGAACGCGATGTCGAGCGCAATCAAGCCTACTGGGAATCCGAGCGTCGGCGTTGGGCGCACAACTGCCAAGACCCCGTCTTGGACGATTTCGGCGACATTTTTTACGGCGGCGACCACGGCAACGTCTACATTCATTCGCCAACCGATGCCGAAATTTCGGATATGCTGAACAAAGTCGGGTTTTCGGTTGTCTTTAAGTCTTTCCGAAGCGAAATTTGCCGCGAAACGCCGGCGGTGGAGGATTTTTCCGACGACTGCATTTTTAGAGTTGTAAAAAAATTACGAACATAAAGCATTATGAATTTTTTTAAAGGTCTTATAGCTGTTTTTATGTCTATGTCGATTTATTCGAATTGCGCGGGAACGCAGGGGGTCGCCCCCGACGAAAACCTCAAAACCATGCGTCTTCCCAACGGGTTGACCGTGGCGGTGTATGAGAATTATGAACCGCCGAAACGCTGCTCTATGCGCCTGCTGGTGAAGTCGGGTTCGCTTTTCGAAACCGAGTCGGAGCGCGGTCTGGCGCACTTCATAGAGCATATGGCGTTCAACGGCACAAAGCATTTCCCCTCGGGCGAGATGACCGAATATTTCCAGCGTCTCGGAATGGCGTTCGGCAGCGACACCAACGCGCATACGAGCTTTGTCGAGACCGTCTACAAGCTCGAACTACCCGAAGTTTCGGAGCGCGTAGTCGACGAAAGCCTTCTGCTTTTACGCGATTATGCCGACGGAATGCTTTTCGAGCAGTCGTTTATCGACAGCGAGCGCAGCGTGATTCTTGCCGAGATGAACGCGCGCGACGATGCTGCGTATCGGAAAGCCGTGCGCGAAATCGGGTTGATTTTCGGCGGAACGAAATTCGGCGAGCGTATGCCAATCGGGCTTGAAAGCGTCGTAAAATCGGCAACCCGCGACGATTTCAAAAAATTCTACGAGCAAAACTACCGTCCCGACAACATGGTTTTGGTTGTCGTAGGCGACGTTTCCGCGGCTGATATTTTCGAGCGCGCGAAGAAATATTTCGCCTCGTTTGCCGCGCCGAACGCGCCGATTCGCGCGCTCGACCTCGGGATGCTTTCCGCGCCCGACGGCGGCTTCGGTGGCGACGCGCTTTCGATAAAATCTGACTCTACCGCTGTCCCGAATTTGCCGAACTCTTCGGCGTCCATTTCGTTTGTGCGCGAAGTCGGCACGGACGGGCTGGATTCGGTCGAAGCCCGCGCCGAGAGCGACAGACTGAATCTGCTGGGCTATGTTTTGAACGCGCGTTTCCAGCGCGTGGCGGATATGGCGGGCTCGAAAATCCTTTCGGGCGGGGCGTCGTATTACGACTACTGCGCGAAGATGTGGGTGTTTTCCGCCTCGTGCGACGCGCCTCTTGGAGACTACAAGTCGGCAGTCGGCGAGCTTTTCAGGCAGCTTGCCAGCGTGCGCTCGATTTCGGACGTCGAAGTCGAAAACGCAAAGCGCAAAATTTTCGAGCTTTTGCAGACGGCGATAAACGGGAAATCGACGCGCAAAAACAGGTCGCTTGCAAACGAGATTGTTTCGGCGTATTCCGACGGTATGACGTTCGTTTCTCCCGAAGAGGATATGCGCCTGACGCGCGAGGCGTTCGAGGGGTGCGACGCAAAAACGCTTGTCGAGCTTTTCGAAAAAACTGTCGCCCGCAGCAAGGTTTCGCTTTTTATTTCGGACTCGAAATGTTCGAGCGGCGCGGCGTTGGATGCGGAGGTCAAGGCTCTTTACGAGTCGGCGCGGAAAGTTCCGTATGGCTCGGAAATCTTCGCGGTCTCCAACTTGGTGTATTCGGACTTCGGCTCGCAGGGCGTTATTGAAAGCCGCAAACAGCTCGACAAGCTCGGAATCACGCAGGTGAAATTCGCAAACGGCGTCGCGCTCAATGTCAAGAAAACCGACTTCACAAAAGACGAAGTTCTGCTCAACATCTGCATCGGTTCGGGCGTGCTCTCCATTCCCGCAGACCGCCCCGAATACTATGCGGCAGTGCCCGCGCTCATTTTGGGCGGAACGAAATTCCAGAGTGCCGCCGAAATAAACGCCGCCGTCAATTTGATGAAAATGTCGCTGGGGGCGAAGATTTCAAACGGAAGCCTCGTTGTCAGCGGTTCGAGCAACTCGCGCTATTGCGCCGATATGCTGCGCTACGCCGCGACTGTCGTCGCCGACGCGGGTTTCAGGGACGACGCCCTCCCGAACTTGCGCAACAACGCGGAATCGTTTTTCAAAAACTACGATGCAAATCCCGCAGAGCGTTTGAAGTTCCTCTCCACGCTGTTTGTAGAGCGCGGCATTGCCCCAATTCCGGGGACGTTCGAGGCGTTCAAGACGCGCTCGATGTCGGACTTCGCCGCGTGGCTGCGCCCGATTTTGGCGAAGGAATATCTCGAAATTTCGGTTGTCGGCGATGTCGATGTCGAAGAGGTTGTCGGCATTGTTTCGCGCACGTTCGGCGCAATGCCCAAGCGCGATGCGTTCAAACCGGACGACGCTTCGCGCTTCGTATTCCGCCCCGCCGGATCGCGTGTAGACCAGACTTATCTTGCAACGACCGAGCCCATTTCGCTCGCATGCGCCCTCTGGAACACGTCGTTCGGCAGGGATATGAAAAAAATGCGCGTCGCCACGATTCTGAGCGCGGTTTTGGACGACGTTTTGCGCAAGGACGTCCGCGAATCGGAGGGCAATGTTTACAGTCCGTTCGCGTTCTACTCCAATGCCGTTTGGCTCGGCGATGCGGGGCTTACGGTCGCGGCAACGTTTGTCGAGCCGTCGCACAACGGCGAGCTTTTAGTCAAACTTGCAGACTGTGCAAAGAAGCTCGAAAAGGACGTTTCAGTCGACGAATTCGAGCGCGCGAAGATTCCAATTATAAAATCGCTTAAAACCGCCGAGCGCAACAATCGCTACTGGCTTTACAGCGTTATGTCGAAGTCGCAGGCGTATCCGATATTTATCGAAATGGCGGAGAACCGAGAAGAGTTTTACAAGGCGGTAACCCTCGAAGAAGTGCGCGTTTTGGCTCGCGAGGTGTTCTCCCAGGCACCCATTCTCTATTCCCTCCTCCCACTTAAAAACGACTGAGGACGTGCGTCTCTGGGCAAATATTTTAAATGTAGTGAAGAGGCGGCGGTTGCCAAAGGCAATTCCGCCTTTATTTTTTAATTTTGCCCCAGAGGCGCACTCGCAGCTAAAAGACGGTTTTCTCGGGAGGTCTGTGCATTAGCACTATCCCTCCTTGAATTGGCGAAGCCAAGAGCTGAGCGACGATAGGAGCGT
>ENA-OZMX01000041-OZMX01000041.1-human-gut-metagenome-genome-assembly--contig:-NODE-41-length-62336-cov-42.166006_pt1 | contig 62336 bp, 51 predicted proteins | sample MGYA00244192_ERZ653819 | MGnify/ENA primary metagenome ERZ653819 (study PRJEB26926, sample SAMN06164618) | human gut metagenome | biome: ENVO:00009003; feature: ENVO:2100002; material: ENVO:00002003... | reverse complement strand
TGTGAAAAGGCAAAAAATAAAAAGGGGTGCGTCACAGACTTATGACACACCCTCAAAAAATAAAAACCCTTAAGGGAAAATTCTCCATCTCTTTTTTCCCCATTTTCCGGGCGTTTCTTCCTGATTCTCTCTTTTGGGAATTTTATTTACACAGATCGATTTTCTCACTTGCAAAACTATCGGCAAACCATCTGGGGCACTGAAGAATACAGATAGTTTGCCGACAGACTTTACTTGCCATACTTGCTCGGTGCGATTCCAAACTTGTTCTTGAAGCACTTATAAAAATAGGTGGAATCGGAGAAGCCAACCTTTTCGCTGATCTCACTTACGGTGTATTCGCCTTCCAGCAGGAGCTTGGCGGCAATGCGCAGGCGCTCGTTCTGAATATAGATGTTTGGCGAAACACCCATGATGCTCTTGGTGCGGTTATATACCGTGGTACGGCCCAGACTGAGCAGCTCGGCAAGGCGATCTACATTGAAGTTGTTGTCGCCGATATGCTGTGCCACGATAGCCTCCAGCTTATCCTTGAACTTCTTGTCGAGGGTGGACATCAGGAGGGTAGGCTCATTCTTCTTGAGCTCCTTTACTGGCTTGACCAGGATTACTTCTCCGCAGGAAGACTGCTCTGCTTTCTCTAGTGGAGCATTTTCCTTAAGAGTCGTTTCCTGACCAAGTGCTTTCTCCTGCTGCGCCTTCTCTTCAGCCTTCTGCTTCGCTTTCAGTTCCATAGCCACAAATTGTAGGGCTCGGGCGATCATCTCCGGCAACTGGATGTCGCTGATGAGCAGGGCTGGTTTGATTTTCCGGATGTTCTCGTACCCCGTCTTGCCATTCATGAATGTTTCTACATGGAAATAGACCGACAGCTCCGACTTGATCTGATCCAGCATGTCCGGATCATCTTCTATCACCATCACGGTAACGTTGTTGATGGCTTTCGGAGTCATCTCCTTTACAATCATCTCTATCTCGTCCTTGTCGATGCTGTGGTCATCCAGCGCCTTCTTTTCGATGATATCCTCCGGCTGATACTTGCCGGCATCATTTGGCAGGGCAAGGCAGAAACGGCTGCCTCCGAGATCCAGGGAACGCTCATAGGTGAGCGAACCCTTGTGGATTTCCGCCATCTGATGCGCCGTATAGAGACCGATACCCATACCGCCCTTGGAAGCATAGCCGTGCATGAATGTCTTGAAGAGATCAGCCTTTCTTTCCGGCTTGTTACCCGGACCATTGTCTTCTACCGAGAAGAACACGATGTTGTTCTCCAGATAGAGTTTCACGCTGATAATACCCTTGTCTGGGGTATATTTCACGGCATTGCTCAGCAGGTTATACACGATGGTTTCCACCTTTTCCTGGTCGAAGAGCATCTCGTGGTTGCTAGTCCAAGGAGTGAAATTCATGGTGATGTCCTTCTGCTTGGCCACGGTATAGATATCATTGTAGATGGCGCGCACGAAACCGATGATTTCGCCCTTTTCTACATTCAGCTTCATATTGCCCGTATTGATCTTGCGGAACTCCATCAGCTGGTTGATGAGTCGCTGCAGTCGCTTGGTTCCTCTGGAGAGGGTATAGATGGAGTTCTTGGAAGCATAGCCTTCTCCCTTGGTCATCATCTTTTCCACGGCACTCTGGATGATGGCGAGCGGGGTGCGGAACTCATGAGAGATATGGGTGAAGAAGTTGATTCGGAAATCAGACATCTGTTTCTCCAAAGCAATCTGCTGGTTCAGTTCGAAGTTTCTTCTCCATGAACGATAGTAGAGCACTCCGGCTCCGCAGATGATGAGCAGATAGATGCACCACGCCCATACCGTATTGTACCAAGGCTGACAGATAGTGATATGGAGCAGGTTTTCCTCGCTCCACTGGTTGCTGCCTATACGGGTACGGATATGCAGGGTGTAGCTGCCTGGGTTCAGGTCGCTGAACTCGGCATGGTTGATGCTGGTCATCGGGCGCCAGGTATTGTCTATTCCCTCCAAATAGTACTGGTACATCGCATTCTGGATGTGCGGATAATCGAAGTTGGAGAAGTGGATGTTGAGCGAATTCTTGTCGTGTGGCAGGCTGATTTCCCGTGTATAGTTCAGCGCCTTGGTCAGGAATTGCTCATTTTCTGCTTCGTATATCGAGATTCCATTGATGGCGAGGTCGGTGATGACTGCTCTCATGTGGGCTGGTGGCATGCCCGGACGAGTTTGCCCGAGTTGTCATAAAGGAAGGCATCGCCCTTGTCGGTCAGTACGGCGATATGATTGCCGTCAGTAGTCAGGGTGATGATATGCTGGTTCTTGAGCATAAGATGGCTCTTGCCATCAGGGGTGATGCGGTTAAGACCTTTATCGGATGCGATCCATACATTCTGTTTGGTGTCTTCTGTCATCTGTAGCTGATGATCGCCTATCAGTTTGCCATTCTTTGTAGTATAATCTGTGGCTTGAAATTTTCCGTTGCTATAAGTCAGGTATCTTACTCCGAAATCTCCAGAAAAGAGCCACATGCCATTCTGGCTCTTGAATCGGTTTTTCAAGAGCGTAGCATTCTCCTTATCGAAATAATCGGAAAAATGAGCTGTTTCCAGGTCGAAGCAACAGAGGATATTAGATGGATTATAGCCCCAGATGAGTCCGTGTTTCTCGTCGTTGATGAGCTGGGAGATGGAGTGGTGACTCTTTTGCCCGGAGTTCTTGCTGAGATTGGTGAAGTTGATAAATTGATAGCCGTCATATCTGCTCACTCCGTTCGACGTTCCGAGCCAGATGAATCCGTCTCTGTCCTGGATGATGTCGTTCACCGTATTGCACGACAGGCCATCCTTAGCCGAGAGTCGCTTCCCGTCTAATTTGATGCTGCCGAATGCCTGCAGAGGCATCAGCCAAATGCTGATGAATCCTGCTATATATAATAAGGTGTAGAATGTCTTTATGTTTCTTTTCATTGATAGGTCTTTTATTTTTCTGCAAAAATACTATAAAATCCTTAGAATACAAAACAAAAAGAAAGAGAAAATGTAATGTGAAAAACAAAAAATGGGCAAAAGTCAAAAAATAAAGGTGAATGGTCAAAATATAAAGTATAGTCGGCAAGAATAAGTGTATTTTTGCACCCGAAACAATAAACATATAAACCAAAACGTAATAAGACATGGACAACAAACTATTTTTTAAGGAGTCTGTTTTGCCTGTTACTCTTTTTTGCTCAGCATTGATGTTTTCTCCTGTCGGAATAGCTCAAGTGAATGCAGCAACGAATGTAGTACAGCAAGCTAAAACAGTAAAAGGTACAGTTGTAGATAACATGGGCGAGCCTGTCATTGGCGCCAGTGTTAAAGTAGTAGGCACAACCAATGGTGCCGTAACTGATCTTGACGGAAACTTTGTTTTGACCAACGTGCCAAAGAATGCTACCGTGGAAATCTCATATATCGGTTATACAACCCAGAAAGTGAGTGTAGCCGGAAAGAGCGATCTGAAGGTAACATTGCAGGAAGATAACAAGGCTTTGGATGAAGTCGTGGTAGTAGGTTATGGTGTACAGCGCAAGAGCGATGTGACCGGCGCCTTGGCTCACCTGGATTCAAAGGACCTGACAGCGATGCCTGTAAAGGATGCCCTGGAGGGTATGCAGGGTAAGACTGCCGGTGTGGATATTACCAACTCACAGCGTCCTGGTACTGTAGGTAGCATCACCATCCGTGGTCAGCGTTCCATCGGTGCCAGCAGTGCTCCGCTCTATGTAGTGGATGGTATGATTATCCAGAACGGTGGTATCGAGAATATCAACCCTCAGGATATCGAGAGCATCGAGGTGTTGAAGGATGCTTCTGCTACCGCTATTTATGGTGCCCGAGGTGCCAACGGTGTTGTGCTCGTTACTACCAAGAAGGGTAAGGAAGGCAAGGTTACCTTGAACTATGCAGGTACAGTTACTTTCTCTACGCTCCATGATGTAACCAAGATGATGAACGCTGCACAGTGGATAGACTATGCCCGTCTGGCAGCATATAACCAAGGCAATTATGGCGATAAGACACAAGACTTTGCTCCTAATTATGAGAGAGATGTGAAGCTTTTCGGAGGTCAGGCAGACAGCTGGGCTAATATCAATCAGGCTTGGGTAGATGGTACTTATCATCCGGAATTAGTGGGTTCTTACGACTGGGCTTCTCATGGTAAGCAGACTGGTATTACTCATGAGCATACACTCAGTGCTTCTGGTGGTTCAGACAGATTCAAGGGTTATGGTTCTTTTGGTTATTTAAATCAGAAGGGTGTACAGCCTGGTCAGAGCTATCAGCGTTTTACCTTGAATACTTCTTTCGAGGCAAGACCTGTTGATCCATTGACATTGGGCTTCACCATGAATGCTTCATACGGTACCCAGAACTATGGTTATAACTTCTCTAAGTCTGTAACGGGACCTGGTGATTATTATAATGCATTGAATTCAATGATTCCATGGACCGTTCCTTACGATTCTGACGGCAACTATATACGTAATCCTTGGGATTACAATGTGAACATCATCAATCCTATTGATGAACTGAAGTATAATACCAACAAGCGTACCAATTTCCGAATCAATGGCAGCGCATATGCCCAATTTGACTTTGGCAAGGTGTGGAAGCCATTGGAGGGTCTGCAGTATCGCATTCAGTTTGGTCCGGAACTCCAGTACTATCGCCTGGGCATCGCCAATGCGGCTGATGGTATCAATGGAGATGGCAGAAACATAGCTCAATACAATCCATCCAATAAGGTGTCTTGGACGCTCGATAATCTGGTTTACTACAACAAGACCATTGCCAAGAACCATCGTATTGGTGTTACCCTCCTGCAGAGTGCATCTAGCTATCATTCAGAGAATGGTAATATCAAGGCTTTTGTAGCGAGTGCAGATGAACTTTGGTGGAACACAAGTTCATTGGGAAATCCACAGGCTTATTCTACTGGCCTGACAGAAACTTCGCTTGCTTCCTACATGGCTCGTGTGAATTATACTTATGCAGACAGGTATATGTTGACAGCCAGTGTTCGTTCCGATGGTGCTTCTCAGTTGTCTGATGGTCATAAGTGGGCATCATTCCCATCTGTAGCTCTTGGTTGGCGTATTGATCAGGAGAAGTTTATGCAGAAGGCTGATTTCATAAGCAATTTGAAACTTCGTCTGGGTTATGGTATTTCCGGTAACTATGCTGTATCTGCATACGCTACTCAGGGTGCTGTTCAGAGCAACTACTATGCATGGGGAAGTATGGATCCTACTGTGGGTTACTTGCCTTCTGATGCTTCTGCCAAGAATCCGAACAAGATGGCGAACCTCGACCTGGGTTGGGAGAAGACCAAGCAGTGGAACGTAGGTCTCGACTTCGGCTTCATCAACAACCGTATCAGCGGTAGTGTTGACTACTATCACAACAAGACTACCGATCTGATTCTGGCTACTACCATACCTTCACTTACAGGTTATACCAGCACATTTGCCAATGTAGGTGAGACTTCCGGTTGGGGTGTTGATTTGCAGTTGAATGCCATTCCTGTGAAGACTAAGGATTTCGAATGGAACACCAGTTTGACCTGGACCATCGACCGCAACCGCGTGGATAAGTTGAATAATGGTGTAGAAAAGAATGTAAACGACCGTCTCTTCGTAGGTGAGGAAATTGGTGTTTACTACGACTATGTATATGATGGAATCTGGAAGTCTTCGGAGGCTGATGAAGCTGCCAAGTTTGGTCGTAAACCTGGTCAGATCAAGGTGAAGGATGTAAATCCTGATGGCAAGATTGATGCAAATGACCGTCAGATTGTAGGTAAGGTTCGTCCTCGTTGGTCTGGTGGTTGGCACAATACCTTCAGCTACAAGAACTTTGAACTTTCCTGCTTCATCTATGCACGATGGAAGTTTACTGTAGCCAAGGGTGCTGAGACTCTTGGAGGTATGTATGCTATGCGTGATGTGGATTATTGGATTAAGGACATCAATGAGGATGCTGAGTATTACTCTCCTGGCTCTCAGGGTCAGAACGCTGATACTTTTTCTGGCTCAATGAATTATCAGGATGGTTCTTACATCAAGATGCGTAATATCTCTCTGGGTTATACATTCCCTAAGAAGATCACAAGCAAAATGGGTATGAGTAACCTAAAGGTTTATGTTCAGGCCATGAACCCATTCACCATTTACAAGAAGTGCAAGTGGCTTGATACCGACCTCTTGAGTTATGATAACAACTCAACTTCTTACGGTTCAGGTACAACCATCAAGAGCTGGGTTATCGGATTAAACATTGGATTCTAAATACAGATACATCATGAAGACAAACAAAATATTATATGCAGCACTGATTGCCGGTGCAACTTTAGGAACTGTTACTTCTTGTAGTGATTCGTTCCTTGACGAAAAGCTGATTACTGAGAAAGGTACGGCTTATTTCCAGACTAAGGAAGGTATTGACGACCTGGTTACGGGTGCTTACCAGAAATTGAAGTTTAAGTATAACTATATCTGGGGTATTTATCTCTATGGTATGGGTATCGATGAGTTTACCAGTGGTGCCAACAACATCACCTCTTATAATGCATACAGCACCGACCTGAACTCGGGTGAAACTGCTGCCAACCAGCCATTGTGGGACAATATGTATGGTCTTGTAGAACCAGCCAATCTTGTCATCCAGAATACTCCATTATATTATGGTGAGAAGGTGAGCACTTACAACAACCGTTTGGGTGAGGGTTACTTCCTCCGTGCTTTTGCTTATTTCGAACTGGTAAAGCAGTATGGAGGTGTGCCTTTGAAGCTGGAGCCAAGCAATGGTAAGATTAATTATACTTATACTCGTAATAGCGAGGAAGAGTGCTTTGCCCAGATTATTTCTGATTTTCAGAAGGCATACGAATTGTTGCCTGAATCTCCAGAAGGAAAGCAGGTTGGTCGCCTTACTAAGTCGGCTGCTGCCCATTTCCTGGCAAAGGCTCATCTGTATCGTGCCTCAGAATTGCATGATGGCTGGAATGCTCAGTACAAGGATGCCGACCTGGATGCTGTCATCAAGTATGGTAAGGAAGTGATTGCTGCCCACCCATTGTGCCAGAACTTCCAGGAACTGTGGGATTATACAGAGCCTAATGGTGCCAATGAGCAAGTTAGCGAGGTGGTTCTTGCTGCACAGTTCTCCAACGATGGTGCCAGCACACGAGGTCGCTTTGGCAACCAGTTCCACCTCTACTATCCATCCATTTATCAGAACATGGCTGGTTGTAAGCGTGACATTTCTGGAGGTCGTGAGTTCTCATACGTCAGTGCTACAGAATATTCTATGCAGGTATTTGACCGTGTGAATGATTCCCGTTTCTGGAAGTCATTCATCACCAAGTATGGTTCCAATTATACGGATGGTGCTCCATATTGGATTACTACCAAGAAGAATAAGGACACAGGAAAGCTGGAGATTACGGATGATGTCTATAAGGCACACCCTGAGTATTATCCTGACGATGTGAAGGTTCCTACTGAATCAGATCCTGGTGAGCATCGTTTCAAGGGAGGTGAGATTGGTATCAAGTATATCGTCAATAATCCTGGTGACACTCGTTTCACTCCTGCATTGAATGCTGATGGCTCAGAGAAAAAGTCAGAGGATTATGTTTTGAAGAATGGTAAACTTGTTCCAGAGCATACTTTCGTACGCTACTATGCTGGTCAGTCTTTCAGCTTCAATACACAGAGCAATCCTGCTGAGCGTTCTGGTAACTACTATATTCTGGGTAGTATCCACAACAGAAGCGTGGCTTTGAGCAAGTTCCGTGACGGTGCACGTGAATCTATTGCGTCACAGTTCGGAACCCGTGATGCCATCATTGCCCGTTCTGCCGACGATGTCCTGATGGTAGCTGAGGCTTATATCCGCAAGAAGGATTATGGAAATGCCATCACTTACCTGAATATGGTACGTGACCGTGCTGGTTACAAGGCTGGCGAGGACCGCTCTATCAGCCGTGATGGTGGACAGGCTTATAAGAAGAACTCTGCTTGTACAGGAAAGGGTGGTGGATTCTCTGCCGAGGGTTCTATCTATACAGAGGAAAATACTTATTATGAGTCAAACAACATTGCCGAGACTACAGCTTCTACTGAGAGTAATATGCATCTGAATGGTATTGAGGATGTGCTCAACTCTAAGGTTGAACAGCCAATCTACGAAGCTTTGAAATTGACATCCGACTATGATAAGTTCATGTGTTTCCTCTTGGATGAGCGTACACGAGAGTTGATAGGTGAAGGTCAGCGTTGGGAAGATTTGGCTCGTACCAAGACTTTGGAGGCTCGTTGGAATGCGTTTAGTGATGCTTCCACTGGCGGACAGGGCAAGTTTGATCCAGCCAAGCATTATTATCGTCCAATTCCTCAGTCATTCCTCGACGGTATCACCAATGCGAATGGTGCTTCCCTGAGCAATGAGGAGAAAGAGAAGATGCAGAATCCTGGTTACTAATCGAATATCTATAGGATAGGTTAATGATTATATGTTGAAGAGCGGTATCTTTCTCTCGGTAGAAGGTATCGCTCTTTTTTTAAACAACTATCATCATGCAAATCAAACAAATGTTATTTCCGATGATGAGTATGGTGCTGAGTATGGCTCCCTGCTCTCATCTCCATGCACAAGGACAGACTCCGGTATCGCAGATGGAGAAGCTGGATCGTGGCTTGGTGGCTTTGCCTGCCCAGAACCAGGGAATCTTCCTCAGTTGGCGATTGCTGGGTACGGATAGCAAACACGTATGCTTCGATGTGGAGAGGGATGGAAAGATCATCGCCCATCAGGTGAAGCTGACCAATTATACAGACCGGAAAGGTTCTGCTGCCAGCAGCTATCGGATCATCACTTATCAGAAAGAACCCAGGATGGATGCTCCGGCTGAAAGAGAAGTTTCGAAGGCGGTGAAGCCATGGAACGATCTCTATCGCTCCCTGTCCATCAACCGTCCTGCCGGCGGTGTCACTCCCGATGGAAAATCCTACGAATATACCCCCAACGACTGTAGCGTGGGCGATGTGGATGGAGACGGAGAATACGAAATCATCCTGAAATGGGACCCGACCAATGCCCATGACAATTCGCATGACGGCTATACGGGGGAGGTCATCTTCGACTGCTACAAGTTCGACGGAACCCAACTCTGGCGCATCAATCTGGGTAAGAATATCCGTGCCGGTGCTCACTATACCCAGTTCCTGGTCTATGATTTTGATGGCGATGGCAAGGCAGAGATGATCTGCAAGACATCGACGGGTTCGGTAGATGCCAAGGGAAAGTTTGTGAGCGATGCGGCTACGGATGCCGGAATCCGAGAACTGGACAATGCTGCCGATTATCGCAATTCGAGAGGTCGCATTATGGCAGGTCCCGAACTGCTTACAGTCTTTAATGGCGAAACCGGAAAGGCGATGCATACCATCTGGTATCAGCCCAATCGAGCCTTCGGTATAGGCCGGCAGGTGGAAGAGGGAGAGCATCTGGAGAACGGATTTCCTGCCTATTCTTCAGTCTGGGGCGATAAGAACAACTATGGCAACCGTGGCGAGCGATACCTTGCCGGTGTGGCTTTCCTCGAGGGTGCCGACAAGCTGCCAAGTGCCGTGATGTGCCGTGGCTATTATACCCGCTCTTATCTCTGGGCGGTAGATTTCGACGGAAAGGAACTCAAGACCAAATGGCTCCATGCTTCGCTGACTCCCAACGACTGGAAGGTAACCGATGCCGATGGAAAGGTACTGAAGGAGGCTCATGGATGTAAGAATACGGCTTATGCCCAGGGTGCTCACAGTCTGGCTGTGGGCGATGTGGATGGGGATGGATGTGACGAGATTACCTACGGATCTGCAGCCATCAACCATGATGGAACCTTGTTGTATTCTACCGGATTGGGACATGGCGATGCGCAGCATCTTGCCGATCTGGATCCCGACCGACCGGGATTGGAATATTATATGGTATACGAAGAATATCCCTACGGTTCTGATCTGCGGGATGCACGAACAGGCGAAATCCTGTTCCGTACACTCGATAAGGATGATACTGGAAGAGGAGTGGCTGCTGATATCGATGCCCAGCATCGGGGATATGAACTTTGGTGTTCGGATGCTCCTGTTGTAAGAGATATCAAGGGTAAGACTGTTTCGGCAGAAACATCTTCATCCTATAAGAAGAATCATGAAGCTGATCATTTCGGAAGTAATGAGAAAACGAGTTTCAGAGCTGTTTCCAGAATGCCGGCAATGAACTTCCGGATCTACTGGGATGGTGACTTGCAGGATGAACTTCTGGCAAACGGACGTCCTCCTCATTTTCCTCCTTATCTCCAGAAATGGAACGGAAAGGAAGCGGTGGCGTTGCCTTTGAGCAATGGCAAGCAACTGTATGAGATGGGCAACTCGGTGAGTTGCAACTGGTCGAAGGCGACTCCTAATCTACAGGCTGATCTCTTCGGCGACTGGCGAGAGGAAGTCATCTATTGGGATAAGAGCGATGCCTCGCATCTCAATATCTTCACCACCAATATCCCTACGGACTATCGGGTTCCAACCCTGATGCACGACCATATCTATCGGATGGGAGTGGCCTGGCAGAATGTAGGCTATAACCAGCCTCCGCATCTGGGGTATTATCTGCCCGATCATGCAGAAAAGATTCAGAAATAAGAATTTGAAATAAAAAAAGAGATTCTGACAAAATAGATATGTATCTGATACGTTTATTAAGATATAAGGAAATACAGAGAATATAAGATATAAAGCGATAAAGGATATGAAAAGAATATTATTCGCCTTCTCATTGATGGCGGCAACTACAGCTTCCTTTGCCCAGGTGGCAAAGCCGATGGAAGATGTCAATAAGGTTATCGACAATACCGTAGATAGCCTGAACAAGGCGATGACCGCCCGAATCCAACCGGGAACCAGTCGCAAGGGCAATAATCCGGTACTCTTCCTGATAGGTAACTCAACGATGCGCAATGGCACACTGGGTAATGGTAACAACGGCCAGTGGGGCTGGGGATATTACGAGCACGAGTTCTTCGATGCCAACAAGATTACGGTAGAAAACCAGGCGCTCGGAGGAATGAGCAGCCGTACCTTCTACAACCGTCTTTGGCCGGATGTGCGCAAGGGCATTAAGGCTGGCGACTGGGTGATCATCTCCATCGGTCATAACGACAATGGACCATACGATAGCGGCAGGGCACGTGCCAGCATCCCTGGCATCGGCAAGGATTCGCTCAATGTCACCATCAAGGAGACAGGCGTGAAGGAAACCGTCTATACTTACGGCGAATACATGCGCAAATACATCAACGACTGCAAGGCGCTGGGTGCTCATCCTATCCTGATGTCGCTGACTCCACGTGATGCCTACGATGAGAATGATAAGATTGTTCGTGTGAACAAGACTTTCGGCTTGTGGGCAAAGCAGGTGGCAGAGCAGGAAGGAGTTCCTTTCGTAGATCTGAACGAGATTTCGGCATCCAAGCTCGATAGCTATGGTCATTGGAAGGAGAAATATCATTTCTTCACAGACCATATCCATACCTCCCGTTTCGGAGCGATGATGAATGCCCGTTCGGCTGCAGAGGGATTAGCAGAGAGCAAGGACCCAAGTCTGGCTCCTTTGCAGGCGATGATGATCAATGTGGCTTTGCCTACCGAGGATTTCAAGCGTGAACCGGGCAAACCTGTTGTCTTCTTCACCGGTGACAGTACTGTGAAGAATGCCGATAAGGATGAAGACGGCATGTGGGGATGGGGATCTCAGGCTTACACCATCTTCAATCCTAAGAAGATTACCTGCGTGAATGCAGCTAAGGCGGGTCGCAGTTCCCGTTCTTATCTTAATGAAGGAAGATGGGATAAGGTATACAACAGTCTTCAGCCGGGCGACTACGTGCTCATCGAGTTCGGTCACAACGACATCTGTTCCTTGACCGATAAGAAGATGCGTGGTTCCATTCCTAGTGCCAAGGATACCTGTCATGTTTATCAGATGGAAGAGAGCAAGCAGTATGAGGTGGTTTATTCCTTCGGCTGGTATCTGAAGAAGTTTATCCAGGATGTGCGAGAGAAGGGAGCTACCCCAATCCTCGTTTCCCTGACTCCTCGTAACGAGTGGCCTAACGGAAAGATGGAGCGCCGCAACGATAGCTACGGAAAATGGTATCGTGAGGTGGTAGCTGAGACAGGCGTTGCCTTCCTCGACCTCCACAACATCGCTGCCGATTCATACGATAAGATAGGCAAGGAAAAGGTGAAGGCATATTACAAGAAGGATCATACCCACACCAGTCTGAAGGGTGCCCAGCACAATGCCAAGTGTGTGGCTAAGGGCTTGAAGAAGATGAAGAGCCCATTGGCTAAGTATCTGAAGTAAAATGATAATTTACAATCAATAAAGATATCATCAGATGAGGACAAAATATATTTTAGTAGCAGGACTTTTGGCGTTGGCTTCTTCTGTAGGAGTCAATGCCCAGGGTTTTGATATTGATATGACCAAGGTGCAGCCTGTCTATTCCGCAGAGAAGGGGCTGGGATATGACATCGTGGTTGCTCCAAAGACAAAGAGCAATGCGCCTTTCTTTTATTCCGTGAAGGTGGCGGATGGCAACTATAAGGTCACCGTGGTGCTTGGTTCCAAAAAGAAGGCGGGCAAGACGGTGGTGCGTGCCGAAAGCCGCAGATTGATGCTCGATGAGGTGAGCACCAGGAAGGGTGAGTTCAAGACTTACTCCTTCATCGTGAACAAGCGTTCTCCTTATATTACCGATAAAATGAAGGTAAAAATCAAACCTCGCGAGAAGGAGACGTTTACCTGGGATGAGAAGCTGACCTTGGAGTTTACTGGTGCTGCCCCAGCTGTAAAGAGCATTAAGGTGGAACCGGCTCTTGCTGAAACCACCACCGTTTTCCTCTGCGGCAACTCTACGGTAGTAGATCAGTTTACAGAGCCATACGCTTCCTGGGGACAGATGGTGACTCGCTGGTTTGGTCCGGAGGTGGCTATCTCAAACCATGCCGAAAGCGGATTGACAGCAGGTTCCTTCCTTGCTTCCAACCGTCTGGACAAGGTGCTGGCGATGATGAAGAAGGGCGACTACGTGATTTGTGAGTTCGGACATAACGACCAGAAGGAGAAGTCTGCAGGCAGTGGTGCCTGGTATAACTTCTCTTATAATCTGAAGAAGTTCATCGATGAGGTCCGCAAGAAGGGTGGCAACATCATCTTCGTAACTCCTACTCAGCGTCGCTTCTTCGATGAGGCTACCCATAGCAAGATTCAGGAGACTCATAAGGATTATCCTGATGCCATGAGAGCTGTGGCTAAGAGAGAGGATGTTCCTGTCATCGAACTCCACGATATGACCCGTACCTTCTTCGAGACTTTGGGTTATGAGAACAGCAAGAAGTCGCTGGTTCACTATCCGGCAAATACTTATCCCAACCAGACTAAGGCTTTGGAGGATAACACCCACTTCAATCCATACGGAGCCTACGAGGTGGCAAAGATGGTGGTAATGGGTATGAAGCAGCTCAAACTGCCTATCGTGAAGTATCTACGCAGTGACTGGAAGGACTACAATCCTGCCCAGCCAGATGATTTCAATCAATTCGTGTGGTATCCATCCGTGAATCAGGATGTAACCAAGCCGGACGGAAATTAATAAAATGAATTTGAAATGAATAAAAAGACAATACTTTTCGCCTCGTTGCTATTGGGCGGTTTGCCTTTGATGGGAACCCTTTCGGCTGATGCAGCGGTGCGCGATACAATCAGTATCAACCAGGGATGGCAGTTCCATCGCGGAGATGTGAAGAATATAGATGAGTTGAAAACAACTCAGGGGGATGATGACGTGGTAAATCTGCCTCATGATTTCCTGATCGGTCAGGACTGGGTGGCTCCTGATGCCAGCGAATGTCCTGACAATAGTGATGCCGGAAGCAATGTGCGCAGCCGATTGAGTCCGCGTGGCTTTAAGGAGATGGGCATCGGCTGGTATCGCTATCAGTTGACTCCGAAAGATGAATGGAAGGGAAAGCGCATCGTGCTCGATTTCCAGGGCATCATGCTGGTGGGAGATGTCTATCTAAATGGAAAGCGTATCGGAGGTACCGATTATGGGTACCTCGGTTTCGATATCGATCTGAGCAAGCTTCTGAAATGGGGCGAGGCTAACGAGATAACCGTCAAGGCAGATACCCGCAATCCTAATAATTCCCGTTGGTTTACGGGTGCCGGTCTCTATCGTGATGTCAATCTCATCATCACCGACAAGGATCTGTACTTCCCTCGCCATCCTCTCTTTATCCGCACCCAGGATAACAAAGAGGTGAAAATCAAGGCAGAGATTATCAACCAGCAGAAGCTGGCAAAAGGACAGGGAAAGGCTGTTATTCCTGTAGAGGTTCGTATTCTGGATGCCGATGGCAAGGTGGTGGCTCAACAGAAGAATAACATCGACTTCAATGCCAAATGGCGTGATAGAGAATATGAGTTGCCTGCCATCTCTCTGGAGAATGCCCAACTGTGGTCGCCAGATACACCTTATTTATATACTGCCGAGGTGACACTCTATAATCAGGATGGAAAGGTGGCTGATCAGATTAAAGAACAGTTTGGCGTGCGCACCATCGAAATCGTTCCGCAGAAGGGTTTGCTGGTGAATGGCAAGAAGGTCTTGCTGAAGGGCTATGCCAATCATCATACCCTCGGTGCCCTGGGTGCTGCTGCCTATCCTCGTGCCATAGAGAAGCGACTCAAGTTGATCAAGGAGTTCGGTATGAATCATATCCGTTCTTCTCATAATCCATATAGCGAGGATTTCCTGAAGCTCTGCGATAAGTATGGCATCCTGGTGGTGGATGAACTTTACGACAAATGGCTTACCCAGTATGCCGGCGGCAGAGTGGAGTGGGAGAGCCTTTGGCAGAAAGACATTCCGGAATGGGTAAAGCGAGATAGAAACCATCCGTCGGTTATCCTTTGGAGTCTGGGTAACGAGTTGCAGCAATACAGCAATCTGCCTTTCAATGATTGGGGCGTTACCGCCTATAAAATCCAGAAGGAGTTGCTGCACCGTTATGACGATACCCGACTGACGACCGTGGCGATGCATCCGCGCTACCGCAATCTGGAGACAGATTCCATTCCAGCCGATCTGGCGGTGGCAACCGAGGTAAACTCCTACAACTATCGCTATATGTACTTCCCTGGCGATATGAAGCGCTATCCTGAAAAGACCTTCTATCAGAGCGAGGCGAGTGTGGCTGCGATGGGACCAAACTTCTATGAGATGGACCGTGACAAGGTGCTGGGTCTGGCTTATTGGGGAGCCATTGATTATCTCGGCGAGAGTATGGGATGGCCTGTCAAGGGATGGAACCAGGGTGTATTCGATCTTTCTCTCCAGCCAAAGCCGGATGCTTATTTCGTGAAGAGTATGTTTAAGGATGAGCCAACCGTTCATATCGGTGTCATCGAGAAGTCGGGCGGCAATATCCAGTGGAATGGCATCAATGTTTCTGCCGGAAAGCTCTCAGAAAACTGGAACCGTGAGGCAGGCGAGCAGGTTTCACTCTATACCTATACCAATGGCGACGAGGTGGAACTCTTCTTCAATGGCAAGAGTCTGGGAGTGAAGAAAAACAGCGAAGATCCAAAACTCCGTTCCCGAATCAAGTGGGACAACATCGCCTATGCTCCAGGCACTCTGGTGGCTGTGGCTAAGAAAAACGGCAAGGTGGTGGCTCGCCATCAGATAGAGACTACGGGCGAGGCTGTTGCCTTGAAGTTGGTGCCTGATGCTGAAAACTGGCATGCTGACGGTAAGGATCTGATGCACGTTCGTGTCTATGCCGTGGACAAGAAAGGTAGAAGAGTGCTGAACGTGAAGGATGCCAAGGCTTTCGATAAGTTGACCTTCCAGGTGAAGGGCGATGCGAATATCGTGGCGGTGGATAATGGAAACATCTCATCGGATGAGCTTCATATCGGAAAGACCCAGTTAGAGAAGACCATTCAGCGCAATCTCTTCCAGGGTTCAGCCCTCGTGATATTGAGAGCAGGCGATAAGCCAGGAAAGATAGAGCTTTCGGTAGCTGGAGAAAAGATGAAAGCCAAGAAGCTGGTTTTGAATACGAAATAAATATGATACTAAAAAAGGTCGCCAAAATGCTGGCGACCTTTTTTAGTATCCTTTGTTTTCTCTTTATTTTCTGAATTTCTTCTTAAACCATTGGTTGAATGCCACGTAGGCACTGATTTCCTCCTGGTGCTGAGGCTCGGCAAATGTCAGTACATTGCCCGATGAATCTCCGTGCTGGTCAGGGAAGATAATCATCAGATTGGTGCCCGAGAAGAAGCGGGTAAGCTCTTCCGGCAATCGTTCCAATGCCGACTTGTGGGATACCGTACCCTTTCGGGCTGTCACCACCACAAAGAGATGGTTCTTGCTCATGTGGGAGGCAAGCTGAGGCATCTCGTTCCAATGCTGCATCAGGGTGTATTCGGCTCTTACTTCCTGATGTCGGTTGGTGATGTACTCATTGATGAGTGCCAGGGTCTCCTCCCTGCCGTGGAACTGGATGCGGCAATCCAAATTGCCTGACAGGCGCGCCAGTCGCTCTACCCAGCGGTAGAAACCCGGTTCAAATTCTGCCCTCGATGGTACTGCCACCTGTATTCGGCGAATGGTATTGAGCGGCTGCTTGATGCGTGCCATGATGATCTGACGGCTCAGACCATTGAAGAGACTCTGATGAAACTCTCCCCAGAACTTAGGCGAAACCTCCGGATGCATGTGCATGCCGATGATGATTTCGGAACACTGGAACTCGTTGAAGGCATGCTTGATGCCGTTGGCGATGTTGGCAGCAATGCGAACCTGCGTCTGCGTCATCACGTCGGTGGCTGCGGCAAGCTGACTGCAATGATCCAGCAGCTGTCGGCCCTGTTCCTGCTTGTATCGCATATCCTTGTCGTCATACACCACGTTCAGGCAGACCAGTCCTCTGTTCAGTTTCTGGTTTCTCACCAGGAAGGCAAGGTTCATCAGATTATCGGCATATTCCGGATACTTCACCGGTATGAGAATCTTCTCATCGTTTGCCTTCTTGGTATCCTCGGCATCTGGAAGCTCCTTGTCGCGGAGGATAATCTTTCTGGAACTCCAGTCGGTGAGCATCGAAGAGATGACGCAGGTGCAGAGAATCATCATCACCACACCATTCAGCATGTCATCGTTCACCAGATAGGTGTTCGGACCCACCAGGAGGTTCATACCCACCATCACCATGGCGATACTGCCGGCGGCATGGGCAGAAGTCAAACCGAACATCATGTGACCCGATGACAGCGGCAACCGGAATCCGAAGCAGGCGGCATAGGCTGCGATGGCTTTTCCCAAGGTTCCGAAGAACACGATGCAGAAGATGACCCAAAGGATATGACTGCCCTGGAAAAGCAGTCCCACGTTGATGAGCATGCCCACACCTATCAAAAAGTAAGGGATGAAGAGCGCATTGCCCGTAAACTCCAGTCGGTTCATCAGCGGAGAAACGTGCGGGATATACCTATTTAATATAAGACCTGCGAAGAAGGCACCGAACACGCCCTCGATGCCCACCATCTGCGAGAGAGCCGCACTCATGAAGAGCATCGCCATCACGAAGATAAACTGCATCACCGAATCGCTGTACCGGCGCAGAAACCATCTCGTTAACCTAGGAATCAGGAATATCATTACTCCGCAGTATGCGGCAAACTTGGCGGTGAAGAGTACCCAGAAGAGCAGACCATCGTGACTGGAGAACGAGGCAACGAGACCCGCCAGCATGATGAGGGCTATCAGCAGCGAAAGCATGCTGGAACCCACGCTCAAGGTTACACTTGGCTTCTGCTGCAGACCATATCTGGAAACAATAGGATAGGCTATCAGGGTATTGGAAGCCATGATGCAGCTCAGCAGAAACGATGCCCTGGTGGAATAGTGCAGCAACCAGATGCTCATGCCGAAGGTGAGGAAGAAGGGAACGAAGCAGGTGAGCAGACCATAGATGATGAGCCGCGATTTGTTTTTCTTCATACCCTCCATGTCCATCTCCAGGGCGGCGAGGAACATAATGTAGTAGAGTCCCACCTTGCCGAACAGCTCGAAAGATGCATCTCGTTCCAGAATGTTCAGTCCGTATTTGCCCACGAGGATACCCGCCAGCACCATTCCGATGATATGGGGGATTCGGAGCTTACCCATGATGATAGGGGCAAAGAGGATGATGAGGAGCACTACGAAGAAGATCAGCGTAGGATCGGTAATTGGAAAATATTCTGCAATATTCAGCATAGGCATTCTACTTATTGTTGATGATGAAAGAGGGATTCAGCATCCGCTTCATCCCTCTTCGTTTTATTTTTGAGTGCAAAATTACTAATAAATCTTGAAAGGGCAAAGTTTTTGCCCCCTTATCATTTATATGTGTAGAGATTTTTGTAATTTTGCACCCTGAAAACAAACTTAGGATAAAAAGATAAGGATAATTAACGTATGAAAAAAGGATTGTTTGCACTCGCCTTGGGTACATTTACCCTGGGCATCGCAGAATTTATTATTGAGGGAATTCTCACCGATGTGGCGCACAACATGAATGTGTCCATCCCTCAGGCTGGTCATCTCATTTCTATCTATGCACTGGGTGTATGCGCCGGTGCTTTCTCGCTGATATTGATGCATAAGTATCGCCCCAAGAATATACTCTTGTTTCTTACTTCACTAGTAATTCTGGGAGCCATCATCGCTACGATAGCCCCTAGTTACGGGCTTCTGCTTTGTGCTCGCTTCATCCAGGGACTTCCTCATGGTGCCTATTTCGGTACGGCTACCATCGTGGCGGTGAAGATGGCGAAGGAGGGAAAGGGTACCAAGGCGGTGGCGATGATGTGTGCTGGTATGCCGTTTGCCAATCTGCTGGGTGTTCCGCTGGGCACCTTCCTAAGTCATACCATCTCCTGGCGAGTGCCTTTTCTCATATCGGTGGCGTTGGGCGTCATCACGCTCTATATGATTTACAAGTGGGTTCCTGATGTAGAGGCTCTGCCTAACAAGGGTATGAAGGCGCAGTTCCGGTTTATGCGCCATCTGGCTCCCTGGCTTATCATCGCTGCTACTTTCCTGGGCAACGGCGGTATTCTCTGCTGGTTCAGTTATATCTCTCCGCTTTTGCAGATAGATGGTGGATTCCATGCGGCAAGTATCTCTGTGCTGATGATTCTTGCCGGTTTGGGAATGGTGGTAGGAAACCAGGTGAGTGCCTTGCTGGCAGATAGATTCAAGCCGGGCCGCTTTACCTGCTATCTGCAGTTTCTGGCTGCCGCAGCCTTGCTGGCTACCTTCTTTCTGTCGCATATCGGTTGGGTATCGGCAGCGATGATGTTTATCAGTTGTGCCTGTCTTTTCGGTATAGGTTCGCCAGAGCAGTTTCTCATTGTTAAGCACAGCGAGGGTGGCGAGATGCTAGGCGGTTGCTGCATTCAGGCAGCCTTTAATCTGGGCAATGCCCTGGGTGCCTTCTTGGGCGGAATCCCCGTGGCGATGGGATTGGGATATAATTACCCTGCGCTCATCGGTGTACCGATGGCATTGGCTGGAGCCTTCTGTCTCCTGTTGTTTCATCGTAAATACGAGTGTTCTAAAGATTGAGAAAACCTGGATTGACATGTCATTTTGCCCTGTTTTCTATGACAGAATTTGATAAAAATCAAGAAAACGGCCCTTTTTTGAAGTTTTTCCCAAAAACATTGTGTGCGTACACAAAAAGGCATTACCTTTGCACTCGAAAAGATAGATAACGAATAATTAAAGTAAAGAAAGGATAACTATTATGATGGTATTAGTAATGACACTGGCAGTTGTAGCTGCCCTTTTTGCAGAGGTTGTAAATGTCAACAAGAAGATTAGCCTCGGCAAGTAATCAAACCTTGAGAGGCATCTCCGGATGCTTCCAGGAAGTAGATTCGAAATAAGGTAAAGATTAGGATAACAGATAAATATAGAGAAAGGATAAAAGTTATGATGGTATTAGGTATGATTTTGGCAATGATCGTTGCCGGATGCGCTGAGTATGGTGCAAGAACTAATATGAAGAACTTCGCTTAACAAGCGGTTCTTCTTTCAATTTGAGAGAATTTAAACAGTAGTTGCATAGATAAATAAAGGAAAGGCAGTTGTTGGCATTAGAAGGATGCCAGCAGCTGCCTTTTCGTTTTTTTCTCAGCTGAACTTTTTCGGTCTCGCTATTTTTTCTGGCTATTCCTGGCAGATTATTGGTTCCGCACCGGTTCGCCAACCTATCTTGTTCGCTTGTTGTCTCATTTTGATGAGAACATCAATGAGATGGTGAACAGGTTTTATCCTACGAGTAGTTTTATCGACTACAAGGCAGATGTGGAATCACCGTTGCCAATGATTTATCAGAGCGGTTATCTTACCATCAAAGACTGGAATATGGATACCGATTCCTATCTCCTGGATTTTCCGAATGATGAAGTGAGGAGCGGTTTCCAGACGCTGGTCAAAGCAGCAAAGCGAAGGTAGGGTAGATTGTGTGGTTGAGACCCAGAACTATATCTACATCTTCGAGTTTAAGCGTGATGGTTCGGCTGAAGAAGCCCTGAAGCAGATAGAGGATATGGGCTATGCCAGGGAATATGCAGCAGATGGCAGAAAGATTTATCAGATAGGCTGCAACTTCTCGTCGAAGACGGGAACCATTGATGGGTGGAAAATGAAGTAGGTGATTTGCAAGAATTACCCGAAGATGTAGTGATATGGCGTTATTGAGAATGAATCTTCTTTACATTAGCTTGCCTGAGATTCTCGTATTTTCAGACGCTTATTATTTCTTTGAGAATATCGTAAATATGAAGAGAAATAAGAACTTATTGATAATCAGGTGCTTGTGATTTCTTGACAAGAAGATACCGTTGAGGAAAATCTATAGTTGTACGACTATAACCCCTATAGTTGTACAACCATAACTCTACAGTTGTACAACCATAGCATGTATAGTCGTACAACTGTAACTTTATAGTCGTACAACTATAGGTCTTGTTCTTAATATAGAGCAAAAAACAAGGATTCCAAGCCTCTCAATCCTCTTGTTTTTATCGCTAGATTCAAAACTTGTAGGTATATGAATTTTGGTTATAAATATTGACGGGAGGTATTTTTGCAATTGTAATTTGAACTAAAAAAAGGAGGAATAAGGCCTTATGGAAAATGGGGAAGATGTTTCCGAATGGCTGAAGAATGGGGATTATGAGTTTGAGTATAATATTATAAGATAAGATCAGTTGCGTGTCTGATTTAGCAATGAGGGTGTGTCATAAGTAAATGATTCACCCTTTTTTGTTTGTTGGAATGTTACTGATATGTTGTTGGAAAACATAGTATAAGTTGTTTGAAAAGATAGTATATGTTTTTGAGTTAGTTAGTATCTCCGGTCGCACAACAGCTGTTGTGCGCTTGCATAGCAGCTGATATGCGCTTGTACAACAGGTGATGTGCATGCGTAGGTCAACTGTTATGCGCCAACTGTAATTTAGACTTATGACGCCTCTTCTTTGTCATTTGGTACATACAGAATGGTATTTCATACAAGACAGGTTTTGATATTTGTAGGATAGGTAAGTTAGAGGTTTATGGGCATTGGAACCGTTATGAAATAGGAATGTGGAAGTGCTATCTTTTCGGTAGTGGTGCCATCCGATGCCTTTTTTTTATCCTTTTCAGAAAAATGGAGTATTTCCGATAAAAAAGTGGCTAAAAGTTTGGCAGTATCAAGAATATTGCTTACTTTTGCGGTCAGAGTTGGAGCAGACGGAAAAGAACGGCTGCGATGAAGACTCAAATGAATGAGCGTATTGAACGTTAGTCTTGAAATAGAGATGTGGAAATTTCAAAATTCAACTATGACGAACTGCAATACGGCTCACGCTATGGGATTATTGTATTCTTTTCTCTATAGGAGGAAGGTGTCGGTATACCTTTTGGCGTGGGCTATTGTTAGTTGCTAGTTGAAAGGTCTTTACACAACCTCTATTTCGGCGACAGAACAATAGTCCCACGCCATTTCGTTGTTATTTAACAACTAACAAGCTAACTTCTGGGAACAAGTTGAGGATAGAGGTATACTTATGATTTTTGAAAAAGATATTATGTCAAGATTCAATCCAACCATTTGGATATTCGTTATTGAACAATCTATTCGAATGAATAGTTTGCTTAAAAGTGTGTCCAAAAGTAAGGCTGTTGTTGCAACTCAATTGGTGAATCAATTAATAGATACAGTTATAATGCGTAATTATGTTCGTGAAGCTCCAAAGAATTGTTGTTTTATATCTGTAATAGGATATAATCACGATGTCAAAGAGTTGTGTTCTGGTTGGTTAAAAGACCTTGATGAAAATCCTTTGCGTTATGAAACAGCCAAGGAGAAACTGTATAATCGTAAGGGGGGAATTATCGAGGTTGAGGTAAAACAACCAGTTTGGATAGAAGTCAAATCCGAGAGTGATGATTCTGCAAAGGAGCTAGCTTTAGATGAAGCTAAAAAGATACTGTTAAAATGGATAGAGAATCAAGGAGAAACGTCTTTGCCTATTATTTTCAACATAATGTCATCGAAAAAATCAGCAAAAGATGATTTTGTAGAAGTTGGCGATAATTGGAAATGTGAAAAATACAAGTATCTACAACTGGATATATATGTAAATGATAATATGCAATTGACAGAATTGGTTCATTTGCCTTTTAAATTATATAGGGCTGGTGGAGGTCCTGGTATGTATACTGATGATATTTATCGAAAATTTTATGAGTTCAATACATTAGATGCTGATGTGAATAATTTAAAAGATAGTATATCGTTGAAGTTTAAAGTACTTAAACAATAATAAGTTTATAAACATTTTTAATTTTATAAGTTATGGCAAAAAATGAAAAACAATGGAGTTCTGCGACTCCTGGTCTTTTAATTATCTTGTTGGATCAGTCTGGTTCAATGTTAAGCCCTTATGCTGCAGGAAAAAAACGTACAGAATTTGCTTCTTTGGCTGTAAACAAAGTGATAGATAATATTATATCTAAGAATTATGATGGTGAGGCTCCAAAGAATCGTTGCTTTATTTCTGTAATAGGTTATAATCACGATGTCAAAGAGTTGTGTTCTGGTTGGTTAAAAGATCTTGATGAGAATCCTTTGCGTTATGAAACAGCCAAGGAGAAACAGTATAATGGTAATGGGGGAATTATCGAGGTTGAGGTAAAACAACCAGTTTGGGTTGAGCCAATTACGCAAGATGGTGCAACAAATATGTTGGGTGCTTTTAAATTAGCTAAAGACTTGTGCGAAAAATGGATGAAAGATAATGCTGATGGTCCTGCCCCTGTTATAATAAATATATCAGATGGTGTGCCTTATTATGATGGAAAAGATCCAAGAGTGTGTATGAAAGAGACTGTTGAGTTGGTTGACTCAATAAAGAGTCTTTCGAACAACGATGGTAATGTCCTAATTTTTAATGCTGAAATAGGTGAGGATTCTAATAAAGTTGTATTCCCAACAGAACGTGGTACGATACAGCAAGTTGAGGCTCAGTTCTTATTTGATATAACAAGTGAAATTCCTGATTCTTACAAGGATGCAGCTCGCAAGAAAGAATTAGATGTGAAGGAAGGTTCTCGTGCTTGTATATTTAATGCCGGAGCAGTAGATCTTATTCAGTTGATAGATTTTGGCTCATCTAAAGGTCAAGGAGATAAAGGTTTGTAAATATGGATATACGTGCGTTTATAACACATAAAGAAGCAGAAACATTTTCTGATTGCCAGGACAGATTTAGTATCAATTCTGATACTAAATCTGTGGCAGTATCAGATGGAATGTCCCAATCTTTTTTCCAAAAGATTTGGGCGGAGAACCTTGTTGATGCTTTTGTAAATAATCCTCGTTGGAACTTGTATGGCGAACAGTGTAATGAATTTTTAAAAGAACAGCAAGGCAAATGGTTAGAAAAAGTGCTGGATAGAATTGAAGAACAAAAACATGACGGAACGAAAGAAAATATAATTTATCGTAATGAGAAATTTGTGGCACAGGGGAAATCTGCGGGAGCGACTTTGCTTGGCGTTCGTTTTGTTGGTGCTAACTGGCATTGTCAAGTACTTGGTGATTCCTGCTTGATAGAAATCAAAGATGGGGAAATCGTGCAAATTTGTACATCGCAAGAGGGGGATGAATTTGATAACTTTCCTGACCATTTTGATAGTAATCCAAAGCTGTCAGGCAAAGGAAATGCAAAAGAATTTAAAGGAACGTTAGAAACGGATAGTGTTCTTTTGCTGGTTTCTGATCCATTTTCTGATTTCTTGAACGAGCAAAGAAAAAAGGGGAGTGTCAAGGAACTTGTTGATGCACTTTTGAATATTGGTACTCATGAGGAGTTTGAAAAACTTGTTTCTGATTGGAGGACTATCAAAGGTATGCATAATGACGATAGCACTTTAGTGGTTATTCGCTATGACGGAAATACTGAATTTAATGTTGGATATGAGGATTCCTTAAAGAATTTGGGACAAGATGACTCGAAGAAGACTTTAATGCCAGTGATGAAAACGAACGAAAGTGAAATTGATGAAGAATTTATAAAAGATTTCATGGGTTCTTTTGAAAAAAACTTACGCAAGAAACCTGGCTTTAGGAATCTCACATGGAAAGTTGCATATAAATTTGTGCAAAAAACGCTGAGAGAGACATTGGAAAGTCATTGTAAAAAGTATAAATTATTTAAACGATAGAGGCTTATGGCGTTACCGAGTATTCCTGAGTATGATACCTCTATAAAAGTACAAGATTTAGTCTTGCCAGCTGTTTTGCAAGATGGGCATCCTATTGAAAAAAGAAACCGTCTTGTAAAATATGCAGGTGGTTTTTGTGTGGTGTACCCTTACCAAACACCTAGTAAGAAATATGCAGTTCGTTGTTGGCATGCAGAAATTGCAGAAAGTAAACAAAGAACAAAATTGATATCGGAGGCATTACATGCAAGTGGATTGCCATATTTCGTAGGCTTTGATTACTATGATGAAGGTATAGTAACTGCTATAGGCAAGCAACCAATAGTGGTGATGGATTGGGTAGATGCCCTGCCATTAAAGAAATATATAGGCGAGCATATTCATGAAAGTTCTGTTATCAGTGTTTTAGCAGATACATTTATGACAATGGTAAAAGACTTGCATCGTAACCATTTCTCTCATGGAGATCTACAACATGGAAATATTATGGTGAAGAATGATGGAAGTATCATTCTTGTGGATTATGATTCTATGTATGTCCCATCTTTGCAAGGGATGAAAGATGAGATAAAGGGGCTTGTTGGCTATCAACATAATGCTCGTTGGAATAATGAATTTCTTTCGGAAAAGGCAGACTATTTTTCTGAATTGGTGATATATCTGAGTTTAAGAGCTTTTGCTTTGTTCCCGTCTCTTTGGGATGATTTGCGTATTGAAGATACTGAAACTATGCTTTTTTCCAAAGAAGATATAGATAATCCATCAAAATCTATGGTGATAGAAAAACTAAAATCTAATAGTACATTGGTGCCAATGGTAAATAGATTGATAGAGTTTATCGGAAAGACAACCATTGATGAATTGTTGCCATTAGAACAAGTCTTGAAAAGTGAAGCAGAAGGAATTTCCTCAAAATGGGCTTCGGGAAATGGTTACAAGCAGAAAAAAGCAAAAGTGACAGAATCATCTATGATATATAGTAAATGGGGTAATGGCAATGGGTATATTAAGTCTGAGGTAAATCAGAAGAAAATGGCTAAATTGTCTGATAACATTTCTAATAAATTTAAAAGATCTGAATAATGCCTACATTACCAAGTATAAGAACATCAATAGAGAATAATCAATCTTTGGTTATTGATTCTTTTGCCCGACAAGGTATCTTCCGAAGGGACAAGAGGGGGCGACTTGTAGCATATACAGGTGGCTTTTCTGTCGTTTATCCTTTTGAGTATAATAATGAGGTGTGGGCTTTTCGTTGTTGGCATGCGGATTTGGGCAATTTGAGAGGACATTTTTTGACACTCTCTTCTGCTTTATCTAAGTTGAATCTTCCATATTTCTGTAGCTTTACATATGTTGATGAAGGTATCGTAGTTGAAGGTAAGAAATATCCAACTACCAGAATGAAATGGATAGATGGAAAAAATCTTAAGGAGTATATCTGTATTCATAAGAATGACAAAAACAAACTAAAGAACTTGGCAAATAATTTTGTCAAGATGATAACTACGTTACATAAATATCATATATCTCATGGGGATTTACAGCATGGTAATATCTTGATCGATGATAATGATAACTTATTTTTGATTGACTATGATTCTGTTTATGTTCCAGAATTGCAAGGTGAGGCTGATATTATTAAAGGTTTGAAAGGGTATCAACATCCTAAACGTGGTGACAATTTGTTGGCAAATGAAAAAGTTGATTATTTTTCTGAACTGATAATCTATCTTTCTATATTGGCAATTGCGGAAAAATCGTCTTTAGTTGAAAAATATCAAGTTGAAGATTCTGAGCAATTGTTGTTTTCTTTTGAGGATTTCAAGGACATAGAGAATAGTCAAGTTTATGTAGACTTAATGCAGTTGGGAGGTTTGTTTTCTATTCTGCTCAAGATATTGTCGGATTATCTTGATGAAGATGACATCTGCAATTTGGAACCATTTACGACACTGGTTGACAAATATACAAAAGAGCCAAAGATAAAATCTTTTAGGGCTCCATCAGATTGTTTTGTTATAGGACAATCTTATATATTGATTTGGGAAGTTGATGATGTTTCTAATATATATTTGAATGGAAAGAAAGTTCCTGCAACGATGCGTGAATATAAAGTACATCCATTGAATATAGGAAATGAAAGCTATGAGTTAAAAGTCGAAAATGGATTGAAAACGGCAGTAGCTCAGCTCTCAGTAAATGTTGTGGAGAACGTGAGGATAGAAGTCGGATTGAGTTTGAAAAAACTCAGAAAGAGGAAAATGCAAGCGTCTTTATTGCAATGGGATGTTCAAAATGCAAAGAAAGTCACTTTAGAAACAACAGATGGTGATTCAGAACTTATCCCCTTGAATGGTGAGAAAAAGTGTTCACCAAATGTTTCTACGACTTACACAATAAAGGCAATGGCTCTTGATGGCATAACGGAAGTTTCTAAGTCCGTTTCTATTGGTGTTTTTGCTGAAAGTGAAGTGTTATTTAAGGCAGATAAGACATTTACGTTTAAGGAAGTGCCAGTTACTTTGAGTTGGAATGTAAAAAATGCAAAGTCTGTAAGCTTGGAAAACGAAACAGTTCCTCTTGTTGGAAAGAAAGTTGTAACAACGGATAAGGAAAAATGTTATGTATTGGAGGTGGAGGATGAATTTGGGACAAAACAAGTTCCTTTGACAATAAAGACTATACCTTTGCCTCAGATTAAGACGGTCTTGCTTCCTTTGCCAAAACTTGAGAAAACAGTACAAGTGCAGCACAACATACCTGCTCCTAAAGTAGAGCTAAATGTACAAATGCAAGAATTATCAGTTGATATGCAAGGAGTAAATGTGAATTTGAATCCAGCAGCAATCAAATTTGCTAAATTAAATTCTTTGCATCCATTATCAATAAAAATAGGAAGTAGTTTGCGCTCTCGTATTAAGACAGCAATAGATATAATTATGAATAAAGTTGAACATTTAAAATTTGAAAGCGATGAAAAGTAATAACGAGGAGTTGGAAAATATAAAATGGGGAGGCTTTCTTAATGAGTTTCTTTGGATATGTTGTGGCGTAAACCGAAAAGTTTTGCGCCAATGTCCTACAGACTATGCTAAATATGCAGGTATGGGAGGAACAATCTTGTTTACGGCATTAATGGCTTGTTTGTCGGGAAGTTATGCTTTGTATACGGTGTTTGAGAGTAAGGCTACGGCTATAGCCTTCGGAATATTTTGGGGAGCGTTAATATTCAATTTAGATAGGTTCATTGTTAATACGATGTATTCTGATGGTAAGGTTACCATTAGTTGGCGGGAGTTTACTTCTGGTTTGCCAAGAATTATTATGGCAATTTTTTTGGGTATTGTAATATCAACACCTCTTGAGATGAAAATTTTTGAGGATAGAATCGATTCTCAACTGGTAAAGGATAATATTATGCGAACAAATGCAACTCGTCAAGAAGTGACTAAAGGTAATACTTCGTTGATTCAACGACGAGACAAACTAGAAAGTGAACATAAGGCAATAGAACAAAGATTGGCTGTTGCGAATGAAGAATTGAAAAAGGAAGGAGAAGGCTCAGCATTGAGTGGAAAAGCTGGTCATGGTTTGATTTATAAAGATAAGGAACGTAATTTGTCCGCAATTGAAAAGGAGTTGCAAACATGGGAAACAACTCATGCGGTAGAATTGAAGGAAATTAGAGAGCAAATTGCTATAAATACAGATAAGGCGAATAGGGACATAGAGAAAGGTAATGAAGAAAAAGGCTTTTGTGTTCGTTATGAGGCTTTTTCGCATTTGAAGTCTGAGTCTACTGAGTTATCAATAGTATCATTGGTAATTATGTTGTTGTTTATTATAATAGAGACGGCTCCAACATTCTTTAAAATGATGATTGCTTCTGGTCCATATGATGATATGCTTAGGGCGGAAATGTATCGAGTGCGTGTGCTTGCCGATAAGCAAATTTCGGATTTAAATGATGATATTAATACGGAGGTGACAATTTCAACAGAAAGGAATAGGCACAAGCTAGAGGCTGAATTGAAAGCAAATGAAGATCTGATGAGTAAAATTGCTTTGGCTCAATCTGAAATTCTAAATGTTGCTATTGATGAATGGAGAAAGAATGAATTAAAAAAAGTAGAGGAAAATCCATCTGCTTATATTCAATCTAATGTTCCTGACAATGAGGAAGGTGTAACAATTAATGCTTAATATACAATGAAACAGTTTAAGATTCCCGGAGTATCATTTTCCTTAAAACGAGCACTCGGTATCACGCAGGCTAAACAGAAGTTTGCTCGTGAAACAGGTATCCCAACCTCAAAGGCTGGATTGGAAAGAAAAGTGGGAAAGATGGTGTTGGACGCCATCTTCGGAAAAAGAAAATGATTTCATATGAGAAAGTTGAATCTTCTATCAATGTGTTTTGTGCTTATGGTTATGCTATCTTGTAACCATAAGCCTAAACCTTCTGTGGTAGAGGTAAATGCTGACAGCCTATCTGAAACAATAATGAATACAGCGCCAAGTTCCAATGCTAGAACTTTTGTCAATCGGAAAGACACTGGGGATTTGATAGTCTTTACACCGATTTACAACATTGTAGATTTGGTTTGCGGTAAGCGACCAAGCAAAGACACGGATATGTCTGTGGTCTATTGTGCTGAGGCTGCGTTTACAGGGGAATGCTTGGATTCTTTTGCGCATCGCAATGTTGCAGGAAATCATGTATCTGGTGGTATTCTTTATAGAGGCTACGTGGCTAAAACGAATACGGGGGCTTTTGTTTGGTATCAAGGCAAATGGAAGTTCCTGTATGGTAGTTACGCTAGTGAACTTAGGAAAGCGGAAAAGCATAGAGGTATGGGCTTTGGACAGAATATGATAATTTACAATGGGCGAGTTATGCCTAGATTTAGAAAGGATAAGCCATTGAATATTTATCGCGCGTTATGTGAGCTAGATGGCAAGTTGTGCATTGTTGAGGCTAAGCAAGCGTTGGCTTATATCGAATTTGTGGAAAAGTTGGCAAATTTGAAGGTCAAATATGCTCTTTACTTGGATATGGGATCAGGATGGAATTATTCGTGGTATCGTGATTCTGTAGGAATTGTCCATGAAATACATCCAATAAAGCCATGGTCTAAATATCAAACGAATTGGATAGTATTTAAGAAGTAAACAATATAGTATGTGCCGTTTCATATAATTTAATAAAACGTTAAAACAAGGATGAATTTTTTGAAATTAAGTGTCACTTTTGTGAAGTCTTTGAGTGCTTTATTCGTTCCCGGTAAGTGCCAAAAACGAATTGATAATGAGAAAATTGTCGCTGGTGAAAGCTTGGCGTCCGATTCTACACCTTCGGACATTATCGGATATCTAAAGGCTCAGCAGCCACACTATGATCTCTTGCGTTTTCTGGATGCACAGGAGGTTGCCTATACCCAGGCTTTAAGTGAACTGAAAGGAGGTAGAAAACAAAGCCATTGGATATGGTATATCTTCCCGCAACAGAAGGGACTCGGACATAGTTACAATTCAAAATACTATGGCTTGGATGGCGAGGGTGAAGCCAGAGCCTATGTTGAACATGAAATTCTGGGTGATAGACTCCGTGAATGCTGCAAGGCGCTCTTGCTCCACAAGGATAAGGACATCAAATATATCATGGGAAGCGGAATTGACGTGCTGAAGCTCAAAACTTCTATGTGTCTCTTCAATAAAGTGAGTCCTAATGATGTGTTTGAGGAAGTATTGGATGCTTTCTTTTAAAAACGTTCAGAAAAGTCTTTATCAGGGAACAATAATGTAAAGTAATATATGCAACTATATTTTCCCCATCGATGATAAGGATTATGGTGGTGATGAAGTTTTTATAGTTTCCTTTTGAATTGTCTCAATAATGCTTGTTGAGAACGTTTGGTGTACCAAATGTCAGCAATGACGATTTCATCACGCTCTTTGTCGTAGCGATAAATGAACTTGAAATTGTCCATAAGCAGTGCGCTACGATAATCTCGATGAAAATCTTTCAGAATAGGCTCAGGAGAATATGACAAAGGGAACATAATGAGACGAGCGTATATGGCTTCAAGTTCCTTTTTCCATCTCAAAACGCATTTCCTTCCAAACTCATCCCTAGCATATTCGATACAATAGCGTATGTCTTCTTGGGTTGGTGGTAATACTCGTATATTTACCATTCGAATTCGTTTTTGAAATCGGCCATCATTTCTAGAAAGTCAACAGCGTTGCCTGTTCTTGCATATTCTTCTTCACGAGCTAAGACATGATTCGCCAACTCGTCATTATTGCATGATGTCATAATAGGATATTCTTCGGATTCGTTATGAGCCTCTGTTGCATAATCGTGACGATTGGTAACTGTTGGTTCTTTTGAGTTTGATATTATTTTAGTCATATTGTAATCCTCCTTATTTTTGGTTACTCTAATATGTTGCAAAATTACGATTAATATTTGAAAGTACCAAAGTTTTAAAATGATATTTTGTGGGGAAATTTGCAAAGACATGGCAAAAAGTTTGGAAGATACCAGATGATTTCTTATATTTGCACTGTTTAAAGATAGGTGTTATGAGAACAGTTCAAGATTATATAGCAATAATTAGGCAAAACAGTTCCAAGATTACTAAAGATTTTGGAATCAAGACCTTGCGCATTTTTGGTTCCGTATCACGAAATGAGCAAACAGAGCAAAGCGATTTGGATATTTGTGTAGAAACAGAAACTCCTAATCCATTTTTATTGGCCGACTTGAAAGAGTTTTTAGAGGGTTTGTTCAAGTGCTCAGTTGATGTAGTGCGTATTCACAAAAACATGAATCCTTTCTTTAAATCAAGAATAGAACGTGATGGAATCTATGTAATACGATAAAATAAAGATTTTCTCTTATTTCTTTGGCGTTTACACTAGAATGTTGTATCTTTGCAGTTGTAATTTGAACTAAAAATGGAGGAATAAAGAATGAATACAACAAAGTTAACAAGGGAAGAAGCGTTGCTCCGTTGGAATGCTTCTAAGGAAACCAAGCGTAAGATGGTTGAAAAGCTAGAAACCTTGGTAAGGAATAGCTGTCTTGAACGTACTGGTAAAGAACCTATTGGGATAGAAGTATGGTAGTCGAAACTTTGTCTCTAGACACGATAAATGCCAATTCTCCTTATGAGGTCAAGTTGGCAGATGCTGTTGATACATTGTGTTTCATTACAGATTACGATGCAGAAATCTTTGTAACATTTGAGAGAGACGAATTGCTTCATGAAGGTTTGGTTTACCAGTTTGGTATCTCAAATCCTAAGAGAGTAAAGTCGCCTCGTGACCCAAAAGTGCGAGAGACCATTCTTGCTATCGTTGAAGAATTCTTTGCTAAGAATCAAGCTGCATTTCTTTATATCTGTGATACGAGTGGTGGAATGCAGAAGATGCGTAATCGCTTATTTCAATATTGGTTTGGAATTTATGGAGAACGCGAGGAATATGTTTTTCTACCTCAGACGATAACAGATGAAGAGGGGAATGATAATTATGCAGCTCTAATAATTCGTAAGGATAATCCTCAGTTTGCGAATTTGGTAAGCGAGTTTATGGCGACTGTCAATTTGCTGAATGCTAAACCTGAGGAGTACGAAGAATGATTTGTTGGCAATAAGGCTGTATAAGGCAGATGAGTCTCCGTTTTCGATAATTTATCAGAGCGGTTATCTCATCATATGTTGCATATATCTCTGCACAGTTTGTATGGTTTGTTTCTAATATACTGAGTTTGTGGGGAGATTTGCAAAATCTAAAGTAGCACATAATGGAAAAGATTATTGTTAATGTTGCGTGGTGCGACAAGAATTTTGGCGGTTCTCTTGGTGGTAATGTACTAGGTGCGGTGGTTTTTACTGCACCAACCTTTGAAGCTTTGCAAAAGGAGGCAAAGGATAGTTTAGAGTTTCATGTTGAAGGTCTTGTGGAAAATGGAGAAGATGTTCCGGAATGGCTGAAGAATGGCGATTATGAGTTTGTGTATAACTATCAGGATGCAACTACTCTTTTGAAGGCATATTCTCCATACGTCTCTCTAGCGGCAATTAGTCGTGCTTCTGGAATAAACCAAAGTCTTTTATCACACTATGTGAATGGATTGAAGAAGCCACGTGAGCAGCAGCGTAAACGTATTGTTGATGGTCTTCATAAAATAGGATCAGATTTACAATCGGTTATGTGTGTATGAATCTTGCAAAACGGATGCTTGAAGAATGTGGTCAAGCATCCGTTTTGTCATTTGGTACATCCAGCTCCCCATTTCATACATTTATCCCCCAACTTTCTATGCTGTTTCGGATAAATTCACTATCTTTGTCACCCTGAAAACAACTAAAAGATAAAATGTAATGAAGAAAGGATTAAAATATACTTTGGTTTCCTTAGGCAGCCTGGTCGTTTTGGCTGGTGTTGGTCTGGGGATTATGTATGTGGTGTCGCCATATAAGGTGAAGCGATGGGTGGGCATCGCTTCATCTTATTCTGATGTGTTCGTTGATAGATTGAAAGGGCAACCTTATACGCATGGTGGATATGACGGCATTGATGTATCGAAACACAATGGAGTTATCAAGTGGAAGGAAATAGCGAAGAATAAGCGAATCAAGTTCGTTTATATCAGAGCTACACATGGTAAGGGATATGTGGATCGACATTATCGTCGAAATATCAGACTGGCTCGTAAATATGGGTTGAAGGTGGGATCTTATCATCTGATGTCTGCCGGCTCTTCAGTAACTGCTCAGTTCCGGGATTTCCAAAAGCTGGTGAAGAAGAGTGAGCAGGACTTGATTCCTGTTTTGGATGTGGAGGAGAATGGCATTCAGGGAAGATGGAAGGGGCGACAGCTGCAGGATAGTATTCAGGTGTTTGCTGACCTGGTGAAGAAACACTATGGCAAGTATCCTGTCATCTATAGCAACGAGGACTTCTATAATAAGGAGATGGGGGCGAAGTTCAATCGCTATTATCTCTTCATCGCCAATTATAACTCCAGACAACCCTCTATCGACGGCAGAGGAAAGTGCAATATCTGGCAGTATTCAGAAACCGGACATTTGCATGGTATTGGAGAAAGGGTAGATTTAAGCAGATTCATGAATGGTACAACCATCAAGGATTTGATGTTGTAAGAAATATACTTGGTAAATATCCAAAACGAATTTATGTCTCTAACTCTCAGAAGTAACATCGTTCATAAAACAGGAGAAAATAGTCTGCCATGTTTACCTTTCAAGGGATAGTGGTATTAATAGATAACTAAAAGATAATAAAAATGAGTAAGGAAGTAAAGATTTCAGTTATCAAGTTTGAAATGGTCAACGGTAAGAAGACCTATAAGTCGTTTACCTTTAAACTGAATCCAAAGGAAATGGCAAAGTTCAAGACCGAGGCAACGGTGAAGAAGAAGGTGGCAGAATACGTGGCGAAAAGTGGCGTATATAAGCCTTCTGAACTTCAGAACTTAAAATACGACATGAAAGAGTTCCTGGAGGAATGGAAGAAGATGGTTCCTGTGGTGGAAGCAGAGGAGCTTGCAAAACTGGATAAGTCACCGAATAATCCAGAAACTCGCGTTACCCCTCATCTCATCAGCCGTCTTGCCGCTGGTGAAATCTTTGTATTCGGCTCCAACGCCATGGGACATCATGATGGTGGTGCGGCAAAGACAGCCCTGGAGAAGTTCGGTGCCATCAGAGGACAGGGACATGGTTTGCAGGGAATGAGTTACGCCATCGATTCAATGAGTGGTATGGAAGCTATGAAAAAGGATGTGGATGAATTCATCGAGTTTGCCAAGAATCATCCTGACAAAACATTCTTTGTGACATTGATTGGTTGCGGCATCGCCGGATATTCTCCAGAAGAGATGGCTCCTCTGTTTGAAAGATGCTACGATCTCGAGAATGTGTGCCTTCCTTCTGAGTTCTGGGACATCATCGGATGGCCTAAGGTTCAGCAGCCACACTATGATCTCTTACGTTTCCTGGATGCTCAGGAGTTTGCCTATACCCAGGCTTTGAGAGAACTGAAGGAAGGACGAAAGCAAAGCCATTGGATATGGTATATCTTTCCACAACAGAAGGGACTCGGTCATAGCCACAACGCAAACTACTATGGTTTGGATGGCGAGGGTGAAGCCAGAGCCTATATTGAACATGAGATTCTGGGTGAAAGACTCCGTGAATGCTGCAAGGCGCTCTTGCTCCACAAGGGTAAGGACATCGAATACATCATGGGAAGCGGAGTTGATGTGATGAAGCTCAACACCTCTATGAATCTCTTCAATAGAGTAAGTCCGAATGATGTGTTTGAGGAAGTATTGGATGCATTCTTTTAAAACCATTTTTCAGAAAGATAGCTGAGTTATAGGAAAAGAACAACAAAATAAAAACAATGCATATGGAGACTATTATTTCAACGATTGTGATTATAGCTTGTACTTACTTCTTTACGCGAAGAAAAGTAAAGCCTATTGAACAAGAGACAGATGGCAGTACACAACCTGAGGCTTCTGCAGACATACAGCAAGAAGAAAAGCAGGAAGAACCTCCACACACCAAGGATTTGTGCATAGAGCTACTGAAGCAATTAAATTGTGAGGTAACTGTTTTAGAAGAGAACGAGAATCGCTTGTATTTTGAGTATCAGGGAGAACATATTGTCATTAATGCCAGTAATGACAGCTACTTCATTGAAATGTGGGATCCATGGTGGTGTATAGTTCCAATGGATGATCTTGAACAAATGTCTAACGTACGTAAGGCAATTAACACAATCAACACTCATGGTGGAGTAACCATTTTTTACAGCATAGAAGAAGAAGGACAGAAATTTGTTCTCCATTCTAAACGCCAGTGCATACTGACTAAGGACATTCCCCAGGTAAAAGAATACCTAAAGGCTTTATTGGGTGATTTTTTTACTGCTCAAAACAAGCTGCGTGAAGAAATCGTTCCTCTGAGAACAGAGAACTGATGCATTATTATGAAGAAGTTATTGATTATATTGGGAATACTGGTTCTGCTTGTCATCGGTGTTCTTTTCGTTCCACCTATTTATAATAGGTTTACGAAACCGTTTTTTAAGAATACGGTGGATGCTAAAGAGTGGTATCATCAGGTGGATTGTGAGAATCTGACGCAAGTAAGAGATTATTGCGACAGACGGGGATACAGTACGGATTACTATATCCTGGTGGATTTCTCCAAACCATCTGGCAAAAAGAGATTCTTTATCTATGACTTGCAGTATGGCAAAAGGGTGATGAGCAGCTATTGTATGCATGGAAGTGGTAAGGGAAATACAGCAGCCCATCCAAAGTTCAGTAATAACCCTGGAAGCGGATGCACGAGTCTTGGAAGATATGTCATGATAGGAAAAGGTGGAATGAAGTTCAAGAACTGCGTTCGCCTTCGAGGGCTCGACAAGAGCAATTATCTGGCAGAAGCCCGTGGCATCCTGATCCATTCTGCTGGAAAGGTGACAAGATTCTCCGGTGAGAAGGGGTATATTCCGCTGGGAACAGAGAGCCGTGGCTGCTTTACTGTATCAAGGAGCTGCGTGGAGAAAGTGATGCAGATATACAAGGAATCTTCTAGGAGAAGACCGGTATTGATTTATGCAAAATACAAATAAAAAGAATATTCTATGAAGAAGTTATTGCTGTTTATAGCTGGAATCTCAATCCTGTTTTTAGCAGGTTGTTCCAATGGAAATCAGAGCCATGGCAATGAAATCATGGGAGACAGTCTCCCCGCAGATCCTCCATTGGGTTACGTAATAGAGTTAAAGCCTTTGGGAAATTTCTCCCGTCAGAAGGCTGAACAGTTGAGAGGAGAACTCGTGAAGCAGTTGGGTCTCATTTTCAATAAGGTACCAAAGGCTGAGTTGGAGGCTTCTGTATTTGTTGGAGACAAGAAAGAAATACCTGCCTCATGTCTCTACAAACCAAGAAACAGGTATTGGGCTGGGGGGATCCTGAAAATGTTGCATGAAGAACATGGAGGTAATGATGAAATCGTAACGATAGGTTTGACGCATCGAGACATCTCTACTTCTATTCATGGACAATACAACTATGGAATCATGGGATTGAGTTTCCGGCCAGGTGACGCCTGTGTGGTTTCAACCTTCCGATTGAAACGAAAGGATGACTTATGGAAAGTAACAATCCATGAATTCCTGCATTCTCGTGGCTTGCCGCATTGCAAGAAGAATGCCCCGAAGTGCCTGATGCAGGATGCCCATGGCAAGAATACCTTCTACATGAAACATGGGTTGTGCGAGGATTGTATGAAAACTTTGAGTAAAATGATGTAAGGAAAACGCCCTTTGTTAGAATGTTACTGCTAACAAAGGGCGGTGAGCTGATTATGCCAAATGATTTATTGTTCTAAAGTCTTTGGATAGCAATCGCAATGCTTTTCTAGGGAGATGACCTCCATTTCGATAATGGAAGTTTTCTTTCATTCGGGTATCAAATCTTTTTTTTGTCAAAGGACATGGCTTTCTTTTTGTTGTCCCAAAAGTAGACTTTTGATTCATTAGCCATATCATTGACATTCGTTTGTTTGGCTTTATCTATACCTGGGCCTATATCCCAATTTCCGTTAGTGGTTTGGTAATAGTAGTATTTGCCATTTGTGAAGCCTCTATTTTCAGGATTCTCTCGCATCCATAAGTTTTTTATAAAATTATGGATGTTTGGGGCAGGCTTTGACTATGGAATCTTTCTTCCGTCTTTGGTATATAGAAAAGTCTATCCATTTACTGAGGCGAGACCACTAAAAGGCTTATTGGTAACTATATTCCACCACTAGCCCTTTTTCTTTTTTTATATTGTTTGATTACTCTTTTCCATTTTTTTTATTCTTGTTTTTTGCTTCTGCATCTATAATATAGTTTATTCTTGCGGAGTCAGGGCCAATCCATTTTTGACTGATAGAGTCGTACCTGTTGTTATCTAACCAATTCTCAGCGTTGGAGACTATTTCGTAATGTCCAATGCCAAGGAAGTTTTGTAGCGAATACCATTGACGACAGCCCGTTAGGAAACTGACCGCTACTATTGAAATGAAAAAAAACTTCTTCATTTTAAAAATTTTATTGATATAAAAGTAATCTGTTAAGTGTAATGCTCTTCCTAACAGAAGAACAAATCATCTAATATGGAAATCAAGTTTGCGGTTTTGGTTCTCGCAAAAACTTGTGAGTAGTTTTTTTTATGCATGGCTACATAGACCATGACCAAGAACAACCTATCGGATGCTGTTGGCTTTTTACGTTTGCAAAGTTACTCATTTTATTTTGAATAACCAAATTTTTCTGATGATTTTTATATTATCAGTGATTATTGTTAGATATCGCAAACTAAATGGGGATTTCTTTGCAGCTATGAATATTTTTTTGTATTTTTGTCCCCAAATATAAGTACTTAAAGCATATTGTAAGATGGCTGCATTGAAATTATACCCTGTGGGAATCCAAACTTTTGAGCGAATTCGAAAAGAAGATAAACTCTATGTTGATAAGACGGAATACATTTACAGAATGACGCATTCTGGTGGATGTTATTTCTTCTTGAACCGACCACGCCGTTTCGGAAAGTCATTATTGACTTCAACTTTTCAAAGTTATTTCGAGGGTAAGAAGGATTTGTTTAAAGGGCTTGCCATCGAAAAACTGGAGCAGGAGTGGACGGAATATCCTGTGCTGCATTTTGATATGTCGGGTGGCAAGCATCTGGAAAAGAAGGAGTTGGAAGATTATTTGGGCTATCAATTGGCTAATAAAGAGGTTACGTATGGTATTACAACACCTCAGAATGGAGCAAATAATCGTCTGACCGATTTGATTCTGACTGCTTATCGAAAGACAGGCAAGCAAGTGGTTGTGCTCATCGATGAGTATGATGCTCCTTTGTTGGATGTAGTACACGAGGATACTTCCTTGCAGGTTCTTCGCAACGTTATGCGCAATTTCTATAGTCCATTGAAAATGTGCGAGCCTTATCTCCGCTTTGTCTTCTTGACGGGCATCACCAAGTTTTCGCAGATGAGTATCTTTAGCGAACTGAATAATATCTCGAATGTGAGCATGGATGAGGAGTATGCTGGAATTTGTGGTATAACCAAGGAAGAACTGGTGACCCAAATGTCGGCAGATGTTGATGCTTTGGGCGAGAAGTTGGGCAAGACAAGAGAGGAGACGCTTGCGGCTCTTCGAGAGTACTATGATGGTTATCATTTTGCAGATGTCTCGCCTGACGTATTCAATCCATTCAGCTTGCTCAATGCCATGTCAAAAGGCAAATTAGATTACTATTGGTTTGCCTCTGGTACACCTACTTACTTGATCAACATGCTCAACAAGTTCCAGGTGATGCCATCTGAGATAGGTGGCAGTGAGGCTGATAAGTCGGAGTTTGATGCTCCAACCGAGAAGATGACCACCATCATGCCGTTGCTCTATCAGAGTGGCTACATCACCATCAAGGGCTATGACCCAGAAACGGAACTCTATCTCTTGGACATTCCGAATAAGGAGATTCGGGTGGGCTTGTATCGTTGTCTTTTACCTTATTATATAGGTATGAATACGGTGAAGGGTACCACCACAATCGCCAAGATGTCTGCTGCCATTCGTCATAACAAGATAGATGAGGCTCTGGAAATGCTCCAGACTTATCTCGGCACGATTCCTTATTGCGACAATACGGATTATGAGGGGCATTATCAGCAGATGATGTATGTCATCTTCTCCATCCTCGACAATTATGTGGATGTGGAGGTTCACACGCCAAAGGGACGTGTCGATATGGTGCTCCGTACTGCCACCCATCTCTACCTCTTTGAGTTGAAACTAAACCAAAGTGCTGATGTGGCAATGAAACAGATAGACTTGAAGGAGTATGCAAAGCGTTTCGCCCTCTGCGGTCTGCCAATTGTGAAGGTGGGCATAAACTTTGATGTGGAGACGCATACCATCAAGGATTGGAAGGTAGAAGATAAATGATAGAATTCAAGCATCCGTTTGGGCATCGCTTCATCTTATTCTGGTGTCTTTATTGATAGATTGAAAGGGCTACCTTATACTTATCATTGATGTCTGCCGGTTCTCGTAATTGCAACTATTTTACTCCGTTTTTATGCATATTCTTGCAGAAAAGTAAGCAAAAAAGATAAATTTGCAGCAAAAAGCAATATTTTTTGAGATTTTGTGCTTGATATTGTAGAAAAAGTCTTAACTTTGCAGCGGATTTGAGAGGATAAGCGTTTTTTGGCAGACAAAACGGTGAAAGATCATCGGGCTGGAAGATGAGAAATCATCGGGCTGGAAAGGAGCATCCCTTCTTTTCCATAAGATTCACTTATAACAACTTTATAAATTAAAAGATTCGATTATGAAAGTAGCAATTGTTGGTGCAAGTGGCGCTGTAGGACAGGAATTCCTGCGTATCCTTGCTGAGAGAAATTTCCCTATGGATGATTTGGTGTTGTTTGGTTCTGAGCGTTCTGCCGGACGAAAATACAACTTCAAGGGAAAGGACTATGAGGTCAAACTTTTGCAGCATAACGATGACTTTAAAGATGTCGATATTGCTTTCACATCTGCTGGTGGCGGCACTTCTGAGGAGTTTGCCGAGACTATCACCAAGTATGGTGCCGTGATGATTGATAATTCTAGCGCATTCCGTATGTGCGACGACGTGCCTCTGGTTGTGCCTGAGGTAAATGCTGAGGATGCCTTGAACCGCCCTCGCAACATCATCGCCAACCCTAACTGTACCACCATCATGATGGTTGTAGTGTTGAAGCCTATCGATGACTTAAGCCATATCAAGAAGATCCATATCTCTTCTTATCAGAGTGCTTCGGGTGCTGGTGCTGCTGCCATGGCTGAACTTGAGCAGCAGTATAAGGATATCATCGAGACAGGTAAGACTGAGCATATCAATAAGTTCCCTCATCAGTTGGCATATAATGTCATTCCACAGATTGACAAGATGACTCCTAACGATTATACCAAGGAGGAGATGAAGATGTTTAACGAGACCCGCAAGATCATGCACTCTGATGTTCGCACCAGTGCTACCTGCGTTCGCGTTTCTTCACTTCGTTCTCACTCAGAGAGTGTATGGTTCGAGACAGAGAAGCCATTGGCTGTAGAGGACATCCGCAAGGCTTTGGAGGCTGCTCCAGGCGTAACTGTAAAGGATGATGCCCAGAACTACGTTTATCCAATGCCATTGGAGAGCGCCGGTAAGGACGATGTATATGTAGGTCGTATCCGCAAGGATTTGGCTGATGACAATGGTAACACATTGTGGTTGACTGGCGACCAGATTCGTAAGGGTGCTGCCTTGAACGCAGTTCAGATTGCTGAGTATTTGATTAAGGTGGGCAACGTAAAGTAATTACATGCTGGAAAGATTCAAACTTTTGCTCCAGGAGATGAACCGGGGCATTTATGAAAAAAATACTGAAATTTCGCTCTCGCTCCTTGCCGCTCTGGCAGGCGAGAGCGTTATTCTTTTAGGACCTCCGGGTGTGGCGAAGAGTATGGTGGCCAGACAGTTGAAGACGGCATTCAGGGATGCTCAGAGTTTTGAGTATCTGATGTCACGCTTCTCTACGCCCGATGAAATCTTCGGTCCGGTGAGCATTCAGAAACTGAAGACTTCGGATACTTACGAGCGTGCGGTGGAGGGGTATCTGCCTACTGCCGATGTGGTTTTCCTGGATGAAATCTGGAAGGCGGGTCCTGCTATCCAGAACACGCTCCTCACGGTGATTAATGAGAAGCTTTTCCGTAATGGCAATCGCGAAATGCATCTCCCTCTGAAACTTCTCGTGGCGGCTAGTAATGAGCTGCCGGCTAAGGGAGAAGGACTGGAGGCGCTCTGGGACCGATTCGTGATTAGAATAGAGAGCCGACCGATTAAGCTGGAGAAGAATTTCCGTGCAATGCTGCTGGAATCTAATGAGTCTCACACGGATCTCACTGATTCCACGGATGAGGCTAATGTTATGTCCAAGAAGTCTTCTGTAAAGCCAATGCCAATGGGAGTAGAAACATCAGAAAGAGATTTGTTTATTTCTGAGAATACAAAGAAAAAATCTGTGAGATCTGTGAAATCCGTGTGCGATATAAGAATATCCCCTGAGGAGTATGCTGAATGGGCGGAGAAAATCTGCAAGATTGGCGTGAAGGAGGAGGTGCTTGATGCAATTTCCGCCATCCGTAAGTCTCTGAGAGCCGTGAATGTGGATGAGGCTGCCGAACGCCGAAATATCTATGTGAGCGACCGCCGATGGAAAAATATCGTTCGTCTGCTTCGCACTTCTGCCTTTATGCAGGATAGGGAAGAGGTGGATATCTGCGACCTGCTTCCTATCTACCATTGTTTGTGGCAGGAACCGGAAGAGCGGGATGCTATCCGAAGCATCGTAATCCGGGCACTCTTTTCTCCTTTTGCAGAAAAACTGGTGGAGATGAAGAATGCGCTTGCCGAGGATATCAAGTATCATCGGGTTCGCAGGAATCCTGATGATGGCAGAGATTACGAGGGGGAAATCGAAACCCTTTCGGATGGCTTGACTTCGCTGGAAAGGCAGTTGGGCGAGAATCTCTTCGTGTCTTCGGATGACAAGGCTGAAATTTCGGCCTATCTCCGTGATTTCTATAAGGAGTTGGCGTTTACCCGACAGGATACGATGAAACTTTATGAGGCATAATACGATGAAACTTTATGAGGTTTAATCGCCTCCAGTTACTTATACATTATTATATTTAGAAGAACAAAAACATGATGAACGAACAGATAACTTTATCTCCAGAGTTGGAGGCTCGTGTTCACCAAGCGGTGGAGAATTTTATGCAGGGCTATGGCTGCTGCCAGTCGGTGGTGGCTGCCTTTGCCGATTTGTATGGTCTTGATGATGAGATGGCAAAGCGCATTGGTGCCGGCTTCGGTGGTGGAGTTGGCAGAATGAGAATGATGTGTGGAGCCGTTTCTGGCATTGTGGTGCTCGTTGGCTTGGATTGCGGACAGACTGAGGGGGATGACCGCGAGGGAAAGTCGGCCTGCTACAAGGTGGTGCAGGATTTGTTAGCCAAATCGAAGGAGCAGAATGGCAGTATCATCTGTGCCGAGATTCTGGGCTTGAAGGGCCATGAGAAGGCGCAATCCAGCTATGTGGCTTCAGCAAGAACGGCAGAATACTACAAGTCTCGCCCTTGCGCTGCCAAAGTGGAGAGTGCAGCAAGAATCTTCGCAGAATATCTGATGGAGAAAGAGAAGGCTTAGTCTTCCTATAATATATAAGAAGCTTTTTACCAATTTGGTAAAAAATATCGAATAAGATGAAATACCAGAATAACAAGGATTTGGCGGAAGCACAGTATTATTTGAAGATGCTGGACGACTTCTGCAAGTCGGGGCAGGTGAAGATTCCTGATCCGACAGGCGCAGCCATGCCTTGGGATTTGAAGGAAGACCCGCTGAAGGATTATCTGATTCATCTCTTTACCCTGAAAGTGACGATTCCGGAAACTGGTGAAGAGGTGCAGAAATTCATGCGTCAGGTGGTGAATAGTAAGATCAAGAGCAAGGTATTCTATGATTGTGTGGGAAAGTTCATCGTGGAATGTGTTCATCACATGCGATTCCAACGCCAACGTGCCTGGACCGAAAGTCATCGGGCTGATGATGTGCTCGACGGGACTCCCTTTAAGAGAATGGATGAGCAGGTGTGGCTTCCGCTCATCGACCAGTTGGAGCAGGAACACCAGGAGGATGGATTCGATAAGTCTTTCTTCCTGAAACTGATGGCTGGCGATGGAGCTTCGAAACCCGAAAACTGGGAGCGTCTGGTAAGAGACTGGAAGGTGTGCATCGACCATCAGGTATTGAACAAACTGAAGGATTTTATTTCTCTCCGTCAGAATAACTTCGAAACGGGATTGGTTCGCATGATGGACCAGATAACCCGCAACATGAAGACGAAGGGCGTTTCGGAGCAGCGAGCCGTGCAAGCCTGGGAACTGATGACGAACGGATGGACGGAAACGGAGTTTGAACGTCGCCTGAACCAGGTGAAGATTCTGGATAAATATCCGGAAATCAAGGAGATTGTGGCAAAGATGGGTCGTGTGGCAGATGCCAACGGCAAAGATAGGCTCACCATCGCTTCGGGGATGGAGATGAAGATGGAGCATTCCGCAGGAAGCGACATCGAGGGCATTACCGTGGGCGATGATCTCAATTCGCTTCTTCCGCTGGAGTTGGCGCAATACAGCGACGAGGATATGGAGGGGCTTTTTATCTATAAGTATCGAACCCGCAGGCTTCAGACTTTCCGTTATAAGAGCGAAATGTCGAAGCCATCCCGCAAACTCGGCTTTACCCATGCTTCCCGAAAGGGTCCGATGATAGTCTGTCTGGATACTTCGGCAAGTATGTATGGAACGCCTGAAAGAATTTCTTCTACGCTGATTTCCCTGTTGGAAGAAACGGCAGAGGATTTGGAGCGGGATTGCTTTCTGATAGATTTCTCTGTGAGCACCCGTGCCATCGATCTGATGGCGAAGCGGAAGGCGGAGCGGTTGAAGAGGATTGGAATCACGGTTATGGACTCTACAGAAATTCTTGATGATTCTGCAGTAGTTTCTTCTGATGGTCAGGCTCATACGGGTCGTGGTGTCAGGCGCCAGCCTACTACAACCCATCTGCCTTTTATAGGCGGTGGAACTTCGGCAAAGAAGATGATGAACCAGATGTTTGATTTGCTCGATAACGATGGTCTGCATTATGTGAATGCTGATGTGCTTTGGATTACGGATTTCCTGATTCCGAATCCGCCGCAGCAGATGTTGGCGAGGTTCAAGGAGTATAAGGAAACGGGCACCAGGTTTTATGGCATCCGGATTGTTCGGGATGATGACAAGGAGCCGAATGAATGGAAGGATTATTTCAATCAGATTTACACCATAAAGTATAGACCGTTGAGGAGGTATTAGAAATATAAACAGTTCGCCCTATAAAGGCAAAAACTTTGTACTTTCCAGGTACTTAAGAGCTTTTGTCCTTACAGGGCGACATTCTTGCTTATGCGTAAACCCAGGGCGGTGCCCTGGGCTAGGAGCTTCTGCCCTTTCAGGGCGTATTACTGCGTTTTGTGTTTTTAAGCTTCCTTTTTCTGCGGAATCACTACCGAAGCTCCGATGCTGACGAGTAAGACGAGGATGATGAATACCAGCGAACTTACTGCATCAATCTCGAAGAAATCGTGGATGAGCATCTTCACACCGATGAACACCAGCAGCACGCTCACACCCACCTTCAAGTAGCGGAACTTATCGGCTATCGCTGCCAGCAGGAAGAAGAGGGCACGCAAGCCCAGGATGGCGAAGATGTTGGAGAAGAACACCACGAATGGGTCGAGCGAAACCGAGAATACGGCAGGAATGCTGTCGAATGCGAAAATCAGATCGCAGAACTCGATGAACACCACCGTCATTACCAGCGGTCCCAGATGCAGACGTCGCTGCATGAACTTCACTACCGGATGATCCAAGGCATTGATTTCTTCCTTCTTGTTTCTGTTCAAGAACATCTTGGCACCGCTGTAAACCAGGAATCCTCCGAATACGAGCAATATCCAGGCGAATCGGCTGATGAGGGCTGCACCCGCAAAGATGAAGACGAAGCGAAGCACGATGGCTCCCAGAATACCCCAGTTCAATACGTGCTGGTAATCTTTCTTATCCACTCCAAACGAACTGAAGATCATCATCATCACGAAGAGATTATCCACCGAGAGCGTCTTCTCTATCAGATAACCCGAGATGTAAGAGATGGTCATGTAGTGGCGATATTGCTGCAGACTCCCTTCATAATCGTTCGGATCCAGTTTGAGATGAGAAGCATAGCGCGAGGCTATCAGCTTCAGGTCATCGAAGTTCTCTATGCCGTGCACCATGTCTCCATGAAAGTAGATGAACACGGCGAAGGCGAGAGCGAGAATAATCCATACTGCCGTCCAGGAGCCGGCTTCCTTGGTGGAAACCACATGCGCCTTTCGGTCGATGACCAGCATGTCTAATACGAGTATGGCGGCGATGAATATCACGAAGCCCACCAAAAACATCGATTCAGTAAAAACATGTTCCATTTTTCTTTTTTCCTTTTTCCTTGTCTATTTTATATAATACCTAATTTTATAATCTAATCTTAATATTCATTTCATCTGTTGGAAACGTGGACGCAAAATTAGGAAAAATATCTGAAATATCGAAAGTTATGAGGTAAAACTTAATTGAATTTAACGTGAAAGATGAGAATGTAATGGGTTTGTAATATATTGGAATGTAGAATATAACTTTTGATTTTTCGAAAGATACTCTTAATTTCTCGAAAGATACTCCTGATTTCTCGAAAAGTACTCTTCTTTCTTATCGTAATTTTGTATTTTTGCATCATCTTAGGTAATCATAAGCATCATTAATTCAGTAATCATCAGTATTATTGATTCTATGATTATACGTGAAACTGACAATCATTGGAAATTAATAACAAAACAATCAATCAATATGAATGTAAAGCAGAAAATGGGAATGGCGTTCGGAGTGTTGGCGATGGCTTTGTCTCCATCTGCCCTGATGGCTCAGAACGACTGGAAACTGGTATGGAGCGATGAGTTCAATACCGATGGACTTCTCGATTCCAAGGTGTGGAACTACGAGGAGGGATTCAAGCGCAACCATGAGGCGCAATGGTATCAGAAAGCCAATGCCTATTGCAAGGATGGCAATCTCGTAATCGAGGCCCGTAAGGAGAAGAAGGCTCGCAGAAATCCCGGTTTCAGGAAGAACAGCAGCCGATGGCCTGAGAACATCGAGAAGATTCATTATACCTCTGCCTCGGTGAATACGGCAGAGAAGAAGGAGTTTCTCTATGGCAGGGTAGAGGTAAGGGCAAAGATTCCTACAGCGGGTGGTGCCTGGCCTGCCATCTGGCTTCTGGGACGCGGCATGGACTGGCCGTCGAATGGAGAAATCGATATGATGGAGTATTATCGCAGGCATGGAGTGCCTCATATCCTTGCCAATGCCTGCTGGGGTACCGACAAGCCTTGGATGGCGAAATGGAACAGCAAGGCTATCCCTTTCACCCATTTAACAGATCGTGATGCGCAATGGGCTGATAAGTTCCACGTTTGGCGCATGGATTGGGATGAGCAGAGCATCCGTCTTTACCTGGACGATGAACTTCTCAACGAGATTAGTCAGGCAGAGGCAGTGAATGGCAAGCTGGGCAATGGCGAGCAGCCTTTCAAGAAGCCGCAGTATCTCCTGCTCAATCTTGCCCTGGGCGGTGATAATGGTGGCGAAATAGATGATGCCGCTCTTCCGATGAAGTATTTCATCGATTATGTAAGGGTGTATCAGAAGAAATAATTCCGCCAACTGCCACAACGCAAAGCACCCATCTCGTATTCCGGAAGCAGAAAAAGATGCTTTCTTGATATGAGATGGGTGCTTTTTTTAGACGTGAATAGCTTACTTCTTCTTGGTCAGCACATAGTGCTTAGCCATGGCGCCTTCAGGCTCAGTACCGAGCGAGTCGGTCATGATGAGGCTGTTGGCATCCTTCACCTTGAAGTAAGTTGTCTCGCCGCTGGATGGGCGGATGATTTCTACTACGTTGTTAGCCAATACCTTGAAGATACCGCTTGCTTCGTCGTGACCGTCCTTGCGCTCCAGATAGTCGGCTGAGTACTGGTAAGTACTGTCGGCATTGAGCGTCAATACTGTCTTGATTCCTGGGCAATCGGCAGCAGGGAGAGTTCCCTCATAGGTGCCGGCGATGGAATCGAGCACGATATCGTTAGAATTGAGCGAATCATTTCCTGCATAGCTGAGGCTATCTTGATCTGCTCCCTGGCTATTTGTCTTCTTGCTATTGCAAGAGACAACTGACAATGCAGCGATAACGGCTGCAGTCAAAACTAATTTCTTTTTCATACTATACTGCTTTTTAAGTGAATTCTTTTCGCAAAAATACGCTTTTATCTGTTACGGGCAAACTTTTTGCATAGAATTTATAGAATATTATACTATTTTCTCAATTGATGATGATGGGCACAATCTCTTCCTCGTTGGGCCAATGCGGCAGATAGAGCAGCGGGCGAGGAGTTCCCCCCAAGCCCGTCCAGTCTATCTGTTTCACAAAGTCGAAATCGGGAGGACCGAAGTCGAAACTTCTTCCATAGAGAACGATGGCGCCCCTGCCTTCATCAATTTTCCATAAACCTCCGCCGTAGGTGCATTGCTCACCCGGGGCCAGCATGTCACGGTGAAGATAGACGTGGGCGAACTTCAGCACTCCGTCTCTATTGATGATGAATTTCTGAAACATCTCTATTTCTTCTCCCAGAACATTTTGTCGATGAAATCATAGCGTTTCTCCATCTGGGCATCAGACTTCACTTCTGTCTTTACATCTATCTGAAGCACAGGAGCAACTGCCTTGCCATTGGTGGATGGCCACTCCGGCAGACCCAGACCATTTGGATTTCCGGTCTTCACGAAGTTGACATAATACTGGCTGAAGATGTCGCTGATCATGTAATCCTCAGGCTGCCAGTTGAACACGCGGTTGGTAGGCAAGGTACCCATAGCATATTCTATGTCGGCAGAGTGAACGGCACCCTTATCCTGTGGAGCAGGAGCTGCATCTTCCTTCGCATCTATCACGCCGCCAGCCAAAGCTGCTACCTTTCCCTTGATGGCTATTGCTGGGCGAGGATGACAATAGCGGTAGCGGTAAACTGGCTGTCCGCCGGTCAGCTTGTGCATGTTGCCCCACTTCCAGGTAGAATAATCCAGGAAGATATCCGAAGCCAGATTCACACCCGGCTGCTCCAGTACATCCTTGTCGCTGTTGATTCCGTAAAGGCGGAAGAGTTCATCGATGTTCTCTGACCCGAAGGTGGCCTTGGCGCCAGCCTTCAGATTCTCAACGGTAGGCTGTTTGCCCATCAATACCGCCCATGGAGTCATCTCCTGGTTGTTGCCACCAATGAGCAGAGGCACCTTGGTCTGCTCGCCCTTGGCGAAGACATCTACAGGCTGTTCTTTCATAAAATATCCGTCGATATTATAGACAGGAACCGCTCTTACTCCCGCCAGCTTCATCAGTTCCTCGGCAGGCAGAGCACGAAGCTCGTTGAGATTCTTCATTCCTATGTTCTTTTTCACCTTCTTGCCCGTTTCCTTACCCATCTTCTCTGCGATTTTCTGGGCAAGCTGCACGCCTTTCTCCTCGGCTTCCTTCTGGGTAGCAATCTTCTTGAATCCCATCACCGAACCGCTTGAACCCATAGCCTGAGCAAAGAGTCCCTGGCAGAGAGGGGAAGCCATCAGGGCGCTTACTGACATGGAACCAGCCGATTCGCCTACGATGGTGATGCGGTTAGGGTCTCCGCCGAAAGCCTCGATGTTATCCTTCACCCATTGGATGGCTGCCACCTGGTCCATGAATCCATAGTTGCCGGAACCCTTGTAGGATGTTTCCTTGGAGAGCTGTGGATGAGCGAAGAATCCGAAGATGCCCTCACGATAGTTGGCTGTGATGGAGATGATGCCCTTGCGCGCCATTGCATCGCCCGCATATCTAGGTTCGCTTCCGCTGCCAGCCATCAGTCCTCCGCCGTTGAAATAAATCAAAACCGGCAGATGCTCCTTCATGGTCTTTGCAGGAGTCCATATATTAAGGTATAGGCAATCCTCGCTGTTTGTCTTCGTGCCAAAGTTCATGTCTCCGAAGATAGGTTCCTGCATCGGGTTCGGTCCGAACTCCTTTGCCTCGCGCACGCCCTGCCATTTCTGGGCTGGCTGAGGAGCCTTCCAGCGGAGATTGCCCACAGGAGGGGCTGCAAATGGAATACCCTTGAAAACCGTGATGCCTGAGAGGTCTTTTCCTTCGAGAATACCTTCGGCTGTCTTTACCTGAGTCTGCGCCATCATTCCCATAGCAGGGAGCAGAAAGGCGATGGATAAAAGTAGTTTCTTCATATCGTAAATCTTTAGTTTCTTTTAATCTTATAGAATTGTTTTGTAAATCATAACCTGCATTTCTGCAATGATAATGCAAAAATAAACAAAATATCGGTAACTTGGCTTGTTTACCTCAATTTTTTTTCATATTTTTGCAGAAAATAAGCTGCGCTCGGCAATTTGTAAGCAAGCTTACATTGCGCTCGCTTGCATTATTTTTGCAGATAATATAATGTTTAATCTTTAAAACCCTAATGATTATGATGAAAGGTTATGAACAGAAGAAGTATCCTGTAGCCACCAAACGCTACGTGCAGTGGCTGGAGTTGGAATCTGATGAGGAGGCTATCCGCGAGTATCGCCGCCTGCATTCAGAGGGAGTGCAGTGGAAGGAAATCCGAGATGGAATCCGTCAGGTAGGTATCCTGGAGATGGAGATTTACATCTTCGGCAACCGACTGGTGATGGTTGTGGATGCTCCCGTAGATTTCGATTGGGACAAGAAAATGGCAGAACTCGCCACCCTCCCTAGACAGGCAGAATGGGAGGAAGTGGTAGGCAAGTTCCAAAAGTGCGGCAAGGGTGCTACGAGCGATGAGAAGTGGCACATGATGGAGCGCATTTTTTATCTTTATGATTAAAACAGTAAAGTATGAAGAAAAACCTAAATGATTTCAAACGTCTCTTGCTGACGGCTTGCTGCACTTTGGTGCTTTCGTGTGGCTGGGCAACGGTCAACGAAAAACCTTTTGTAATCCCTGAACTCAAGCAATGGAGCGGGGCAGAGGGAATGTTTACCCCATCGGGCAAATACGTGGTGAAGGGAGGAAAGAACGCCCAGGATGTGGCGAAACTCTTTGCTGCCGATTATCATGACCTGGTGGGAAAACCTCTCACGCCTAAGACGGGAAAACCCTCTGCCGGCGACATTGTGCTGGTGCTCCAAGCTGATAAGAAATCGGCCAGGCAGCTCGGCAAGGAGGGCTATCGCCTCACCATCGGCGACGTAACCACCATCACGGCTTCTTCGGTAGAAGGACTGGTATGGGGTACCCGCACCGTGCTGCAGCTTTCAGAGCAGCAGCGTTCGGCAGGTTTCGTGCTGCCAAAGGGTTCTACCCAGGATAAGCCTGCCTATGGGCTGCGAGGCTTCATGATGGATTGCGGAAGAAAGTTCATCCCGATGTCTTATCTGCGCTCGCTGGTCAAGATGATGTCTTATTACAAGATGAACACCCTGCAGATTCATCTCAACGATAACGGATTCCGACAGTATTTCGGTAACGACTGGGCGAAGACCCCGGCAGCCTTCCGACTGGAATGCGATACTTATCCGGGACTCACGGCGAAGGATGGCAGCTATTCCAAGGCTGAGTTCATCGAACTCCAGAAGCTGGCAGAGCAGTATGGCGTCAACATCATCCCCGAGATAGATGTGCCTGCCCATTCGCTCGCCTTCACTCATTACAAGCCGGAAATCGGTTCCAAGGAATATGGTATGGATCATCTCGACCTCTTCAATCCCGAGACCTACAAGTTTGTGGATGGGCTCTTCAAGGAGTATCTGGAGGGCAAGAACCCCGTGTTCCGTGGCAAGGTAGTGCACATCGGAACCGATGAGTATTCCAACGCCAAGAAGGAGGTGGTGGAGAAATTCCGCTACTTCACAGACCATTATATTAAATATGTGGAGTCGTTTGGCAAGCAGGCTGCCGTTTGGGGCGCACTTACTCATGCCAAGGGCGACACCAAGGTGAAGTCGGAGAACGTGATGATGCATTGCTGGTACAATGGTTATGCAGACCCTAAGGAGATGAAGCGCCAGGGCTACAAACTGGTGAGCATTCCTGACGGACTGGTTTACATCGTTCCGGCAGCAGGCTATTATTACGATTACCTGAATTGCCAGTACCTCTACGATTCATGGACTCCGGCACAGATTGGCAACGAGAAGTTCGAGGAGAACGCCCCAGCCATTCTCGGCGGTATGTTTGCCGTATGGAACGACCATGCGGGCAACGGCATTACGGTGAAGGATATTCACGACCGATTGTTCCCTGCCCTGCAGACGCTGTCGGCAAAATGTTGGACGGGTGCTGCAACATCTTTCTCCTTTGAAGATTTCAATCGTCTTCGCCTTGCGCTCAGTGAGGCTCCTGCGGTAAACGAGGCAGCACGCTGGCAGAAGGGCAAGCAGCTCAGGATAGAGACATTGAACCCTGGTCAGACCACGGGTGAGAAGGAAGTGGGCTATGGCTATCGGGTGGAGTTCACCATCGAGGGAGCCGATGAGCCGAAGGGCACGGTGTTGTTCTCATCAGATAACGCCACCTTCTATCTTGCCGACCCTGAAAGCGGCCAGCTTGGTTTTGCCCACGAGGGTTATCTCAACAAGTTCAACTACAGGATAGAGAAGGGCAAGAAGGTAACTCTGGCGATTACGGGCGATAACAGGAAGACCTGTCTTTATGTGGATGGCAAATTGCGCGAGGAGCTGGGTCCGCTCACCCTTTATGCGATGCAGCAGAAAGACCTGGCTACATTCCAGAAGAGTGATGCTACAGCCACTCAGCCTATCGTTTATAATCCTTCTGCCAAGATGCACTATCAGCGCACGCTGGTGTTCCCACTCCAGAAGACTGGCGATTTCAAGAGCCGGATTACGGGAGTGAAGGTGGAGCAGGAGTAATCTATAAGTGCCCATAAAAGCCCCCTATTTGTTTAATCAGGTGAAAACTTCGTTAAGATAGTTAAAAAATAGGGGGCGAGGAGTACAGCGTATTCAAAATTTTAGTAATTTCGCATCAATACTACTACAGAAAAACAGCTAGCTGTATCAACTAGATGGGTAATAGCAGACAATACCAGATATTCTGGCGTATTTCTTCTAAATTCTAAACCTAATGAAGAAATATTTCACTAAAAGCCTATGGCTTATTATTGCAGCCTTACTAGTAGTAAGTTGTAGTAAAGAGGATGGCGTGATGGATTCTTCATCACGAAGTGACAAACTGGAAGTTAGCTTCAACTTCTTCGAGAAATCAATCTCAGAAATTGAATCCAGAGCAGGTACTGCTGACGTAGCTCAGGCAGCATCTCCTTGGATTACCCGTGCAGACACTGATGGGAAGAAGAACTTGAGTGAGTGCAAGCAGATTACTGAGTTGGAGATAGCCCTGTTTCCGGAAGATAGAGATACGATGTATTTGGTAACCCAATTCTCTACCGACAAGAATTTCGGACAGGTGAAACTGTATGTGCCTAGAGGTAATTACAAGATGGTGGCTATCGCCGCTGCCACCGATAACCCTTCAAAAGACAACAAGGTCAGCATCAAATCAAAGACTGAGGTCGTCTTTCCGAAAAATGTGGTCACAGATATGTTTTATACCTATCAGGATATTGCTGTAAAAGATAGAGAAGAAAGCCAGAACTACGACTGCATCCTGAAACGTGGAGTAACCGTATTGCAGCTCAACTGCCGTCAGGAACCTTGCCCGGACTACATGAAGTCGTTCAAATATACGATTACCGGCAACTGCGGTAATGTCTTCAATCCATCTACGGGTCATTGTCTCAAGAAGACCACCCTGACTAGGATATACGATATCTCGGGCGATCAGCTCACGGGAAAAAGATTCTTTTTCAGCATCTATTTCTTCCTGGGCGCGGATAATGTTTCAGATATCACGCTGACTACTCAGTCTACTGATACAGAAGATAAAGTGGTAAAATCCCTGTCGTTCGAAAACGTCCACATGGTGAAGGGAAAGAGGACCACCTATAAAGGTCCGTTTCTCACCACCCATTCTTCCGCATCATTCATCATCGATTCCCCAACCATTCCAGATTCCGGTTTCGGCACCGAATTTGAATAAAAAAGCAAAAACGAAAAAGATGACTAGGCGTCTTGGCAAGTCATCTTTTTCGTTTATTCTAGAAACTGACATAGAGTCGGGCGCTAAGAGCCGTGAAATCTCCATTGTCGTTTTTGATGTACTGGAACGATGGCTGAAGGGAAATGGATTCCGTCAGCTGTCTTTTCCACGTTACTTCCAGCGAATATTCCGAACCCTGCTGGAAGCGGGTGTACTGGCCCGACAGGCCGCACTCGTTCTTATCGTCCTGATAGGCACCGCCCAGTTCTGCGTATCGGTAGCAGGCATTCTGATGACTGGTGTTCTCGGAATATTGTACCATGCACGAAATGTTCTTGTCGCCTGCCTTCCAGACACTCTGCTCTCCGTAAATCCACCAGGCACAGGTGGTTTTGCTCTTGGATTCATCGGCAGGAACCATTTCGCCATCCTCGTTAATCGGATATTGACGGGTATGGACAGCAGCACCCGCAAAATACTTTCCACCTTTATGTTCATACTCCAACTGCGACATGTTGAAGATTCCATCCTTCTTCGGGCGAACCAGGAAAGGATTGTCGTGGGCTTTCCAGCCATTATATCCCGCACCATTATACAGACTGTTTCTGAAAGTCCATCCTCCCTTGGTTATATCAAAGTAAAGGGTCAAGCCAGAATACGGATAGTTGGCTATCGGATAGCTGGATGCAACGGTTGGGAAGATTCCCTCAGAACTGTTCTGGAAAAGTGCCGTAACATCAGAGGTGAAGAAATCCTCGTTCACGTTTCTCACACCCACAAACAGATGGCCCGAATTCCACTCGTGCATGTAGCCCAGCACGGCAAGCATGGCGAAGTTGTTTTCTGCATCTATGTTCGAAAATCCCTGCCAGTCGTCAATAATGCCATCGTTGGTCTTTGCCACATGCAGTGTAGCCGCCTCGAACGAATCCTTTCCTCTTCCTATCGGAACACTCAGTTCCAATCTCAGCTGATTGATCAGATTGGTATTCTTGTTCATGTCCCATTGCCATTCAGAAATATATTGTCCGTTAAAGCTCTGTGCATAAGCAAGGCAAATATTGATGCTGCCTAAAATAATAAAAATAATTCTCTTCATTTCTTTATGTTTTTGTATAATCTTCATGTTTTGTATCATTTCTTGTTCACTTACTCGCCGCCTGCGAGCATCTCGCTAATTCATGCTGCAAAGGTACTGGGTATTTGAAAATCCTGCAATACTTAATAATCGGTATTTTTATTTCTTCTAAATAGCAGAGTGGCTATCTTTATCCCCATTTCTAGGTATTTTTATTTATTCTAAATAGTTGTGGTTCCGCCTAATCCCTATTTATAGGTAATTAGACGGAACTAACAATAAATATTTTTTGTATTATAGCCAGCGTTTGAAAGCTCGGATGTAAAGAGTTTTAAGCCATTGTGTCAATACGCAGTAAGACAGCAGAATGCCTGCCAGCCATGGAAAGTAAGTCCATGGAAGAGGACTTAAGCCTATCGAACTGCCGAATGAACTGAACGGAATGCAGATGCCGACAGCCATGATGGAGAAGGTCATCAGCATCACAGGCCATGAGGCAGAACTCTGGATGAACGGAACCTTGCGGGTACGGATCATGTGAACGATGAGGGTCTGGGAAAGCAAGCCCTCGATAAACCAACCCGACTGGAAGAGGGATTCCATGTCCGGCCCCTGGCACTTGAACACCCACCACATCACTATGTAGGTGGCAATATCGAATATCGAACTGATAGGTCCAATCCAAATCATGAATCTGCTCAGGTCGCCCGAGTCCCACACGCATGGTTTGGCGAGGTATTCCCTGTCCATTCGGTCGAAAGGAATGGTGGTCTGCGAAATATCATAAAGCAGATTCTGAATGAGCAGATGAATCGGAAGCATCGGCAGGAAAGGCAGGAAGGAACTCGCTGCCAGTACGCTGAACATGTTTCCGAAGTTGGAACTAGCCGTCATCTTCACGTATTTCACGATGTTTCCGAAGGTCTTTCTGCCTTCCAGTACGCCGTTCTCCAAAACCATCAGGTCTTTCTCCAGCAGGATGATGTCGGCACTCTCCTTGGCAATATCTACAGCTGAATCTACCGAGATTCCGATATCTGATTCTCGCAAGGCTGCTGCGTCATTGATTCCGTCGCCCAGGAAGCCCACGGTGTTGTTCTTCTTCTGCAGGAGCTGGATGATTTCCGACTTCTGCATCGGTGTAAGCTTCGAGAAGATGCTGCATTTTACCACCGCTTTCTGTTTCGCCTCCTGACTCATGTTTTCGAGTTCCGGCCCCGTAACGGAATCAGAAGTATTGATTCCTACCTGTCGGGAAATCGCCTTTACCACCGCCTCGTTGTCTCCCGAAAGTACTTTTACTTCCACGCCGTGTTCGTGCAACTGCTTGATGGCCTGGGAAGCTGATTCCTTTGGAGGATCGAGAAAGGCAAGATAGCCAATGAGAACCATCTCCTTTTCATCTTCGATGGCAAAGTTGTTTTCCTTACTCAGGAAACTCTTCTGCGCCAGGGCCAGCACTCTCATACCTTGTGCATTCATCTCCTTCACGAATCTCTGTGCCTTGCTTCGTATGCTGTCTGATAAAGGTTGAACCTTTCCGCCGAATTCCGCAAAGCTGCAAACCGTCAGCATTTCTTCTACGGCTCCCTTGGTGATAATCTGTCGCTTGCCATTTCTGTCTTCTACCACCACCGACATGCGTCTTCTGGTGAAATCGAACGGAATCTCATCCACCTTTTTATATGAGCTGCTCAGCGATTCCAGTCCCAGTTCCTTGACGTGCGAGAGGATGGCGCGATCCATCAGGTTCTTAAGTCCCGTCTGGAAATAACTGTTGAAATAAGCGTGGCGCAGAATGCGGTTTTCCTTATCCTCGGTTCCATCCACGTTCACGTGGCGCTCCAATACGATGTGGTCCTGCGTCAGGGTGCCCGTCTTGTCGGTACAGAGAATGTTCATGGCACCGAAATTTTGAATGGCGTTCAAATCCTTTACGATTGTCTTCTTGCGCGACATTACCATCGCTCCTTTCGAAAGGTTGGCGGTTACAATCATCGGCAACATCTCTGGGGTAAGTCCCACGGCCACGGAGATGGCGAAGATGAAAGCCTCCAACCAGTCGCCCTTCGTAATTCCGTTGACCAGGAATACTATAGGAACCATTATGAGCATGAAGCGGATGAGCAGCAGACTCACCTTGGTGATTCCCTTGTCGAAAGCCGTAGCGGCACGATGGCCCGCCACGTTCTTGGCAATGGTTCCCAGATAGGTGTGGCTGCCGGTGGCGAAGACAATGCCTTTTGCCGATCCGCTCACCACGTTGGATCCCATAAAGCAGATGTTGTCGAGGTCAACGATGCTGCCCGTATGGTTGCGGGCTTCCGAAAGATTCGGGAATTTTTCGATGGAATCTGATTCGCCTGTCAAACTGGATTGGCTGACGAACAAATCCTTGGATTCGATGATGCGGACATCGGCAGGAATCATGTCGCCGGCAGAGAGCATGATGAGGTCGCCAGGTACCAGTTCCTCGTTGCTGATTTCATCGCCTGGCGAACCGCCACGGGTGCTTGTGCCGAGACGCATTACATAGCAGGTGTTGGTCACCATCTTCTGTAGAGCTTCGCTGGAGCGGTTGGCTTTCCATTCCTGCACAAAGCGGAGGATGGTGCTCAGAATAATCATGGTCGAGACTACGATGATGGAAGTCCAGTCCTGGTCGCCAGGATCTGCCATCCACACATCCATCACGTAAGAGATGGCTACCAGTACGGTGAGCACTCCTACGAAAGGATTGATAAAAGCCTTGGCAAGCATTACGAGCGGCTTCTTCTTTTGCTCGTGTACAATCTCGTTCTTGCCATAGAGTGACAGTCTCTTCTCTACTTCTTCATCGGTGAGTCCCAATGAGGTAGTCTGGAAGTAAGTAAGCACCGTGTTGAGTGGTGCCTTGGCAGCCATCAATACCGTCTCGGTATTGAAAGCCATTTTTCTGATGTTCTTTTTCTTCTTCCACATAATTGCTTTACTTTTACTTGATGTGAATTATTGTTTTGCGGTTGCAAAGGTAAGCAAACTATGTGGAAGAAGCCGTTAGAAAAGAATTAGAACGGTATTAGAAAACTATTAGAGAATCAGTAAGTCGTTTATTAATAGGGAGATGTATATTGTGAGGATTATGCTAGATATGTGGAATCTCCACAATGAAGATGGTTCCCTTGCCCTGCTCCGAATGCACGGCGATGTTGCCATCATGCAGATGGATAATCTTATGGGCCAGTGTCATCCCGATGCCGTAGCCTTCTACTTTCTTCTTCTCATCTCCGCCTCCTCTATAAAATAAGGTGAAGAGATTCTCCTTATCCTTTGCCGACATTCCAAAACCGGTGTCTGCCATGCGGACGATGCTCCATTTATCTCTGAAGGAAATCTGGACGATGGAAGAATGATTCTCCGAATACTTGCAGTTGTTCTCTATCAGATTGGAGAAGGCAATGTTCAGCAGATAAGGATTGCCGAGGACGGTAATCAGACTGTCATCGTCTTCTTCCTCGTTGCAGAAGAGTAGGTCGATGCTGTATTCCGGATGTGCCCGCAGGATGAGTTCTCTTGCATCTAATAAAAGTTCATCCAGGCGAACCTCTCGCATGCTGATTTCTTCCTTGCCGTAATCCGCCTTTGCCAGGTTCAGCAAACCATCTATCAGTCGGGTCATTCGCTTGGCGTCCTGCTGCATATTCTGCATGGCGAGCTGGTACTGCTCGTTGGTTCGCTCTTTCTGCAGCGAAACATCGATTTCGGCTGTTAGGGCAGCCAGAGGAGTACGCAGTTCGTGAGACACGTTGCTCACAAACTGCTTCTGTAAATTGAATGAAATCTCCAGTCGCTTGAGCAGTTCATTGAAAGCGATGGTCAGTTCGCCCAACTCATCTTTTTCGTTCTTCACGGGGATGCGGCGGTCGATGTGGGAGGCTGTAATAGTTTCAGCCTCATTCACGATGTTTCTTATCGGTTTGAGGGAGAGTTTTGCCAGAACATAGCCGGCGATAAAGAGCAGCGACAATCCGATGATGAAGAGGCAGATGAGGGTTTCCTGCAGGCCCACCAGGGTGTCGTAGCCGTAGCCGTCATAAGCGGCAGCCGTAACAATATAATCCTTTCCCTTATAGTGGAAAACCATTCCGATGCCCTGGTATTTTCCGATATGGAATTCAATCTCTTTTTTCTGTATGATTTCGTTGATCATCACCTGCGTTTCCTTCACGATGTCGTTGTGGATGGCATCGTGGTAGAGCATGTGGAAATCGGTGGTATAGACGGCAACCTCTACCTCGTTGATAAACTTTCTGTTGTTCAGATAAACTGACTGCATGGTCTTGGCATCTACCTGTCCGGCCAGGAAGAGATTGGCCTTGGTAATGCCTTCGCTTTTCAGGTTTCTGAAGAAAGTCTGGTCGCGGGTATGTTCGCTGACCAGGTAAATGAGCACCATGCAAAGCAGAAATATGGTTGCCGTAATGCAGGTGTATTTAAGTGTAAGGGCTGTTCTGATTTTCATGATTTCTATCTGATTTTAATGAATTTCTTGTTCGGCTTATCTGTTGGGGGCATTACATTTTATCCGTTAAGATAAAGCCTACTCCCGGTTTGGTATGAATCAGTTTTACCTCGAAGTTCTTATCCATTTTCTTTCTTAGATAGTTAATATAGACATCGATGAAATTGGTTCCCGTATCAAAATGGGTGTTCCAGACCTTTTCGGCGATTTCCACTCGGCTCACCACCCTTTCGGCATTCTCCACCAGATAAACCAGCAGGTTGTATTCCTTAGGCGAAAGCTTGATGGGTTCGCCGTTTCGGGTCACTTCCTGTCGTTCCAGATTGATGTACAGATCGGCGTATGAAATCTCCTTCACCACATCAACCTTAGCCACGGCTCTTCTTTTCAGCAGCACTCTCACTCTCGCCAGCAGTTCTCTGAAATCGAATGGCTTCACCATGTAGTCATCGGCTCCCACATCAAAGCCTTCCAGCTTATCATCGGCGGTTCCCAGAGCCGTGAGCATCAGAATAGGGATTTCTTCATCCGCCTTTCTGATTTTCTGGCAGAGTTCGAAACCATTGAGCTTCGGCAGGATGATGTCTGAGATAATCAGTTGGAAATCATTCGATTGAAACAGTCTCCATCCCATCTCACCATCGTAAGCCACCAGAACCTGATAGCCGTTCTCTTCCAGACCGATTTTCAATAAATCAGCCACTCGCTTTTCGTCTTCTATCACTAAAATCTTAATCATACTTATAATCGTCTTTTTGTAGCTTGCAAAAGTACATCAATTTTAAAGATTCCCACGCTTCTTCACTTTTTATTATGGAAAATTAACCGTAATATCTTAAAAAAACTTTGCCTTGTCAGATATTATTCGTACCTTTGCCTTGTTTTAAAAAGTTTAATCAGTTAGAAATCAGTTTAATCAATTAGAAAATGAAGAAGATATTAAATCCATATTTGAACAAGGAGGGTTACAACTGCGTTTGCTGTGCCCCCAACAATCCTGTAGGTTTGCATCTTGAGTTTTGGGAAGAGGGTGAGGATGTGCTTACCATCTGGAATCCCGGCGAGAATTACCAGGGCTGGATCAATACCCTGCATGGCGGAATCATCAGTATGCTGATGGATGAAGTGGCAGGCTGGGTCATCAACCGCAAACTGCAGACCACGGGTGTGACGATGCAGCTCAACGTGAAGTACAAGAAGCCTGTGATGACCACCGATTCGCAGATTATGGTGCGTGGTCACATCGCCAGTCAGCGCCGTAACATCGTTACCATCCACCTGACTCTGGAGAACTCCCAAGGCGAGGTTTGTGATGAGGGCGAAGCTATCTACTTTACCTTTGGTCCTGATAAAGCCAAAGAGATGGGATTCGACAGCTGCAAGGTAGAGGGGGAGGAATAACTCTCCCCTTATGGTGAGGAATTTGATAAGGAAGCCTTTCTTATGAAGACTTCCTTTTATGAAGTCTTTTTACGATGCAGCAGCAGTCTTCTTGTTGAAGAGCCAAATCGACAGAATGACGATTGCGATGCTTATAAGGCTGAGGCCTCCTTCTATCATCGGAGTGCTGGCGATGTAAGTATCGTAGCATTCTTCAGAAATCAGGCAGAGCGTATTGTTGGTGATGTGGATGATGATGCCCGGAATCAAACTCCTGGTTCGGTAACACATCCACGCCATGACGATTCCCAGAATGATGGGTCCAGGAATCTGTGCTGGGTTGAGATGGATGAGCCCGAACATGATGCTTGAGCCGATGATAGCATACCAGGGACTGATGTTCCATCTCAGCATCTTTCGCATCATCAATCCGCGGAAGAGGTATTCTTCGGCTATAGGAGCAATGATGCAGAGCACCAGAATTCCAATCGGATTATGTGCCAGGTTAACAAAATCCTGCTCCATGTAATCAGGCAAATCCATGAATCTTTCTAAAACACTCATAGGAATGGCCTGGAACAGTCCCACCAAGAAAACCAGCAAGAAGATGATGGTCTTAGGCATCTGCTGAATCTTTTCCTGGCGAACACGCAGATGGAATTTCTTTCGGCATTTATGAATCATATATAGCTCTGCTGCCAGCATATAAATTGCCGGGATCCATGCACTATTGATGGTTGTCTTCGTCAGGAATTCGATAAATTCGCAGCTAAAAGCTGCTGCAATGCCAACCGGAAAGGCTGCAAGCATGGACATCAGATAGACGTAGATGGCACTTCTGGTGCCAGGCCATGCACGATACAGAAACCATCCCTTGGTTCCGTTTCTTCCCTTTGACAGGATTGCTGAAAGTTTCTCTTTTTCCATAAAGCTGTAGTTTTGTTTTTTTATGCAAAGATATAATAAAATCCTGGCTTGTTGGGTTAAGTGCATGTTATTTTTATGTTAAAATATCGCCACCCTCGAAGAAGTTAAGTTTTGTTTGTCATGCTCAGTCTGCGTTTAAGAGTTCCTTGAATCACAATTCCCCAGAAAGCCGTTTCCTGCCCATTTTGTGGTCTTCATTGATGACCGGCTTTTGGCACAAGAAGACTATTCTTTCGATTGCCGGTGCAAAGATACAAAAATCCGAAGCAGAAAGCAAGTTTTTCCCCGTAGAATATTGAAAATGTGCTGTAAGTGGTTGATATGTAGTGATATAAGTATTTGCGGTTTTTACATCTGATAGCAAAAGCCGCCTTGGATTGCTTTTGATGATTGAAAAAGCGGGGAAATGTGGGGTGGTGTCATTAAGGGTCAGTGTCATTAAGGGTCATTAAGGTTTTCGGGGGCGCAAATATCTCTATGAGGGTGTGTCATAAGTCTGTGACGCACCCCTTTTTATTTTTTGCCTTTTCACA
>ENA-OZMX01000037-OZMX01000037.1-human-gut-metagenome-genome-assembly--contig:-NODE-37-length-66162-cov-41.102652_pt1 | contig 66162 bp, 50 predicted proteins | sample MGYA00244192_ERZ653819 | MGnify/ENA primary metagenome ERZ653819 (study PRJEB26926, sample SAMN06164618) | human gut metagenome | biome: ENVO:00009003; feature: ENVO:2100002; material: ENVO:00002003... | reverse complement strand
CGCAATGAAAGCTTGCTTTCAAATTGCCGAGTGCAGCTTATCTTCTGCAAAGATAATGCAAGCGAGCGCAATGAAAGCTTGCTTTCAAATTGCCGAGTGCAGCTTATCTTCTGCAAAGATATAAAAAAATACCCATTAGCGCAAATTATTCGCGGATAATCTGCGCTAATGGTATGAAAAAAGCACGTTAGCGCAAATTATCTGTGCGAAACTTGCCCCAAGGAAGCTACAGGATGTCCAGCAGCTGCGCAAAGCGGGAGATGCGGCGGAGGTTGGGATGTTCAAACTCCTCTATCTTTTCGTGCGCCCAGGTAGTATGGAAAGGGATATGGACGGCAGAGGCTCCGATTTTCAATGCCGGCGCAATATCGCTCTTAAAACTGTTGCCCACCATGAGAAGCTCTTCGGGCTTCACTTCCATCTCCCGGCAAAGACGGCGGTAAGCCTCGGGCTTCTTATCGCTCACAATACTTACCACATCAAAATAGCGCTGCAGCCCCGAACGCCACAACTTATTCTCCTGATCCATCAGTTCGCCCTTGGTAAAGACAGCAAGCCTGAATCTTCTTTCACCGGAAGAACCATCCTCCTGCCCTACTCTCATTTCACGGATGCGGGCAAGAGTAGCCTCAACACCCTCCAGCGGTTTGGCATCAAGATGCAGGAGACTCTTGCCCAGATCCAGAATCTGAGCAATGACATTCGCCTCCACCTTACCATGACTCACCCTGATGGCATTTTCTACCAGCGAAAGTGTGAAAGCCTTGCAGCCATATCCCAAGTCTGCCATGTTCCGGCTCTCCGTTTCAAAGAGGGCTGCTGAAATCTCCTTCTCCTTGCCATAAGCAGAAAGAAGCTCGCAATATTCATGCTCTACATCCTCAAAGTAATTCTGCAATGCCCAGAGCGTATCGTCGGCATCGAAGGCTATCGCCCTGATATCTTTCAGTTTTTCCATTCTATGATTTCTTATACATTATTATATGCTACTTTGCCTTAAAAACGAGTGCAAAGATAATGCTTTCTTTCTAAAAAATCGAAGAAAAATCGTTTTTAACAGGATTGTAACACCTGTTTAAATCACCTGTAACATCCCTTACGTACCTTTGCAACCGAAAACGAGGGGAAAAAATAAACAATAAACATTAATATAATAATGAGTACGATTTATCTTTGTATCGTGATCTTCCTGCTCTGTCTGGCAGTGTTTGATCTCTTCGTGGGAGTCAGCAACGATGCTGTCAACTTCCTGCAATCTGCCATCGGAGCTAAGGTGGCAAAGTTTCGCACTGTACTGATCATCGCATCCTGCGGTGTGGTACTGGGTGCCATTATGTCATCGGGAATGATGGATATCGCCCGACACGGCATCATGAGTCCAGATCACTTTACCTTCGAGGAAGTGATGACGCTCTTCCTAGCCGTGATGGTGACGGATGTGATCATCCTGGATGTGTTCAATACGCTGGGTATGCCAACCTCAACCACCGTTTCGCTGGTGTTCGAGCTCCTGGGAGGTGCCTTTATCCTCGCTACATTGAAGATGTACGGCGACGATAGCCTCAACTACGGCGTACTGCTCAACAGCAACAAGGCCTTGGAGGTAATCATGGGTATCTTCTCATCCGTCATCATCGCCTTCGTATTCGGTGCTTTCGTGATGTGGCTTTCCCGTATCATCTTCACCTTCAATTACCGCAAGCATTCACGCTACAGCATCGCCATCTTCGGTGGTATCGCCTTCACAGCCCTCTCTTACTTCATCTTCATGAAGGGCTTGGGCAAGAGTCCTTACCTGCCAGCTGAGTGGCGCGATTATATCGACCAGAACCTTGGCTTGCTGCTCTGCATCACCTTCGTGGGTTCAGCCATCGTAATGGAGTTTCTGCATCTCTGCCGCATCAATATCTTCAAGTTTACCGTATTGATGGGTACTTTCGCCCTAGCGATGGCTTTCGCCGGCAACGACCTGGTGAACTTCATCGGTGTGCCTCTCGCAGGTCTTTCCTCTTATCAGGACTATATGGCAAATGCCAACGGTGCTACTCCAGACCAGTTTATGATGACTTCTCTGATGGATAGCGCCAAGACTACTCCAGTTTATCTTCTCGCTGCCGGTGCCGTGATGATCATCGCTATGGCAACTTCCAAGAAGGCTCAGAACGTAATCAAGACTTCAGTGGATTTGAGCCGTCAGGACGAGGGTGACGAGATGTTCGGAAGTTCTTCTGCAGCCCGCGTGATTGTACGCAACTGCCAGGCTACAGATTCTTGGTTGAAGCAGTTTATGCCAAAGTCTTTGATGAACTGGATTAACAGACGATTCGACAAGAACGATGTAGAGCTGGAAGAGAGCGCTGCCTTCGACGTGGTTCGTGCAGCCGTAAACCTGGTATTGGCAAGTATGCTCATCACCATCGGTACCAACCTGAAGTTGCCACTCTCTACTACATACGTAACCTTTATGGTAGCAATGGGTTCTTCACTCGCAGATAGAGCCTGGAGCCGTGAGAGTGCCGTGTTCCGTGTAACCGGTGTATTGAGTGTGATTGGTGGATGGTTTATCACAGCCGGTGTAGCTTTCGCAGCCTGCGCCATTGTCTGCCTCATCATGCACTTCGGCGGTGTAGGAATCCAGAGCTGCTTCATGGCATTGGTTATCTTCCTGCTCATCCGCAGCAACATCCAGTATAACAAGAAGGCAAAGGAAGAGAGCAAGGGCAGCACCTTCCAGTTGATGATGCGCTCACACGATCCTGAGATTGTATGGGATCTGCTTCGTCGCCAGGTATCCCGCACCCAGAGCTTCGTCTGCCACTTTGCACTCAACGAGTTCAACCAGATTATGGATGGTCTTGCCAACGAGAATCCTAAGTATCTCCGTCATGCCAACAAGGACTTGAAGAAGGAGCAGGATATGCTGAAGAAGTTCCGTCGCCAGGAGATGCTCGGTTTGAAGAAATCACCTATGGAGATTGCCATCGAGCGCAACACCTGGTTCCATCTGGGTGCCAACAGCAACCAGCAGTTCATCTACTCTCTGCGCCGTATGCTAGACCCGATCAAGGAGCACGTGGACAACAACTTCAACCCACTTCCAGCAGAATACACCAAGGAGTTTGCTCCTGTACGCCAGAAGATCAACGACCTGATGCGTATGAGCTGCGAGCAGATTGAGACCAGCCGCTACGAGAACTACCACGAGATTCTCGCCGAGGCAGATGCCTGCAAGGATGAGCTCAGCGTACTTCGCAAGAAGCATATCGACCGCATCCAGCATCTTTCAGATAATTCCCTGATGCAGATTTCGCTGGTTTACCTGAATGTACTTCAGGAGAGCCAGGAGTTCCTGAGCGTGATGAGACACCAGCTCAGAGCTGCCAAGAAGTTTATGGAGAAGTAAGCATAAAGAATACGCCACTATTATTCAAGAAGGTGTGTCATAAGTCACATCCAATACGCCCTGGGCTAGGTGCGCTTCTGCCCTTTCAGCCCGTCCTCGGTTGCCATAATCAGGACTTATGACACGCCCTCTTTGTAGTTAAAGAAAGGAATGGTAAGACTTTGTTGCCAAACACAAAATACAGGTTAAAATTAACTAAAGAATACAAATTATTTTGTTCAATAAGCATTTTATTTGTAAATTTGTGAATAATAACAAACAAATACAAAACGATTATGAAACAGATTATCATTTTTTTATTATGCATTTTTTCTACTATCACTATACAAGCACAATCATCAACTGTGCCTGACGAAGTTGTCTTTTACGACATTACAAGTGGAGCCCCCTTCACATATAATAAGACTATACAGAAAAGTGGACATATAGAAAACTTTAGTTGTCCCTTTGCCTATGACGTTGAAGTCAAAGATAACCATCTAGAGTTTTCAATCACAAACGAAGATTTCAAATGGTTTATTGTCAGAAAATATCCAGAGAAATATGTAGATTTTATCATTAACTTTTATGATGGTATTTCACACATAGGTGGCTCATGGCCAAAACCAGGGCATGAAGATTTCTATCTGCCACAAGCATTTTCCTACACCATAAGAATAACATTTTAAGCGATGAAGAAGACAGTTTTTACAATCATATTTCTTTGTTCTTTGCTCATTCAGATGATGGCACAGAACAAGATACTTGTGTCGGAACGTATATTCTTGACTCCTACCCATGTTTACTACGACAAAAATGACACAGTAGAAATAATCGGGCAAATACTCTCCACAAACTACTCTGACTTCTATCCTTATAGCAGATATGTCTATCTCGAATTATTCGACAAAGACAGCAAGTTAGTTTCAAGGCAAAAAGTAAGATGCAATGACAAAGGCTGTTTTTACGCAACAATGCCTTTAGGAGCAATAAAAGAAAATGGGAAATATTACCTAAGAGGTTACACCCAATTCATGCGCAACCGCAAAAACACCTATTATCCGACAGTTCCACTATATGTAGGAAGTCGCCCAGTTATATCAACAGACAATCATACCATAAAGGCTTCATTCTTCCCTGAGGGAGGGCATTTGGTCAACAACCATAGCCAAAATATTAGCATTTATCTTTGCAATACTATCAACCAACCTATAGAAACCAACTATTGGATCTTAAAGAATGGAGTTGACACCATTTACAATGGAAAGACTTCTCATTCCGGTTTGAGCATAGCTGCCTTCACCCCAGAAAAAAACGCCAATTACACCTTGCAAACTCCCCAAAACAAGCAGTCGTTCAAAATTCCAAGTACAGAACGAATCCCAACCATTCAAACCACTATTCACAAAAACAGACTTGTTTGTCGTATTCTATCCGAGAATCAAGAAAGCAGCAACACTCCTTTACATCTGTTTATCTACCACAATAGCTTTGGACTAAAAGAAATGAGCATAGACAAGGGGCTAGCCGTTGCCGATATGACAGGATGCACGCCTGGAGTTCTTACCATTTGGCTTACAGATGAGCAACAAATTCCTATTGCCCAAAAAGTACTGTGGACTTCCGACATCAAGGATGCTACCGAACTAGAAATGAAATCAGTTTTTCGCATGAACGAGAAATTATCATTCTGCCTGAATGATACAGTTCCAGGCAGCCAAACTTTCGTCCGCATAGTACCTGCATGGGATTCTCAAAGCATTAGTTCCTATGCTATGTTGAATTTTACCAACGAGCTTTCATCGTCCCTCCCCTTTCCACCATATTACAATGAAGAAGATGAAAAAAACAGAAGAAAAGACTTGTCTTCTTGGCTTCTCTCTGCCAAACAATCTATGATTGGAATAGATATTCTGAAAGAAGACTCCATCACTTATCCCTTTCCAATAGAGGCTGGGCTTGTGGTATCAGGTACTATATCGCAAGACCATCATCCTTTGCAAGAAGCCAGTGTACAGATTTACAACACAGCAAACCAAGACGCAACAATTACAAAAACAGACGCAAATGGTCACTTTGACGCTCAGTTAAAAGACTATGCGGATGACACAAAACTCTATATGCAAGCATATAGCAAGAAAGGAGAAACAGGCAATTATCTATATAAACTTGACGAATATGCTTTTCCACCCATCCAACAACCTGAAACCTACTCATCGTATGCTGAGGAGACAAGCAATTCCAATACTTTGGCTTCCTACCATACCAGATTAGACTCCACCAAGACATACAATCTTGATGAAGTAGTAATTGCTCGCCGAGCTGCAAACAAAAAGCAATATGAATGGGTCAAGAACAGAAACCCATTTGAATACTTCGACAGAAACTTCTTAGAGAAAAAGCCCAATCTCCAGACATTAAAAGACATTATTATATATACCAATTTAGTAAGTGTTTCTTCCGACAATAATTGTATTTCGTGGAAGAGCAAAAGGTATGACCACATTCGTCCTGCTCGCCTAACCCAAAATGGAGATGCCGTAGTTTTCAGCAGCATAGCTTTGGTCATTAATGGACTAAAAATAAATTATAATATTTCCGACTTTCTCACCATCCCTGCTACTGATATAGAATCCGTCGAGTTAGTGAGACCAGGAAAACCATACGCCTTGTATCATGATGCCCCACTAGGGCTTTTTGATGTAAAAATGCGCTATCTGATAAAGAAAGAGGAAATCTCATCAAACGGTATAACGATTCAGCCACTTGGCATTTCCGTGCCTACAAAAAAACACGAAATCAAGCTGCCACAAGCAGAAGGAAAATACAAGGTGCTAATTGACGTCATATCCCCCGACAGAAGAATAAATTCTTTCGTCAAAGAAATAGAAGTCAAGAAGTAGTTGCAATGAATCAGTCCATCTTTCTTTCAAGAATGTTCTGAAAGACAATTTGACACCCTCCACTGACGTTTTGGCAGAAGTTTACACTTTGGTACGGGGATTGCAAAAGAGGAAGTGTAAGCGGATCAGTAATTCGCTACACAACATTAAATAATAACGAATAATAATAAATAAAAATAGAATCGGAGGTTAAGATTATGATGTACAGAAATTCTTGGATACCAGAGGTATTTAACGGACTCTTCAACGAGGGTAATATGCAGAAGGCTAATACTACAGCCCCAGCTATCAACGTCAAGGAGTCTTTGACAAAATATACAGTAGAACTTGCAGCTCCAGGAATGCGCAAGGACGACTTTGAGGTAAATCTCAATGAAAATGGCGATCTCCACATCAAGATGGAGAACAAGCATCAGCCTGAGCAGGAGGAGCACGTTTATCTACGTCGCGAGTTCTCATACGCTAAGTTTGAGCAGACCCTGATTCTCCCAGACGATGTCAACAAGGAGAAGATTTCTGCCAGCGTAGCTGACGGTGTGCTCACCATCCAGTTGCCTAAGATGCAGCAGGAAGAGCAGAAGATTGCACGCCAGATTTCAATAGGATAAGTGTTTTTGGTTAGTTTTTCATAAGCAGATTGTTTAGTTAGGTTTTGGTTGAATAGATTGTTTAGTTTAGGTTAGATTGTTTAGTTAGGTTTAATTGTTAGATAAGTTAGGTTTAGTTAATACATATCGCCCTAAGTGCTAGTGATAGTACTTGGGGCTTTTTTTATGCAAAAAAACGGGTAAAGATTTGGCAGTTAGAGAGAAATGTTGTAATTTTGCAGCCCGAAATAAAAAGTAAGTATAATCCGAGTGCTTGGTAAACCTCGTAAAAAACAAGAAAATGGAAAAGAAAACAACTCAAGTGAGTGTGCTGTTTATGCTTTTCAGCATCCTCTTCTGCGTTTGTCTCATTGCGGCAAACGTGCTCGAAACAAAGCAAATCGCCGTTGGTCCCATCTCATTGACCGGCGGTCTGATCGTGTTCCCGGTAAGTTACATCATCAATGATGTGGTATGCGAAGTATGGGGCTACCAGAAAGCCCGTCTCCTCATCTGGACCGGCTTCGCCATGAACTTCTTCTTCGTAACTCTGGGTGCCATCTGCGACTGGATTCCTGCCGCTCCTTACTGGACCAACGATGCCGGATTTCATGCCATCTTCGGTCTGGCTCCCCGCATTGCAGCTGCCTCCTTCGTGGCATTCATTGTAGGTTCCTTTGCCAACGCCTACGTAATGAGCGTGATGAAGATCCGAGATGGCGGCAAGCATTTCTCAGCCCGTGCCATCTGGAGTACGGTAGCTGGCGAGAGTTGCGATAGCCTTATCTTCTTCCCTCTTGCCCTGGGCGGAATCGTTCCTACCTCAGAATTGCCTTGGCTGATGCTCTGGCAGGTGGTACTGAAGACCGTGTATGAAATCATCGTGCTGCCTATCACCATCTGTGTGGTCAATGCGATTAAGAAACACGAGGGCGAGGATGTGTATGACAACAACATCTCCTACAACATCTTCAAGTTAGGGGCTATCTAGGATAAAAAGAAAGTCTTTTCAATAGAAGTTCGCCCCACAAAGTTAACACTTAACATTTAACATTAGAATAAAACAATGGATAGAAAAGAAGATGGGTTGAAGGCACTGGGTGCCAAGACCCAATATAGAATGGATTATGCGCCAGAGGTATTGGAGACCTTCGTGAACAAGCACCCTGGCAATGATTACTGGGTACGTTTCAACTGCCCTGAGTTTACATCCCTCTGCCCTATCACGGGTCAGCCTGACTTTGCAGAGATTCGCATCAGCTATATTCCTGACGTGAAGATGGTAGAGAGCAAGAGCCTGAAGCTCTATCTCTTCAGTTTCCGCAACCATGGTGATTTTCACGAGGACTGCGTGAACATCATCATGAAGGACCTCATCAAGCTGATGGATCCAAAGTATATCGAGGTAACAGGTATCTTTACTCCTCGCGGCGGCATCAGCATCTGGCCTTACGCCAACTATGGCAAGCCAGGAACCAAGTATGAGAAGCTCGCAGAACAGAGATTCGCTACTCACGAATAAAAAACGAAATAAAAAAACTCGGAAGATATAGAAATGTATCTTCCGAGTTTTTTTATTATGGGAACTGAGGATAATCCTCGAAGCGAGGCTTGCGCTTCTCCAGGAAAGCCTTACCGCCTTCCTGTGCCTCATCCATGGTATAATAGAGCATGGTGGCATCGCCAGCCAACTCCTGGATACCTGCCTGACCATCCAACTCGGCATTCAATCCAGCCTTGATCATACGGAGAGCCAGAGGAGAACGCTCCATCATGATTTCAGCCCACTCTACACAGGTATCCTCCAACTGATCGAGAGGAACCACCTTGTTCACCATTCCCATCTCCTCAGCCTCTTTTGCAGAATACTGCTTGCAGAGGAACCAGATTTCACGAGCCTTCTTCTGACCTACCATTCTTGCCAGATATGAAGAACCGAAACCGGCATCAAAGCTTCCCACCTTAGGACCGGTCTGACCAAAGATGGCATTCTCAGATGCGATGGTCAGGTCGCACATCACATGGAGCACATGACCGCCACCGATGGCATAGCCATTCACCATGGCGATAACAGGCTTAGGCAAGCGGCGAATCTGCATCTGTACATCGAGCACGTTGAGACGAGGCACACCATCGTTGCCTACATATCCACCCCTGCCCTTCACATGCATATCACCACCGGCACAGAAAGCCTTGTCGCCAGCACCCGTCAGGATAACCACACGGATATCCAGACAGTCACGACAGTAGTTGAAAGCCTGCGCCATCTCCCAGGTGGTCAATGGGGTGAAGGCATTGCGATAACGCTCACGATTGATTGTAATCTTAGCGATATGATTATACTCCTCGAAGATGATTTCCTTGAAATCAAAACCTTCTATCTTTTTCCATTCTCTCATATTTGAAAACTATTATAATATTTTTCTATTACCTGATTATCAGTTTCTATATCCGTTAGCACCTCCAGAAGCATCGGTCTGTCAGACTCGGTATGGATGAGCCAGTCGATGCCCTCGTGTAGCGAACTCATGTCATCGGCATTCTGATAGTCAACATTCTGTGCCTGGCAGATGTGATAAGCCGAAGTGCAATGCGCTGCCATCACTAGTTTCTCGCGCGCAGCACTCTCCTTCAATCCCTTGAACTTGGCAAAGATAGCTCCACCACCATTATTCAGCAACAAGATGCGAAGGCTGCCATTGAGATTCTGGTTCCAGAGAGCATTCTGATCGTAGAAGAAACTCAGGTCGCCCAACACGCAGAATACCTTCTGCTGGCTCTTGGCATCCGGATGATGATACTCCGAAAGATAGATAGACAAGCCTGCTGCCGTAGATAGCGACCCCTCGATGCCATTTACACCCCGATTGCAATGCACATACTGACGGGCATAGATGCAAGCCAGACGAATAGCCATGCTATTGCCATAAAAGAGACGGCACTCACGGGTATCATCCAGTGAATGAGCCAGATATTCCGCCTGGAAAGCCTTCACAGCTGCCATACTGCTGAAGGACGGTTCATAATCGAAAGCATGACGTTTAGCCGCCCACAATGCTTTTTCCCAACGTTCCTTATACGCATTCACTTCATCCCGATAAACCTGATCATAAGAAGTCATGGCATCTGCCAACTGTGTGGTATCACATGGGAAGATGCGGTCAATACTCATAAAGGTATCGATGTAATCACCATCGGTACTTGCCCGCCATACCTTCGCCCCCTTCTTTACGGCAAGGCGAAGAAACTTTTTCAGACGCTTGCTCACCAAAGTGCCTCCTACATAGAGAATAAAATCGGGCATATAATCCTCGTCATCCCCCAACTTATTCAGCACTTCATCGAAATTGGTAACCAGGAGACCGCTGGAGAATTCCCGGCATGCAGGATCTTCACTAGATGTACCCAGAGCCGTCGGTTCGATAAGCGTGACTGCCCATGAATCTATCTGCTTGATGCCGTAAAGCTGACTGCATGGGTAATCCTGCCCTACCACAATCATCGGTTTCCTGGCATTCAGGAAATCAAGCATATCACCATAATGGAAACTGCCGCCAAAGAGATTGGTCTTCACGTAATCCACCCAATGAGTTTTCGGAAGCTTATCTACCGTAAACTGATAGAGTGGTTCTGAAAGCTGAATATTGATGTGTACCGGACCTATCTTGCGATGCACACAGTCGATAACCGCTTCGTGCACCAACCGTTCGCAATACCATGCCTGCTCCTCATTGGATATAATCGGAAGATTCACACTCCTGTTGACCATCGTCCCAAAGACATTGGCTTGTGGCAGCGTCTGTCCATCCTGCTGTCCGATCCAAGTTTCAGGTCTATCAGCCGAAATCACGATGACAGGCAGTTTCTGATAAAAAGCCTCGCAGACTGCCGGATAGAGATTGAGCAATGCTGAACCGGAAGTAACGCATACCGCTACCGGATCGGGACATGGTGACGGATTACCCAAGGCAATGCCCATAGCCACAAATCCTGCACTGCGTTCATCGGTGACAGGATAGCAGGTAATGCCTTCCATCTCATTAAAATTATGCACGATAGGCGCATTACGACTTCCTGGGCAAACCACCACTCTTCTCACACCATGAGATGCGAGAACACCCGTCAGGATATTGACATTATCGATATTACTAAACACGAGAACTTACTTATAATTAAGATTTTATAATTAATCAAAAAAAAACGTCTGATGAACTGACCATCTCAGCTAAAGCAATACCCGTCTGATGGTCTGCATCTTAGCTTCAGTCTCTTTCCATTCCTTTTCCATCTCGCTCTCCTTGAGCAATCCGCCACCAGCATAGAGTTCACAGGCTCCATCCGGCAGGATATTCATGCAGCGCAGAGAAACGAAGAGATGGGTCTTACCTTGCGGAGAGATAGGTCCTACAAAACCACTATAATATTTGCGGGGCTGGTGCTCATGCTGCAGGATAAACCGGCGGGCTTCCTCCTTCGGAATACCGCAGACTGCAGGCGTAGGATAGAGTGCATCTATCACATCTCCCAACCTGCCTTCATCCCGCAGACGGAAACTGATATCCGTACGAAGATGATAGAGGTTTGCTGCCATCGTGGTATAAGGTCCCTTGAGCTGATAATCGTCAGCAAAAGCCTTGATGCAATCTTCGATATAATCCGTGACATACTGTTGCTCCTCCTGATTTTTATGCGACCATTCCACACCCTCCACCGGATAATCGGCAACAGTGCGGGAAGGTTCCGCCTTCTGGGTACCCGCCAGCGACATCGTACTCATGTTCCCCTGTTCTCCCTTGAGCAGAATCTCAGGAGTTGCCATCAGCCACATTCCCGACTGCGGGGTATAAACCAGGGAGACGAAGAGACGGGGATACATCCGACACGCCTTCATGAAGAGATTTTCGAAATCCTTATCAGCAGTTCGCACAGTTGCCTTTCTTGCCAGCACAATCTTTCTGAAAGTACCTTTCTCCAATTCCTGATGAAAGCATTCAAAATCTTCGGCATAGGCATCACGATCAGAAGCGTCTTCTCCCTGAGCAGAATCAGATATTGAAATCACTTTTGCGTCAGAGATGGGCAAAAGCTTGCTTTCATCCGGATGAATGAGCAGCACAGGGCAATCGCCGGATGGCGAGAAAGGAGCTATCACAAAGCCATCCTTGCCATTCAGTTCCGCCACCGATGAGAGCACTTCCGGCTCACCCTCCCGCTGCGCCACATAATGAGCGTGATGCAGATAAGGCAAACGATAGTATGCAAATGCTGTCATACCTTATTCTTCTGTCTTTTTAGATTCTTCTTTCTTTGAGTCTTTCTTTTTGGGAGTAAACACATAGTTGGTTACCTGCACGGTACAGATCAACTCACCGGCTGTATTCTTGATGGCTACCTCCCAAGTGTGCAAGGTTCTGCCCTTGTGTACCAGTTTGGCGTATGCCGTAACCGTATCACCTTCACTCACAGCCTGTACATGAGTACCACTCACATTGATGCCCACAGCAATCTGTCCCGGGCACAAAGCCAGAGAGCCAATGCCTGCTACATTCTCGGCAAGAGCCAGAGAGGCACCTCCACTCAAGAATCCGAAAGGTTGGCGGTTACGCTCATCCACTTTCATGGAAGCCTGAAGCGTATCAGGCTCTGGGGTAGATATGAAATGCATGCCGAGGGTCTTGGAAAGTCCATCGGTCTTGCTGATTCTCTTTACTAATTCATCTATGTTCATCCTTTATCAAAATTTAAAGTTGGTCGTTTAGGGGGATAAGAGCGAACGGATGTCCAGCTCACTCCTCACCTCATTTTCCTGCAAAAGTAATGCAAATTAAAGACAAAACAAAATAAATAAGTCTTTTTTAATCTTTTAAGCACTTTTTGCTTGGCATTATCGGCTTTTTCCACTATCTTTGCAGCATATTGAAACAACAACAAACAATTTTATGAAAAAATTACTTCTAGGACTATTATGCACCGTTGCTCTGGGCGCATACGCTAATCCGGCAGACGATCTTCTGAATCGAATCGACAAGGGAGCTGCTGCCAAGTTCAAGACCATCCTTGTAAAATCGGACAAGGATTTCTTCGAGATAGACCAGGCAGGAAATGGCAAGAATGCGACAGCATCCAAACCGGCCGGCAAAAACAATCCTATCATCATCCGAGGCAACTCCTGGGTCAATATTGCCGTGGGCATCAACTGGTATCTGAAACACCATGCCGGCATCCACATCACCTGGAACAATATGAACCCAAAATTGCCAAACGTTCTTCCTGCCGTGAAACAGAAAGAACGCCATGAAACCGACCTCAAGCTTCGCTACGATTTCAATTACTGCACCTTTTCTTATACGATGGCTTTCTGGGATTGGAATCGATGGCAGAAAGAAATAGACTGGATGGCATTGCATGGCATCAATATGCCACTGGCTGCCGTGGGCACGGAATGCGTATGGCGCAATATGCTCCTGAAACTCGGTTATTCTGAGGAAGAAGTGGGCAAGTTCATCGCCGGACCAGCCTTTCTTGCCTGGTGGGAAATGAACAACCTGGAAGGTTGGGGTGGTCCGTTGCCGCAGAACTGGTATAAGCAGCAGGAAACCCTGCAGAAAAAGATTCTTGCCAGAATGAAAGAGATGGGCATGAAACCAGTCTTACCGGGCTATTGCGGAATGGTGCCTCATGATGCCAAAAAGAGACTGGGACTGAACGTGACAGATGCCGGCAAGTGGAACGGTTACCAGCGTCCTGCCAACCTCTCTCCTACCGACAGCAGATTTACAGAAATCGCCGACCTATATTATAAGGAACTGACCAAGCTCTACGGAAAATCAGATTTCTACTCGATGGATCCTTTCCATGAGAGTGGAGATGATGCTGCCGTGGATTATGCCAAGGCTGGACAGGTGCTGATGAGTGCGATGAAGCGTGCAAACCCAAAAGCGGTCTGGGTGGTTCAGGGATGGAACGAGAACCCTCGTCCTCAGATGATTGATGACTTGAAGGTTGGCGACATTCTGGTACTCGACCTCTTCTCAGAATGCCGTCCGATGTTTGGTGGTCCTAGCATTCTGAAGCGGGATGGCGGTTACGGCAAGCACCAGTGGCTCTTCTGTATGCTCGAGAACTTCGGAGGCAATGTGGGTCTGCATGGAAGAATGGACCAGCTGCTGAACAACTTCTATCTGGCAACAGGAAAAAAGGGAGAAAACAATCATAACAGTGAAACGCTCAAGGGTTGGGGCTTCACGATGGAAGGCTCGGAAAACAACCCGGTGATGTTTGAGCTGATGAGCGAACTGCCTTGGCGTGCCGAGAAGACTACCAAGGAAGACTGGCTCAAGGAATACTGCTATGCCCGCTATGGTGTGCACGATGCAACCATCGAGAAGGCATGGGCACTCCTGGCGCAGAGCATCTACAACTGTCCGGTGGGCAACAACCAGCAGGGTACTCACGAGAGCATCTTCTGCGGTCGCCCTTCGCTCAACAACTTCCAGGTTTCCAGCTGGTCGAAGATGCGCAACTATTACGACCCGGAGGATACCCGACAGGCAGCCATCCTCTTTGCCAGTGTAGCAGACAAATACCGTGGCAACAACAACTATGAGTACGACCTGGTAGATATCTGCCGACAAGCTCTCGCCGACCAGGGACGCAAACAGTACTGGAAGACCATCGCCGACTATCAATCATTCTCCCGGAAGGAGTTTGACAAGGATGCCGACCGTTTCCTGAAGATGATTCTACTGCAGGACAAGCTGCTCGCCACCCGTCCGGAATTCCGTCTGGGACACTGGATAGAGGAAGCACGCAACCTGGGTAAGACCGCAGCAGAGAAAGACCTCTATGAATGGAATGCCCGCGTACAGATTACCACCTGGGGCAACCGCGTCTGTGCCGATGATGGCGGTTTGCGAGATTATGGACATAAGGAATGGCAAGGATTGCTGAAGGACTTCTACTACAAGCGCTGGAGTACCTATATGAAAGCACTCGCCGACCAGATGGCGGCTTGCACGAACATCGATTACGAGGCTTTGGGCAGTGGCAAAAATGCCGGCAAGACATCCGCAGAACTCTTCCAACTGGCATTGCCTAGTGCTCCGAAAATCGACTGGTATGCGCTGGAGGAGCCATGGCCCCTGCAGAAGAACCCATACTCATCGAAGCCAGAGGGAAATCCTGCAGACATAGCCAAGGAAGTCATTCATTTCATCAAGTAATTCATGATATCCATCAGATAAATATGAACAGATTAAAATCACTCGACGTGATGCGAGGACTCACCGTAGCCCTCATGATATTAGTAAACAATGGCGGGGAGCATAACTACAGTTTCCTGGAGCATAGCAAGTGGAATGGACTCACCCCATGCGATCTGGTCTTTCCCTTCTTCCTCTTCATGATGGGAATGTCCACCTTTCTATCCCTGAAGAAGACTGAGTTCAAGCCTTCTGCCGCCATCTACAGAAAGATTGCCAAGCGAACCATCCTGCTCTTCCTCATCGGTCTGGGCATCAACTGGTTTGACATGATATGCAACGGAGGTGGGCTAGACTTTGCCCACCTCAGAATCTGGGCTGTCCTGCAGCGCATCGCCCTCTGCTACGGAGTAGTGGCTATGCTTGCCATCACCCTGAACCACCGTTACTTCATCCATACCATCATCGGACTGATTGTCATCTATATGGGAATCCTGGTATTTGGCAACGGCTATGCATACGATGCCTCCATCAACATCCTGGCACAGGTAGATAGAAGCATCTTCGGCATCGACCATCTCTATCATAGAAGTCCGGTAGATCCCGAAGGACTGCTGAGCACGATTCCAGCCATCGCCCATACGATGATAGGATTCCTCTGCTGCAAATACATCTCCATTGCGGGACAGACTGTAGAATCCAAGATCAAGGTCTTGAAAGTGGCAGGTCTTGTGATGGTAGCCCTGGGATTCGGACTCTCCCTGATAGGTTTCGGAATCAACAAGCGCATCTGGAGTCCCAGCTACGTATTCGTAACCTGCGGATTCGCATCCTGGATATTGGGTATCCTGGTACAGTTTATCGACGGAAGAGGTGCTGCTACCGATTCAGCTGCGACAGGCGACAGCCAGAAGAAGCCGCAGAAAGACAACATCCTGACCAGGGGATTGCTCGCCTTTGGCATGAACCCACTCTTTCTCTATGTGATGAGCGAGGCGCTCGCCATCCTCTTCGGCAGCTTCGGCATCAAGGCAGATATCTTTGCCGGCATTCACAGCCTCATCACCGATGATTATGTGGCATCGCTCACCTACGCCCTCTTCTTTGTAGCCATCCACGCCGTGATGGGAGTCTGGATGTATCACAAGAAAATCTTCATCAAACTATAGGCTCGTGCAATTTTTGCATAGATAAATCACCTTATTGTATTAAAAAGCATAAAAATAGGGTGCGAGTTCGGAAAATTATTTGTATTTTTGCACCAAAATAAGAAAATATAAAGATATATCTGAATATAATATGAACATTTTAGAGTTAAGCGAACAGGAGATCGTTCGCAGACAGAGTCTTCAGACATTGCGCGAGATGGGCATCGATCCATATCCAGCAGCAGAGTTTCCAACCAATGCATTCAGCACTGATATCAAGGCTGAGTTCAAGGACGAGGACGAGCCACGCCAGGTAGTTATCGCTGGCCGTATGATGGGTCGCCGCGTAATGGGTAAAGCAAGCTTCGCTGAGTTGCAGGACTCAAAGGGAAGAATCCAGGTCTATATCGCCCGCGACGAGATTTGTCCAGACGAGAACAAGGACCTTTATAATACTGTATTCAAGAAGCTCCTCGACATCGGTGACTTCATCGGCGTAAAGGGTTTCGTTTTCCGTACACAGACTGGCGAGATTTCTGTTCACGCCAAGGAGTTGTGCCTGCTCTCCAAGAGCTTGAAGCCACTCCCAATCGTGAAGTACAAGGATGGTGTAGCTTACGACAAGTTCGACGATCCTGAGTTGCGTTACCGTCAGCGCTATGTTGACCTCATCGTAAACGATGGCGTGAAGGATACCTTCCTGCAGCGTGCAACCGTACTGCGCACTCTGCGCAACGTACTCGACAACGCTGGTTATACAGAGGTAGAGACTCCTACCCTGCAGAGCATTGCCGGTGGTGCTTCTGCCCGCCCATTCATCACCCACTTCAATGCGCTCGATCAGGATATGTACATGCGTATCGCTACAGAGCTGTACCTGAAGCGCCTCATCGTAGGTGGTTTCGAGGGTGTCTATGAGATTGGCAAGAACTTCCGCAATGAGGGTATGGACCGTAACCACAACCCAGAGTTCACCTGTATGGAGCTTTATGTTCAGTACAAGGACTACAACTGGATGATGGCATTCACAGAGAAGTTGCTCGAGACTATCTGTATCGCTGTCAACGGCAAGCCAGAGCGTGAGATTGATGGCAACATCATCAGCTTCAAGGCTCCATATCGCCGTCTGCCTATCCTCGATGCCATCAAGGAGAAGACCGGTTTCGACTGCAACGGCAAGACCGAGGAAGAAATCCGCGCATTCTGCAAGGAGAAGGGCATGGACGTAGATGAGACCATGGGTAAGGGTAAGTTGATTGACGAGCTCTTCGGCGAGTTCTGCGAGGGAACCTTCCTCCAGCCAACCTTCATCACCGACTATCCTGTAGAGATGTCTCCACTGACCAAGATGCACCGCTCTAAGCCAGGCTTGACCGAGCGTTTCGAGTTGATGGTAAACGGTAAGGAGCTTGCCAATGCATACTCTGAGCTCAACGACCCAATCGACCAGGAAGAGCGTTTCATCGACCAGATGAAGCTTGCCGACAAGGGTGATGACGAGGCAATGATCATCGATCAGGACTTCCTCCGTGCCCTCCAGTACGGTATGCCTCCTACATCAGGTATCGGTATCGGTATCGACCGTCTGGTAATGCTGATGACCGGCAAGACCTTCATCCAGGAGGTATTGTTCTTCCCACAGATGAAGCCAGAGAAGAAGATGCCACAGAGCACCATCAAGGAATGGGAAGAGATTGGCGTGCCAGAGGATTGGGCATACGTGCTCCGCAAGGCAGGTTTCAACCTCATCTCTGATATCCGTGAAGAAAAGGCTCAGGGTCTCCAGCAGAAGATTGGAGAAATCAACAAGAAGTACAAGCTCGGCTACGAGAAGCCTTCTGTTGACGACATCCAGGGCTGGATTGACGCAGCAAACAAATAAAATCAAGTTTATTCCGTTTCAAGAATTAGAGAATTTCAGATTTTTTCTCCAATTCTCTAATTCTTGAAAAAACTTGAGAACATTTAACACTTAACATTATATAATAAGGTGTATAATTGCGGTAAAATAGCGATAATTGGCGGCGGTAGCTGGGCTACAGCAATAGCCAAGATTGTGGTGGGCCATACTCATCACATAGGTTGGTATATGCGTCGCGATGACCGCATCGAGGACTTCAAGCGTATGGGCCACAACCCTGCCTATCTGATGTCAGCACGATTCAATGTGGATGAGATATTCTTCTCTTCCGACATCAACAAGATAGTGCAGAACTACGATACACTCGTATTCGTTACCCCATCGCCTTACCTGAAGAACCATCTCAAGAAACTCAAGACACGGATCAGCGACAAGTTCATCATCACAGCCATCAAGGGTATCGTACCTGATGAGAACCTTGTCTGCTCGGAATATTTCCATCAGGTTTATGACGTACCATACGAGAACCTGGCATGTATCGGCGGTCCTTCTCATGCCGAGGAGGTTGCCTTGGAGCGATTGAGTTACCTCACCGTGGGTTGCAGCGACACAGACAAAGCGCATGCCTTCGCCAACGACTGTTTGGCAAGTGAGTATATCAAGACCAAAACTTCCAGCGACGTCATCGGTATCGAATACTCATCGGTACTGAAAAACGTGTATGCCATTGCAGCAGGTATCTGTGGTGGTTTGAAGTATGGTGACAACTTCCAGGCGGTACTCATGTCGAACGCCGTACAGGAGATGCATCGCTTCCTCACAGCCGTCCACCCTATCGACCGTTGTATGTACGATTCGGTATATCTGGGCGACCTGCTCGTAACGGGTTACAGCAACTTCTCCCGCAACCGCACCTTCGGAACCATGATAGGCAAGGGCTATAGCGTGAAAAGTGCGCAGATAGAGATGGAGATGATAGCCGAGGGATTTTTCGGCACGAAGTGTATGAAGGAAATCAATCGCCACATGCACGTCAACATGCCGATTCTCGATGCCGTATATAATATATTGTACGAACGTATCAGTCCGCAAATCGAAATCAAGCTCTTGACCGACTCGTTCAGATAAAGGAGAAACATTAACACATTCATTTAGATATTAAAAAGGAAAAATGAAAAGTATCAGCTTAAACATTACAAAGGCTGCATCATTCCTCGCAGAGGGTGCAGTTAAGGCTTACGAGCCTAAGGTAAAGGCCGCTCAGGAAGCTCTTGAGAACGGCACTTGTGAAGGTAACGATTTCTTGGGATGGTTGCATTTGCCATCTTCTATCACTCCTGAGTTCCTCAATGAAATCCAGGCTGTTGCCAACACATTGCGCGAAAAGTGTGAGGTCGTTGTTGTGGCAGGTATCGGTGGTAGCTACCTCGGTGCACGCGCCGTTATCGAAGGTCTCGGCAACTCTTTTGCTTGGCTCGTAAACGACAAGAAGAACCCTACTATCCTCTTCGCAGGTAACAATATCGGTGAGGATTACCTCTTCGAGTTGACTTCTTTCCTGAAGGACAAGAAGTTTGGTGTCATCAATATCTCTAAGTCTGGTACCACAACTGAGACAGCTCTCGCTTTCCGTCTTCTGAAGAAGCAGTGCGAGGATCAGCGCGGCAAGGAAGAGGCTAAGGATGTTATCGTTGCTGTAACCGATGCCAAGAAGGGTGCTGCACGTACTTGCGCTGACAAGGAGGGTTACAAGAGCTTCATCATCCCTGACAATGTAGGTGGTCGTTTCTCTGTTCTTACTCCAGTAGGTTTGTTGCCTATCGCTGTAGCTGGTTTCGATGTTAAGCAGCTCGTAGCTGGTGCTATAGAGATGGAGAAGGCTTGCGGCAAGGACGTTGCTTTCGAGGAGAATCCTGCTGCTATCTATGCAGCTACACGTCAGGCTCTCTATACACAGGCTGGCAAGAAGATTGAGATCGTTTGCAACTTCCAGCCTAAGCTTCACTACTTCGCTGAGTGGTGGAAGCAGCTCTATGGTGAGAGCGAGGGTAAGGACCAGAAGGGTATCTTCCCAGCAGCTTGCGACTTCACTACCGACCTTCACTCTATGGGCCAGTGGATTCAGCAGGGCGAGCGCTCTATCTTCGAGACTGTTATCAGCGTAGAGACTCCTAACGAGAAGTTGCTCTTCCCTCACGATGATGAGAACCTCGACGGTTTGAACTTCCTTGAGGGCAAGCGTGTTGACGAGGTGAACAAGATGGCTGAGCTCGGTACACGTCTGGCTCACGTTGACGGTGGTGTTCCTAACATCCTGGTTAACGTACCAGAGTTGAACGCTTACTACCTCGGTCAGTTGATCTACTTCTTCGAGAAGGCTTGCGGTATCAGCGGTCTCTTGGAAGAGGTGAACCCATTCAACCAGCCAGGTGTTGAGGCATACAAGAAGAATATGTTCGCATTGCTCAACAAGCCAGGTTATGAGGCAGAGAGCAAGGCTATCCAGGAGCGTCTGGCTAACGAGAAGTAATTGATGAAGGAAATTATTTCAAAATACTTAAAAGACCACGGCTTTGGGGAATTCAACCCTAAAGCCGTTCTTTTTGATATGGATGGTGTATTGTATAACAGTATGCCCAACCATGCCGTGGCTTGGCAGGAGTCAATGAAGCAGTTTGACATCCACATGACTGCCGCCGATGCCTATGCCACCGAGGGAGCCCGAGGCATCGACACCATCCAGATGATGGTAAAGAAACAGAAGGGTATCGACATCACACTGGATGAAGCACAGAAGATGTATGATGTGAAGACAGACATCTTCCACTCCATGCCTACCGCCGAGATTTTCCCTGGTGTGAAGGAAATCATGCAGAAGATCAAGGAAGCCGGTATGCAGGTAGGAGTCGTAACGGGCAGCGGTCAGCGCCCACTCATCCAGAGACTTCTCAACGACTTCGGCAAATATCTCGATGAAGAGCATATCGTAACTGCTTATGATGTGAAGCGAGGCAAGCCAAATCCAGATCCTTATCTGATGGGATTGCAGAAAGCTGGCAACCTGCAGCCTTGGGAAGGCATTGTGGTAGAGAATGCTCCTTTGGGCGTTCGTGCCGGTGTAGCAGCCAACATCTTCACCGTAGCCATCAACTCCGGTCCTTTGCCAGATACAGAGTTATCTGATAAAGGCAGCAACCTGCTCTATCATCAGATGACCGAGTTCTGCGATGACTTTGGAAGCTTGATTGATGCTGCAAAAGAAACAGGCAATAATGCCGAAGGAAACAGAAAAAACGGGTAAGTAACGCAAACCCGTTTTTTTCTATTATCTTTTTTTATTACAGCCAAGACTATGCATCTCCTGATGATACTCATGCTTGTTCTTCTTTTCTTCCATTATTTCCAATACTTTTTGCTCATTTGCAGCACATAAATAAATCAAAACGACATAAACAATTAAAACATCAATCCAATTTAACTATCAAGGTATATGAAACATTTCAAATTAATGATGCTCGGCCTTGCCTTATCTGCAGGATTCACTACCCAGATGCAGGCACAGGAAGCACAGAGCTTCGTTCACCAACAGTCAAACACAGAAGATTACATCTGGCCAACAGATCCACAAGTATTAACAAAACTCAAACACTGGCAGGACCAAAAGTTCGGTGTATTGATGCACTGGGGACTCTATAGTGTACCCGGCGTTGTAGAATCCTGGTCAATCTGTTCGGAAGACTGGATTGTACGTGAGCGCAAACCAACCTACGAGGAGGACAAGGCATGGTACTGGAGTCAGAAAGATTCCCTCAACCCAGTAAACTTCAATCCTGGCAAATGGGCTGACGTGATGAAAAAGGCAGGTATGAAGTATATGATCTTCACCACCAAGCACCACGACGGCTTCTGCATGTTTGATACCAAATATACCGACTTCTCCATTGCCCATGGACCTTTCGGCAAGGATCCACGCCACAACATCGCCAAGGAGGTATTCGACGCCTACCGCAACAAGGGATTCATGATCGGTTGTTATTTCTCCAAACCAGACTGGCACAGCAAATGGTTCTGGAATCCTTATTATGCAACCCCTAACCGCCGCATCAACTACAAGAAGAAGCAGCATCCTGACTGGTGGCAGAACTACCGCAAGTTTACCCAGAACCAGCTCAACGAGCTGACCACCGATTATGGCAACATCGATATCCTGTGGCTCGATGGCGGATGGATTACCGGTGATGAGATTGGTCTTGATACCATTCTGGTAGATGCCCGCAAGCGCAATCCGGGTATGATCAGCGTAGATAGAACCATTCGTGGAAAGAATGAAAACTATCAGACTCCAGAGCAGGGTATCCCAGCCAAGCAGCTCGATATTCCTTGGGAAAGCTGCATCACCCTGAGCCATGCCTGGGGATGGACACCAAACGCCAAGTTCAAGTCACCGAACAAGGTGATCGGTATTCTCTCAGAAATTGTGGCAAAGGGCGGATGTCTCGCTCTCGGCGTTGGTCCGAAGGCAGATGGAACCCTGCAACCGGAAGTTGTGAATACCCTCCTGCGGATAGGAAGCTGGCTCAACAAGAACGGTCAGGCTATTTACTCTACCGTCAATGCAGCCCACTATAATGATGGCAAGGTATGGTTTACCGCCGACAAGAATGGCAAGACCCTCTACGCCATCTATGCACTGGAAGATGGAGAGAAGACTCCTAAGACCATTACCTGGACAGAAAACAAGCCTAAGGGTAAGCTGGTTCTGCTGCAGAACGGCAAGTCTGTCAAGTACACCGTCAAGGGCAATCAGGTAACCGTTACCCTTCCATCCGGACTCAAGAATGAACCTCTGGCATTCAAGTTTAATTCTAAATAAAGAAAAACAAATATAAAAAAGTATAAAGGTAGTGATAAGATTCAGTTTTTATCACTACCTTTGTGCTTACATATAATATAATGTATATAAAATATAGTAACTATAAAAACTTAAAGAACAAGAATTATGAGTAACTATCCTAAAATCGGTATCCGTCCTACTATCGACGGACGTCAGGGAGGTGTACGTGAAAGCCTCGAGGAAAAAACCATGAATTTGGCTAAGTCTGTAGCCAAACTGATTTCAGAGAATTTACGTAATGGCGACGGTTCTCCTGTAGAGTGCGTGATCGCTGACAGTACCATCGGTCGTGTAGCAGAAAGTGCAGCTTGCGCAGAAAAGTTTGAGCGCGAGGGTGTTGGCTCTACCATCACCGTTACTTCCTGCTGGTGCTATGGTGCAGAAACTATGGATATGAATCCACACTGGCCTAAGGCAGTATGGGGATTCAACGGTACAGAGCGTCCAGGTGCTGTTTATCTGGCTGCTGTTCTCGCAGCTCATGCCCAGAAGGGATTGCCAGCTTTCGGCATCTACGGTCATGATGTACAGGACTTGGAGGATGACTCTATCCCTGCTGACGTAGCAGAAAAGATTCTTCGCTTTGCAAGAGCTGCCCAGGCTGTAGCTACCATGCGCGGCAAGTCTTATCTCTCTATGGGTAGCGCCTGCATGGGTATCGCTGGTTCTATCGTTGACCCTAACTTCTTCCAGGAGTACCTCGGTATGCGCAACGAGAGTGTTGACCTTACTGAGATTATCCGCCGCATGACTGAGGGTATCTACGACCCTGTGGAGTACGAGAAGGCTATGGCATGGACCCGCGAGCACTGTATGTGCAATGAGGGTGAGGACATCGCCAACAATGAAAAGGCAAAGACACGTGAGCAGAAGGATGCTGACTGGGAGTTTATCGTGAAGATGACTATCATCATGCGTGACTTGATGCACGGTAACCCAAGATTGAAAGAATTAGGTTTCAAGGAGGAAGCATTGGGCCACAATGCCATCGCCGGTGGTTTCCAGGGACAGCGTCAGTGGACAGACTTCTACCCTAACGGCGACTATCCTGAGGCTCTCCTCAATACTTCATTCGACTGGAACGGTATCCGTGAGGCTATCATTCTCGCTACAGAAAATGATGCAGGCAACGGCGTAGCTATGTTGTTCAACCACCTGTTGACAGGTCGTGCTCAGATCTTCAGCGACGTTCGTACCTACTGGAGTCCAGAGGCAGTGAAGCGTGTTACCGGTAAGGAACTTACAGGTCAGGCAGCTGGTGGTATCATCCACTTGATCAACTCAGGTGCTACCACACTCGACGGTACAGGGCAGGCTACAGATGCAGAGGGCAACCCAATCATGAAGCAGCCTTGGGAGATGACCGAGGAGGATGTAGATAAGTGCTTGAAGGCAACTACCTGGTATCCAGCCAACCGTGACTACTTCCGTGGCGGCGGTTTCTCTTCCAACTTCCTCAGCAAGGGCGGTATGCCTGTAACCATGGTTCGTCTGAACCACGTAAAGGGTCTTGGTCCTGTGCTCCAGCTGGCAGAAGGTTGGACTGTAGAGATTGATCCTGAGATTCACAAGGTTCTCGACAAGCGTACAGACCCAACATGGCCTACAACCTGGTTCGCACCACGCCTTTGCGACAAGGCTCCATTCAAGGATGTATATTCTGTGATGAACAACTGGGGCGCAAACCATGGTGCTATCAGCTATGGTCATATCGGTGCCGACCTCATCACCCTCTGCTCTATTCTCCGCATCCCAGTATGCATGCACAATGTAGAGGACGATAAGATCTTCCGTCCAGCATCTTGGAACGCATTCGGTATGGACAAGGAAGGTGCAGACTTCCGTGCTTGCAAGAACTACGGTCCTATATATAAATAAGGTGTAACACCATCAGTACGAATATCATTCAAAAGAAAGAAAAAGAAAATGATTACAGAAGAGCATATTCAGAAATTCCTGGAGCAGGCTCACCGCGTAGGCGATGCAGCTCTCACCATCTGCAGTAGTGGCAACCTTTCTTGGCGCATTGGCGACGAGGCTCTTGTCTCAGGTACAGGTTCATGGGTTCCTAGCCTCCAGAAGGAGAAGGTATCTCAGTGTCTGTTAGCAACGGGCGAAGTTCTCAATGGTGTCAAGCCTTCTATGGAGAGCGGATTCCACCTCGGTGTACTCCGTGAGCGTCCTGACTGCGACGTGGTTCTCCACTTCCAGTCTCCTTTTGCAACAGCTGTAGCTTGTATGCAGGAAACTCCCAAAGACTTCAATGTAACCGCAGAGGTACCATGCCACGTAGGCAAGGAAATCCCTGTGATTCCTTACTATCGTCCAGGTTCTCCAGAATTGGCAGCAGCTGTCATCGCAGCCTTGAAGGATCACAACTCTGCTCTCTTGCTGAAGCACGGACAGGTAGTTTGCGGCAAGAATTTCGATGAGGTGTTCGAGCGTGCCATGTTCTTTGAGATGGCTTGTAGAATCATCGTTCAGAGTGGCGGCAAATACACCACACTGACACCGGAAGAAATCGACGATCTCGAGGTTTACGTATTAGGTAAGAAACAATAAACCTCTATCCTCTATATGAGAGAAGCGGTAGGAGAGAAAGCTGCCCGCTACGGGCACTCTCCTACCGCTTTTTATACGAAACAACTTTTATCTACCCAAACATTTATAAATAACTATGATTTATCTAGCTATAGATTTCGGTGGAGGCAGCGGACGAGTGATTGCCGGAAAACTAGAAAACGGCAAGCTCGAAATGGAGCTCATCCATCGTTTCCCTAACCGACAAGTAAGATTAGGCAACCACGTCTATTGGGATTTCCTCGCCCTTTTCGAGGATATGAAGACGGGACTGAAGATGGCAGGAGCCAAGGGACTCAAGGTGGATGGCATCGCCATCGATACCTGGGGAGTGGATTTCGGTCTCATCGACCAGGACGGCAATCTCCTGGGCAACCCGGTATGTTATCGCGATGCCCGTACCAAGGGAATGCCGGAAGAAGTTTTCAAGCAGATTGATCCATCGGCACATTATGCCATCAACGGCACGCAGGTGATGGAAATCAATACCCTCTTCCAGTTATACAGTCTGAAGAAAGGCAACAGTCCACAGTTGGAGAAGGCTGCGCATCTGCTTTTCACCCCAGACCTCTTCAGCTACTATCTCACTGGCGAAGCCAACAACGAATATACCATCGCATCCACATCAGAACTGCTGAATGCCAGCACCAAGGATTGGGATTGGGAAACCATCGACCAGTTGGGACTCCCACGCCACATCTTCGGCAAGATCGTGATGCCAGGCACCGTAAGGGGAAAGCTGCGCCGCGACATCGCTGAGGAAACCGGACTCGGAGAAGTGGATGTCATTGCAGTAGGTTCTCATGATACAGCCAGTGCGGTAGCAGCCGTACCAGCCACAGAAGATGAATACCCGATGGCATTCATCAGTTCAGGTACCTGGTCGCTTCTGGGTGTTGAGATAGAAAAGCCAATCCTTACCGAGGAAGCCCGAAAGGCAGAGTTTACCAACGAGGGCGGCATCGGCGGCCGCATCACCTTCCTGCAGAACATCACAGGTCTCTGGATCATGCAGAGACTGATGGCAGAATGGAAGGAGAATGGCGAGGAACAGCAGTTCGACATCATCCTTCCTCTGGCAGAAGAAGCTCACATCAATGCCATCATCCCTGTGGATGACGCTGCGTTCCAGAATCCGGCATCTATGCAGCAGGCTATCATCGACTACTGCGCCACCCATCAGTTGCAGGTTCCTCAGACCAAGGCAGAAATCGTGCGCTGCGTACTCCAGTCGCTGGCAGCCAAGTATGCCGAGGCTACCGCTCACCTCAACGAGATGTTACCACAGCCAATCAAGTGCATGCACATCATCGGAGGCGGCTCACAGAACAAGTTACTCAACCGTCTCACCTCCGAAGCATTGGGCGTTCCAGTCATTGCGGGTCCTATAGAGGCAACGGGTATGGGCAACATCCTGACCCAGGCACTTGCCAAGGGAGAAATCAAGGATATCGACGAGCTGAGAGCTGTGGTAAGACACAGCATCTGATCCATCAGAATATTTACCCTACAAACATAAACGCAGACAATATTAACCTGAAATATGGAACAAAAAAAGAAAGAATCAATCCTGATGAAAGACGGGGTGAGCTACCTCGTACCTTTCATATTAATCACATCGTGCTTTGCACTGTGGGGATTTGCCAATGATATCACCAATCCGATGGTGAAGGCATTCTCCAAAATCTTCCGAATGTCATCTACGGATGGTGCACTGGTACAGGTAGCCTTCTACGGCGGTTACTTCGCCATGGCATTCCCTGCCGCCATCTTCATCCGCCGCTTCTCCTACAAGGCAGGCGTACTGCTGGGATTAGGACTCTATGCCTTCGGTGCATTCCTCTTCTATCCGGCAAAGATGATGGGCGAATATTATCCATTCCTCCTCGCCTACTTCATCCTGACCTGCGGACTCTCCTTCCTGGAAACATCGAGCAACCCTTACATTCTGTCGATGGGAACGGAGGAGACGGCAACACGCCGACTGAACCTGGCGCAATCGTTCAACCCGATGGGTTCGCTGCTCGGTATGTATGTGGCGATGAACTTTATACAGGCAAAACTCAACCCGCTTGATACGGCTGGGCGCGCCAATCTCTCGGCTAGCGAATTTGAGGCAATCAAGGAATACGACCTTTCGGTATTGATCAATCCATACCTGATTATCGGTCTGGTCATCCTCACCATCTTCTTCGTCATCCTGTTTACCAAGATGCCGAAGAACAGCGAGAAAGACAACAAGATCAACTTCGTGCCTACCCTTCGCCGCATCTTCCGCATGCCTCACTATCGTGAAGGCGTATTCACCCAGTTCTTCTATGTGGGCGCACAGATTATGTGCTGGACCTTCATCATCCAGTATGGTACCCACATTCTGATGCAGGAAGGTATGGCAGAGATTGATGCCGAGGTAACCTCACAGAAGTTCAACATCGTAGCGATGGTACTGTTCTGCTGTTCCCGTTTCATCTGCACCTTCATCCTCCGCTTCTTCAATGCAGGACAGCTGTTGATGATATTGGCGATAGCAGGTGGCTGCTTCACAGCCGGCGTCATTGCCCTTCACAACATCTGGGGCCTCTACTGTCTGGTGGCAGTAAGTGCCTGCATGTCATTGATGTTCCCTACCATCTATGGTATAGCCCTGAGGGGTCTTGGCGATGACGCCAAGTTTGGTGCTGCCGGTCTGATCATGGCAATCCTGGGCGGTAGTGTCCTGCCACCTTTGCAGGCATCCATCATCGATATGCATACCGTATTCGGAATGCCATCTACCAATGCATCGTTCATTCTTCCATTCATCTGTTTCGTGGTGATTGCCATCTATGGATATCGCACGAAATTGCGCAGTATAGGCAAACTTTTAGGTTAAAATCAGCAAGCTGTGGCCGTTTGTTATCGGTCACAGCTTGTTTTTTAGTTAAATAGTTCTAAAGTCGACAAATATTCACAGCATTTCCTATATCAATTAATAAATTTTACGTATTTTTGCCTAAAATTTTAAAGAGACTTACCAACCTAGATAATAAATAAAAGAAAATCAGATTGTAAGTAAGTACAATTAAACATTTCAAGCAAGAACAATTAAATATAAATAGTTATTCATTACATTAAAAGTTTGTATTATGGCAAAAACTAACAAAACAATGAATCTGGCATTCGCCTTGATGGTTGGTTCTGCTGGTGCTGCTTACGCAGGTATTCCTGCCGTTAACGGCGTACAGAACGTACAGCAAGACGAGACATGTACAGGTATCGTCAAGGATGCTACTGGCGAAACAGTCATTGGTGCTTCTGTTCTCATCAAGGGAACAAGCAACGGAACTGTGACAGACATTGATGGTAACTTTTCACTCAAGGGTGTGAAAAAGGGAACTATTCTCCGCATTTCTTACGTAGGATTTGAAACTAAAGAGGTTACTTACAATGGCAAACCTCTCGAAATCACTTTAAAAGACGATTCAAAAGCACTTGAAGAAGTCGTAGTAACTGCTCTTGGTATCAAGAAGGATGCCAAGAAGTTGGGTTATGCAGTCAGCTCTATCAATGCTGAAGATTTAAACAGAACAGGTGGTGCGAATTTGGCAGCTGGTCTTTATGGTAAGGCATCAGGTGTTCGTATTCAGTCAGCACCTGGTGGCGGTACATCAGCTGTATCTATCTCTGTTCGTGGTCTTTCTTCTATCAACGGTAATACCCAGCCTTTATTGATTCTTGATGGCGTGCCAATCCATAATGGTAATACCAACAATAATGACTATTGGGGCAACCAGCGAATCAACTCAAACGGTCTCGTAGATATCAACCCAGAGGATATTGAGAATATCTCTATCTTGAAGGGTGCAGCAGCTTCAGCTCTTTATGGTTCAGAGGCAGCTAATGGTGTTGTAATGATTACTACCAAAAAGGGACAGAAAGGAACCGGAACACATGTTGACTTCAGCGCAAACGTAAGCTTCGACAAGGTGGCTTATATGCCTGAAATCCAGAAGGAATTCGGTCCTGGTTATGACAACTGGGCACTTGGCGACACACAGGAAGCAGCTACAGGTTTCCGTAACACTCGCTTCGACCGCAATGGCAACAACATTGTTACTCCGAACCGCGAAGCCATCTATACCTATGGTGCCCGATATGATTCCAGCAAAAAGGTTACCTACTTTGATGGTACAGAACGTTCATTTACTCCTATTGATCACAACCAATGGGAAGATATCTTCCGTACAGGTATAAACCAGACTTATAATCTTGCATTGACCAACAGCACAGACCGCAATAGCCTGCGTTTCTCTTATACATACAATGATGTACAGGCAATGCAGTATAACTCTAACAACAATAAGCACAACTTCAACTTAAATGGTACATTTGATGTTACCAAGACCATCAAGTTGAACTATGCAGCAACATTCACATCACAATATATCAAGAACCGTCCTTATCGTATCAGCCGTTTGGTATGTAACTATACTGGTATGTTCGGTGGTTTCACAGATGTTAAATATATCCGTGAGCACACACTTACCAGTCAGGGATACCAGAACAGTATCTACCGTGCCAATGGCGGAACTGACCAGACCTTGACTCCAGACGAGCAGTTCCTTTACACTCCAATGGGTTCTACTTCTTTGATGTCAGAGTACTTCTGGAATATCCTGGGTAAGACACAGGAAGAGAATCACACTCGCTTTATCGGTTCTGTAAACCCTACATGGGACATCATCCCTGGATTGAAGCTGAGTGCCCGTATCGCTACAGATATCACAACCAATAAGATTGAGAATAAGAACCGTGCAGAAACTCCACACTTGTTCTCTACTACAGGTCAGTTCTCTGATTCATACGGTTTGAGCAACGACCAGTATTCTATCGTATATGGTGATGTCATGTTGATGTTCGACAAGACTTTTGCTGAGAAGCATAACATTACCGCCAATTTCGGTTGGAATGGACGTCATGAGTCATATTATCAGTCAAGTGTCAGCACAACAAATGGTCTGTCACAGGAAAACTGGTTCCATTTGAATGCTTCCGTTGGTACAAAGAGTGCAGATATGAACAAGCAAGACCTGCTCCGCACAGGTATGTTCCTGACAGCCAGCTATGGCTTCGACAACTGGGCTTACCTGGAAGGAACCATCCGCCAGGAGAAGACTTCCACATTGGCTGACGGCAACAACTCTTTCTGGTATCCATCAGTTAGTGCAAGTGTTCTCTACACAGAACTTCTGAAAGACAAGTGTCCAAAGTGGTGGAACTATGGTAAGATTCGTGCTTCATACGGTATCGTAGGTAATGCTCCTGAGATTTACTGGGCAAACATGGCCTACAAGCAGGGTTCTTTGAACAAGAACAATACCTATACATACGCATTTGTTGAAACCAAGATCGGTAACGAAGGCATCAAACCAGAAAAGAAGCATGAGTATGAGTTGGGTATCGAGAACAAGTTCCTGAACAACCGTTTGGGAATGGAGTTCAGTTACTATTACAATGATATCAAGGACCAGATTCTCCATACTTCTGCAGCAGCCTCAATGGGTGGTCGCAGTATGTTGATGAATATCGGAGAGTTGACCAACAAGGGTATTGAGTTGAGCGTATATGGCACACCAATCCAGAACAAAGACTGGAACTGGGAGCTCCGTGGTAACTTGGCTTGGAACAAGAATACAGTAAAGAAGTTGGCAGATGGACTTGATGTTCTTTCTCACCAGACATTCGATGGTGGTGCAGCAAGCCTTGAGTCTCATGTAGGTGAATCTATGGGTGACTGGTATGCATATACCTGGAAGACCGACGATAAGGGCAACTACATCATTGGTGCCGACGGTCTTCGCATTGCAGACAAAACAGAACGCCACAAGGTGGGTAATGCCATGCCTAAGATGACAGGTGGTTTCGGAACCAGCTTAAGATACAAGAACTGGGCTCTTGATATGTCATTCGACTTCCGCATTGGTGGTGATGTATTCAATCAGCCATGGCAGTATATGATGGATGCAGGTAACATCAAGGATGCAGTAGGTGCACGTGACGCTGCCTCTGGCGGTCTCTTCTACTATAGTACTGCAGACGATGTTAGCAAGAAGGGTTCTATCGTAAGAGTAGATCCTTCAACTATCAGCAACTACAAGCGTGGTGAGACTAAGATTGATGGCCATTTGGTATGGGACAATGGTGTTATCCAGAAGGGTGTAAAGGAAGACGGTACACCTAACGACATCATCGTTACCCAGTTTGAAATCAATGACAGCCAATATGGTTGGGGTACAGGTGCAAACCAGAGTTATGCTGATGCTATCCAGAAGAACAGTTACGTAAAATGCCGTGAAATCAGCTTGGCATACACATTGCCAACCTCTTTGACCAAGAAGTTTGCTTGCACCAACCTGACGATTTCTGCATTCGCACGTAACCCATTCTATATCTATCGTTCATTGAAGCTGTTCGATTCAGAAGCATCTGATGGTACAAGCTGGATCTATCAGGCACAGATAGGTGGTTCTACTGCCAGTGCCCGTACATTCGGTGTTTCACTCCGTGCTAGCTTCTAATTAAATTAGTAATTCATAGTTAATTAAGAAACATATATGAAAAAGAAGATATTTTCAATCATGATGGCTGGTTTGGCACTCGTTGCTCTCGGTTCATGCTCTAATACAGACTACACCGAGAAATATCCAGATCCTTCAAAAACCAATACGGTAAGTGTGCCAGACGTATTCACTGCCGTACTTTTCAAAGGTAATACTTGGTTGAACCCTGTATATTATCGCTATTATTGCCAGACCCAGACATCAGGTGTCTTTGGTGGAATGATCGGTTCTTCCAACGGAAAAGGACGTTTTATGGGCGGTGGTGAAGGCCGCTTCAACGACCGATGGACTAACTTCTATGATATGCTGACTCAATATCGCGTATTGGAGAAGACATACAATAAGCTTGATGAGTCAGAACAGAACGCCAACAAGGTTTACCTGATGGTTAGCCGTTCTATACTGGAGTCTCAGCTCCATGAGATGTTGTCACTTTTTGGTGCAGTTCCATTCAAGGGTGCCGGCACTTTATGGGAGAATAGCGACTATACCGGTGCAAAGCAGAAAGCTGCTTACGACGATGATGCAGACCTCTACAAGATGATTCTGGCTGATCTTAAAGAAGCCGGTGATTATTTTGCAGAAGGTGGTCCTTCTACAGCCGTACAGAATGCAATGGGCGCTAAGGATTATACCATCGCTGCAGGCAATGCTGCTCGCTGGCAGAAGTACATCAACTCACTTCGTCTTCGTATCGCTCTCCATCTTTCAACAAATGGTAGCGTAACAAGCGAAGCTCATGCCGCAATCAAGGAAATCGTTGAGAATCCATCCAAGTACCCAGTTATTGAAAGCAACGCAGATAACATGGGTGTTGAGCCTAGTACAAACTCAGATGACTTCAACTGGGGCAAGAGCATTTCACAAGCTCTCTGGACAGGTTACACTCCATCACAGGCTATGCTTGATGCTTTGAACGTGCCAGCCAATGGTATTCCAACAGCAGATACCGACCCACGTATCCAGGTAATGTTGGATCCTAACCCAGATGGTGAGTATATCTCATACGATGTTACAAAAACTAGCTCACAAATTTCTGATATCGCTACAGAAAAAGGTAAGGACTATCAGAAACGTAAGCTTTATCCAGCTAACTACTATTGTGTACTTGACTCACAGGCTGTAGCAGGTTGGAAAGAATACGAAGGTAATTCCAATGTATTTGGTCTTTGGATGGGTGCTGCAGAAGTAAGCTTGAGCAAGTCTGAAGCCTATCTGATGGGCTATGGTGTAACCAAGGATGAGGCTAAAGCTAAGGCATGCTTCATCAAGGGTGTTGAACTTTCAACTGAATACTTCTGGAATGAGAAGAAAAACAGTTCTCTCTACAAGAAGGGTAATGACAGCTACAATGCTAACCGCGATTTGATTGAGCCGACAGCTGAAGAAATCGCTGCATACGCTGAAAAAGCTTGGAAGCCAACCCAAGAAGCTGTTTGTACTCAGTTGTGGTTAAACTTTGGTTGGACAAACTTGCTTGAGGCTTGGAATGTAACACGCCGTACAGGTTATCCAGAAGTAAGCTTTGCAAAGGACAATCAGCTGGCTAGCTATCCAACACCTCCGGGTCGTTTGCCTTATCCAAGTGATGAGTTGAACTACAACAAGGACAATGTCCAGGCTGCCATCAGCAAGTACTACAAGGAGCCTCTCGGCTACTTCAGCACTTTGTTCTGGGCAAAGGATGTTTACTACAAGATCGTAGCAGAACACTAAAATAATTATAAAAGGTGTGTCATTGTATGATGGCACACCTTTTTTGCATAACAACAAGATTATCACCTTTCGAATATTCCTGATTGAGTTTCAGCGCAAAAATTGCAAAACACTCTTCACCCTTCACCAACCCATTATAACCATCTGATATACAGAAGTTTTAATAGGGTGAAGAGTCAAGTTGACTCTTCACCACTCTTCACCCCCTCTTCACCTTATTTATTTTTTCCGTTTCTACTGCATCCATCAGAAAATTTCCGGCGGGTGAAGAGAGGTGAAGAGTGGTGAAGAGTGAGTGGGTACTCTTCACCTCCCGAAACCCCAGTGTTTATCGGGGTTTCAGGCGCAAAGGTGAAGGGTGAAGAGTAAAAAAGAGATTAGGATTCTATACGACGCATCAGAAGAAAACCTGATGCACCAATTCCTCCAATACGAGAGGACGCATCGTTTCTTGCCTCGCCTTGGCATATTATTGCCCTGTACTAGAGCAATATCTTGCCAAGGCGAGGTAAAATATGAAAAGAGGACATTGTGGCAGCAAGTGCTTGGATAGACTTATATCCGAACACTTGTTGCTATCTCCATAAAGGTTCGTTTTCCCATCCTTGTGGAAAGCCCATGGCATGTAAATCAATATTGGGATAATCTGCAAGCAACCTGAGCAGCGAACTTTTCAAATCCATACAAGGAGTTATAGTTTGCTCCATATATAATAAGGTGCATAACTGATGGTAAAGTTTGATAGGCTTTTGGGTTGGAGCAATCCAAGAAAGTGGAAGCCGATTTGGCAATTGTGGCTTCAATGCAAAACGCCTATTCCATATACGAGCATGGTGTGCACAACAATTGCGAAGCACGGTTATGCACCTTATCCAACTTTCCAAGTAAGTGTATTGAGGTAGTCCAAACTCTCTTGCCACTTGCTTTTTAAGACGATTGTCCTTAAACAGACAAAATAATTTGGAAAGCGTACCAAACGAAACGACCTCCAATGTTTTCCACACAGGAGGGAGAGAAGGGAAAGTATATTTCTCGGAATGCTCCTTGATGAAATCTTCATTTGAACGAGACACCTCTTTCTTGATATTGTCAAGGCAGCCTTCATAAAAGTCTGCATTCTTGAACAGTGATGCATCCATAAACCAAAATGCGCCATGCTCCATAGAAAATATCTGAATCATTTTGGTCCGAAGAGAAATCTCTATATCTTGAATTGCCTTGAATATAAGTTGACGAAGTTCTTTGTCAAAGAGATAAAGGTCGATGGCTTGTTCAAATGTACTACCCAGTTTATAATAATGAAACTGTCTGTCTTCCTCCATATATCGTAGGTAACTGGCAATACGAAAATAACTGATATTGCGAAGCTGCAATTTGGCAGTTGCAATATCTTCTATCACCAGCCCTCTGTTCTGGAGCAAGGCAACCTGTTCATCTACGTTTATCGGTTGTTTGTCGTAATCCATATACCCTTTATAAAAAGCGAAGTCCCACCGTGGTACGCATCGTTGAGAGGCGTGGTGGGATTTGTTGCTGCAAAAATACTCTTTTTTATTGGAAACTCCAAATATTTTCTTCAAAATCTGCTTGTCAAATATGGATTTTAACGTAAAAAGTTCTAATTTCCAAGGTTTTCTCCTTGTAAGCTATGCGAGATTTAGAAAAATATCGTATCTTTGTCCCCGAATTAAGGCGTTCTTTGCATATTGCAAAATACAGAAACGAGCAGAAGTCCGCTCGTTTCCATATTGTTACCTATATTATAAAGGCAAACGCCTAACTTCTTGATATTCAACCAAAGTCCAATTTAGTGTGAGTTAGATTCGTTAACAAATTAATGCAAAAAGTCATTTAATAAACAAAAGAAAAATTGATTTTTTCTTGGTTGATTCGAGAAAAAGGCGATAGGTGTACTAAATCTTATTGATTCAAGAGTTAGTGCACCTATCGCCTTTTTTGAGCATTCCAAGATAAGCTCTATGAAAAGAGACTTACTTGATCTTCACTTCTATCTTAGTCTTGGCTGCATCAGCGCTGGAGCCGCCAACAAATACCTGGTAAGTGCCAGGAACCACGCGGATGGTGTTGGTCTGGGCATCCCAACCCTCGAAACTCTTGCGAGGAAGATCGATGCTCACCATCTGGCGCTCGCCAGCCTTCAAAGACACACGCTTGAATGCCTTGAGACTCTTGATAGGTCCATCCACATCATCCACACGCTTGATATAAACCTGCGCAACTTCGGTACCCTCACGCTTGCCCGTATTCTGCAAGGAGAACATCAGCTTGTAATCAGCAGCCTTGCTGCCACGCTTCTTGCTCTTCACCTGCATCAGGGTAGGCTTGCCGTACTCGAAAGAGGTATAACTCAAACCGTAACCGAATGGGAACAAAGGCTCACCCTTGAAATAACGATAGGTACGATTCTTCATCGTATAATCGAGGAAATCTGGAAGATCGTTCACACTCTTGTAGAAGGTAACCGGAAGCTTGCCCGATGGATTCACCTCGCCAAAGAGAACCTTGGCTACAGCCTCACCACCCCGTTCACCAGGATACCATGCCTGAAGAATCGCCTCGGCATTTTCCGTCTCAGGAACCATGGCGATGGCACATCCAGAACAGTTGACAAAGACGACACGCTTGCCTGCCTGATGCAGCATGGCGATGACCTGACGCTGAGCCTTCGGCAACTCCAGGTCGGTTCTGTCGCCGCCCTTGAATCCAGGCTCCTCAATCTCAAGCTGCTCGCCCTCCAGATTTGGAGAGATACCGCCTACGAATACCACGGCATCAGCATCGCCCACCTCTGCCAGAATCTGCTCGTTGGTAGGCTTCGAAGTCTTCAGGATATCAAACTGCATCACAGCCACATCTTCCCTCTGGGTATAATCTATCTGAATCTTAACCGGCTTGCCTGCTTTCAGAGAGAGCGGTTTGATGATAGGCGCCACGCGGCCCCAACACTCCCTCATGTTCACGATGGTATCACCATCCACTATCAGGCGGCAACCGTCATCAATACCCATATTGATGGTAAGATCCTCATCCCTGTCAGGAGTCAACACTCCCTCATAGCGGGCAGAGAAATGAGTAAGATTCACACCCGGTGCAAACACGGTATTACCACCATTGCTCAGATTGATGGCAGTCTTCATCACATCCGTAGCCACCGGCTCACCCTTCTGTTCCTGATTGTTCCAGTAGGTGGCCTTCATTCCCTCACGGAAGAGGTTGAAACGGCTCTCCTGTACCTCGTTTCTTGTCAAGGTACAAGCCGGAACATACTTCACCTCTGCCCCCTTCATATAGTTGCGGATGCCCTGGAGGATGGTGGTAGAACTGGTAGGATAACCCGAATAGTTGCCTCGCAGCATGATGGAATCATTGGCATTAGGTCCCATCACCACAATCTTCTGATTGCGGTTCAAAGGCAGCAGCTGGTTTCTGTTCTGAAGAAGTACGATGCCTTCTTCAGCTATTTTCTCAGCCAGATCCTTATGAGCCTTGCAGGCGATGACGTTCTCAGGAATCTGAGTCCATGACACGGTTTCATCCTTATCGAAATCGCCGAGCTTGAAACGAGCCACCAGCAGGCGCTTCAGGCTCTGGTTTACCTTATCTTCATTGATCATTCCCGCCTTCACAGCTTTCGGAATAGTACGATAGGCACTGCCGCACTCCAGGTCGGTACCGGCATTCACAGCCTGGGCAGTTGCCTCGGTAGCGGTCTTTGCCGTACCATGATAGCCCGGCATATAGAAATCGTTGACAGCTCCGCAATCGGAGGTAATCAGTCCCTTGAATCCCCATTCTTCTCTGAGAATCTGGCGCTCAAACTTGGCATTGGAGCAGCAAGGAGCACCATCTATACGCTGATAGGCACACATCACCTCAGCCACATGTCCATCCTGTACCAGCGACTTGAAGGCAGGAAGATAAGTCTCCCACAAATCACGGGCTGGCAGATTCTCCAGATTGAAGACGTGGCGATTCCACTCCGGACCGCTATGCACGGCAAAATGCTTGGCACAAGCCAGTGTCTTGACATATTGGGGAGCCTTAGACTGATCGGAAGCCGGAACACCAGGAGCCGCCAGTGGTTTGCCGTCAAACGACTGTCCCTGCAGACCATTCACCACGGCAAGTCCCATACGTGTAGTGAGATAAGGATCTTCGCCATAAGTCTCCTGTCCGCGTCCCCATCTAGGATCACGGAAGATATTGACATTCGGAGTCCAGAAGCTCAGACTCTGATATCTCTTTACATTACCCGACTTCTTCGCCACCTGCGCCTTGGCTCTCGCCTCATCGCTTACGGCAGTAAACACCTGATAGAGCAAGGCATCATCCCAGGAAGAAGCCATGTGCATGGTGATAGGGAAAACCGTGGCATATCCGTTGCGTGCCACGCCATGCAGCGCCTCGTTCCACCATTGAAACTGAGGGATACCCAGTCGGGAGATGGCAGGCGAAGCATCCATCATCAGCTTCGTTTTCTCCTCCAGAGTCAGGCGTGATAGCAAGTCATTGGCTCTTGCCTCGGCAGAAAGGTTAGGGTTCTGATAAGGCAACAGCTGACTGGCTGGCTGTTGGGCATGAGCTGAGAGCGCCAGAGCGGACAGCATAGCCAATGTAAGTATTTGTTTCTTCATAACTACTATTGTTAGTACGTAAATATTATATAGATTCGTTTTAATATGCAAAAATACATATTTTTCCTGAATTCAGAGATAGATGAAGTGTTAAAAAGCTCAACTAGTTTCCATTTTTATGTGATTACTTCCTAATTTTTTCGAATCATTCAAACAATAAAGCACTTTTTCCTTGCTGATTCCAAATATTAATGCTAACTTTGCACTCAGAAACGACTCTATCTTTTTAGAAGACAAAGATACAATAAGAAAGATACAACAAGACAGTAAGATCGCAATAATATGGAAAAGATTCTAATAGTTGAAGACGACATCGCATTTGGAACCATGATTCAGACATGGCTCAGAAAGAAGGGATTCGAGGTGGAGAAAACTACTTCGGTCAAGGCCGCCATACAAGTTTGCGAGGAGGCGGAAAGAGGATTCGATCTGGTATTATCAGACCTCCGCCTTCCCGATCACGACGGCATCTTCCTGCTGCAATGGATGAGAAAGCATGGCATGCAGGTGCCTTTCATCGTGATGACCAGCTATGCAGAAATTCAGAATGTGGTGCTCGCCATGAAATCGGGCGCTACCGATTATGTGGCAAAGCCTTTCCATCCGGAAATCCTTCTGGATAAGATCAAGGAAGCTATCAAGACTCCGAAAAAACAGGATTCGCATGCAAACTCAGCAGATAGTCTGCGTTCCACAGACTCAAATTCTACTCCTACCAACGCAGCACCTGGCAAGCAGGCAGGAAATCAGGCTTCATCTGCCAATGGGGATGTACCCAAATACCTGGAAGGTGAAAGCGAGGCTTCACGCAAGCTCTACAGTTTCGTTTCGCTGGTGGCCCCTACCCCTATGTCGGTACTTATCTTGGGTGCCAGCGGTACGGGTAAGGAATATGTGGCTAGAAGAATACACGAACTCAGCACTAGAGCCAATAAGCCTTTCTTCGCACTCGACTGCGGTGCCATTCCTAAAGAGGTGGCGGCATCAGAATTCTTCGGTCATGTGAAGGGATCGTTTACGGGAGCAGACCAGGACAAGAAGGGCGCTTTCGAGATTGCCAACGGAGGAACTCTCTTCCTCGATGAGATGGGAAACCTGAACTACGAAGTGCAGGTGCAGCTGCTCCGTGCCCTCCAGGAAAGAAAAATCCGTCCGGTGGGAAGCAACAAGGAAATAGATATCGATATCCGACTGGTATGCGCTACTAATGAGAATCTGGCTCAACGCGTGGCAGAAGGTAACTTCCGTGAAGACCTCTACCACCGCATCAATGAGTTTACCATCTACATGCCGGAGCTGAAAGACCGTGGTGCCGACCTCTTCCTCTTTGCCGACCTCTTTATCAAGCACGCCAACAAGGATCTGAACAGAAATGTGGAAGGACTCGACGGCAAAGCCAAGGAGCGAATTGCCGCCTACAACTGGCCGGGCAACCTGCGAGAATTGAACAATGTAATGAAGCGAGCTACCCTGCTCGCCACCGGAAGATACATCGGAGTAACCGAACTGGAACAGAGTATGGCGCATATCCAGCCACAAGCCCCTACCGCCCTGCACGATGAGGAAACAGAACTGCAGAGAATAGAAGCTGCGCTGAAAGCAGCAGGCGGCAACAAGAGCAAGGCTGCACAATTGCTCGCCGTAGATAGAAAGACACTCTACAATAAGATGAAGAAGTATGGAATCTGATGACCATTCCCCAATTTTTTGGGGAATAATTCCACACCAGTTCCACAACTTCCACAATGTAGAATTCTGGCACGAAAAGCAATTACTACTGATAATCAAACGATTAGATAATTCTTTTGTTTTTTGGCACACAGATTGTGATATTAGAAAGTGAACACGCCAATGAGCGGTAACGCAAGCAAGGTTTGTTCACAAAGAAAGTAATAAATATAATATTCACAATAAAAAAACAAAAGATTATGAAAAAGTTAGTTTTCGCAGCTATCGCTGCCATGGTTATGGTTTCAGTTAGCAATGTATTCGCCAGCAACAAGATGGCAAGCGTATCATCAGCTGCTCCAGTTGACACAGTAGCTCCAGCAGAACCAGCTGCTCCAGCAGACACAACAGTAGAGAAAGAGACTCCAGCAGAGACACCAGCTGAAACTCCAGCAGAGACTCCAGCAGACTCTACAGCAACAGATTCTACTGTAGCAGAGTAATATCACCTTTAAAAAATAGTAATTAACTGAGGAAAAGATAGAATAACACTAGTAATTACGCGTCGCTTTCAATCAGGCAGGAGACTAATGATAGAATTCATTGGTCTCCTGGCTTGTTTTTAGCCCTTTTGTTTTCTAATATCATTTTTTTGCATTAACTTTGCAAACAAATATCTATTGAGCAAGATATCAGTCTGCTCATCATTTTAAACGATTTCTCATGCACAAGAACAATATTCCTCTCAAGGTAGCCCTCGGATATAGCGCCATTGCCATTATCATGATTCTGGCAATCAGTCTGGTGTATAGCAACACCAAGAGCATCAATGCCATCAATGAAGCTTCGCGCGAGTATATCCAGAAAAGGGGTGCCGCCGATAGTACCATCTCTTCCCTGCTCAAAGAGGAGCAGAGAAACCTGAAGCAACTGTCTGATGCCATGGCAGGAAGACCTACCCAAAACTATCTGCAAAATAAGGTGAAGAATCTGAATACGGGAAAGGATTCCATACTGGTTCACTCCAAGGCACCTCAAACCCACGAGGCGAAAAAGACTACGGTAGAGGTATTGAAGACCCGAAGGGGATTCTTCCGCCGACTCGCCGATGCCTTCAAGAAGGAGCACGCCGAAACCTTGAGCGTAAAACAGGACAGCAACCGGGCTGTCATCGATTCTGTTACCACCCCAGTAAACGTGGCGGAAAACGTAGCAACCATCCTCGACCAGATAGACAAGAAGGAGAAAGTGGAAACGCAAGGCCACAAGCAGAACATCAATAGGGAGATGGAAGAGCTGAAGATGGTGAGTGCCAAACTCGCCCTGCGCTCCGCCAAACATCTGAGCGATGTGCACCAGCGTGAAAAAGACAACATGCAGGAAGCCATCAAGAAGGCGATGGAAGCAAGAAAGCATCTGTTGTGGCAGATGGAACTGCTCGCCATCGTAGCTTTCTTTGCCATCGGCATCATGATCTGGTTTATCTGGCGCGATGCCAGAAAGGAGCGTATCTACAGGGAAAACCTGGAGGCTGCCAATGAGGAAATCCAGCGTATCATGAACCAGCGCGAGCGCCTGCTCCTCACCATCACCCACGATATCAAGGCGCCAGCTGCCTCTATCTCGGGCTTCATCGATCTGATGAAAGATTACGTCAGCAATCCTCAGGGCCTCGAATGCCTCCAGAACATCAAGAACTCTGCCGCTCATCTTTCACATCTCGTTGCCTCGCTGCTCGATTATCATCAGTTGGAGAACGGACTGATGAAGGTTCATCCTACCTCTTTCTCACCGGTACAACTGGTAGCTGAATCGGTAGAGGGAATGAAATTGCGGGCAGAAGAGAAAGGATTGGAGATTTCGTTCGAATGCAAGATGAAGGGGATGGGAACTTCGGATTCTCAAATGAAGAAGGAATTCTTTCGTGCTGATGCCTTCCGCATTCGTCAGATATTGGATAATCTGGTAAGCAACGCCATCAAATATACCGACCGGGGCAGCGTTACCATCCAGGCACAGGTTTCAGAAATCCTGGGCAAGCCTACGCTTACCCTGAGCGTAAAGGATACGGGAAAGGGAATGACCGATGAGGAGAAACAGAAGGTGTTCCAGGCGTTTACCAGATTGAAGAGCGCCCAGGGCATCGAGGGTACCGGTTTGGGATTGTCCATCACCCAGGAACTGGTTTCGCTGCTTGGCGGAGAAATCATCCTCCACTCTACCCTGGGCAAAGGTTCTACCTTCATCGTCACCATCCCTATCGAGTCAGCACCAATGGAGGAGTCTCAGGAAATGGCTCCATCAGAAGTTGAGCATGATCCTTCTCCCGATTCTGCTCAAGATAAGGAAGGACAGAATTCCGGCAGCCATCAGGTTACTGATATAAAGAAGAAGCCGGAATTTGCCAACCACAAGATTCTGATTCTGGATGATGACAAGCTGCAGCTCCAGCTTCTCCAGGAGATGTTGCGCCGCATCGTAGGCGACACCTGGCAGGTTTTCGCCTGCAACCATATGATGGATGCCCTCACCACGCTGCATAACGAGCAGCCAGCCCTGATGCTGATGGATATCGAAATGCCGGAGATGAACGGCATGGATATGATTGCCCACATCAACCATACCCATATGATGGTGGTAGCGATGACTGCTCACGACACAAGCATTCTGGAACAGCTTCTGAAAGCCGGCTTTGATGATTGCCTGTTCAAGCCATTCAGCATGGAGAAACTGTCTGATATCTTGGGAATAGAGTCCCAGCCTCAACAGGATGCCCAGTCAGGAACTCCATCCCAGCCTGATTCATCACTCCAGCCAGTTTTATCATCCCTGCAGAAATCCAATCCTCAGCTGGATGCTCTTCTTGCTTTTGCCGGAGGCGACGAAGAAGCGGCGAAGGAGATTCTTGATACCGTGAAGCAGGAACTTGCCGCTCATCTCACGAATCTGAAAGAAGCCGTAGAAGAAGAATCCTTATCTACCGACCGCATAGGAAAGGCGGCACATAAGCTCCTCCCTATCGCCACCATGATGCAGATGGGATGCCTCGAAGAACTCAAGGCGTTGTCACCAGAATACATCGGCGAGATAGAAGAAGCCGAGATCAGAGAAAAACTGAAGGTTGTGATTACGACCTTATCTGCTGCGGTGTCAGACCTGTATGCTTCTTGAAATATCGGCAGAAGAAACTGACATCGGCGAAATGAAACTCCCAAGCCATCTCCTTGATGCTTTGCGTGCTTCGCTTAAGATGCAGCTTGAGCTGCAGAATCACGTATTGATCGATGATGGTCTTGGGGGTATGCCCCGTCACCTGGTTCACGATGTTGGTCAGATATTTCGAAGAGATATTCATTTTTTCGGCATAATAGTTCACATCCCTTGAAATCTTGTAATCCCTCTCCAGAAGCATCATAAACCGATTGAACAATTCTCTTATCCGATACGACTTCACTTCATCTGGTCGGTATTGCGGATTGCGCTGAAGATACTCATGAAAACCGATGAAGAACGCCTTCAACTGGCATAATACCAGCTGCGAGATGCAGGTACACTCCGACTGGTCGAAATATACCTTCAATAAACCAAACATCCCATTGATGATGTTTGTCACCACAGGGGTATCCTGCCTGCAGCGGTCTTCCCGCAAGGAAGAATACACCGTCTGCTCCAGCTGCAAGCTTGCTTCGCGAAGCAAGGAAGGATTATATTTCAGGATTTCGGCCTGGAAACTGTTCGCTGTTTGAGGGGATTTGCAATCCCCGTTTTCAGTTTCAGGGGATTTGAAATCCCCGTCAACCTTCAATTCCACTACATCATTCGGAAAGAACGTAATCACCGCCCCCTCATAAAGTTCCCAATCCTTATAATTCACATTCAGCATAGCCTTTCCTTTCCGGCAAATCAATATTGCTCCGTAAGTCAATACTTGCGGACCATCCTGCCATTCCTCCAAACCAGAGCGGAAAAGACTTGCTTCCTGCTGACTGCTTAATTCTGATAATTCCATCTACACCTTATTACATATAGAGTTATTATATCTCTTTATTCCTATTTCGGTTGCAAAATTACACAAAATATGTGAGATAAAAGAACTATTATTCCCAAATCGTCCATCCACTGCGAAATATTTAAAGCGATTGTTCGCCCAAAACTCCGTACCTTTGCACCCGAAATTCAAAAAGTTATGATCAATGATTAAGAACATCTTATTTGTAAGCCTTCTGCTTGCAGGAGGAACTCTTTGGGCTTCGGCTCAATCACAAACCACCGAAGGGGCGGCTACTTCCTTGCCTGCCAGCAAGAAAGAAAACATGACCATCAGCCAACTCTTCCAGAAGGTGGAGGATAACAGCAAGAGCCTTCGCACTTCATTATCAGGAGTAGAAGCAGCCCATCTCGGCATCGAAGCGGCTAAAAGCAAGAAACTGCCCGACCTCGATGCTTCCCTCTCATTCAGCTACATCGGCAATGCGCTGATTACCGACCGTGACTTCAGCAACGTTCATGGTTTGAAATCCCCACATTTCGGCAACAATTTCGCCTTTCAGGCACAGCAGGTGGTTTATGCCGGTGGAGCCATCAACGCAGGTATCAAACTCGCCGAACTCGGAAAGCAGCAGGCAGAAGTAGGCGTAAAACTCACCCGTCAACAGATTCGCTTCATCGCACTCGGTCAATATCTCGACCTCTATAAGATAGACAACCGCATCAAGGTGTATGAAAAGAACATCGAGTTGACCCGCCAGCTCATCGACGACATCAAGGAGAAACAGACGCACGGAATGGCGCTGAAGAACGACATCACCCGATACGAACTCCAGATGGAAAGCCTCAAACTCGGTCTTACGGCGCTCCGAAACAACCGGAGCATCCTGAACCATCAGCTTTGCAATACCCTAGGAATGAACCAAGGAAGCCAAAAGAATGAAGGAAGCCAGAAGAACCAGACAAGCCAGGAGATTCAGATTATCCCCGATGCCACAATCGCCGATAAGACCTACGGCAAGGAGGGCGAGGCTTACTGGCAGACGGCAGGCACCCTGAATTCCCCACTCCTAGAGCAAAGCAACAACGCCATCCGCATCGCCGAACAGAAAGAGAAGATAGCCAAGAGCGACCTTCTGCCAAAAGTGGCATTCGTTGCCGCAGACAACTTCGACGGACCTATCCTCTTCGAATTGCCACCTGTTGATAAGAACCTCAACGTCTGGTATGTGGGCGTGGGCGTGAAATACAGTCTCAGCTCTCTCTTCAAGAGCAACAAGCGCATCAAGCAGGCAGCCGTGGAAACCCGACAGGCAAAAGAGGCACACGCCGTTCAGGCAGAGCAGCTCAACAATAATGTGCAGGCTGCCTACGTGCAGTATCAGCAAACCTATGTAGAACTGGAAACGCAGCGAAAGAGCGTGGAACTGGCACAGCAGAACTACGATGTGATGAATGCCCGCTATCTCAGCCAGCTCGCTCTGGTTACAGACATGGTGGATGCCTCCAACCTCAAGCTCAATGCCGAGCTCAGCGAGGTGGATGCCCGCATCAACATCGTCTATGCCTACTATCGCATGAAGTACGTGGCAGGAGAAATTTAATTTTAAAATTCAGAATTAAGAGTTTTTATCGAAAACTATTATCAAGAGATTATGAGCAAGAAGATTATCAAGAGAATATATAATGTAGTGATTATCCTCCTTTTTCTGGGAGCTATCGGCTGGTGTTTCAGCCATTTCTATCATGGCAGCGATGTGGCTTACACAGATGATGCACAGGTAAACCGCCATATCACCCCTATCAATACCCGTGTACCGGGATTCATCAAGGAGATTCGTTTCAACGACTATCAGCACGTAAAGAAGGGCGATACCCTTGTTATCATCGAGGATGCAGAGTTCCGTCTGCATGTGGCTCAGGCAGAAGCCGGCTTGCGTGGCTCCAAGTCAAGTTCTTCGGTGGTAACCGCCAGCATGGGTACCACCAATACCAATGTGCAGACAGCGGCTGCCGGCATCGAGGAGGCTCGTGTGGATATGATGAATGCCAAGCAGGACTTCGACCGCTTTGCAGCCCTGATGAAGAAGGATGCGGTAACCCGTCAGCAATACGACAATGCCTATGCCCGCTATTTGGGAGCCAAGGCACGTTATGAGCAGGCAAGCAGCCGCAAGGCTAGTGCCGCATCAGTTCGCAATGTACAGACCCAGCAACTCGGCGGTTCACGTGCCGGAGAGAGCGTGGCAGAAGCACAACTCAACCTGGCTCGCCTCAACCTTTCCTATACCGTAATCGTGGCAACCTGCGATGGCGTGATGGGAAGAAAGGATATTCACGAGGGACAGCTGGTGCAGCCGGGCCAGATGCTCGCCCGCATCGTGGATGATAACGATGTATGGGTGGTAGCCAACTATCGTGAGACTCAGATGGACGGCATCACCGTGGGCAAGACTGTAGATTTCACCGCCGATGCCATCCCCGGTGTGGTATTCCATGGCAAAGTAGAAGCCCTTTCTGCCGCAGCCGGCAATGCCTATTCCATGATTCCTGTGGATAATGCCACCGGCAACTTCGTAAAGGTAGAGCAGCGTGTGCCTGTTCGCATCGCCCTTACCAAGAACAATGACCCGAAACAGATAGCCCTGCTCCGTGCCGGACTGAACGTAGAGACCAAGGTTCGTATCAAATAGAATGTTCTATAAACTATAAATTATTAATTATAAAAAATGCCAGGACCTCCAATGCTTCAGGGACCCTTCCGGGTTCCATCGTTCAATGGATATATTCCTCGCCGGTTACAGCCTTGGATTTATCTCCTCTTCGCCTTCATCTTCCTGATGTCGGGCGGAATCTATGGAGGAGCCATGAGCCAGGTAATGGGCGAATACAGTTTGATGAGAGAAGACGTACTCATGATTGTCATGTTCAACGTGGTGGGCGTGGCGATGCCATTCCCCTTCCTCTTCAAGATGAAGTTCCACTTTACCAACCGCCAGCTCCTGCTGAATGCGGCACTGGTAGTGGCAGCTTGTAATTTCCTCATCATGTGGACCGACTCGGTGCCCCTGATGTGCATCCTCGCTTACATCGCAGGTTTCTTCAAGCTCTGCGGAACCTTCGAATGTATGAGCACCATCCAGTTGTGGATGACCTCCAAGCGCGATTTCACCATCTTCTTCCCCCTGCTCTACTGCATCGTTCTGGGAAACATGTTCCTCTCGCCTTGGGTCACCGAACACCTGATTTATATCTATCAGGATTGGCGCATCATCAACTGGGCGATGACGGGAGCCCTGCTTCTGGTGGCACTCATCGTGTATGTCACCACCCACGACTTCCGCTTCATGAAACCCCTGCCCTTCATCAGTATCGATTATCTGGGCTGCATCCTGTGGTCGGCATGGATGCTGGAGTTCATCTTCTTCTTCACCTACGGCGAGCACTACAACTGGCTCGATTCGAAGATCATGCAGATGGATGTATTGCTCTTTATATTTACCGGATATTTTTGCATCCAGCGAATGCTCCACATCCGTCACCCTTACATCGAGCCGGCGGCGTGGAAGTATAAGCGACTCATCCCGCTGCTCATTCTCTTCGCCTTCGTAGAGTTCATGGGCAGTACGCCTAAAGTGTTGCAAACCGCCTTTACGGGTGGCGTGCTGCATTTCGGCAACATCACCACCAATGTGCTCAACTTCGTGGAATGGACGGGTGCCATCGCCGGCTGCCTCTTCTGCCTATTCTGGTGCAAGGTGCTCTGTCAGAAATACACCCGTCTGCTCACGATAGGTGTGGCAACGATGGTATGTTATCCTGTGATGATGTATTTCCTCATCGATCCGGGTCTTAACATCGAGGCGCTCTATCTGCCCTGTTTTCTCAGAAGCTTCGGCAACGCCATCTTCTTCTGCATGCTCACCGTGTATCTGGAAGAACTGATGCCGTTCCAGCACTTCTTCATGGGATTGACGATGGCAGGCATCATCCGCAACGGTCCGATGTCGGCGATGTGCTCAGGTCTGTACAGTTTCGGACTCCGTTATCAGATGGCAGACAACATGTCGCGCGGCTTGCCCTACGATGCCACCAATCTTCTGATGCTCAGCATCCGGAATCTCTATGGCGTCACCTGTCTCATCGGCATTGCCGTGCTGATTATCTTCCTGCTCTGGGATGTACAGCCCGTGAGAAGTACCCTGAAGAAGATGCCTTCCTGGAACTTCGTGGGAAAGAGAATGAAGAAAAAGAAAGGATTTGCGAAATAAAAGAAAGAGATTCTTGGTATTTTCAAACTTTATTCGTATTTTTGCAAAGATTTAGCAAGCTATAAACAGGAACAAGAATCATTTTCATATAACAATAATAATGAATACAGAACAACTTTCTATGACCAAGAAAACCCTTGTGGGAGTACAATTCCTATTTGTGGCTTTCGGTGCAACGGTTCTGGTGCCTCTCCTGATAGGCATCGATCCGGCAACGGCTCTCTTCACCGCAGGTGTGGGAACCTTTCTCTTTCACTTCATCACCAAGGGCAAGGTGCCTATCTTCCTGGGCAGTTCCTTCGCCTTCATCGCTCCTATCATCGCTGCCACCAAGCAGTGGGGACTTCCGGGAACCATCGCCGGACTTACCAGCGTCTCCCTGGTGTATTTCATCATGAGCGCCCTAGTAAAATGGCAGGGCAAGAAACTACTGGATAGGATTTTCCCTCCGGTAGTCATCGGACCCGCCATCATCCTTATCGGTCTTTCCCTTTCGGGCAGCGCTGTGAATATGGCTAAGACCAACTGGGTTCTCGCCTTCGCATCGCTTATTACCGCCATTCTGGTACTTACCTTCTGCAAGGGACTGATGAAGCTGGTGCCTATCATTTCGGGCGTTATCGTGGGTTACGTCATCGCCATCTGCATGGGCGAGGTAGATTTCTCGGATGTAGCAGCGGCTTCGTGGTTCTCCTGTCCGGTAAGCTTCGATACCATCACCTATTTCTCCTGGGCGCCATTTCTCTATATGCTACCCGTGGCGATAGCACCGGTGCTGGAACATATCGGCGACGTGTATGTGGTGAGTGCCGTGGCGAAGAAGGATTTCGTGGCAGATCCGGGATTGCATCGCACGATGTTGGGCGATGGAGTGGCGTGTCTCTGTTCCGCCTTCCTGGGTGGTCCTCCTGAGACTACTTATTCTGAAGTAACGGGAGCGATGTCTATCACCAAGGTCACAAGTCCTGCCGTGATTCGCATATCCGCAGCCACCGCCATCTGTTTCTCTATCGTGGGCAAATTGAGTGCCTTGCTGCAGAGCATACCTCAAGCGGTATTAGGTGGCATCATGCTGCTTCTTTTCGGCACTATCGCCAGTGTGGGTGTTCAGAATCTGATGCAGAACAAGGTAGATATGAATGAAACCCGCAATGTCATCATCATCTCGGTGATGCTGACGATGGGCTTGGGTGGTGCCGTCCTCTCCTCCGGTTCCTTCGCCATTTCCGGCATCGGTCTCTCTGCCGTCATCGGCGTGATTCTCAACCTCGTACTTCCTAAAACGAAGAAGGAGGAGGCGTAAAAAGTGAGAAAACATCTATTTTCGAAGAAAAAAAAATGTTTTTTAATCATGGAGAAATAAACTAATTCGCTAAATATCCGTACCTTTGCAGTATGAAAACATTATTAGACGTTCATACACATACCATAGCATCGGGTCATGCCTTCAGCAGTTTGCAGGAAATGACCTTGGCTGCAAAAGAAAAGGGTTTGGAAATATTGGGAATCACAGAGCACGGACCACATATCCCGGGCACCTGTGATCCCATCTATTTCAGAAACCTGCATTGCGTTCCCCGTCAGCTCTACGGAATCAAGCTGATGCTGGGGGCAGAACTCAACATCCTCAATACCCAGGGCGATATTGACCTCGATGAGGATTACTGGCGCATACTTGATATCCGAATCGCTGGCATTCATAGCCTTTGCTGGCAGGGAGGAACCAAGAAAGAGAATACGCAGGGAGTCATCAATGCCATGCGCAATCCATTCGTGCAGATTATCTCCCATCCTGGAGATGGAACGGCAGAACTGGATTTCGAGGCTCTGATGAAGGTTTCCAAGGAGACGCATACCTTGCTCGAAATCAACAATCACTCCATGGCTCCCATCCGCCACAAGACGGTGGCAGCTCCTAATAACCTGGAACTGCTGGAACTTGCCAAGAAATACGATACACCTGTCATCTTCGGAAGTGATGCCCACTTCTCTACCATGATTGCCGACTACAGCAACATCATGCCGCTGGTAGAGAAAGCTGAGTTCCCTGACGAGCTGGTTCTCAACTATCAGCCGGAGAAGTTCATGGCTTATCTCAAGCCTACCCCTGAGAAATAGGAAAAATTCGTTTCACATTTCATTTGCACAACTATGATCATAGAGGAAATTATCAAGTATAACGAGGAATTCGTAGCCAACAAGGGCTACGAGAAATATCTTACGAGCAAATATCCAGACAAGAAACTTGCCATCCTTTCCTGTATGGATACCCGCCTGACAGAGCTTCTGCCGGCGGCATTGGGATTGAAGAATGGAGATGCCAAGCTCATCAAGAATGCCGGCGGACTGGTTATCAGTCCATTCGACTCAGCCATGCGCAGCCTTCTGGTTGCCATTTACGAACTGGGTGTAGAGGAAATCATGGTCATCGCCCACTCCAACTGCGGTGCCTGCCACATGAACGGCCAGCAGATGAAGGAATTGATGCTCAAGCGCGGCATCCATCAGGATGTCATCGACACCATCGGACTTTGCGGCATCGACCTAGACCATTGGCTGGAGGGATTCCACGACACAGAGGATTCTGTAAGAAATACGATTAATACCATCCGTACTCACCCTCTTGTACCAAAGGATGTCAATCTGCATGGTTATATCATCGATTCCCAGACGGGTAAGCTCACAGAAGTAATCTAACTTTTGGCCAAGATCATCTGCATCAGTTCAACATTAGTCTTGTTGTTTATCGCAGCATCTTCAACTTCAGTAAAATAATCAAGAGTAGCAGAACACTCTCCGGTAATATCTATGCCAATCACATTCTCATGGGCATAGATAATACGAAGCACGGCTTGTAGCTGCATAAGCGTCATGTTGCCGTTGCTCCAATCCGTGATGGCATCCTGCATTCTTAAGACATCCTTATCGATGGAAATATAGACAGGCTCGTGTATAAGCTTACCAGCCTTGGAGGGCCATGCCTGATGGTGATTCATTTCAGCCTGACTATAGAACAAGACCTTTTCTCTCAGATGAATAGGCACTTGAGCAATCAACTCATCCGATGCCCCAACAATAATAATATGTCTGACAAGCGGGTTCTTCTCCAACACATCTTTCACCCAGCCGCCACATGATACTACGCCCTCCCATTCCGGTTGTTGCATATCAGGATGATGATCGAAAACGATCAGGGAAAAAGGTTCCTGGAGTCTGGATACCCAATATTCTGTGAGATAATGAAAATCACCGGAGTCTATGAAATGAATTGCCTTGGCAGGAAAAGGAGCAAGCCGGCGATGCAGTTCTTCCCTGCCTTCTTCATCACAATAGCAATCCACCCCCTTCATGTCCTGGCAATCCACGTGGATGATATTCTTGTTTGAGGCAAATGCCTCTAAGTTATATACGCCAGTAAAGTTCAGAAGAATGACAGGTATTTTCTTTTCCATACGCCAGTAAGATAAAAATAGACCTTTTATATATTATGTAGAAATATATAATGCAGAACATCAGCCGATGATGAAGAAGAAAATGTATCATCAGGGACTGATGTCTGAAAAAAAATTAGAAAGTGAACTGCTCCAGTTTCAAGCCATTCTTGGTAAGAGCTTCAATCTTTGGAACCAATGTAGTGAAATGCTCAGAAGCCATGTGAGCTTTCAGAACCTCCTCGTTCTCCCATGTCTCGCAGATCATCATCACACCATTGCGAGTTCCACTGGTGAAATAGTCGTAGGCAATATTGCCATTGTCCTTCAAGGACTTCTCTACCAGCTCCTTACACAAAGCGTTGATTTCCTCAACCTTTACCTCCTCCTTTTTCTCAAAAAATACATTTAATCTAATCATAGTTCTTTATTTTTAATATTAACTTTGTATTCAATTGCCGGTTGCAAAATTACCTATTTTTTATGAATCCCCAACTAATTATGCGCTATATTTTTGTTAAAATTAGAAGTTTTAATACTTGTACGAGGAAAAGTCATCAGTTTGCTCATTAATCTTTTTATTTGAAAAATAAGATAGTTTTCAATGCTTGATGAACGCCAACCCCATCTGCATCGCCTTTTTCACCATATTTGCCACATTGCTGGCTTGCAGCTTGCTCATCAAGTTGTGGCGGTGAAATTCTACGGTATTGTTGCTGATGTTCAACTCCTGGGCGATGATATTGGTCGAATGTCCCTCGGCTATGTGCTCCAAGACTTCGAGTTCTCTATTAGAGAGATTGACTTGCTCGACATTCTGCTGATTGATCAGTCTGAAAAACTGTTGACTATAATACCCCTTTCCTTCTTCTATCCTGTGCAGAGCAGTAAGAAGTTCCTGCGGGTCATCACCTTTCAAAACTATGGCATCTACATCCTCGTCCATCAGCTGACGTATCGTCCAGATTTCTTCGTGCATCGTATAGACAATAATCTTGGTCTTGGGATGCTTATGGTGAAGCAGCTTGACAAGCAGCAGACCATTCTCATTACTCAGTTCCAAGTCGATGATAGCGGTATCGATATTCTCCCTGTTGATGATATCCCTGGCAGATAGGAGGCTAGAGGCGGTCTGTACATTTTTATAGACACCATCTTGCAGGATGAGTGCCCTCAAACCAACCAAGACGACAGGATGGTCATCTACAATAAGGATGCTTTTGCTCTTTTCCATGATGATACATTTTTAAGCGTAGTTTATCGCAAGCCTAGGCTCGCAGATTATAGTTGAAACTTGAGTTCTACCAGATACTCTTCTCCATCATTTCTTATATCGAGTTCTGCCTGCAGAGCTTCAGCTCTCATCTTCAGGGTATCTTTGCCGATTCCTGGCTTGTCCTGGCTGATAGGGTGAAGTGGTGACAGATCGTTGATGATGGATATGCTCCCCTGCTTTCCACAGGTATCCAGCGTGACGGATATCATCTTGCTGTATCCATATTTGATGGCATTGGATACGCATTCCTGGATGATGCGGTAGATCTCTATCGCCTTGCCGTCCGGGAGATTCTGCGCATTGAAAGAGGTACTGATGAATGGCTTGACGATGGTTCCGTTTTCGGCTGTTACCGATTGACAGAAGCTTTCTATCAGCTCCGCAAGCGAAGTGTTGTCAAACCTAGGTGGTATCAGCTCATGTGAAAGACGGCGTACATCATGTCCCACGTTCTTAAGCAATCTTTCTGCTTCCTCCTTATTGGTCTGCATCATGATATTCACCGCCAGAATATCGTTGCATATTCCATCATGCAATTCCTTGGCCAGACGCTTGCGCTCATTCTCCACACCATTGATATAGGATGTCTTTTCCGACAATTCGGCTCTCTGCCTGTCGAGTTTCCTGCGGTATAGGATGACAAGAATGGCTATCAACAATATGATGAGTGCCAGGATGAGCCATAAGATACGGATATAGAGCAAGCTCTGTTCGTGGTTCATCTTTTCTATCAGCATTTCTTTCTCCAAGGTCTTGTACTTGATGTTGAACTCACTCAACTGCTTGTCGATGTCACTCTGCTTGAGGGAGTCACTTTTCATGTATGCCTTTTGCATTGCCTGGTATGCCTGAGTGTATTTACCCATATTGTTGAGGCATCTGGCCTGTGTGGCGAGAAGCTTGTCTTTAGGCATCGTCAGATTGGTACCCGCCAACCTGCCGATGCTGTCCAGAAGTAGCCATTGCTCAGCGTATTTCTTCTGTTGCCCCAGCAAGTCGGCCTTGATTTCCAATATTCCTAGCACCCCATTGCTCGTAGGTGACAGATTACGGCAGGCTTCATTGGCGTATGTGAGATAGAAGGCAACGGAATCGGCCTTACCCAGTTGCAAGTACGACTTGAGCAACGGAGAAAGGTATTTGAGGGTCAACACATTATAATTGGCCTGCTTTACCATATTCCACATCGAAGTAAGGCTATTGACGCTTTTCCGGTAATTACCCTGTCGCATCAGGATAGCACCTTTATTGGCATGGGCAGACAGACGCTCTATGGTATCGTTGATAGCGATAGCTTTAGATTCAGCCTTGTCGGAGTACTCTATGGCTTCCCTGAATCTCTTCTGTTCGTTGAAAAGCACGGAGATACAATTGTAGAGATAAATCTCATATTCCGCATTTTCACTTTTGATGGCTTTCTGGATACCCTTCTTATAATAAATGAGCGAGGAATCCAGTTCTCCGATTCTGCGATAGCAGATGCCCATTGCTCCACACATGGCAAGCATGCCATCGTAATCTTCTATCTTCTCGGCAAACGGGATGCCTTTCTTTCCGATTTCTATGGCTTCTCTCATCTGTCCCAGGTCTGTATATGCGGTCATCTTCTCGCTGGTAAGCCAACTGCGGGTAGTGTCGGCACAGTTCATATCGAGTGCGCTGTCTATCAGAAGGATGGCCTGTTTCTTATCACCATCAGCATTATAGTTGACGGCTTCCAGAAACAAGGAATATGCCCGCTTCTCGTCTTTGCTGCTGTCTCGTTGACAAGCGGCAAGGAAAGCGATGGATGATAACAGAAGGAAAATATATGTGAATATGGCTTGCTGCCTGTGATGTATTGTTTGCTTCATTTGCTATTATATTTACGTTATTTGCAATTACTATCATAAACGATTGTCCGTGCAAAGATATGAAAAATAATCGGAAGAGACATTTTTTCTATTGTTAAAAAAGGTGGCGGCTGTTGTTTTTCCGTTCATACGTCCCTTTACCTACGGAAAACCATAGGCTGCATACGATGGTAATCCGTAGAAATGAATATAAATATCCTTTTTTTACTGTCGTTTGAAGCTTTGTATGGTAATTGTCGCTATCTTTGCATTCAGTCATTCTCTTGTTATACTTAGCATCCCTAAGTAAACGGCGAAATGTAGTAGTAAATAATCAAATAATAAATGTCTAACTTAAATTTTAAGGATTATGCGTAATATTGGTGAAGAAATCTTGTGGGATATCGTGCGTGTTATCAAATGGATAGCCATGCGTGTGCTGCGCCTCTTTGGCAAGTTATTCTCTTTTGCATGGGACAAGGCAAAGGAGAAACAGGAAATGAAGAAAATGGAAGAAAGGGAGCAGGGCTTATGAAATACGTGAAACTATTGTTAGTATTCGCCTTCGCATTGCTTTCTATGGCTGGCTTTGCTGAGAAAGGCGATATGTGGGAGGTGAAAGATGCCGACCTGACGGTGTGGGATTCGCCTAATTATCTTACAAAGTTGGGCATGATGCATCAGGGTGATACTTTTGAGGAGGAAGGTATGGATGGCGACATGATCAGATTCCTCTACAAGGGCAAAACGGCTTATGTTGCATCTTACTGCTGCCAACGATTTGAGCCGGAACCGGATTCTGATGTTGATGTAGAAGAAGAAATGCCTGCAGCTGCCACACAGCAGGATGTCAAGGAAGACGCCAAGAATGAAAAGACGGAACTGACTGCCGTTGCCCAACAGAAAGGGAAACAAGCCTCTAACGCAGATGCCAAGAAAGAGGATATGCAAGCACCAGCAGGAACTCAGCAAAGCGCCGAAAAGGAAGAAACTGGAGTATTAATGAGCATAGCATTGCTGCTCCTGTCACTTGTTGGAGGCGCCCTCGGTCTTATCGCCATTGTGTTTACTTTCTTTTATGTTTTCAGATACCAGAAATTGGCAAAATGGATGAATGGGAAATGTGGCACGGAAGTGATACCTTACAAACGATTCAACAAGTTGCTCCTCGTTCCAGTACTGGCGGCATTAGCTACAGTAGTGATTACCATATCGTTTGGATATCTGGCAACGCTGGCAGAACAGGACAGCACTTCGCAGATCTTCCTATCGCTGACAGGTGTAGCACTTACCATAGCAACCCCCGTTCTGTGTCTTTGGTACAGATATAAGAAAGACAAGGAACAATATGGCAAGAAGGCAGCAAGCTGGATGATGCTCTATTCCTTCCTCAGTATAGTGGCAATATATCTGATTTGTGTTGTAATAGCCTATATTATTGTGGGAATTGTTGCTGTACTGATTTTTGCCCTGATTGTAAGCCTGGCATTCCCTACAAGATACTATGTTGTCCGCAGGTGGTAGCAGATCTGATTTCAATGACAGCTATATGTTATACCACCATTTGACAATGTTATAACTATACTTTAAGCAATACGTACAGAAAAAGGGAAAAAGCTTTGAAAACAATCTTATTTTCAAAGCTTTTTCCTTTTTTCTTGCATCATTCAGATAAAAGCCGTATATTACCATGCCTCCAGCTTATCAGCAATCTCAGGCATCTTATCCTTGCTGAATACAGGATTCTTTCCTTCCTTTTTCTGCTGACGATAATCTTGCAGCAGGAAGACGGCTTGGCGGGAAAGCAGAACAATAGCCACCAGATTACAGAGCGTGAGAAGAGCCATCGTGATATCGGCAAAGCTCCATGCGAAATCCAGCGATACCACAGCTCCTACCATCACCATCGCTGCCACAGCAAGGCGATAGATAAATACGCCCAACTTGGAATCCCTGATATATCTCACATTGGTCTCGCCATAATAATAGTTGCCGATGATGCTACTAAAGGCAAAGAGCCAGATCATCACAGCCACAAATGGATTGCCGATACTTCCGATTTCGTGGGTCAAGGCATCCTGCGTCAGCTGGATACCATTGGATGCGGTAACATCTACCCCACTCACAAGGATGATGAAGGCGGTGCAGGAACATACCACCAAGGTATCTGTAAAAACACCCAAAGCCTGAATCAAACCTTGCTTCACCGGATGGCTTACCGTAGCCACAGCTGCTGCATTAGGTGCACTACCCTCACCAGCCTCGTTACTGAACAAACCTCGCTTGATGCCCTGTATCACCGTAACACCCAGCACTCCGCCGGCAGCCTGATTGAATCCGAAGGCATTCTCCACAATGGCAAGCAACACTTTAGGCAGACTGGCAATATTCCAAACCACTACTCCTACAGCTATCAGAAGATAGACGACAGCCATCACAGGAACCACCGTAGAAGAGAACTTAGCCACTCGCTGAATACCACCGAAGATGATGAGAAGGGTAAGCGCAGTAAGCACAATTCCCATGGTAGCTGGTTCGATACCGAACGCTTTCTGCCAAGCCAGACAGATGGTATTGCTCTGAACAGAATTATAGGCAAATCCAAAGGTGATGATCATCAGGACGGCAAAGAGAATACCCATCCATCCCTTTCCCAATCCATACTTCATATAATAGGCAGGTCCACCAAAGAAGGATGTCTTGCCCTTACGCTTATAAAGTTGGGCAAGAGTTGATTCGATGAAAGCCGATGCTGAACCCAGTAAAGCCAGCACCCACATCCAGAACACGGCTCCCGGTCCACCGATGCTGATTGCAGTAGCTACGCCTGCAAGATTACCCGTACCGATACGGCTGGCCAATGCCACCACGAAAGCCTGGAAGGAAGAGATATGTTTCATCTCGCCATCCACCTTTACCTCCATCGACAGCTCATCATGGCCTATCTCCTCCGGTTGAATCTTGTCGGGATTCAACATCAGCCTGACCATCTCCTTGATGAGTCGAAACTGTACAAACCTAGTACGCCAAGTGAAAAACAGGGCACAGCATATCAACACGGTGATGATGATATACGACCAGAGAAAATCGCTAACCTGAACTAAAAAGTTTTGTAATGTATCTACCATTTGTCTATTAAAAACTGAATATTATTTCTTTTCGGTTGCAAAATTACGCAATTTCTTTCAAAAATCAGCAATTTATTCAAAGAAAACAGAATTTAAAGGATACCATGTTGTCCGCAGGTGGTTCAAGAACGGGCTGAAGGCCCAAAAGCTCCTAGCCCAGGGCAGCGCCCTGGGTACACTAGCAATCTGCAATGCGCCCTGCAAGGGCAAAAGCTTTATATAACACCTATTGTTTTTATGCTTTCCCCCTTATCACCTCCAAAACTTTTCCGAGATGATAAGTAACCAAGCCATCCTCATAGGTGGTATCCAATACCTGAACCACGGCACTATCCCTATCCGAATGATAACCCACATAAAACCTTATTGCATCGAAACGACGGAGATAACGCTTGCCATCAGCCTCATCAACATAAGTATATTTCTTAAGCGTGGTCTGCTTCAGCAAACGGTACTCCTCGGTCTTCACACCAGATACAATCTCCTCGAAATACTGTTTCTCGATAATCAGCGTCAAAACCTTCAAGCCCGACAGATTTAACTGAGACGCCTTCTTCTCTATCCGCTGTTCCAGACATTGCTGCTCCTTGTTGTAGGCAAAGTAGATGATAGTACCATTCATGATTTTCTGGATGATACTGTCGATGATTTCCAGCGGAACCTGATACCATTCCGTAGCCTCATGCATCTCTCCCTTATCATCAGCCACCTTGAAACGGAAGTTCACCGTCTGCAACACCTGATGCACCAGGTCCTCAAACTTCTGGGAGTGCATGTTCACTATCTTATAAGTGCTTACAATCTCTACAGGCGCCATCAGATAAGTAGGTTCGTGCTCGGCATTAGCCACACGCTCCTCCACCCGATTCGTAGAGAAACCTATTTTATAGAGATTCTTGATGTTACGAATTTCCGGATTCTCTGATCTTGAACGAAGCACGTAGATATAACCCGTTACCTTATCTTCCTGCTTCACATCCTCAGGATTGAAGAAATGGGCATCTGTCTCCTCCAAAGTTTCGGTGATGGCATAACCACTTGCCACCACATTCTTGCGAAGCGTTTGGAGATAGATATCCGACTCCGTTCCATTCTCATAGATACAACGGGTTCTACCATCGGGCAAACCATTAGTACCCTTTTTCTTCTCAAGAATCTCATATAACAAAACCATCTGACCATCTACAAAATAATAGCGTCCAGCCAATAAGCTCGTCGTCTTCGAGATTCTCTGTAACTGTCGTTTCCCTGTCTTCAAATCCTGATGCACCAGTTCAAAGAGAGGCTTAAACTGAGCGAAATCTTCACACAGTTTTCTTTGCGCCACGTGGTCGGGCGCATCCTTCTTCTGAGCCATCACGCCTTTCATGTCAGCAGGCACATCGAAGAGTTTTGCCTCCTGATAGGAAACATCCATCAAAGGGTCGCTGAATATATCTTCTAATTCTTTATCAATATCCATATCACTATATATATAATAAGGTGAAAAACTATAGCCTATCCCAACAGATGATACTCATCATACTGTCTGAGGCTATCTGTTGCCTTGGTTCGCAGAGCCTTGAGCGATGCAGCAAGCAACTTTTCTTTCAAGCCACCATCTGCTGTGGGTTCGCTTCCATGCTCCGCCACCCACTTGTTGACTTCGAGCAATTTCTGTGCCAACCTGTCATCAGGTGTCGGTGCCTTCGGTTTCGGACGCACATCCCCCAACAAGGGGTCTTCAAATATCTCTAATAATTCTTCTGGCCAATCCATTTATGTTAATGTTGAATGTTACTTTTCCGGCTCATACTCCAATCCCATCATTTTTCGAATCTTCAGGTTCTTGAGTTTCTGGAATGCAGCAGCCAGTTCCCTTACCTTCGGGTCAGGGTCGTTGATGTCTGGGCGCAGACCGTCATGCTCTGCCACCCATTGCTTATAGGGGCCCTTAAACAGCATCATCGCCTGCTCTATGGTCATATCGAACTTCTGTTCAGCCATCGTATCCTGGATAATCTTCAGGGTCTGCTTATCCACATTCTTCGACAGCACCTCGTAGGCACGCTGGAAAGGATTGATGGAATCAATCAGATTGATACTCAACTGATTGATATTAATCATTCGGTTTGCCAGTTTGATGAGGCGATTGCCTTCAGACTCCTTCTCTTCGTCGTTTGCCGAAGCATCAAAGTCGATAGGATTTCCCTTATCATCCACCACTTCACCCCCTTTGACTAAGGTATCCAGCAACAGACGCTGACGAACTTCCTCCACTTCGTCCTCGCTCAAATCCGGATATTTTTCACGAATCACTTTCGGAATCAACGTCTTGGTGATGGTTTCAGCCGTAGTACTTCCGCTGATGGCTTTCACAACCAGTTCGTCTTGCAGAATAGAAGCCTTCAAATCATCCAACTGCTCTTCTACAATCATCTTCGTCTTCTCGCTCGACAAAGGTTTCAAGCCCTCTATCACCAGGGTACGGGCATTCAGCGGACTACCCTCATCACTATCCACATCCTTTACCGTCTTGAAATGCCAACTAGGCGCCATTACCTGCTCCATCAGAAGCGAAGCTGTAATGGCTTTCAGAAAGTCATTCACCGCCACCTTCACATCGGGCTGATTGGCATCAGGCATTCCTATCATATTCACAAACTTTGCCGTCTCCTTGCCTTCGCAATCACGGGTGCATCTTCCGATAATCTGCACCACTTCGGTCAGCGAGCCACGCACACCGATGGTCAGACATTCCTCACACCATTGCCAGTCGAAACCTTCCTTGGCAGTACCCAGAGCGATGATAATATCTACATCATCACGCTTCTTTATCCGCTGCAAATATCCTTGCACCAGATTACGGGTCTCAGCATGATCTTCCACCAGATCGGCAACCTTCAGCAGTCTGCCGTCCTTGGTTCTGATGTGATAGATGCCGCCATTATTGTAATCCCGTTCCTCTACCTTACCGATAATCTTAATGATTTCATCCACCTCCGTGTATTTACCCAAACCGCTGGATGCTCGGGAGTTGACACTCGGAATATGGATGATGGTCTTCTTGGTAGTATCCAGCACCTCGGCAATATGGTCGAGATAACTGCCGTGATAGAAGTGATAGCCCAGGACGAGGTTCTTGAGATAGCGATAACCGTTGAGTTGCTGATAATAGTTGTAGGTTACCGGGAAGAAACGGGCCTCATCCTCTGCCCTCAATACCGGAACGCCATCGCCCCGGAAGTAACTGCCCGTCATGGCAACGATATGACCGGTGGAATTATTCATCACCCGGCGCACGATGTCGCCCAGTCCACTGTTCACATCAGCACTTGTATGATGAAACTCATCTATCGCCAAGAGGCAATCATTAAATTCCTCGTCACTTATTTCCTTCATGCCGTTTCTTAGTGTGGCATGGGCGCAAACCAGGATATTGTTTTTATCTTGATGGAAGAAATTTTTAAAGCGTTTCGCCTTCTCTTTCTCGTCGTCAGTATCGCAAAGATTATACTGTTGCGTTACCCTCCAGTCGGCGAAGAAGCCATACTTCATCAGGTCGGTGTTTTGGAAAGAGCGGCCGATACTCTTCTCTGGCACAGCCACCACTACCTTCTTGATGCCCTGATTCTTCAGCTTATCCAGGGCGATGAACATCAAGGCGCGACTCTTGCCAGAAGCTGGTGGTGCCTTGATAAGCAGAAAGCGATGGTTGCGGGCTTCGTAAGCCTTAGCTTGCATCTCTCGCATACCGAGTTCATTCGTATTGCTCGAAATACCCGTTTGCTGATACTTGATATCAACGATATTATCATTTATCTTGTCCATAAGCCATTCAATTTATTACTTGTTAGCAGTCATTTTCTCATAGAGTTTGAAGAGGCATTCCAATCGAGCCTCATCATTTGAGAACGGAGCACCAGGATAGCAGCTTTCTACGATGGCATCCAGTTTCTCATGTGCTGCACGCAAATCCTCCGGCATCTTATCCGGGTCGTAAAGATCTGCAAGCGTCTTCTCGGGATAGTTTTCACGAGCCAGAAGCACATTCGTTGCCGCCTCTTCTATCTCGGACTTCTTGGTGTCAGAGATGGATGGGAAGGGAAATGTGTTGTAGCAGAGACCTGCGGAATATCTGTAACGAGTCTCTAATCTACCTCCTACAGTACGAACCCATACCATGTGCATCTCGCTGGTGAGAATGCCAAAGAGCCATAGTGATGCGTCATAGATGGCGAAGGCTGAATCTGAAATAACAGTTTCTTTGTCCAAAAATCCCATAGGAATGTACTTTCGCCTTTCAGACGATACACGAGGAATGATAATCTTGTCTCTATCTAATATCGGATGCTCTCTAAACTGATAAGGTTTTTCTGCCAATTTCAAACAAGCAGCATCAGTACTATCCAACCGAAGTTCTTTAGTTCTTTCTACACGCCTAGCAATCTCTTCATTTTTCAATGCCTCATCAGCATCCTGTTCGTCTATCCACAAACAGTATCTAGGCTTCCCATTTATAAATTCTTCAGAACCATACATCATTCGCAAATACTTAGAGAATGATGAATATTTGGCTATAAAATCTTCATATTCAACTTTGTTGAACAACAAGTTACCATTATCATAAGGCATGCAGCCAAAGCATAGTTTCGGATAGCCATCAGGTGTATGAACATCCTTATGTACTATCGTTTCTGTTCCTACAGATAAATAAGGATTTATCACAGAAGATTCTATTTGTTTGTCGGAGGTAAACAATAGTTTCTTATTATTACTCTTATTGAACACCCCAACAATCACAACAGTAACACCGGCATTATATTTTGCATTATTGGTCCATTTGAAAGACGTATAAGCAAAAGCTATTTCTTCATTCATTTTCAAAATTTGAGGCCAAAGCACAGATACTTGTTCTCCTTGGCATATTGAGTTTGTACTCACATAAGCGTACTTGGCTTTAGATTCATGAATATATTTTGCTCCCAAATAGAACCAAATTGAGATATAATCCAGTATCTTACTATTCTTTAATTTACCAAAGACATAACTTATATCTTCTTTCTGCTCCTTGGTTTGCAATTTGCTCCCCAAATACGGTGGATTTCCAAAAACAAACACTTCTTCATCCTTGGTATGCGGGCATACTACCTCCCAATCCATTCTACAAGCATTACCACATTTTATCTGGTCGATATTATGCAAAGGCAAGGCGGCAACATTCACACCGAAATCGGCGTGAAACTTGTTGTTCATCTGATGCTCGGCAAGCCAAAGCGAAAGCATGGCTACCTCGTGAGGGAAGTCGAGAAGCTCTATTCCAAAGAACTGTTTCAAACGGATGCACGAACCATCGATAAAGTCGAGCATCTGCTCCTGCGTACATTTCTTGCGGAGATGCAGAATATCCATTTCGAGCAAGCGCAACTGCTTATAAGTGATAATCAGGAAATTACCACTACCACAAGCTGGGTCGAAGAACTTCATCTTGCTCATTCTTACCATCAACCTATTGCAACCATTAATGATTGGTCGGCACTCGTCAGTAAACTGATTATGAGTCAATAAGCTCAAATCATACAGATTCTTTTTCTGCTTGTAAAACTCTTCCAGTTTCTTATATTCCCCTCTCAAATCATCCATAAAGAGCGGATTGATTACCTTCATGATATTAGGCACACTGGTGTAGTGCATACCTTCCTTGGCACGCACATCAGGATTCACCACCGCCTGAATCATACTACCGAAAATATCCGGATTGATGTCCTTCCAATCCAAGTCGCCGCATTCGATGATAATCTTTCTAGCCTTATAACCCATCTTTGGGATAGGAATGTCAGAGGCAAAAAGACCGCCATTCACGTAAGGAAACTGATTGATTTCCTTGGTAAGTTCTTCCGAACGCTCCTTGTTTGGCACATTCATCACCTGGAATGCCTGACCTAGCATCTCGCCGAGATCGGAACCATCTTCCTTGGTAAATTGCTTGATAAAGTTGGTAAAGAGATTTTCGGCAAAGATACCTGTGTCTTCGGCAAAGAAGCAGAAGAGCAAACGGGTGATGAAGATATTAAGGTCGTGCAAGTCGTCATCACTATTATATTCGTTATAGGCACGAATCTCATCATGCAGTTTGGCAAGTTTCTCAGCAGCCTTCACATCGGCAGGGTTTTCAACCGTAGTGTGTACTCGCTCCACGTTCATCAAAGGATAGAAGAAGCCAAAGTCGCTGTGCATCTTGACAAGTTTCTGCTCGTAAGTATCATTCTCACGAGTATCATAAGCCAGGAGGGTTTCTCCATCACTCACCGCAATAATCTTTGGCGCCGCCTTCTTTACCTGAGCATCAGTCTTCAATGCCTCCAACCTGGTGGTAAGAAGCAAAGTATCTACAGCCTGATAGCAGAACAAGCCTTTGATAAGCAAGCCGTCGAATGTCTTCAAGATACCCTTTCCTTCCTTGTATCTCGACACATCCTTTTCGCTTTTACCAAAAGCCTTCAGTATCTCGTAGCCAACCTCAGAGGCTGGCACCACTTTAGTTTTAAACGATTCTAATCGGGATTCGATTTCCTTATAGCTGAGTTGCAGTTTCTTTGCCATAACTTCCGTTGCCGATGGGAGCATAGCAAAGCCTTGCCATCCTATTACTCCACCGATTCCCGAAAGCAGAAACCATCTGATTTTAAAAGATTATTTTGATTCTAGTCCAGCCTCATCGTAAGATAAGGAATAGGATAACTGATTAGCTATCAAAAAGGAAGGCGTAGGGAATCTATCACTCGCATTACCCTTGCTCTTCGAGGATTCGCGGTCCTATGGTGTCAAGGATAAGAAGCAACAGATGCCTACGCCTAACGGGTATATATATGATAGCACAGAGCGTACCCCTTCAGACGAAGGGGCACACCTATGCCATGTGTATATACACAGTGGGTAGACGCCCACTGCTGTCTCCCTCTGAACACCATATTAAATTTTGCGAATTTCGAAGAGTCAGAAGAAAACGTAGAGAACGTCTTTCTTAATTATGATAGGCCAAGCCATGGACTTTTACCTAGCCAGCGACTCATCGCCAGCCATCCACAGCAAGACAACTGCAAAAGTACGAAAAAGAATTGGGATTTGCAAGAAAGTCAGAAAGTTCTTACAAATCTCAACAAAATAATTGATGATTTACTTCTTAAACAAATCAGGTAACTTATACATAGCTAAGCCTCCAGATAGTTCATCATATCCTCCAATGTATCGAAGTTCTTGACATTTTCCTCCTCTACATCAAGGATGGCTTTGTCTAATTCAGAATAAGGCGTTCTCATATGTTCATGCTTCCATTGCTCAATAGTCTTTTCATCTATCAAGCCCTCATCCCACAATGCATCTGCGGCATCAATCGCTTTTTACGCAAAATATCGACTATCTGTCGTCATAACACTATCATTTTAAATAATTACCCATGTTACTTATGAAGCATCACCCCTTCCTCTTCAACATTATTATAAAAAGGACTGCCTTTTTTGCTGTTCCAATCCTTCATCGAATACACTATCGGATGAATCATCTGATTTATTTGCCAACCCAATTTCCAAAGAGGATAGGTATAATTGTCATGATCCTGCTCGTCTATCTTATCCTTGTTCAGAAGCACAAGGATGTCCCAGTCGGAATCTGCCTTGGCATCCCTTCTGGCCCTTGACCCGAAAAGGATAACCTTGGCATCTTTCGGCATAATCGACTCCGCTTTCTTCTGAATCGACTTGAGTACCTCGTCTTCAAGATGTTCCCTTGTTACTGTTATCATAACACTACCATTTTAATTACACCACAAAAATACGAAAAAGAATTGAAACCAACAAATATTCTGAGAGATTTTTACATTTATTCCTTCCTCTTCACCCAAACCTTGTGGCTGCCGCTGCCCGTCGAATCTATCGGCGAGGTTTGGTCGGCGGTGATTTCCTTCAGCTCCAGGGAGGCGGCGGTGCGGCTCAGGTTGTTGATGCAGGCATAATCAGAGAGGGTAATGAGACCATTGGTTTCTATCACCTCCCTGTCTCTTATACA
>ENA-OZMX01000030-OZMX01000030.1-human-gut-metagenome-genome-assembly--contig:-NODE-30-length-77823-cov-9.892256_pt1 | contig 77823 bp, 70 predicted proteins | sample MGYA00244192_ERZ653819 | MGnify/ENA primary metagenome ERZ653819 (study PRJEB26926, sample SAMN06164618) | human gut metagenome | biome: ENVO:00009003; feature: ENVO:2100002; material: ENVO:00002003... | reverse complement strand
CGTCTCGTGGGCTCGGAGATGTGTATAAGAGACAGGTTCGGAGATCTCAAGAATCCACTCTTAGTTTCAGTTCGTTCAGGTGCAAGAGCATCTATGCCTGGTATGATGGATACAATCCTCAACCTTGGTCTTAACGATGATGTAGTTGCAGCTATGATCGCCGGCAATTCAGATCCTGCTTTTGAACGTTTCGTATATGACTCTTACAGACGTTTCATCCAGATGTTCTCTGACGTTGTTATGGAAGTTGGTAAGAAGTATTTTGAACAGTTAATCGACAAGATGAAAGAAGAAAAGGGCGTTAAGTTCGACGTTGAACTTACGGCAGCAGATCTTAAGACATTAGCTGAACAGTTTAAGGCTGAATACAAGAACCAGTTAGGAACAGATTTCCCTTCTGATCCTGTAGAACAGTTAAAGTTAGCTATCGAGGCTGTATTCCGTTCATGGGATAACCCACGTGCTAACGTTTATAGAAGAGACAATGATATCCCTTATTCATGGGGTACAGCAGTTAACGTAATGCCAATGGTATTCGGTAACTTAAATAATGAATCCGGTACAGGTGTTGCATTTACAAGAGATCCTGCTACAGGTGAGAAGAAGCTCATGGGTGAGTTCCTCATCAACGCACAGGGTGAAGACGTAGTTGCAGGTGTTCGTACACCAATGCCTATCGCCCAGATGGAACAGGAATTCCCAGAAGCATACGCTGAATTCATCAAAGTATGTGATACTCTTGAAAATCATTATCATGATATGCAGGATATGGAATTCACAGTTGAGAATAAGAAATTATACATGCTCCAGTGCCGTAACGGTAAGAGAACAGCTCAGGCTGCACTCCAGATCGCATGTGACCTTGTTGATGAAGGACACAAGACAGAAGCTGAAGCAGTTGCTATGATTGATCCTCGTAACCTTGATACATTACTTCATCCACAGTTTGATGCTAAGGCTCTTAAGGCTGCAACACCAATCGGAAAAGGTCTTGGTGCTTCTCCTGGAGCTGCTTGCGGTAAAGTCGTATTCACAGCAGATGACGCTGCTGAATGGGCTGCAAAGGGTGAAAAGGTAGTTCTTGTACGTCTTGAGACATCTCCAGAAGATATCACAGGTATGAAGTCTGCTCAGGGTATTCTGACAGTTCGTGGTGGTATGACATCTCACGCAGCCGTAGTTGCTCGTGGTATGGGTACATGTTGTGTATCTGGTTGTGGTGACATCATTATGGATGAGGAAAACAAGCAGTTCACACTTGCAGGTAAGACATTTAAGGAAGGTGACTTCATTTCAATCGATGGTACAACAGGTAACATCTATGATGGAGTTATCAAGACAGTTGATGCTTCTATCGCTGGTACATTCGGTAGAGTTATGGCATGGGCTGATAAGTATAGAACATTGAAGGTTAGAACAAATGCTGATACACCGGCAGATGCTAAGAAGGCTCGTGAGCTTGGTGCAGAAGGTATCGGCCTTTGCCGTACAGAGCATATGTTCTTTGATCCAGAGAGAATCGCAGCATTCCGTGAGATGATCTGCTCTGATACAGTAGAAGAGAGAGAAGAAGCTCTGGACAAGATCCTTCCATATCAGCAGAATGACTTCAAGGCACTCTATGAGGCACTTGAAGGAAATCCTGTTACAATCAGATTCCTGGATCCACCTCTTCATGAGTTCGTTCCTACAGAGGATGCTGATATCGAGAAGCTTGCTAAGGCTAAGAATAAGACAGTTGATGAGATCAAGGCTCTTTGCAACTCACTTCATGAGTTCAACCCTATGATGGGTCACAGAGGATGCCGTCTTGCTGTTACTTATCCGGAAATCGCTAAGATGCAGACAAAGGCAGTTATCCGTGCAGCTATCGAAGTTCAGAAGGCACATCCGGATTGGAATGTTGAGCCAGAGATCATGATCCCACTTGTATGTGAGGTTAAGGAGCTTAAGTATGTTAAGAAGACAGTTGTTGAGACTGCTGATGCTGAGATCGCTGCTGCAGGCGTAGATCTGAAGTACGAAGTTGGTACAATGATCGAGATCCCTAGAGCTGCTCTTACAGCTGATGACATCGCTAAGGAAGCTGACTTCTTCTGCTTCGGTACAAACGATCTGACTCAGATGACATTCGGTTTCTCAAGAGATGATGCTGGTAAGTTCCTTAATGCTTACTATGATGCTAAGATCTTCGAGAACGATCCATTTGCTAAGCTTGACCAGACAGGTGTTGGTAAGCTCATGGATATGGCAGTTAAGCTTGGTAAGCCAGTAAATCCAAAGCTTCATATCGGTATCTGTGGTGAGCACGGTGGAGATCCTTCATCCGTTGAGTTCTGCCACAAGATTGGTCTTGATTATGTATCATGTTCACCATTCCGTGTACCTATCGCTAGACTTGCTGCTGCTCAGGCTGCAATCGCTAATAAGTAATACACCGCATATGGTAGACATTTTGATTTCGTAATCAAATAAAGGAATCCCCTATACTTCATAATGGAGTGTAGGGGATTTTTTTGCTTGACTCCATTTTGTGAATGACAAGTATATGTATTTTGTGTATACTTGATATGGTTACAAAAATTGAAATGAAGTAAAAGAACGAAAACATGGGGAGTATAATGCTGGAAGATGAACAGAAGAAAATAATCACATATCACAGAATATGGTTTATACGTCTGATTGCAATGATTGTGGCATGTCAGGCATTGAAACAGTTAATTGGTGTATCACCATTGTGGAGAGGTGAATATCCATTTGGGCTTTCTTTTTACACGAAGTATGCCAGACTTTGCAATCTGGATGATTTTGTTAAAGTGTATGGTGCAAATTTCTGGCTAGGATTGGAAGTGTTATTTACCTGCGCATTGGTGTGCTATATTCTGGCATGGATTATGCAGAAGGTAAATGAAAAAACTTCGGCGCGTCTGGATTTGTTTGCAGATGTGACAGTAATTGCAGTTTTGATTGTCGATTTTATAAGCAATCTGTATTGCTTTAAGGCACATGTCTATGCAGAACAAAGTACAGTTTTGTATTTTGTGCGAATAGCAGTGATGATAATTGTTTTGCTTATCCAAATATACGAGTATCGGCGAAATAAGAATTTGTTTGATAAGGAGAGCAAAGCGGTTCATATATCGTCTCTGGTTGTGGGAATTGCGTTCGTGTGTGTGTCCGCATTTTTCGTTGGGAAGAATTTTGTTATTTACAATAATTACAAAGCAATCTATGGTGCATATGCGAAAGAAGAACACGGTCCGGATGCAGCATATGAGGATAAAGTAATGAATTACAACGAGCGTGCAGTGGCAAATGGGGATGAACTGTTTTTCTTTCATAAAACTGAGAATGCAATCTGCAAGGTAGATAAAGAAGGCAAAATGTCGACGATCATTACGTTCGATGAGATCAAGAAGGCTTGGGAGATGGATGACATCGAGGAAACCGGCTGGCTCATCCGGTTAGATTATTATGATGGATATGTATATTTTACATATTATTTACAGGATTCCTATTTCTTAAGCCGGATAAATGTGGAAAATGGAAATGTAGATGAACCATATACAGATTCAGCTTTTTATTGCGCAATAAAAGATGGATATCTCTATTATGAGACTCCTGTAGACGATGATTATGAGTATTTTGATGTATATAGGGTAAAAATAGAGAGTCAGATAAATATAGATAAGAAGGAATTATATCTGGGAAAATTTATTGGCGAAACTTATAGTCGTGCAAAGGATTTTTATGCTGAGATTATCTATGATGATGATAGTTATTATCTGGAAGCTGTCTATAATGAGTATGGTGAAAAAAATATTAGGAAAAATGGAAACAGATATCTGTTATGTACGGATGAGAAGGGAAAGTATACGTTAAAACAGTGTGAGAAAACAGACCAGAAACAAGAGTCCGATGAAACACAGTATACGACAATATCGGAACATGTGCTGGAGTATAATTCCTATGGTGATAAATTGTTTTATCTGAAACAGGAAAATGGAAATACAGAATTGATACAGACGGATTTGAATGGCAATAATGAAAAAGTTCTAAAGCAATATGCGGATTGCTATGAATCGGTTGCATATACTGATCCGACCTACATCTTTTCAATTATGGTATGTGAGGACAAGCTTGTTGTTATGTATGAGGATCAGGAGAGCAATCCGAAGTATGATGTGGTTGGGTATTGAGAATTAAATATATATGATTATTTACGGCATAGCTGTGAAACTGGCTGATGGCCTTATGAAAGGCGTGTGGTATGCAAGGGTGAAAAGCCGGAAAACCAGATGGTTTACATGTACACATTTGTTGTCACAAACATGGATTCATTACCAGAGTATCTCATCAAATTTTACTACAAAAGAGGACTGATGGAAAACTTCATAGGAGTCCTTTGCCATTTTATGTTGCAGTGACAGGGGCTCCGTTTCATTTTGAAGAGTTAAGAGAAACGCCGACTATTAAGAGGAGGAAAAAGGATGTTGTATATAGGATCCAGAATACAGGAATATCGTAAGAAAGCCGAACTGAGTCAGGAAGAATTTGCTGATAAGATAGGTGTAAGCAGACAGGCAGTGTCCAAATGGGAGAGAGATAAGGCATATCCGGATCTTGACAGACTTGTGTGTATATGTGAGATACTTGATGTTCAGATGGATGAGCTTATATATGGAGAAGAAAGAAAAAAACAGGGTGAACTGACTCAGGTGAATCTAGCATCAAACAATATAGTGCACATGAAAAATCTTCGAGGCAGGAACCGGTTCATGAGGCTTAAAGTAATATTTGGAATTATGACAGTTATATGTATATTTTCCATTGTTATGATGGCAGTGTTGTTTGTCAGGAATGAGTGGAGCAACCATAAAGATAAAAACGATAATGTACGTGTTGAGAAGGTGTACCAGCAGTATACAAAGGCTGATCTGTGTTATTTTGATGATGATGGAAGAAAGATAATGAATACTGTATGGCTTGATGTGCCTGGAATACGGGATGGAGATTATATACAGTGTTACACAGGAAATGATAATTCAGGATTGTTTTTGAACTACAGCCTGTCGACGCTGATTTTTGTTGCGGTCTTTGTGATTGTAATGATTATCCTTCTGATACTTACAGGATCCGAGATGCAAAGAATAAAGAAAGAGGAAATACTTCAGATAATACTTGAGGATGAAAAAGCGGATGAAGAAATTTAAAAAGGTATTATATGTGATTATATCTGTCGTTATATTTGCAGGTGCAATAGCTGCTGCTTTGGATTTTATGGGCGTAATCAATCTGAAAAACCATGATCAGACAGAAGATGAGACGTTGTACTCTGAACTGTGGCATATCGTATTTAAGGGATATGCTTTTTCCGTAAAACCAGCAGGAATAGCTATTATACATGAAAGTGGCTGTCTCAACATAAGAAGTACCGACGAGTATCTGGTACAGATAGATGTTGAGGATGATTCTGCTGATGATTTTTGGAATGACAGAGACGGACGTGTACAACATATGAAGGAATCCGGCTATACGATGGAACAGTATCCCGAGAAGATTCGTGTGGATGACAGGGAGTATATAAGATATATAGTGAGCATGAAGGAGGAACGCGGCGCTGAATATGACAGTTCATATTTCTGTGTGCTCATTTCAGATGCAGGAGATGATAAACGTTTTCTCACAGTGGTAAGATTTGATGGAACAGATATAGCTGCCATGGATACTGCATCGAGAAATGATATGTATGAAAAGGCCATTGATGAGGCAGCTTGTGTTACTTCCAGTGCAGTTCCTACGGATGAGACAAATGATATGACAGGCTCATACTGGCAGGCAGATGGGTATTCAGGCACATTCAGTTCAGATGTCGTGAAAGAAGAATATACTGATGCAGAGCTTGTGGACAGCATTGCAAATGAAGATATATATGTATCCTATGAAATTCCAGAGAATTTCATACTTCTAAGAGATGATCAGACTGGGAAATCTTATTATTCTGAGGCTGATAAATCACAGGTGATAGTGTCTGTTATTCCGTATACATGTAAGAGTGCAGCTGATATGGCAGAAGACAGCAACTCTGCCGGGATTTCCAAGGTTACAGCCGAAGGACAGTATGAGGAAAAGGGAAAAATTTACTATTATTATGCCTATTCCATATTGCGTATACGGAACGGCACAAGGAAGACTTCGTATTACTTTAATGCGTATACAGATCTTGAAGATGGCAATATATACAGCATAAATGGATTTGCTGATGATTCTCCGGAGATAATGAACCCTAAGACATATACAAGGTTTATGAGCATCACTGAGGAGTGAGAAAATTAAAAAATATATATTGATTGATAAAAAGTGATAAAAATTGCAAAAATCAATCATTGCTACCACTGGTTGCATGGATGCTACTGATTTAACCTCGACAGATTTCGGGTGATAAGTGATAATAAATCCGAAAACATATTTTTATCAAGGAGGAACATACTATATGAAAAACAGAAGGATGCTGCAGCTGGGACTTGTCACAGTAGTACTTGGAATGTCTCTTGTTGGCTGTGGGACAGACGAGTCGGACAACAAAACAGAGAAGACAGAGGCAACAGAACAGGTAACTGTAACGGAGGAAAATACTACAGGAGAAGATGCTGCTGATATATCGGCAGATGATACGGAGGATATTGCTGATACATATGATGAATCAACGGAGTTTACGCTTCCGGTATATGATGATTTCACATTGGAGCAGGGACTCAGCGAGAAATATGCAGATATGGACAACAGATCATTTGTGTACAATGGTACGAAGCTCATATTAGGAGAATCAACACTCAAGGATCTTATAGATGCAGGTATTCCATTTGATGAGAGTGACCTTAACAACAGTGGCAACAATGTAAATGTAAATTATGAAACTGAGAGGTATCAGGCATCTATCAACGATTATGTAACAATGCAGTTTAAATTTGGTAATTTCACTGACAGCGAGCAGAAGGCTGAGGACTGTGTGCTTTCATATGTGAGATATTCGCACCTCTATGTACCACAGCCGGATTATGATGCTTCCATGAATGCTGAAATCAGTGAATATATGATAGATGGAGCAAAAAAGGTACATTTTTCATTCCCTACTACCCTTACAAAGGATGAGCTGCTGGAAAATAGCAGTGAAAATGCTGAAGAGGATGGGAAAAATGTAAAGTATATGATAGAATCAGAAGTGTATATGGGTGACAGTGGATATGAGTTCGAGTTTAATGATGTAACCGGACAGCTGAAAGAGGTTCGTATAAGCTGGCTTCCATAAGTAATGATTTACTTGTGTATGTTATAAAAAAAATAAAGCAATCCCGTTTGGTATATTTTCCAAACGGGATTTTTATGTTATAGTAAAAGGCGAGAATGGGAAGAGGAAAATATATATGAAGAAAGATAAGTTGAAGATAGAGAAGAAGATATTACGGTTATCTTTTCTGGGAAGCCTTTTATTTATTATAGCGGAAGGAGTTATGGCGTGGATCACGCATTCGCATTCGCTGCTTACGGACTGTTTGTTTGATGCGGCAGATCTTGTTATGATCGGACCGTTTCTTGTGTTGGTGCCGCTTCTGTATAAGCCGGTTACGGAGAAACACCCATATGGATACTCACAGGTAGAATCGCTGTTCCTGCTCGTGAAGTACAGCGTTCTTCTGGCACTCACCTGTAATCTGCTGGTGGAGAACGTAAAGCTGCTCATGCATGGCGGACATGAGGTAAATGCTGGGAAGATTGCGGTGTTTGAGTTCCTTGTCTGCATAGGATGTGCAGCGATGTATCTCATACTGAATCATTACAGTAAGAAATACGAGTCAGAGACGATCAAAGCAGAGCTCTATATGTGGAAGCTGGATGTTGTGAGCAGTCTGGGTGTGGCGGTTGCATTTGTGGTACAGGTGCTGTTGCTTCATACGAAGCTTCATTTCCTGACACCATATATTGATCCGGCAGTAGCGGCAGTGATGGCGATTTTGCTGATCCGGGAGCCGGTCGTTGTGATCTTCCAGAGCATCAAGAATCTGGTTTTGTTTGCACCGGAGGAAGAGGTGTTGAACCAGATCCGTTCCATCGTAGATAAGCATATGAAGGATTATCCATACGAAGTGACATTCCTTGATGTGATCCAGACGGGACGGAAGATCTGGGTGGAAGTCTATATCGGCAACCAGACAGATGTGATACATATCAGCATCCTGCATCAGGTAAGGGATGAGATCAAGCAGGAATTAAAGCACAAATATGATCAGGTATATATCGAGATTATTCCGGATTAGAAGACATCCTTGTGGTTTCGTAAGAAACCATATCAATTCGATGAATTCCGGAAAAAAATAAGACGTATACAATTATGAAATGATTGTATACGTCCTTGTTGATGCATTAGTCGAAATACCCGATATAGTCAACCTTGTAGGATCCGTTTGGAAACAGGTAGTTGTACAGATCAATAAAATAATCATCGGTCATGCTTGCCATGAAATCAACGACAATTTCATTCGGATCCTGACTCAGGTAGTGCTCCATGTATTTATCAATATCAAAATAATGACTATATTGGTTGGCACTTCGGATATAATTAATATGATGTTTGTAAAGGATGGATGATTGGTCCATCCTTTTTGCCTGTGTGAGAAGTGCTTCATACATATCGTGGAACATCGGACGGATATTGTTGTTGTACATATCATTTAACTGCGGATTGTTATATATTGTCTGATAGTTTTCTGTTTTTGCCTTTGAAAAAGTTTCGTATACATCTTTATCCATACTGATATAAGGTTTTCCATAGCTGTGCTCTATGATGCTGACTGTCATATTATTGATAATCTGTGCATTGGTTGTGCCAAGCGTACCGGAAGTAAAGTGGTTATTATTTTCAATCAGACCAATCTTTAATGCGTCCTGCCGGTCCTTGCCAAGATATGCAATAATGTCACTGATCCGCATGATACAGCCCTCCAGTGTGCCGGGAATCTGTCGTTTGTTCGCAGAAGGATCGGTGTAGCAGTCTTCGAGATTGGTATCAAATTCTCCCCATGGATCCGTGGCAGAAAAGCGCTTTGGTTTATATTCCTGCTGCTCAAGCTCACCATTATGGCAGATGACACCGTCTAATACCTGCAGGCTTACATTCCGGAAAATCAGATGATCCAGGACACGTGCACTGTGAATATTATGATTGAACAATCGTCCGGTATGCCCGTTATAAAGTGCATTTAAAAAACGCTCCCCGGCATGTCCGAACGGAGTGTGACCGATATCATGTCCAAGGGAAATCGCTTCAATCAGATCCAGGTTTAAGCCAAGTGTCATGCCGATAGTACGTGCGATACGGGAGACGAGCTGCACATGTAAGGCACGCCTGGAGATATCGTCATTTTTATAGCAGGAGATAACCTGTGTTTTATCCGAATAACGGTTATAATAATTGTTGTGCAGGATTTTCTCGACATCCATAACGAAAGCAGGACGCCAGAGATGTGGCTTGTCATGGTCGCAAAAACGGCGTATGATCGCAGAATCCGGACAGGCATATGGATTGACCAAATGATTTGCGCGATCCCGTTCGATACGTTCTGATAAATCTTTGGATAATGTATGGTAACCGTTATTTTTATTTACAGGCATGGGACATTCCTTTCTTATATATGTGTTTTTTAACTGGAAATATCTTAGCATTTTGAAGGGAAAAAGGCAACTGTGGGGCGCATGTATCATGACATAAAATTGTAGAAAAATGGAATTAAAAGATGAAAATAATCCGGTGACATGATACAATAAACATTATGGATTAAAATGATATAAGGAGCTATCGTATGGAAACATGGTATTATGAAGTAGTAAGCATAGATGGAGATTATGCAAATCTCAAACGGACAGATATTGAATCGGATGATCTGAAGCTGGTTGCAAGAGCGCTGTTGCCGGAGAATATTGGGGAAGGCTCGAAATTAAAGTATGAATTTCTACAGTATGAGTTGATCGGATGAGAGCAGGAAAGGAATGACAGCATGGAAGAGCAAATAAAAGAAAAACGGGTTGCGGATTCTCTGACAGAACAGTTTCATGAGATTCGTCCGGAACATTTAAATGGCGCAGATGTGATGTTTGGCGGTATATTGATGGGCTGGATTGACGAGGTGGCAGGTCTTACGGCTATGCGGCATTCTGAGGGACATGTGCTCACAGCATCGGTAGATAATCTGACTTTTCTGCGTAGTCTTCGCCAGCATGATATTGTCGTATTGATCGGACGCGTAACCTATGTCGGAAATTCATCAATGGAAATTCGCGTGGATTCCTATTTAGAGAAGATAGATGGGATGCGTTATCCGGTGAACCGTGCATATCTGACACTGGTTGCATTGGATGAGGATAATAAGCCGCGGCGGGTACCAAGATTGAAATTAGAGACAGTTGTGGAAGAAGCGGAATGGGAGGCCGGAAAGAAACGCAGCGAGCTTCGGAAACAGCGAAAGAAGGAAGGCTTTTAGAATAGGAGTTTATCAATGTTAGAAAAAGTAGACGCAGTCAATAGTGTGATCAATAATTTTATCTGGGGCGTCCCGGCGATGATCTGTATTATCGGTGTTGGGTTATATTTGAGCTTTCGTACCCGGTTTTTACAGATACGGAAGTTTCCGTATGCCATGAAGGTGACATTCGGACGAATGTTCAAGAAGAAGGAAGCGGGCGACGGTGCGCTCACACCGTTTCAGGCAGTATGTACGGCACTTGCGGCAACGGTTGGAACCGGAAATGTAGCCGGAGTAGCCGGAGCTATCGCCATCGGAGGTCCTGGTGCGATTTTCTGGATGTGGATATCTGCACTGCTCGGTATGTGTACGAAGTTTGCAGAGGTTACACTTGCGGTGCATTTTCGCGGGAAAAATAAAGATGGCGATTATGTCGGTGGACCGATGTATTATATTAAGAATGGATTGAAGAAGCACTGGCAATGGCTGGCATATCTGTTCTCTGCATTTGGCGTATTGACGGTATTTGGTACGGGAAATGCAACGCAGGTCAATACGATCACAACGGCGATTGACTCAGCATTGTTTAATTATAATGTAATTTCCGAGAATCAGGTTTCTACCCTGAATCTCATTATCGGAATTGTGCTTGCAATCCTGATTGCGCTCATTCTGCTCGGCGGAATTAAGCGGATTGGACAGGTAACAGAGAAGCTGGTACCATTTATGGCAGTAATGTATATCGTGCTTGCAATCGGAGTTGTGCTGCTGAATGTCAAGAACGTGCCATCGGTATTTGCATCGATCTTTGAAGGCGCATTTAACCCGGCTTCTGTGACCGGTGGCGTCGTTGGAAGCTTCTTCATGAGTATGAAGAAAGGTGTTTCCCGTGGTATCTTCTCGAACGAGGCTGGTCTTGGTACCGGTTCGATCGCACATGCATGTGCAGATACAAGAAAACCGGTAAAGCAGGGATTCTTCGGAATCTTCGAAGTATTTGTTGATACGATAGTGATCTGTACATTGACCGCACTTGTAATCTTATGCAGCAAAGTTCCGATTGGATATGGTCAGGCGGCAGGCGCAGAGCTTACAATCAGTGGTTTCACCGCGACTTATGGTGGCTGGGTATCCATCTTCACAGCGATTGCAATGTGTTGTTTTGCATTTTCAACAATCATTGGCTGGGGACTTTACGGCGTCCGATGTATTGAATTTTTGTTTGGTACACGGGTAAATAAACCGTTCATGCTTGTGTATTCACTGGTTGCAATCGTTGGTGCAACGATGAATCTCGGGCTCCTCTGGAGCATCGCGGAGACATTTAACGGTTTGATGGTAATCCCGAACCTGATTGCAGTATTCCTGTTGTCGGGTGTCGTGGTGAAGATGGTAAAGGATTATTTTAATGGTATTGAAACATATTAGTGAAAGATGAGGTGGCAAAGCAGATGCAGGATACGTTGAATTGGGCAGTGCTTGGTACCGGAGTGATCGCAAATGAGATGGCGCAGGCATTGCAGAAGATGGGGAAATCGTTATATGCAGTTGGAAACCGGACGCATGAGAAGGCGGTTGCATTCGCTGAAAAATATGGTGTTTCCAAAGTATATGATACGATCGATGATATGTTTTTGGATGAGAATGTAGATATCATCTATATTACGAGTCCGCATAATACACATTATGCATTTATGAAACAGGCGCTGATGCATGGAAAGCATCTGCTTGTTGAAAAATCAATTACGCTTAACAGCAGAGAATTGGATGAAATGATTGCGCTTGCGAAAGAAAAAAAGCTTGTGCTTGCAGAAGCAATGACAATCTGGCATATGCCAATCTACAAGAAGCTGTGGGATATCGTGCAAAGTGGTGAGCTTGGGAAGGTGCAGATCATCACGATGAATTTCGGAAGCTTCAAGGAATATGATATGTCAAACCGGTTCTTCAATATGAATCTTGCCGGTGGCGCGATGCTTGATATCGGTGTGTATGCGCTGTCAATCGTCCGGAGTTTTCTGGACGAACAGCCGGATGAGATCGTGAGCCAGTGGAAGCCTTCTCCGACCGGTTCGGATGAGCAGGCAACAATTCTGCTCAAGAATGCACAGAGACAGATGGCGACGGTTGCACTTTCGATGCATTCGAAACAGCCAAAGCGTGCGATGATCAGTCTGGAAAAAGGCTATATCGAGATCATGGAGTATCCGCGTGCGGATAAGGCAGTCATTGTCGATGCGGAAAGTGGTGCTCAGACAGAGATTACAGCCGGAGATACTGCGGATGCGCTGTATTATGAGATGCAGGATATGGAGCAGGCAGTAAAAAGCGGGGATGCATCCGCGATGCAGCTTGCGTATTCCAGGGATGTAATGGAAATCATGACGAAGCTTCGGAAAGACTGGGGCATGAAATATCCGGGTGAAGCGTGGTAGTGTGATTAAAAGGAAGCAGCAAAGGGTAACATAAATCAAAAGATAAGGAGTGAATGAAAATGGCAGAAGTAATTTTAAATAACGATAATTTTAAGGCAGAAGTACTCGATGCAAAGGGACTCGTACTCGTAGATTTCTGGGCAACATGGTGTGGCCCGTGTAAGATGCTGGCACCAACGGTTTCTGAGATTGCAGACGAATATGAAGGAAAAGTCAAGGTCTGCAAGCTCGATGTCGATCAGGCGATGGATATTGCGATGTCCTATGGTGTGGCAAGCATCCCGACATTGATTTTGTTCAAGGATGGCGAGATCGTGAAGAAGAGTGTCGGTGTGATATCCAAGACCGAAATCGAGGCAATGTGGAGCTAGAACATAGCAGATACAAAGGAAGGCAGGGCTTATGATGAAGATAGAGCATATTGCGATGTATGTGCAGGATCTGGAAAAAACAAGAGATTTTTTCGTGAAATATTTTGCAGCAAAGTCCAATGCCATGTATCATAATCTAAATACAGATTTTAAGTCTTATTTCTTGTCCTTTGACGATGGGGCACGGTTGGAAATCATGCAGAAGCCGGGTGTGGAAGCACAGACAGAGAACCAGATGCGGACAGGATTTATCCATGTGGCAATCAGTGTCGGAAGCAAAGAACAGGTAGATAAGCTGACAGAAACACTGAAGCAGGATGGATATACGGTGACAAGCGGTCCACGTACAACCGGTGACGGATATTATGAGAGCTGTGTTGTAGCGGTGGAAGGAAATCTGATTGAGATTACGGTGTAATGAGGTTGGCTGATACAGTAAATATAGGATGGTACAATATAGATAAAATATTATCTATATTGTACCATTTTTGCTTAAATTGATAATATTTTATCTATAGAAAATCTCATTTTGCACATACTATCGGAAACAAAATCAGATAGGAGATGTGGAAGATGGAACGGATAGCAACACAGTGTATTACCTATGGATTATACATGTTATCGACGGTGTGGGAGAAAAAAGCAAATGGCTGTATCATTGATACATGTATGCAGATCAGCCACGAGCCGGTACAGATTGCAATTGCGGTTTCCAATCAGAGTTATACATGTGAGTTACTCAAAAAGAGTGGGATATTTGCAGTCAGTATCTTAGATGAGACATGCACCTTCGAGACAATCAAGCATTTTGGATATCAGTCTGGAAGAGATGTTGACAAAATGAAAACACTGGAGCTTCCGGTCAATGAACAGGGAATCCCGTATCTCGGATGGCAGAGCGTGGCGATGCTTGGAGCGATGGTGACAGAGAAGATATCTTGTGGTTCACATACGTTATTTATCGGAACTGTGACCAAATCAAAGGTATTGAGTGAGAAAGAACCGCTCACGTATGCGGAGTATCAGAGAAGAGTGAAGATGTACACGTAAGGGGAGTGGCTTTACAGCCATTCCCCTTTTGTCAGGTATTGATTTCGTTCCGCACCGACTGAGATAAATTGTATCTCGTGATCAAGCAGTTTTTCAATCGTTTCTATATATCGTTTTGCATTATCCGGCAGTTCATCATAAGAACGGCAATGCGAGATATCCTGTTGCCAGCCAGGAACGATATCGATGACAGGCAGGAGATTATCCATATTATCTGTTGGGTCAAAATCCATAATATGTTTCGTGTGCTGCAGGTATTCTGTGATAATCGGAATTTCCTTCATGGAGCTTAATACATCCAGTTTTGTCAGGGCAATCCGGTCTGCGTTCTGACATTGGAGTCCGTAACGGCTGGCAACGGCATCAAAAGGACCAACACGTCTTGGACGTCCGGTTGCAGCACCGTATTCATTGCCGGCACGGCGAAGATCATCTTTCCATGATTCGGACATTGCTTTCTCTGCGGTAAATGGACCAGCACCGACACAGGTCGAGTATGCTTTCAGAACACCGACGACATGGGAGAGCGGAGCACCGGGGATTCCGGCACCGATCGGACCATAGGCTGAGATCGTGGATGAGCTGGATGTATATGGGAATATGCCAAAGTCAATATCACGCATGGCACCAAGCTGTGCCTCCAAAAGCACTTTTTTATGGTCTGCAAGGGCATTTCTTAAGAATGCGCCGGTATCGCAGATATATGCGGAGAATGCTGCCGCCTGTTTCTTACACCAGGAGAGCAGTGCCGGATAGGACATTGGCTCCTGATGATAACAGCCGGAAAGCTCCATGTTTTTTGCATCCAGCATCATGTGCAGCCGGTTGTGGATATAACCTTCATTCAGATGAAGCAGATCGCCAAGCCGGAGCGTTTTCTTTCTATATTTGTCGCTGTAAGCATAGGCGATACCGCGACGTGTGGAACCGAAGGCGGAACCATCCTTTTCCAGCCGGGCTTCTTCTAGTTCATCCTGCACCCGGTGCCAAGGCATAGAGATTGTGGCACGCTTGGAAAGTTTTAGATTTTTTGGTGTGATAGGAATACCTTTTCCTCGCAGCGCCTCGATTTCCTTCGTGAGATGCTCTAAGTCAATGACCATTCCATCCCCTAAAACACATGTGACATCCGGATGCAGAATCCCGGATGGAAGCAGATTTAATACATATTTATCACGACCAACAACGACGGTGTGACCGGCGTTATTTCCGCCTTGATAGCGGACAACGATATCCGCCTGCTCTGCTAATAGATCGATGACACGACCTTTTCCTTCGTCACCCCAGTTGATACCTGTTACGGCTGTAAGCATTTGTTTGTCCTCCTTTGTTTGGTAAGGTAATTTGTGTTATGTGCAGTACCGGAATGTACGGTCAGTCAGAATTCTTGCAAAGATCAGACCGAGTGGAAGTGCAATGATAATCATGATTGCAGATGTAAACCACGAGACCGCTTCGGTAAGAGACATAATGCCAAAGTTATAAATTGCACGATATAAGTAAAGTCCCGGAACCATAATAACGATGGAAGGAACCGTAAGAGAAATTCTTGGATATCCATGATTCTGTTTTATAAAGGATGCAAGCAGTCCTGCTGTCAGTGCCCCAAGAAATGCAGCTACAGCGGCAGGAATTCCACAATGGTCTACGAGCTCCAGACGGAGTGTATTTGCGACAGCACCAATCATTGCAGCCGTGCATGCCATTGAAACAGAACTGTTGAACATCAGGGAAAATCCGAATACACCACAGAAGCTGGTAATTATCCGGAGTATAAAATGTACCCATACATTGATATGCATGTCTGCGAAAGACAGCGGCTGCAAATGTAACAGCAAAGCCATGATCCATGCAGACATGGTTGCAACCAAAACGATAATAATGGAATAAGTCAGTCGTTCCAGACCGGATCGTAGATCCAGCTTTGCAAGGTCAATGCCGCTTGTAATAAATGGAAATCCAGGGATGATAAACAGGATAGAGCATATATAACCTGCTTCGTGCACCGCGGCCACATGGAACAGCATTTCGGCAAGCTTCAGACAGATCGTGTAGATCAGACAGGCAGCCGAGATAGAAGCAGCAATGTTTAGAAATAAGGTAAAATGATGCTTGATCAGTTTTGTTCGTATGATATTACCAACACCTGCAGCAATGAATGCAAGAATCATTTCCACGGGACCGCCGCCAAGTAGAAATGTAAATGCACAGCAGGCGAGTGCTGCTGCAAGTCCTAATTTGACAGGAGAGTAAAGCGCATGGATTCTCTCGATTTCGTCGAGCCTTTTATGGATTTCTTCACCGGTCAGATGGGCTTCGATATTCGGAAAGCTGTCGACGAAACGCTCCATTCGGTAAAGCTTGGATGTGTTTACGCCTGTATTTGCAATACTTAAAGATTGGGACACACAATCATTTCCATCAAAACAGTTAAACTCAATGGACATCAGACCGACATCGACCGTGCATGTTACACCGAGTTCTTTGGAAAGCTTGTTCATGGATGTACGGACACGCCATGCTCCGGTTCCACAGGAAAGCAGGATCAGACCGACACGACCGATGACGGATGCTTTTTCAATCAATCCCGCATCGGAGATAAGCACGTTGCTGTCATCACCGGTATAATCATGCCAGGGGATTTCCATGTGATTTTTTTCCATAATATCAACATAGGAAGTTGAGATCGGATCAGTGTTCTTCTTCATATAATATCGCCTCTGCTTTTGTAATATGCCGTTTTAGATTATTCAAAAAAACGGAATTTGGCAGGAAGATTCCAAGCTCGTCAAAATGCTCATTGTGTTCGAGCAGAGTATCCTGTCCGTAAAATACAAATGCCATCGGGAGTTCCTTCTCCAGCTTTACCATCAGATCCCAGACTGCGGAATAGGCTTCTGCTTCGGTTTCTTTTTGCTTGATCGTGTCTGGAAGCTCGCGAATCAGGAGAACGCCGGTGCAGGATTCCAGATTTTTCTGCTTGATGTCCATAGAATCAGATACATATGCGTGGCTGTACCGATAAGCCTGTGCTAAGAACATATTTTGTGTTGCCCCGATTTCTTTGCATACGTTCTGAAAATGATGATATTCTTTCTCATGAACTGTTTTTTTATATTCGGATAACAGATTTCCTTCTGTATCTGTCATGATAATCGGGTTTTGCTTCCCATCTGCATTGAACCGGTATGGAATCAGATAAGAATTCCGCAGCAGATCAAACAGTGTATTCTGACAGATTACCATCAGAAATGCAGACAAATCCCGGTTGTGATATGCATCAAACAGGACGTTGGCAAATGTGGATGCAGAAGGGGAATTAGCTGTATCGTCATTCAGCGCGAGAGAATTACAAAAGGTCTCCTGCAGTTTTTCACATGCCCATGGATCATTTAATATTTTCTGGAACAAAACATCTGCATGTTCTTCTCTTGGAAACATCGTTGTATTTTTCATAATATGCACATCCCTTCTTGCTTTTTCTTTTCGGACAGATTATACTATGCATGCAGAAATAAGTAAAAACTATAATTGATATATTAAAAATACCACTTTGATATATCAAAAAAGGAGAAGCATGAACGTAAATTTTGAGTATTATAAGATCTTTTATTATGTGGCTAAATATGAGAATTTTACAAAGGCAGCGCGTGTATTGGGAAATAGCCAGCCGAATATTACACGTGCGATGAACAGCTTAGAACAGCAGATTCATAGTACACTGTTTGTTAGAACGAACCGTGGTGTGCAGTTGACGCCGGAGGGACAGCGTCTGTATACGCATGTATCTGCGGCAATGCTGCAGTTATGGGCGGCAGAGGAGGAGCTGACCGACAGTACGGGACTGACACATGGAAGTATTGCAATCGGCGCGAGTGAAACCGCCTTGAATATCTATCTGCTGGATAAGCTGAAAGAGTTTCATATGAAATATCCGGGTATACGTCTGAAAATCTATAATCACTCAACTCCACAGGCAATCGAGGCAGTGAAAAGTGGAATGATTGATTTTGCGGTTGTGTCAACCCCAGCGGCGGTGGAAGCCCCGCTCAAGGAAATTGTATTGGAGTCTTTTCAGGAGGTATTAGTCGGAGGAAGAACGTTCATGGCGCTTGGAAGTCAGGAAATATCGCTGTGGGAATTAAAAAATTATCCGCTGATATGTCTTGGACGTGAGACGATGACATTTCAATTTTATAATCAGTTGTTTTTATCATATGGACTGGAACTGTCCCCGGATACGGAGGTTGCAACGACCGATCAGATCCTGCCACTGGTACGTCATGAGCTTGGACTTGCATTCGTTCCAAAAGCGATGGCAAGGGAATTTATAATGGAAAGAGAAATCGTGCAGATTCCGTTAAAAGAAGAAATTCCGAAACGTGATATCTGTATGGTATTGGATAACCAGCATCCACTCAGCGCTGCCGCAAGACAGCTTAAGAACATGATATTGCAGGAAGTGGAGGAAGAGAAAGGGGAGTAAACGATGACATTACAACAGTTAAGATATGTAACAATGGTTGCGCAGACTGGAACGATCACAGAAGCAGCGAAGAAACTGTATATCTCGCAACCAAGTCTGACAAATGCGATTCATGATCTGGAAAAGGAAATGAATATTGTAATCTTCAATCGGACAAACAAAGGCATTACCTTATCCAAGGAGGGGGAGGATTTCCTTGGATATGCGAGACAGGTGCTGGAGCAGGCAGATATTCTGGAGGACAAATATAAGAACGGCGCCGGTGGAAAGAAGCAGTTTTGTATCTCCACGCAGCATTATTCCTTTGCGGTCAATGCATTTGTTGATCTGATCAAGGAATATGGACAGGATGAATATGATTTCAGCATACGGGAGACACAGACGTATGAGATCATCGAGGATGTGGCGCGTATGCGGAGTGAGATCGGAATCCTGTTTCTCAATGATTTCAATGAGGTAGTGCTCACAAAAATCCTGAAATCCTATGATTTGGAATTCCATCAGCTCTTTGTAGCAAAACCACATGTTTTTATCAGCCGGAAACATCCGCTTGCGGAAAATAAGGTCATCACGAACGAAGAACTGCAAAGCTATCCTTATCTGTCATTTGAGCAGGGCGAACATAATTCATTTTATTTCTCCGAGGAAATCTTTTCGGAATCGGAACGGAAAAAGAATATCCGTGTGCGTGACCGGGCAACCCTGTTCAACCTTCTGATTGGCTTAAATGGCTACACTGTATGCAGTGGTGTGATTGATAAGAAATTAAATGGTAAAGATATCATTTCCGTACCACTTGCGGATGAAAGTGATATGCGGATTGGCTATATCACGCATAAGAAGGAAATGCTGAGTCATCTGGCTCAGACATATCTTACAGCAATAAAGAAATACTTATCTTAGAATATTTGAAATAGTTTCAAACTATTTCAAACACAAAAAAATAGATATTATACAAACTCATTTTGTCCGATTATAATGTGAGCAAATCACAGAACACGTTCAAAAGGTAAAGGTACTTGGATATCATGTAATTAAGCCCACAGTGCGGATTCGCATCCTGCGAGATCGGCAACAGACTGACAGAGGAGGAGCAGTGGGCAAAGCTGAAGCTTGTAAAAGAAGTGGCTGAGGAAGTCTGGGGAAAAGACGCTTAAGTTCATATAGATAAGAAGAAAATGCCGGGATATGTGTCCCGGCATTTTGTGTTGCTTGGATTTAATTTTGATTATTGGAATCTGCGTTGCCTGCAGCAGATGTTTCATCTGTTAGATTCTTATCCTTTCTGTGATCTACCCAGAAACCCCAGACTCCGGCAAAAATTGCAATTGCAGCCATAATACCAACAAGAATATTCATAAACATAGATTATGTCCTCCATTTTTCAATTTTTAGGTACGCAAAGAAAACTATGAGAATCCATAGCTCAACTTATAGTCTTGATTAAACTGAAAAATAGTTGGATTTTTTTCCATCCTGAGCATGGATATAACACAGGATCATCCGCTGGCTGAGAACGGTTTTACATAGAATCGAATCTGAAAAAACAGCATAGTGAGAGACAGCCAGATCTTGCGTATCTGTAAATGCTACGATAAAACGGATCAATGTTTCTGACTGAGTAGGTTCTTGCTTTGTCTTCTTTATATAGGAAGTTCTCGAAGCAAGGAGAAGCTCGGTTGTATTAATCTGTGTATTTGCTGAGATTGGCAGTTCAACGTCACTGACTGTCGACTGTGATGTTGGTTTTCCGGCATCAAAAAAAGCATCCGCTTCTGTCTGGTTAAAGTACAGACCAGAGAACAGAATTACGATGGAAATAATGAAATTAAGCAATCCGCGATATGATTTTTGACAGTTCATATAAGTCCCATCCTATCTTACAAATACATACAATAAATCTGTAGTTCATCATAGCAGATATGTGATAAAATGTGAAGTAGGTAATTGTAGTTGACAGGCAAAGATTGATGTATGGGAATTGCTTGTGGATATACAGATATAGTATCAATTTATATATGACATAGTAAGAACTTGACAGAGGGAAAAATAAACATGGTGAATCATTTTAATAACAGAAATAGTCAAAAAAAAATCGTCGTTGCGATGGATTCGTTCAAGGGAAGCCTTACTTCACTAGAAGCAGGAAATGCGGTCAGAGATGGAATCTTAGAGAATTATCCGGACTTTGATGTGCAGATATTTCCGGTTGCTGATGGTGGGGAAGGCACGGTGGAAGCACTCACTTTCGGAAAAGAGCATGTGCAGGCACGGACAATCTCTGTGACCGGACCGGTTGGAACGGAAGTCCAGGCATGGTACACAATCTATGGACAGGCAGGAGAAAGGACTGCAGTTTTGGAGATGGCGCAGGCAGCCGGATTACCGCTTGTCCCGGAAGAAAAAAGAAATCCGATGCATACAACGACCTACGGAGTTGGTGAGATGATTTGCGATGCCATTGCATGTGGCTGCCGGAAATTTATCCTTGGAATTGGTGGAAGTGCAACAAATGATGCTGGAATCGGAATGCTGCAGGCACTTGGATTTCATTTCATTGACGAAGCAGGAAAGGAAGTCGGTTATGGCGCGGAGGGACTGGCGCAGGTGCGGTCAATTACGACAGAGGATGTATTGCCGGAGCTTGCTTTGTGTGCGTTCCGGATTGCATGCGATGTGACGAATCCACTGGTCGGTGCGCAGGGGTGCAGTGCCGTCTTTGCCCCACAAAAGGGTGCAGATGCGAAGATGGTACAGGAGATGGATGCGGCGATGAACCGATATGCTGATATTGTGGAAGATATGTACCGGAAAAATCCTACTCTGATGGAAAATCAGCAGATTGGTAATGATGAAGCGGGCAAGAACGTTGAAAAAAACGACAGGCAGAGTCAAGTAAAAAACCGCATGACACCCGGTGCAGGTGCGGCTGGAGGTCTAGGCTATGCATGTCTGATGTTCTTACATGCAGTATTAAAACCAGGCATAGACATCGTATTAGATGAGATACAGATTGCGCAGGCAATTAAAACAGCAGACGAAGTTATTACTGGAGAGGGAAAATTAGACGCGCAGACGTTGATGGGGAAGACACCGATTGGCGTAGCGCGGATAGCGAAGTCGTATAAAGTGCCCGTCTATGCATTTGCAGGATGTTTTGGTGCAGATGTACAAGTGTGTATCGACAGTGGTGTATTTGCCGAGTGCTATGCGGCAAGCGCTGCCTGCACAGAGGAAGAAAAGCGGCTTGCAATGGAGAAAACGCATGCGTATGCGAATTTGAAAGCATGTGTAAAGTCGCATTTTTGCACAGAAAATAATTAACAAAAGCTACACACTTTCTACGGTGCAGGCAGGTATGCCGGTAGAGTGGGTGATTGATGCACCGGAGGGAAGCCAGTTTGCGATTGACCAGATCGGCGAAAGCGGTGGTGGTTGCAATCCGATTCCGATTTCTTCCTCTGATTATACACAGACGGATGATGAAATCCAGATTCCGTATACATATCTGAGCAATTATGAGAGTGCGTTTTCTAATTGGAAATGAGTAAATACAAATAATTCCCCGTAAAAATCTGTAATAATACAAAAATATTGTATTTCGACAATTCATTGGGTATAATTAACATAATTTCTTGAGTGAATAAAAGGATGGGGAGGCAGATAAAATGGCAGATAAAAACACTGCGGATATTGGATTTGAAAAGCAGATTTGGAATGCGGCATGTGTATTAATGGGAAATCTGGACGCATCTGAATATAAAAGTGTAGTATTAGGTCTTATTTTCTTAAAATATATTTCCAATCGATTTGATGAAAAATATAAAGCATTGCTTGCAGAAGGGGATGGATTTGAAGAGGATATTGATGAGTATACATCTGAAGGTATCTTCTTCGTTCCTGCTGATGCAAGATGGAGTGAAATTGCGAGACAGGCACATACACCAGAAATTGGAACAGTGATTGATAATGCTATGCGTGCAATAGAAAAGGAAAATAAACGTCTGAAAGATATATTACCTAAGAATTTTGCACGCCCAGAGCTGGATAAACGTAGATTGGGGGATGTTGTTGACCTCTTCACAAATATCCAGATGATTGAGCATGGAGATGAAAAGGATATCCTTGGACGTACATATGAATATTGTCTTTCTATGTTTGCGGAGCAGGAAGGAAAACGTGGTGGAGAATTCTTCACTCCATCCTGTGTTGTAAGGACGCTGGTTGAGGTACTGAAACCTTTTAAAGGACGTGTCTATGATGGCATCATCCTTGAAATGATGCAACCGTTATAAAAGGGCAATAAACAAATCGGAATTTGTATTATTGAATAAAATGGAGATTTTGATATGAAAGACAAGGCAAACAAGGGTTATTGGCAACGACTTGCAAAAATATATGCACCTTTGATGGAGTCAGATAAGAAATTTTATAATGCAATCTGCGGATATATTAGAGATTATCTCAAATCTGATATGAATGTATTAGAATTAGCTTGTGGAACAGGGCAGCTATCTTTCCCATTGTCTGATTGTACTAATAGCTGGACGGCAACCGATTTTTCGGAAAATATGATTAAGCAAGCGAAAAGGAGAGGTACAACAGAAAAACTTAGTTTTTGCGTAGCCGATGCAACGGCACTTTCATATGAGAATGAAAATTTTGATTGTGTAGTAATTTCAAATGCACTGCACATTATGCCAGAGCCTGAAAAAGCAATGCAGGAAATTCGTAGAGTATTAAAAAAAGATGGTATTTTGTACGCACCAACCTTCTTATGGGCAGAGAAAAAATCAAGTGGTTTACGAAAGCGATTGATGTCTATTACAGGATTTAAAGCATATAAAGAATGGAACAAGGAAAATTTTTGTGAGTTTATTACGGATTATGGCTTTACAGTCGTCAAAGTGAATTTGGTGGATGGCGGTTTAGCTCCTGTTGGAGTTTTGATTGCGAAAAAAACTAATTATTAAATTCCAGTTTCTGTTGCTTAAATAATGGGAATATGGCGTAAAGCAAGGGACGCAACTTAAGGTTGCGTAAATGCAAAAGTAGGTTGGTGGAAGGAAAACATAAATTGAGCTATAATATTTCCTCATAAAGATGAGCCAGAGTATGTTTTATTGGAAATTGACAAAGTGACTTTTTGGGGAGAACACACAACAATACTTGGTTGGTATGAAACATTAGAAAATATTGAAAAAGAAATTAGAGAGATAGCGGGAGCCATTAACAATGGCGATGGTGCATATAGTCTTAAATATAATGCGGAGATAGAACTGGGTGGATTCTTTGGCTCGTCCAAGATAAAGAAATAAGAATGTTATTATGAAAAGCCGTATGCGAGAAAGTCGCACGTACGGTTTTGTGCGGGGCTAGTGTCGTGAGGCACTGGTCTACTCGACTGCGGAGGATGATTATGAGTAGCAAGGAAATTTTTATTATGGCAATAATATTGCTTGTTTCATCGCCAGCTTGGTTTTTAGCAGAACATACTGCGCTGGCTATTATATGGCTATGTGCCGGAGTTGCAGACTTAATCATTGCATTAGTAAAACGCAACAAAGAGAAGAAAAGTAAGTAAAATTCAGCTTGTTGAGAGATTGGAAAGAAGCGTAAGCTTTGAATTTTCCAAATTGTTTAATACATTTTTGAACTGAAAAACTTGATTGAAACCGTTGGTTGACAAATTTCCAAGCATAGGTGGTGGTAATGCAACCTAAAATATTGCTATGATTTTGTCAAGTCAAAAGGAAAGGAGAACTGACAATGAATATAGCAGACAGAATACAATATTTACGAAAACAAAAAGGATATTCGCAGGAGGAACTTGCTGATAAGGTTGGCGTATCAAGACAGGCAGTATCAAAATGGGAAAGTGAACAAACCACACCCGATTTAGAAAAAGTAATCGCTATGAGCGAACTTTTTGAAGTCACAACGGATTATATTCTTAAAGGAATAGAACCAGTATCAACAACGAATAGAAAGACTGTTAAGACGTTGTACTTAGGGTTTGTTTTAATATTTGCAACCATAGCAGGAATATGGTCTTTTGCTGCAAACCGATTTGATTATGATGAAATTATTATGATTATTTTAGCAGGCGGCGTAGTTGGTTTAGGAACGGCTCTAATTGTTCAGGTAATCGGCAGTATAGTTTCAAACAAGAAACAATAATAAAAGTGAAACTTTCAGTAATACGCTCTGTTGAAGTGTTGATTTTTCTACGATATACTCCTACAAAAAAAGGAGTGTTTCATTATGGGAAAGGAAATCTATAACATTATCAATGATATGGCAGAGGTATTGAATGCATCGCAGATGCAGAAACTACAGGAAGTGTTGGTTAATCGTTTGTCGGAAAATCGTGTGCCTGATTATTTACAAACTCGTAATGAGGAATTCCTGGATATGTTTCTAACGGCTAAACATTTAGAAGGCTGTTCGGATAAGACGATATGTTATTATAGGTGTAATATCCAGAGAATGTTGGAAACAGTAGATGTTCCGGTTATAAAAATATCTACAGAAATGCTACGAAAGTACCTGTTAGAGTATCAATCGATTAATAATTGTGGAAAGGTTACTATAGATAATGTTCGCAGGAGCCTTTCCACATTTTTTTCATGGTTAGAGGAGGAAGATTATATTATTAAAAGCCCGATGAAGAGAATCCATAAGGTAAAAACGGCGGTTGTGGTTAATCAAAACAATGTGAAGCTATCGCATCGAAAGTATATTTCATAGATTGATTTGTAACGCAAAAAGCGTTACAATAAAGAAAAATGGAGGTGTATTCTATGGGAAAAACAGCAACATTAAATTTGAGAGTAAATCCAGATGTAAAAGAAAATGCAGAAAGTGTACTAGAGCAATTAGGGATACCGATGGCTACTGCGATAGATATGTATTTAAAACAAATATCATTAGTAGGAGGAATTCCCTTTTCTGTTGTATTGCCAAAAGCAGCTAGTTCAGTAAATGCAGATATGATGTCTGTTACGCAGATTCATCAAAAGTTAGAAAAAGGATATGCAGATATAGAAAAAGGAAATGTTGAGGATGCAGCTAGTGCTTTTGCGGCATTTAGAGAGAGGCATTAATGAAGCAATATAAAGTAGAGATTACAGAAGAAGCTTTGCAGGATATGGAAGATATATACAATTATATTGCTATAGATTTGCTGGCTTCTGAAAATGCAATGGGACAATATGATCGTATTGCGGATGAAATACTTACATTAGACACTTTCCCGGAACGATTTAGGATTATGGATTCGGAGCCGGAAAAGAGAATGGAGTTGCGTAGAATGCTCGTTGATAATTATTCAGTGATTTACACAATTTGTGACGAAAGAGTAATTGTAACGGATGTTTTATACACGGCATCTGATATAGAAGCACGTTTGAGAGGCGAGATATAAAAGCTCGTGTTTATTTGAAGTTGAAGGAGGAACAAGTATGGAAGGCAAGATGACAAAAATTGAAAAAATAATGGCTATTTGTTCATTGTTAATCCTAATCACTGCGATTATTGTAAGAGGTGTTATAGGAGTTAATGATTCAGGAGTTTTAGTTATTCTCTCTTTTACAGGACTCCTTATGTGGTTAATTTTTCTGATATGTGCTTTTTTTCCATCAGACTGGAGGATGACTGAAAAACAAAAGGCTAAAATCATGAATCGAGTGGAATATCAAAATAAATATAGGAGAACTCTTATTATTATTGACACGATTTTAGCAGTAATTTTTGCTGTTATGATAATGACATTAGGATAGGTGAGAATTTCAGTTTGCAACTCAGTAATAACAAAAGCAGACCGTGTCCATGAGCACAGCAGTAGCTAGTTTTATTGCAGCCAAACGATTAGAAGGATATGGTTGCGGATGATGGTATGTTATATGAGACAACGAAAAAGTAGCAAATCGATGTAGAATGAAGAAAGGTACAAGGGCAGGGGTTATGAACATATGGACAATACTTGGAATCGGTCAGACAGACGATAAGGGTGCAATCAAGCAGGCGTATCGTGAGCGGTTAAAATCTGTGAATCCGGAGGAGGATGCAGATGGTTTCATGGAGCTTCGGAATGCCTATGAGGAGGCGATTGCAAGCTGTGACAGGCAGGAGGCGCTGCCGGAGGATATGGATGACGAAGCTTCGGAAGGCTTACAGCCGCCGAGGACGGAGCTTACCGATAAATTAGAACAACTATACAACGATTATCCGAACCGTATCCGTGTGGATGCGTGGAGAGAGCTTTTTCGTGAGGATGCATTTGTATCGCTTGACACAGAGGCAGAAGCATTGGAGGAGCTGCTTGTATTTTTGATGGATCATTACCGGATGCCGGATGCGGTTTTTCGTGAGATTGTGGACCGGTTTGATATCGCCCTGCGCAAAGAAGACCTGCTGGTGAAATTCCCGGAGGATTATATTTCCTATATTCTTGGGGTAGCGGCGCGGAAGCAGGACAGCTTTGCTTATGAATATCTGACCGGAGATTATACATATGCTGATGACTATATTGAGCAGTATATGAAGATTGAACGGATGGACAAGCAGGATGAGCCGACACCGGAGAACCGGGCGGCGCTCCACAAGGAATTAGAACGACTGAAAAGATTGCCGCTTACACATCCACATGGCGATGTGCTGGAGATCTATGTGCAGATGAAGGATACGCGTTTTCAGGAAAAGGATGCGGAACAGCCACTTCCAAGAGCGGAAGCGGAGGCTGTATATGAGGCGCTTTTAAGCAGGATCAATGCGAACCTTGAGCGATACCCAAAGGACGAGATGACGCAGTTTATCAAGAGCGAGATGTTGTACCGTCTGGAACGATATGAGGAGGCGAAGCAGACCGCAGAAGAGATTCTTGCGGAGAATCCGGATTATGAAGACGCACAGTATTGCTTAGGGGATATATATTATGCGATGGGGGATCTGGAGAAGGCAAAGGATATCTTCGAGGAGCTGATGCATAACAATTATGGGGATATGGCGTACCTTACCCGGCTGCAGCAGGTAAATGAAGCAATCATTGACAAATGGAAGCAGGATGTGGACAAGCATCCGGAAGATCATCAGAAAAAGTTAGATCTGGCATGGTGCTATTATCAGAATCAGCGGGAGCCGGAAGCGTTGGAGGTGTTCGATACATTTGAACCGGAGGGCGATGAGATCTTCTTCTATTGTAATGCGAAGGGCAGATGTTATCTGGCAACCGGACAGACGGAGAAGGCACTGCCATTGTTCTTAAAATGGAAGAAGGCAATTGAGGATATACAGCCGGAAGAAGGCGGCTATACAGAGGAACAGAACAAGCGCAGAAAGCGGTATCCGTATGCACATACACTGATCGCAAGCTGTTACTATAACCTGAAAGAGTACGAGAAAGCGAAGGAATATATACAGCTTCCGGTCGAGACGGAGCATGAGGAGCAGATCACCGGACTCATCCTGAATCTTCGGATTCTCTATGAACTGCAGGAGTATGGCAACTGTATGAAGGCGTGCGATGAGATGTTAGAGCATATTGATTATGAATCTATGGTCTATGAGGATGAATACTGGGCGCATTGCTACCGGGCAAAATGCTGTTATATGTTAGATTATCTGCAGGAATGCATCTATTCGGCGGAGAAGGCGATACGGATCTATCCATATGGTGTGGAGCCGTACATACAGGAGATACTGACCTTCCAGCAGGCAGAACAGTATGAGGATGCCGAAAATGTAATGGCACAGTACCGGGAGTTCCGTCCGGAGAGCGATGCGATGGATTATTATGAGGCATTAAGCCTTCGTGCACAGGAAAAATCAGAGGAAGCGTTGAAGCTTTTGGAGAAGGTGGAAGCAAATTACAAGGCGGATGAATCCGATCTGCCGAATTATGAAGATCTGTTGTTAGAGCTGGCAGATCTCTATGATGAAGCAAACCGAAATGAGGAGTCCATTGCGGTATATAAGAAGGTTGCGTCTATCAATCCGAAAAATCCAGATGTGTTTGGATATCTGGGATATATGTATCGGAAGGTTCGTGAGACGGAGCTTGCAATCAAGGCATATGAGGATCAGATTAAGGTACGGCCACATGCGGCATATTATACGAATCTCGGATTTATCTACTGGGAGCGGCGGGATTACGGGAATGCGTTAGAAAATTTTGAACAGGCACTTGCAATCGCACCGGAGAGGTCAGACCGGGATATACAGAGAAAAACAGAGGTCATCCGCTTCAAAACCCGTGTGCTGCTCTGCTTGAACAGGATTACGGAAGGGTGTCAGATTCTGATGGATGCAATTCAAAAATACGGAGATGATATGGATCCGCAGCTTCGTATCGAGGCAGGTCTCGCACTCACACGAGCAGACCGCTATCCGGAGGCAGAGCAGTTGCTGGAACGCTATGCGGAGGAAGGCACGGATGAAAATCTGCGGTTTGACTGCGCAAGTCTTCTGATGGAGCTTGCCGGGGAAGAGGACGATACTCTGATGATGGATCAGATGTATCAGCTCGGTATAAAGTTAAAGCCGGATAATACGAGCATCTACAGCAAGTACGGCAGAGTGCTTATCATGAGTGGCAGATATGCGGAAGCGGTCGATGCATACAAAAAGGCGGTTAACTTAAATAAAACCATCAATTATTATGGGGAGCTGCTGGAAGCACTCTATCTGCGGGATGGGGAGATTAAGTCCGAGTATGCAGAGTATTTAAGCAAGGCAGTGATACCGGAGGAAGACCGGAAGGCACCGCGCGATTATATCAAGCTTGCAAGATACTGCCGGGTGATCGGTGATTATGCAGATGCAGAGAAATATTTGAAACAGGCAGTTACGATGAAGCTTTGTTCAAGCTGTGGGTATCATGGCTGTGAGGAGGGCTATTATGAGCTTGGAATCCTGTATGAAGTAATGGGAGAGCGGAAGATGGCCATTGAAGCCTATGAGAAGGCAATCGAGGCGCATGGACACTGCTATGTCTATGAGAAACGGCTGCAGGATCTGATCGAAAATAGTTAAAAGATATGAATAGTATAGTTTAAATATATCACGCACATGAAATTTGTACTTGTACATTTCGTGTGCGTGTGTTATTATTGCGACGAATTGAATTCATAATATACGGTGCCGTGGAGCTTTTTTGTTTTTGAAAAGCAGACATGTGTTAAAAGGGAAGCAGGTGGAAGTCCTGCACGATCTCGTCACTGTAAGCCGGGAGTATACATTCGATATCGGAAGATAACCACTGGCCGCAAGGCTGGGAAGGGGAATGTGTATGAGGATCGGTAAGTCAGGAAACCTGCCGTGTATTGGTACAGGAAGGATTTCCAGATCACGAGTAATTGGTCGTACCGTTGTAGATTAAGTTCTATGGCCCGTTACTCCGTCAGTTTGTGATTTCGCTGGCGGCTTTTTTCTGTGCGTCTGAATTGATTCTTAACAAGTGACTGGATAAAAAACAAAAGGAAAGAGGTACAGAAAATGAAGAAATCGAAATTAAGCGCAGTATTCCTTACAGCATGTATGGCAGCAACTCTGCTTGCAGGATGTGGAGACAAGAAGACGGAGACAACAGAGGCAACGACGGAAGCAACCACAGAGGCAGCTACAGAAGCTGCAACGACAACGGAGGCAACGGCTGCAGATGCAACTGCATCTGAGGCAGAGGACGATGAGAATTATGAGACAGGAGATGCATCATTGGATAATGTTCGTAATCAGGATGAAATTGGTGACAACGAGCTGCTTGTTGTAAGCTTTGGTACAAGCTTTAACGACAGCCGTCGTCTGACGATCGGTGCAATCGAGGGTAAGCTTGATGAAGAATTCGGTAAAGATTATTCCGTCAGAAGAGGCTTTACAAGCCAGATCATCATTGATCATGTAAAGAGCAGAGATGGAATTGCCATTGATAATATGACAGAAGCGCTTGACCGTGCGGTGGATAATGGAGTCAAGAATCTTGTAATCCAGCCGACACATCTGATGAATGGTCTGGAATATACAGATGTTGTAAATGAAGTTGGTGATTATGCAGATGCATTCGATCAGGTTGTAATCGGTGATCCGCTTCTTACAAGTGATGAGGATTTCGATGAAGTTGTGAAAGCTATCACAGATGCAACAGCTGAGTATGATGATGGCGAGACAGCTATCTGCTTCATGGGACATGGTACAGAGGCAGACAGCAACGAAGTATACCAGAAGATGCAGGATAAGCTGACAGATGCCGGTTTTGAGAACTATTTCGTAGGTACGGTTGAGGCAACTCCTTCTGTGGATGATGTACTTGCGAAGGTACAGGCAGGCGATTACAAGAAGGTTGTTCTTGAGCCTTTGATGATCGTAGCCGGTGACCATGCAAACAACGATATGGCTGGTGATGAGGAAGGTTCCTGGAAGACAACCTTCGAGGATGCGGGTTATGATGTAACATGTCTCGTTCGTGGTCTTGGTGAGCTTCCGGCAATTCAGGATATCTTTGTAAAGCATGCACAGGCAGCTATTGACAAATTAAACAAATAATAGAATAAAAAACGCGAGGAATCAATCGTGAAGAAATGGAATGTAAGTCTTGCAGCAGGCGTGGTACTTGCCTGCCTGCTTGCAGGATGCGGAAAAAATGATACAACACAGGAGACAACTGCCGCGGCTACGACAGAAACCGTGACAACAGAGCAGGTGGCTACAGCGGATGCACAGATTGCAACCGGTTCGGATCTGGCATCGGCAAGTGACGTGGTAGAGGATTGGATGGTTCCGATTCCGGCAGAGAATGTCGCAGATGGTGAATATGACATCGAGGTTGATTCAAGCTCTTCAATGTTCAACATTACTGCCTGCAAGCTCACGGTAGCAGACGGCAAGATGACCGCAGTTATGACAATGGGCGGAAAAGGCTATCGGTATCTGTATATGGGTACCAGCAAAGAGGCAGTTGCTGCAGATGAGTCAGAGTATATCCCATATGTAGAGGATACAGATGGTGCGCATACATTTACAGTTCCTGTGGATGCGCTGGATGAGGGCGTTGCATGTGCCGCATTCAGCAACAAAAAAGAAAAATGGTATGAGCGGACGCTGGTGTTCCGTTCCGATTCACTTCCGGCTGATGCCATAGATAATCCGTCGATAAAAACGGCAGAGGATTTAGGAATCGCCGATGGTGAATATACGGTTGAGGTAACCCTGTCCGGAGGCTCCGGCCGTGCTACGGTGGAAAGCCCGACGAAAATCAAGGTGGAAAATGGAATCGCAACTGCAACGATCATCATGAGTTCTTCAAACTATGATTATATGATTGTTGGCGAGGAGAAGTATCTTCCTGTCAATACGGAAGGAAATTCTACATTTGAGATTCCGGTTACCGGATTTGACTACAATATGCCGATTTCTGCGGATACGACTGCAATGAGTACGCCACATGAGATCGACTATACATTATATTTTGATTCTAAAACAATAAAGTAAGGGTGTTGGATTTGAGACGAGGAAGAAGAATTCTTTTTTTACTCCTGTTCGCCCTGTTGTGTACGTTCCCCTGTGCTTGTGCAACACAGGGGAATGTTGCATATACAGAGGATGCAGGACAAAAAGGGACAATGACAGATGCATCCGCATTGGATGCAGATATCCGGTGGGATGATTTGAAAATAGAAAATAGTATGGATTTAAGCTATGCGACACAGTTTTCTGTGGATTATTATACGGGTGGGTATAAGCTTATTTCCATTTGTGATATCGGTGATTACCTGCTTGTACCGGATGGTAAGAATATACCGGAGGGACTTCCTTCGGATATTACATTGATTGATGGAATACCGAAGCATGCATATCTGGCTGCAACGTCTGGTATGGATTTCATCGTGAAGATTGGTTGTTTGGATCGTCTTTCGTTTTCCGGCACGAAGGAAGATGGCTGGTATATCCCAGAGGCAAAGCAGGCGATGCAGGCACAGACACTTGCCTACGCCGGCAAATACAATGCGCCGGATGTGGAGCAGATGCTTGCCGGGGATTGTGATCTTGCTATCGAGTCGACGATGATCCTGCACAATCCGGAGGTAAAAGAGCAGTTAGAGACTTGTGGAATCCCAGTGATCGTGGAACATTCAAGCTATGAGACAGATCCGCTTGGCAGGCTGGAATGGGTGAAATTCTATGGCGCATTGTTCGATGCGGAGAAAGCCGCAGAGCAGTTGTTTGCGTCAGAGACGGCGAAGACCGCCGACGTTCTGAACGAGGCACCGACCGGAAAGACGGTTGCATTTTTTTATGTGACGACAAACGGTGGTGTCAATGTACGTAAGTCCGGTGATTATGTATCGAAGATGATCGAACTCGCCGGAGGAACCTGTATTACCTTTGATGATTCGGACGAGGAAAATGCGCTTTCAACTATGACAATCCAGATGGAGACATTCTATGAGCAGGCGAAGGATGCAGACTATATCATATACAACAGCACAATTGACAGTGAGCTTACGAGTGTATCAGAACTTTTGCAGAAGAATGCACTATTTGCGGATTTTAAAGCCGTTAAGGAAGGACATGTGTACGGAACCGGAAAAAATATGTTTCAGGAGACAACCGGATATGGTACGATGATCGCGGATATGCATGCGATATTTACCGGACAGGAGATAAAGAGCGATTATTTTTATAAGCTGACAGAGGAATAAGCGGAATCGTGAAATCGGTGCATGGAACATGTACTATATGAATTGTGAAATGGAATACAGATGAAGACAAAAAAGACGCGAATCATAATTACATATATCGTATTATTTACGCTGCTGCTTGGTGCAATTCTGCTATCACTTTATATCGGCAGTGTATCGATCGCCCCGCGGCAGGTATTCTCCGTATTAACCGGACACGGAACCGATGCGAAAGCGATGCAGATTATTCTTTCCATCCGTCTGCCGCGTGTGCTTGCAGCAGCAATCTTAGGAGGTGCACTTGCGGTATCGGGATTTTTGCTGCAGACATTTTTTAGAAATCCGATTGCAGGTCCGTTTGTGCTCGGAATCTCTTCCGGGGCGAAGCTGGTTGTTGCACTTGCGATGATCGTAGGTGTCTCACATGGTATTACAATGAGTTCGTGGTTTATGATCGCGATGGCATTGATCGGATCGCTCCTTTCGATGCTTTTCGTATTGGCGGTATCGAAGAAGGTGCAAGAGATGTCTATGCTGGTTGTATGTGGCGTGATGATCGGTTATATCTGCTCGGCAATCACGGATATTGCGGTGACCTTTGCAGATGATTCGAATATCGTGAATCTGCATAACTGGTCGCTTGGAAGCTTCGCCGGAATATCCATGGCGCATGTAAAGATCATGACAATTGTTGTTGTAGTGGCGGTGGCTGGTTCTTTTCTGCTATCTAAGCCGATTGGAGCATACCAGATGGGAGAAAGCTATGCGCAAAATGTCGGTGTATCGATCCGCCCGCTTCGTGTGATGCTGATTTTATTATCCAGCTTATTATCCGCCTGTGTGACGGCATTCGCAGGACCGATTTCGTTTGTCGGAATCGCGGTGCCACACCTTGTAAAGAGTGTAGTAAAAACAACAAAGCCGATCGTGATGATTCCGGTCAGTTTTCTCGGAGGCGGTGTGTTCTGCGTGCTCTGTGATTTGCTGGCACGGACAATCTTTGCTCCGGTCGAGCTTTCCATCAGCTCTGTGACGGCAGTCTTTCTGGCGCCGGTTGTGATCTACATGATGGTGAAGGAGAGGGGGCGAAGACATGGCTATGCAGAGTGATTATATGGTTACGGAAGAGGCGAGTGTAGGTTATCAGAAGCGGACACTCATAGACCATGTGAATCTCCATGTGAAAAAAGGAGAGATTCTTACCCTGATCGGACCAAACGGCGTGGGAAAATCGACGATTCTGAAAAGTATCATCCGGCAGTTATCCCTGATTGCAGGAACAGTCAGCATTGATGGGAAAGAGTTGTCTTCTTATGCACCGAAGGAGCTGGCGAAGAAGATGGCAATTGTGATGACGGAGCGGATTCACCCGGAGAGATATACCTGTTATGATGTTGTGGCGACCGGTCGGTATCCGTATACCGGGAAGATGGGGATGCTGCAAAAAGAAGATGAAGAAAAAATCGAAGAAGCGATGCGGCAGGTGCAGGTGGAAGCGCTTCGGGATCAGGATTTTGAGAGGATCAGCGATGGACAGCGCCAGCGTGTGATGCTGGCGAGAGCAATCTGCCAGGAGCCGGAGATTTTAGTGCTAGATGAACCAACATCGTATCTGGATATCCGCTATAAGACGGATTTCCTGTGGCTGTTGCGGTCGCTTGCAAGAAAACGGCAGATGGCAGTTGTGATGTCCCTGCACGAGATTGATCTGGCACAGAAGATTTCAGATCAGGTTGTCTGTGTGAAGGAACATCGTGTCGATCGGGTCGGTACGCCGGAAGAGGTGATGACGACCGAATATATACAGGAACTCTATGCGATGCAGGATGGCGTCTATGATGCGGCGTATGGTAGTGTGGAATTTCCGAAGCCAACCGGGGATGTCCATACCTTTGTGATCGGTGGAGGTGGATACGGAATCCCGCTATACCGGAAACTGCAGCGGCAGGGTATCCCATGTGCAGCGGGGATTTTACCTGTGCATGACCGGGAGTATCCGGTTGCGAAGGCGCTCTGTGAGAAGGTACTGGAAATCCCGGCCTTTACAATGCCGGAGGATACGATGCTGGCACAGGCAAAGGCATTGATCGATGCCTGTGAGACGGTATATTGTCCATGTATGGAGTTCGGTGTGTGCAATTCGTACAATCAGGAGCTGTATTTTTATGCAAAAAAGCAAAATAAGTTGAAAAATCTTTCAGAATAGACTTTGAAAGCCATCTCTAAAATGCTATAATAACATGAAGTGAGTTTAAAGGTGGAGGAACAGATGGGAGCATCATTAGAAGAAGAGATTAAGAAGAGAAGAACATTTGCGATCATATCCCACCCGGATGCCGGTAAGACGACTTTGACAGAGAAGTTTCTGCTCTATGGAGGTGCGATCAATACAGCCGGTTCGGTAAAGGGAAAAGCAAATTCCAAATACGCAGTTTCCGATTGGATGGAGATTGAGAAGGAGAGAGGTATTTCCGTTACCTCATCCGTGTTGCAGTTTAATTATGACGGATATTGTATCAATATTCTGGATACACCGGGACATCAGGATTTCTCGGAGGATACCTATCGTACTTTGATGGCGGCAGATTCCGCGGTCATGGTAATCGACGCATCAAAGGGTGTAGAGGCGCAGACAATCAAGCTGTTTAAGGTTTGTGTGATGCGCCATATTCCGATTTTTACATTTATCAACAAGATGGATCTTGAAGCAAGAGATTCGTTTGAGCTTTTGGATGAGATCGAGAATGTCCTTGGAATCCGGACATGTCCGATCAACTGGCCAATCGGTGCAGGAAAGCGTTTCAAGGGTGTTTATGACCGGGATACAAAGAAAGTATCGATGTTTCAGGCAGTGTCTGTTGGCGGTGCGAAGTCGGCGGCAGAGACAGATTACGATGTGACAGATCCGGCGCTAAAAGATGCTGTCGGCGATGAACTTTATGCACAGCTGATGGACGAGATCGAGCTTCTGGATGGTGCGAGCGATGAGTTTGATCAGGAGCTGGTGGACAAGGGTGAGTTATCTCCGGTGTTCTTCGGTTCCGCACTGACGACATTCGGTGTGCAGACATTTCTGGAGCATTTCCTGAAGATGACACAGAGTCCACTTCCACGTATGTCGGATGCAGGTCTGATTGACCCAATCACAGAACCATTCTCCGGTTTTGTGTTCAAGATTCAGGCGAACATGAACAAGGCACATCACGATCGTATCGCGTTTATGCGGATCAGCTCCGGTAAGTTCGATGCGACCAAGGAAGTCTATCATGTGCAGAGTGGCAGAAAGCTTCGCTTATCCCAGCCACAGCAGATCATGGCACAGGATCGTAAGGTTATTGATGAGGCGTATGCCGGTGATGTCATCGGTGTATTCGATCCGGGTATTTTCTCTATCGGAGATACGTTATGTACGCCGGGAAAGAAATTCCAGTACGAGGGAATTCCGACGTTTGCACCGGAGCATTTCTGCAGACTGGTGCATCTTGATTCGATGAAGCGTAAGCAATTTATCAAGGGTGTTACACAGATCGCACAGGAAGGTGCGATTCAGATGTTTCAGGATTATACACTTGGAATGTCCGAGATCATTGTCGGCGTGGTTGGTGTGCTGCAGTTTGACGTATTGAAATACAGACTGGAAAATGAATATGGATGTGATATCCGGCTGGAGCCGCTTCCATATAATTATATTCGATGGGTAAAAGATCCTACAACGGATCTGAATAAACTGTCGAGAATCAGCGACTGCAAGAAGGTGAAGGATATGAAGGACAATCCGCTTTTGCTGTTTGCAAATGAATGGTCTATCCGCCTGATGCTGGAGCATAACGAGGGACTGGAATTAGAAGAATTCCGCAAGAACTAGAGAATCAATGAATTGTGAATCCGGGGTTTAAAGTTGTATCAATATTGGGAGAAGCGTTGATATAAAAGGAGAAGGTAACATGATTTTAATTGACACACAAAAAGAGGAATTTACAAAGTTAAAAGACATTCGTATCTTCGAGAAGCTGGATAATGAGCAGCGCTATAATGGTGATCTGCTTGTCATCGGACTTGGCGGCATGGGTAGTCAGGTTGTCTGCGATATGAAGGGGATGCTGATGGGAGAGATTACACCGGACGATAACATCCAATATCTGATGGTGGATTCCGATATCCCGGCCATGGAGAATATGATTGAGGCAAGCCGGGATGGTATCGGTCTGAATGCAACGGAGATTATCAGTATCTATCGCCCGAATCTGGAAAATCTTCTGGTAAGAGGCATCAAGGAGAATCCGGTGCATCCGAATCTTGCGAATTGGATGCGTGAGGACTTCCCACAGATCAACATTGATACGGATGGAGCCAAGGGCAACCGTCAGATTGGACGATTGATGTTTTCAAATGCATACGAGGATATGCGCGTTCTGCTGTTTGATAAGCTTGAGGAGGCACATACCCGTTCGAAGTCAGGCAAGCTCGATATCATTATCGTGTCGGGCGTCGCTGGCGGTACAAGTGGTGGTATCCTGACAGATCTTACCTATAATATCCGAGCCTACATCCGTTCTAAGAAGTGGAATGATGTGCGTGTGGGTGCCTGCCTGCTGATGCCAGATGTGCTTTACAGCAAGCGTGAGATCGTATCCAATCCGGATCTGCTTGCAAACTTAAATGCAAATGGCTATGCAACCTTGAAGGAAGTCGATTATTATATGCGGCTTACAAGTAAGGACAAGGATGAACGCTATATATTTGAGAGCACGACACACAAGCTTACAATCCGTGAGAATATATTTGATGCCTGTCTGCTGATATCCGGCAAGAAGGACGAGCAGGGCTATATTCCAGATGGCGTAATATATAGTGATGTGGCATATTTCCTGACGAAGCTCGCTTCTGTCAAGCATGTCGGACAGGGCGGCGATGGCGAGAAGGGCAAATTGCTGCGTGATGTATTCTTTGACGGAGAAGACCGCGGCTATTATAAGATTATCAACGAATCCGATTATAAGATCCCAATCAAACAGATTGAGAATATCTGTGAGTATGAGATTTTTGCAGAGGCATATAAGAAACTGCACGAGCTGTCAGAGGACGATCCGCAGGCAAAGGAATCGAGACAGAAAGTGTTTGGAGAGTTAGATGCATTCCTGACTGGAAAACCGGGCGATGAGATCAAGCTTTCAGTAAATGGAATCATCCCAATCAGGCAGTTCGAGAAACCGGTTTATAAAATGATCAAGAAAAATCAGGATGGCCTGCGCGAGAATATGGGACGCCAGCTTGCTTCCATGAAAGACCGCATTCCGATTATGATCAAGTCTTTGAAGAATCACGTACTTGATACGTTAAATGCGGAACTCGAGTGGTTTATGCAGAAGAAAGGCCCGTATGCGGTGATGGATATTATTGGCTGCGGTGGTATCGGAAGCAGCGAGAAAGACCGTGGCATGATTGCAGATATCGAACGGCTTTCCGGACTCATGAAACAGTACCAGCCAACCGGTGAATACAGTCGTATTATTGAGTCAATCAAGGACATCGTAGCAAAGCGGTTCTTTACGTTCCCATCGGCGAAGCGTGAGACAGAGAATGGATACTACGATGCTTGTATCAAGGAATGTCTGACCTTGCAGCGGAATATGCTGATCGAAGGTATGAGTGATCAGGATATGTTTGGAGATATTACCCGGTTCCTGCGGGCGAAGGCAGAGCGACTCGAAGAGCTGTATGCACAGTTTAACGAGGATCTGAAGAATGCGGTGGAGGATCTCGCAGCAAATGGAAAGCGGATTACCGGATTCCTGTTAAAGGATGCAAAGCAGCAGGAGTACCTGCCATCCGATTACATCACACAGGATCGTGTGGATGAGTTGTACAAGGGTATCGTAAAGTTGCTCGCGGACAATGAATCAAATATTGATAATGGACGTATCGTACCTGTAAAACAGGAGATGGAGCGGGTATATAAGAACATTCTGATCGGTGTCGGTATGTATGCACCAGAGAAGATGATCTCCGTTGCATTTGCAGATAAGCGTCCGACATTGGCAGAGCTTAACATGATGTTTGTGTCTCCGACAAATGAGACGCGTGCAGAGATCATGGATCGGGCTGCAAAGGCATTTGTCGAAGGTGCCAGTGAGAAGACGGCGAAGAAGAAGCTGTGTATCTTAAAGCCTGGATTTAAGGTAAATATCACGAATCATAAGTATATTTCCCTTCCGGCGATCATGCCGTTCTTCAGTGAGGCGGTAACGAAGCTTCTGACAGCACCACCGTATAAGGAAGACCGTAACAATATCTCTCTGAATACCGGTGATGTGGCAATTTCCGTAGACGATATGTACATCGGAGTTCCGCTTTCGATGATGGCTTGTATCGACGATATGCGGAAGGCATATGAGGTAGTTCCGGACAGTTATCTTGGATTACATATTGATGAAGTGAATAAAGATATGAAGACGGAGTTTCCGGGTGTTGCATAAGAAAAAAGATGCTGCAAGAAATTGCAGCATCTTTTTTCTTTATTCTATTGATGATTTCTTCGGAAAATATTTTTTGCAGGTGATCACGAACAGGATGATTGCAAGTGCGGTTGCAAGGTAATCCGTGACCGGTTGTGCCAATGCAAGCAGTCTGGCGGAATCCGTTGTTGCGTTGATGATAAACAAGATTGGTAAGTATAAAAGTCCCTGCCGGCTGATCGACAAAATCAGGGAAGGAAGTGCGGCACCTGTGGACTGGATTGCGTTGATAAATACAAATAACTGTCCAAGGATCGGACCGGATAAAATGTAAATACGGGAAAACTGAAATCCAAAATCGTAAGCATCGGCATCCTCCAGAAAAGCACTGACCAATCCGTCTGCACCAAAGTAACAGACACAGGTCATGATTGCACTTAACACGAATGCAAGTAAAATGGAAAATTTCAATACAGCAAAATACCGTTTCCGGTTTCCGGCACCGAAGCAGTAGCCAAGCAACGGCTGGATTCCGGTTCCAAGTCCGATCAACAGCATGACAACGATCATGTTAACCTTCATGGCGACACCGAGTCCGGCAACTGCCATGTCTCCATAGTGAGCCATCAGATTATTGATGAAGATATTGCTGACACTCATAAGCACGCTGTTCAGTGATGCCGGGATACCAATGGCAAATACGGAACCCGCAATTTTGTCTCCGGCTTTGTAATCCTGTAATCGAATCGATAACTGTGATTTTTTTGACAGAAGATGCGATACATAAAAGACCGCGGATAAAATATTTCCGATGACGGTTGCAATCGCGGCACCGGCAACATTCCAGCCGAGAAGCAAGATCATGACCGGATCTAAGATTACGTTTGCCATATTTCCGATGATCATACCGGACATTGCGGTTTTTGCGCGTCCTTCGGAACGGATGATGTTACTGAATGCGTTACTTATGATCAGAAACGGAATTCCGATGGCGACGATCCGGAGATACTGGGTTGCGTATTCTATCGTATCCGGACTTGCACCGATTGCTTTGCAAACAGGTTCTGCAAAAATTACAATTAAGATCATAGATATGATTCCCACAGCCAGCCCGGTCCAGAAGCAGAATGCGGAGGCATGTTTGGCGCGTTCTTCCTGACCTTCTCCAAGCATACGGGAGATAAAGGACGTTCCGCCGATACCGAATAACATACCGACGGCCATAAATAACAGGAAAGCTGGGGTTGCGACCGACACAGCAGCAACCATCAGTGCATTTTTTGTCTGTCCAATAAAAAATGTATCAGCGAGATTATAGATCAGAACCATAATCATGCTGATGATCGAAGGGATGACATTGCTTAACACGGCTTTTGGAACCGGAGCATCCCTGAAAATTTCAGTTGTATTCTGTTGCATAATCGTTCTCCTTATTCTTCGTAATCATTTTAATAGCTAAATATATATGCTAACATATGGTGAAACGAGATTCAATGAAAAGATCGGATTTGTGCACTTTTTTTCGTGCAAAGTAAAAAAGAAGTGCATTTGTTATGAAAATGTACTATAATATAAAAGACTGTGAATAACTATAGGTCAGAAAGGCAATGAAATGGCAAAGAAATTTTATGCTGTGAAAAGAGGTGTTCGACCGGGAGTATATGAAACATGGTCTGCCTGCGAACCGCTTGTGAAAGGGTTTCCGGAAGCAATATACAAGAGCTTTCCGACGAGACAGGAGGCGGAGGCATTTGTAGGCAGAGAATGTGTGACGGAAGAATCAAAGCATACCGATGAGAATATGGTATATGCGTTTGTGGATGGTTCTTACAACAGTGCCACACAGGTATATGGGTATGGTGGATTTCTGATGGATCATGGTGAGAGGTATGTCCTGCAGGGACATGGTGATGATCCGGAGATGGCATCCATGCGTAACGTGGCAGGTGAGATACTGGGCGCGATGGCGGCAGTGAAGCTTGCAGTGGAAAAAGGATTTCCAGAATTGGCGATTTATTATGATTATCTTGGAATCGAGATGTGGGCAACCGGAGGTTGGAAGCGGAACAAGACCGGAACGATTGCATATTACGACTATATGCTGCAGGTACGGGACAAGATCCGTGTCACATTTATAAAGGTAAAAGGGCATTCCGGTGTGGAAGGCAACGAGGAAGCGGACCGCCTTGCAAAGGAGGCAGTCGGCATCACCGGATAGCATACGCGAGAAATTAAATTTAAGATAAAGAAAAGTGGAGATGAAAGATGAAATTTCAGGTGAGTAATTTATTTCGGAAGAAAGAAGAACCAGTGGAAAATAATGCGGTAGAGACAGCAGAAGCACAGGTGGCAGGGGAAGCACCCAAGGCAGAACCAGCCACAGAGCAGACGGCAGTTACTGCAGAGGAAGAAGTGACAGTTTGTCCAAAATGTAAGCAGGAATTTAAGAAGTCTGCAATCAAGGATAACTACAATGTATGTATCGCATGCGGATACCATTATGTGGTTTCTGCAGAGAAGCGGGTACGGCTGTTGGTGGATCCGGGTACATTCAAGCCACTTCGCTGTAAGGTTGCATTCTCCAATCCATTGGATATGCCGGAGTACGAAGAGAAGATCGAGCGCCTGCAGGAAAAGACAGGACTTGAAGAAGCGGTCTATACCGGTGTTGGTAAGATCGACGGAAATGAAGCAGTCATTGCAGTCATGAGCAGCAAGTTCCTGATGGGAAGTATGGGTATGGCTGTTGGTGAGAAGGTTACAAATGCAGTGGAATATGCAGACAAGAAACATCTTCCGCTTATTATATTTACCGCAAGTGGCGGCGCGCGTATGCAGGAGGGTATTTTATCCCTGATGCAGATGGCGAAGACGAGTGCAGCAATCGAGAAGTTCAGTGAGCATGGTGGATTGTACATTTCCTACTTGACACATCCGACAACCGGTGGTGTTACCGCCAGCTTCGCAACATTAGGCGATATTACACTGGCAGAGCCGGATGCTTTGATCGGATTTGCCGGACCGCGTGTAATCGAGCAGACGATCGGTCAGAAGCTTCCAGATGGATTCCAGCGTTCGGAGTTCCAGATGGCACATGGCTTTGTCGATCAGATCGTGCCGAGAGATAAGATGCGGGAAGTCATCTCCCATATTTTACGTTTACATGCGAAGAAAGGAAGATAATCATGATTAAAGAGATAGATGAGAGAATTGCGGAAATCGATAAAGAGATTGAAGAGATCATGGCGAGTGATCTGGTAGATGAGGCAAAGGTATATGTCCTGAAGCGGGAACGTCATGACCTGATACATATGTGTAAGAATCTGAACAGCCATGATAAGGTATATCTGGCACGTCACAAGAAGCGTCCGAAGATCACAGAGTATGTTGATGCGATCTTTGATGATTTCTTTGAGCAAAAAGGGGACGCGCTTGGTAAGGAGGATGCAAGTATCTATGGCGGCATTGCAACCTATCATGGAATCCCTGTGACTGTGATCGGACACCGCAAGGGAAATGATCTGGCAGAGAATCTGAAATGTAATTTCGGTATGCCGGGACCGGAGGGTTACCGGAAAGCACTGCGTCTGATGAAGCAGGCAGAGAAGTTCGGCAGACCGATCATTACATTTATTGATACACCGGGTGCATATCCGGGATTGGAAGCAGAGAACAACGGACAGGGTAGTGCCATCGCGGTAAACCTTGCGAAGATGAGTGCTTTGAAGGTGCCTGTAATCGCCGTTGTAACTGGAGAGGGAAGCTCCGGCGGTGCACTTGCCATCGGCGTGGCAAACAGTGTGCTGATGCTTGAGAATGCCGTGTATTCCATCCTTTCACCAGAGGGCTATGCGTCCATTCTGTGGAAGGATTCTTCCCGCAGTGAAGAGGCTGCCGAGATGATGAAGCTGACTGCACAGGATCTGAAGGAGTTCGGTGTGATCGACGATATCATTCCTGAGCCAATCGGCGGTGCACATCTGAATCATAAGGTTGTATTCAAGGCAACTGACCGCGCGATCAAGAAGGAGCTTGACAAATACATCAAGATGAACCCGGATGAAGTTGCAAAGCATCGTTATAAGAAATTCAGAACGATCGATAATAAATACCTGCATGTGATCTAAGATGACTGTGCAGGAAGAGAGTGACAGAGAGTAAGAGGAAAGATAAGATGAAAGAGGGCTTACATATTGTAGGTATGGGGCATTATGTCCCGGAACACGTAGTGACAAATGATGATTTAAGTAAGATTGTAGATACAAATGACGAGTGGATCTCCAGCCGTACCGGCATCCGAAGAAGACATTTTATTACGGATGAGAAGAATCAGGATATGGCGATTGCCGCAGCGAAGATGGCAATCGAGGATGCAGGCATCGACAAATCTGAGATCGGCGTTGTGATCGTAGCGACAATCCGTCCGGATCATATGACACCTTCGGTGGCATGTATGGTTCAGAAAGAATTGGAACTTCCACAGGATATTCCTTGTTTCGATATCAATGCAGCCTGCTCTGGATTTATGTATGGTGTACAGATCGCGCGAGGCATGCTGTTACAGAGTGATAAGAAATATGGCGTTGTGATCGGCAGTGAGACATTGTCCAAGATTCTGGATATGAATGACAGAAGTACCTGTATCCTGTTTGGTGATGGTGCAGGTGCCGCAGTCGTAGAGCTTTCTGATACACACCGCTATTTCAGCATCCTTGGTGCAAAGGGTGATGATGTTGTATTGGAATGCAGCAACGAAGATCTGCAGCCACGTCACGTCAGCATGCTTGGCAGTGAAGTTTTCAAGTTTGCGGTAAGTACTGTTCCGAAGACAGTTATGCAGCTTCTGGAGAAGGCTGGTGTGACAGCTGATGATATTGATCTGTATGTCTGCCACCAGGCAAATAAGCGTATCATTGAGTCCGTGGCAAAGAAATGTAAACAGAGCATGGACAAGTTCTATATCAATCTGGATGAGTATGGAAATACAAGTTCTGCAAGTATTCCAATCGCACTTTCTGAGATGAACCAGAAGGGCATAATCAAACCGGGTATGAAGCTTATTTGTGTAGGATTCGGCGGCGGTCTGACATGGGGCGGTGCGTATCTGGAATTCTGATAAATTTGTATCAGATCAATTATTGAAGCTACTGTGCTTATGAGTAGCACAATTATGAAACAGAAATTTGGGCATAGTGTGAGGAGGATAAAGATGAGATTAAATGAATTCCTTGGAATCAAGTATCCGATTATTCAGGGTGGAATGGCGAATATCGCACTTGGCGAGTTTGCAGCCGCTGTCAGCAATGCCGGTGGACTGGGACTGATCGCATCCGGCGGATTTGACGCAGAGCGTATCCGTGAGGAGATCAAGAAGTGCCGTGCTTTGACCGATAAGCCATTTGGTGTAAACCTGATGCTGATGAATCCGGATGTCGACAATATCGCAAAGATGTTGGTGGAAGAGAAGGTTGATGTAATCACAACCGGAGCCGGAAGCCCGGAGAAATATGTGGCTGACTGGAAGGCAGTTGGCACAAAGGTTATCCCGGTTGTCAGTGGTGTTGCTCTCGCAAAGCGTATGGAGCGTATGGGTGTGGATGCCCTGATCGCAGAAGGCGGCGAGAGTGGCGGACATGTCGGTGAGATGACAACGATGACACTTGTACCGATGGTTGTCGATGCAGTTAATATCCCGGTTATCGCAGCCGGTGGTATCGCAGACGGCAGAGGGATGGTTGCAGCATTTGCACTTGGCGCAATCGGCGTACAGATCGGAACGGTATTACTTGCCAGTGAAGAATGTCCGATCCATATCAATTACAAAGAAGCAGTTATCAAGGCGAAGGATAACGGTACAGCAGTGACTGGCAGATCCAGTGGTGCTCCGGTGCGGGTAATCAAAAACCAGATGGCACGTGAGTATCTGAAGATGGAAGGCAAGGGTGTTCCAAGAGAAGAGTTAGAGCAGCTTACACTTGGTTCTCTCCGCAAGGCTGTCTTAGATGGCGATACAAAGAACGGTTCTCTGATGGCTGGTCAGGTCTGTGGTCTTGTAAAGGAGATCAAGCCGGTGGCAGAGATCTTGAAGGGCTTGTATGAGGATTCCCTTGCAGAGCTTGCAAAGCTGAACAGTGAGGGCATTTAGATAAGATAAGGCACGCGAATGCGTGACGGCATAAATTGATAGAATAATCATAGATAAGCAGGAGGAAATTATGAAGATCGGTTTTTTATACGCTGGACAGGGTGCACAGCATGTCGGAATGGGAAAAGATCTCTATGAGGCATATCCAGAGTTCCGCGAGGTATTTGACAATGTAAAGCTTGATTTTGACGTGAAGGAATGTTGTTTCGATGGTCCAATCGAGAAGCTTGGACAGACAAGATACACACAGCCATGTATGGTTGCCTTTGCGGTTGGTGTGACAAAGATTCTTGCAGCAAAGGGTATCGTACCGGAGATCGCAGCCGGACTTTCACTCGGTGAGTATTCCGCACTCTATGCGGCAGGTGTATTCGAGGAGCAGCAGGTCATCGACCTTGTTGCATACCGTGGTAAATCCATGGAAGAGGCAGTGACAGGCAGAGACACTGGTATGATCGCAGTTATGAATCTTGACCGTGAGACGATCAAGGCATGCTGTAAGCAGGCAGAGGAAGAATTTGCAGACAGCGAGTTCCATATCGCAGAGGTTGCAAATTATAATACACCAGTTCAGGTGACTGTATCTGGTGATACACCGGTTATCACAAGAGCCGGAGAGCTGATGATGGAGAAGGGCGCAAGAAGAATCGTGCCTGTTGCAGTCAGCGGACCATTCCATACATCTCTGATGAAGCCGGCTGGTGACAAGCTTGCAGAGCGTTTCAAGACCGAGCATTTCGGTGAGATGAAGTTCCCTGTTCTGTTCAATGCAACCGGTAAGGAGCTTGCAGCAGATAAGACAATTCCTCAGATGCTTGAGACACAGGTACAGAGCAGCGTATATTTTGAGGATTCTATCAAGTACATGATCGAGCAGGGCGTTGATACATTTATCGAGGTTGGTCCGGGTAAGACACTTTCCGGATTCGTAAAGAAGATCGACCGCAGCTTTGCTACTTATTCAGTAGAAGATATCGATTCATTAAATGCATTATTAGAAGCACTTGGAAAGTAAATTTGGAGGGAATCTATGACATTAGAGAATAAAACAGCCATTGTCACAGGTGGAAGCCGTGGAATCGGTCGTGCAATCTGTGTTGCGCTTGCAGAGGCAGGTGCCAATGTCGTAACCTGTTATGCACATGGCGCAGCTGGTGCCGAAGAGACAGTAAAGCTGTGTGAGGCATATGGTGTGAAGGCATCCGCCATTCAGGCAGATGTTGCAAAAAATGAAGATGTACAGGCACTCGTGACAAAGGTAAAGGAAGAGTACGGAAGCATTGATATTCTTGTCAACAATGCAGGTATCACGAAGGATAACCTGATGCTGAAGATGACGGAGGAAGATTTCGAGCAGGTCATTGACACGAACTTAAAGGGTGCATTTCTGTGTATCAAGCATGTATCAAAGATCATGCTCAAGCAGAAACGTGGACACATTATCAACATCAGCAGCGTGGTCGGTGTCCGTGGAAATGCCGGACAGGTCAATTATGCATCCAGCAAGGCAGGCTTGATCGGTATGACAAAGTCTGTTGCGAAGGAGATCGGTTCCCGTGGCATTACCGTGAATGCGGTGGCACCGGGATTTATTGAGACAGATATGACAGCAAATCTGCCTGAGGCTGTTGTGGAAGAGAACTTAAAGAGTATTCCGATGAAGAAGCTTGGCAAGGTCGAAGATGTTGCAAATCTTGTCCGTTTTCTGGCAAGTGATGATGCAAGTTATATTACCGGTCAGGTCATCTGTGTAGATGGCGGTATGGCAATGTAGGAGGGAAAAAATGAGCAGAAGAGTTGTGATTACAGGTTTAGGAACTGTAAACCCTTTGGGAAATAACGTAGAGACAACATGGGATAATGTAAAAAAAGGTGTCTGCGGAATTGATGAGATTACAAGAATTGATACGACGAACCATGCAGTGAAGCTTGCCGGAGAGGTAAAGAATCTGGATGTAACAGCCGTAATCGACAAGAAGGATGCCAGACGTATGGACCGCTACGCACAGTATGCAGTTGTTGCAGCTGACGAGGCATTTAAGCAGAGTGGTCTGGACATGGAGAAGGAAGATGCAGAGCGATGTGGAGTCATCTTCTCCAGCGGTATCGGCGGCATGGAAGTCACAGAGAAAAACTACCAGACTGGCGAGAGACGTGGTTTTGACAAGATCTCCCCATTTTATATTCCGATGACAATCGCGAACATGGGTGCCGGAAACATTGCGATCCGTTTTGGCTTCAAGGGCATCTGTTCTTCCGTTGTAACAGCCTGTGCATCCGGTAACAATGCAATCGGAGACAGCTTCCATTATATCCGTGACGGATATGCAGATGTTATGATCTGTGGTGGTTCTGAGGCAGCAATTACCGATATGGCAATCGGTGGATTTACAGCGATGCAGGCATTAAATACAACAACAGACAAGAACCGTGCTTCGATTCCATTTGATAAGGAGCGTGCCGGTTTCGTCATGGGTGAAGGTGCCGGTGCACTTGTATTAGAAGAGTATGAGCATGCGAAGGCGCGAGGTGCGGAAATCCTCGGCGAGGTTGTAGGATACGGTGCAACCTGTGATGCATACCATATCACAGCCCCATGTCCGGATGGAGCAGGTGGAGCAGCCTGTATGGCAATGGCAGTGAAGGATGCCGGTATCAAGCCGGAGCAGGTTGGTTATATCAACGCACATGGTACATCCACACACTTAAATGATGCAGGCGAGACAATGGCGATCAAGACAACATTTGGTGAGCATGCATACAAGCTGATGGTTAGCTCTACAAAGTCTATGACCGGACATCTGCTCGGTGGTAGTGGTGCCGTAGAAGCTGTAATCACAGCACTTGCATTGCATGATGGATTTATTCCTGCAACGATCAACTATCAGGTGCCAGATGAAGAGTGTGATCTGGATATCGTTCCAAATGAAGGAAGAAATGTACAGGTAGAGTATGCGCTTTCCAACTCCCTTGGATTTGGTGGACACAACGCAAGTATTCTGCTGAAGAAGTTTGAAGCGTAGATTGCAGGACGAAGGAGAAGAAGATGGAATTAAATTCAAATCAGATACAGGAGATTTTGCCACATCGTTATCCGTTCCAGTTAGTCGACCGGATCACAGATTTTGAGCCGGGAAAGTGGGCGAAAGGTGTCAAGTGTGTATCCGTGAATGAGATGCAGTTTCTGGGACATTTTCCAACACAGCATGTCATGCCGGGCGTACTCGTGATCGAGGCGCTCGCACAGGTTGGTGCGATTGCAATTTTGTCCGAGGAAGAGCACAAAGGAAAAACTGCGTTTTTCGGTGGCATCAAGAATGCGAGATTTAAAAAGCAGATCACGCCGGGCGATGTAATCGAGATGGAATGCGAGATCATAGACCAGAAGGGACCAATCGGTTCTGGAAAGGCTGTCGCAAAGGTAGATGGAAAAGTTGCTGTAACGGCAGAACTTACATTTGTCGTAGGCGCATAAATCGTGTATAATAATAGGGCTGTCATTGACAGCTCTATTTTTTGAGGAGTTAAACAAATAGATGGATGAGAAGAAATTAACCAATCGAAGCCTTGCTCCGGTGCTTTCTATTGCAGGTTCGGATAGCTCCGGTGGTGCGGGCATACAGGCAGACTTAAAGACGATGCTTGCAAATGACTGCTATGGTATGTCAGCCATCACAGCACTGACTGCGCAAAACACGATGGGAGTTACCGGTATTATGGATGTGACACCGGAATTTCTGCGGAAGCAGATTGACGCAGTGTTTTTGGATATTTCGCCAAAAGCTGTGAAGATTGGCATGGTATCCGATAAAGCCTTGATAAATACAATCGCGGAAGCACTTGAAGACTGGCATGCGGAAAATATAGTCGTAGATCCGGTGATGGTCGCAACAAGCGGAAGCCGGTTGTTAAAGGAAGATGCGATTTCCTGTCTGACAGAGATGCTTCTTCCACTTGCGACACTGATCACGCCGAATATCCCGGAGGCAGAGCTGCTTACGGGAATGACGATTCAGTCCAAAACGGATATGGAACAGGCGGGAAGATGCCTGTATGACAGATTTCATTCCCAGGTGCTGATTAAGGGCGGACATGCGATTGAGGATGCCAGCGATGTATTGGTTGGAACCGAAGTGATCTGGTTCCACGGTTCCCGTATCGACAATCCGAATACACATGGTACCGGATGTACTTTATCCTCTGCGATTGCGTGTGGACTGGCAAAAGGATATTCGGTTGCGCAGAGTATCAGCTATGCCAAAAGTTATCTTAGTGGCGCACTTTCGTCAGGTCTTGATCTCGGCAGAGGGAGTGGGCCAATCGACCATGGATGGCAGATACAGGAAAACGTCAGATCTTTATAACGATTTTTACGGGAAAATGGCGTGAGAGTAAAAGAGAAAAGTCAGGTAAAAATCTGGAGATTAAACAGAAAATGAAGATAAATAAAGAACAGTTACAGGTCTATGCTGTAACAGATAGAAAATCAGTAAATAAGAAACGATACGCAACCCTGATAGATGCGGTGGAAGCGGCAATTAAGGGTGGTGCGACGATCGTGCAGCTGCGGGAAAAAGAGCTTTCCGAAGATGCATTTCTTGCAGAGGCAAAGGAAATCAAAAAGCTGACGGGAAGATATGGCATACCGCTTATCATCAACGATAATGTGGCACTGGCAAAAGTCTGTCACGCAGATGGCGTACACTTAGGACAGGGCGACATGCAGGTGGAAGAAGCGCGTGCTATCCTTGGGGATGCAGCGATCATCGGTGTATCCGCCCACAATGTAGAGGAAGCTCTGCTTGCGGAAAAACAGGGTGCTGATTACCTTGGTTCCGGATCTGCCTTTGTGACGACGACCAAGCAGGATGTAACAGCACTCCCTCTGAAGACGCTGCGGGAGATTTGCCATGCTGTGCAGATTCCGGTTGTGGCAATCGGGGGTGTCAGTGCGGAGAATATCAATCAGTTAGTTGGTTGCGATGTGGCAGGTGTCGCGGTGGTATCTGCGATCTTTGCGCAGGACGAAATTGAGACAGCCACGAAGAAGCTTACGGCTCAGGTGAAGGATATGCTTGCAAAGACAGAAACGTTTGATGCATTATATCAGAAACTGATGCCACTCTTACAGGGTAAAAAGGGCGTGCTTTTCGATATGGATGGAACACTGATTGACAGTATGCCGATGTGGCGGACACTGGATGTGGAATATATCGGCAGGTACGGCATCCATCCGGACATGGAGTTTCACCATCAGGTGGCGACGATGACACTCATTCAGGCGGCGAACTTCATCAAAGAACAGTTTGACATCCCGAAGACTTCGGAGGAGATCTTCAATGATTTCCAAAATATGGTGATCGAGGAATACCGGAATACGATTCCGCTGAAGCCATATGCCCGCGAGCTTGTAAAGTGGATGAAACGGGATGGCTATAAGGTGGCGGTTGCAACGGCAAACGAGATTCATTTAAGTGAGATGGTACTAGAACGGACCGGGCTTATGGCGGATGTTGATACGATCGTCAGCTGTACGATGGCGGGGGCGAGCAAGGAATCACCGGCCGTATATGAGCTTGCCTGTGCGAATATGCGGATTACTCCAGTGGAATGTGTGATTTTTGAAGACAGCTTACGTGCGATGTATACAGCGAAGAAAGCCGGATTTGTGACGGTTGCGGTTTATGATGATGTGGCAAAGGACAGCTGGGAAGAGATCTGCCGGATTACAGACGAACAGGTGGTGCTTGAATAATGGAGAAAAAGAAAAAAACAGAGATACAGACAAGCTGCGATACATGTGCGTATCTGATCTATGATGAGGAATATGAGGAATACGTCTGTGACGTGAGTATGGACGAGGATGAGATCGCCCGGTTGTACGGGGACAGCCATTATAGTTGTCCGTATTATAAGAACGGCGATGAGTATCGGGTTGTAAGGCATCAGATGTAGGAAAGGAAAAACAGATGAAGAAAAATATAGTATTGATCGGTATGCCGGGAAGTGGAAAAAGCACGATCGGCGTATTGCTCGCAAAGGCAATCAATTATCAGTTTATCGACGGTGATCTGCTGATCCAGCGACAAGAAAAAAAGACATTGGTCGATATTATCAACGAGAAGGGTATCGATGCATTTCTTGCGATTGAGAATCAGGTGCTCCGGGAGATCAACACGGAAGCATCCGTGATTGCGACTGGCGGCAGTGCGATTTTCTCGGAAGAAGCGATGAAGCATTTAGGCGAACAGGGACTGATCGTGTATCTCGATGTAAGCTGTGAGGAGATTATCCGTCGCGTGAATAATATCTCGACGCGTGGTATCGCAATGAAGCCTGGAAAGACATTAGCAGATCTGTACGAGGAGCGCAAACCATATTATGAGAAATATGCGCAGCTCACGATTCCATGTGATGGGAAGACAATGGAGCAGTGCGTACAGGCGATTGCGCTTGCGGTAGACAACCCGGTGCGGATGTGCTAAAATGAGGTTGTATTTTTGATAAATGAAAGCAAAAAAATGATAAAGGAGTTGTGCTTTTATGAAGTTACGTAACAAATTCAACAAAGTAACGGCATGGATACTGACGTGTATTTTGTTCTTCACGATGGCATTTTCGATTACATCGGAAGCATATGGAGAAGGCTATACACATGCAAAGCAGTTTAAAAACTGTCATATTTATAATGGTATTGATGTATCTACCTGGAACAAACAGATTGACTGGAATGCAGTTAAAGCCTCCGGGATTGATTTTGCATTTATCAAGGTCGGCGGACGAGGCTGGGGTTCAGCAGGAACCTTATACCATGATTCCCGTGCACTGGAGAACCTGAAAGGTGCTAAGGCGGCAGGCATCAAGATAGGAGTTTATTTCTTCTCGCAGGCGATCACAGAGAAGGAAGCCGCAGAGGAAGCACAGTATACGATCAACTATCTTCATACATATGGCATCTCAATCGATCTTCCGATTGCGATGGACTTTGAGTATGCCAGTGATTCTCCGACCGGAGGCAGACTGAGAACGGCGAACCTGACAAGGGAACAGGCGACGAATGTCTGTCTGGCATTCTGCAGCTACGTGGCAACAAGAGGCTATACACCAATGGTGTATGCAAACAAGTCAATGCTTACCAACGATATGAATGCATCTACGATCGCCAGCAGATATCCAATCTGGCTGGCACAGTATAATTCAAGTGCGACTTATACAGGCGCATATTCATACTGGCAGTATACAAGTTCTGGAACGGTTCCGGGCATCGAAGGTCGTGTTGATATGAACTTCTATTATTCAACCGATGGAAGCTTCTCTTCGAAAATCAACATTCCGGTACCAACCGGGGAGACTGCTCCAGCGGATGCAAAAATCGTCTATGCAACACATATTCAGACATATGGCTGGGAAAAAGAGGAAACGTATGATGGTGGTATCAGTGGTACGGTTGGACAGGCAAAACGGCTTGAGGCAATCAAGATTCGGAACAATACCGGCATCGAGGGAAGCGTTGAGTATCAGGTACATTGTCAGTCATTTGGATGGATGGACTGGACGATGGATGGAGATATTGCAGGTCTGACAGGGCTTGCAAAGCGATTAGAGGCAATTCGGATTCGGTTGACGGGACAGCTGGCAGAGCAATACGATGTCTATTACCGTGTGCAGTGCCAGACCTATGGCTGGTTAGACTGGGCGAAGAACGGACAGACTGCAGGTTCGACGAATTATGCGAAACGACTCGAAGCAATCCAGATTAAGCTTGTTGAAAAAGGCGGCATGGCACCGGGCAACACTTCAAAGGTGTATGTGTCTCCGTTGATTGGATATAACACACATGTACAGACATACGGCTGGGCCGGTACCGTTTTTGATGGTACGACAGGCGGTACAACCGGACATGCAAAACGTTTGGAATCAATTTCTATCACGAACTTGACAGAGACGTCTGGAAATGTCGTATATCGTGTGCATGGACAGACCTATGGCTGGCAGGGCTGGCGTCAGAATGGCGCGCAGGCAGGCTCGATTGGACAGGCAAAGCGTCTGGAGGCAATCCAGATTAAGCTGACCGGAGCACTGGCAGAGAAATATGATGTATATTACCGGGTACATTGCCAGACATACGGCTGGATGGGCTGGGCGAAAAATGGCGATCCGGCAGGTACAACCGGACATGCAAAGCGTTTAGAGGCAATCCAGATCGTATTGAGAGCGAAAGGAACTGGTGCACCGAGTGCATCCAGTCAGCCGGCGTATGTCGGTGGTGCAGTGCCACAGTAATTACATAAAATTAGAAAAACAGGAAATACTACTCCGAAAAAGGAGTAGTATTTTTTATGCTTGAAAATTATGTACGAACCGACCTTGCCTTGGAGTTAAAGGAAGATATATCTGAGAAAAATGATATTGCAGGTGTTCGGGTAGAAACGTATGAGGATACCGAATATGGTCTGACGAAAACACACATCCGTGTGCTGGATCAGACCGGTGCTGAGGTTCTCGGAAAACCGATTGGAAATTACATTACCCTAGAAAGTCCAAGGCTTTGCTCGGAGGACGAGAATATCCATATGCCATTCGTGCTGGCACTGCATGATGTCCTAAAAGAACTGTTTCATGGGGCAGACCATATTCTTGTAATCGGTCTTGGAAATCGGAATATCACACCGGACGCACTCGGACCAAGTGTCGTCGATCATCTGTATATTACAAGACATCTGCTGCGGGAGGGCGTTGTGGAACATTCCATGGAAATCTCTGCACTATGTCCGGGGGTTATGGCGCAGACCGGAATCGAGACAAGCACGATCATCCAATCCCTGTGCAGGGAGATCAATCCAGATGTAGTAATCTGTATCGATGCGCTTGCGGCAAGAGAGGCAGAACGGTTAAATACAACGATACAGGTGTGCGATACTGGAATTACACCGGGGGCTGGTGTTGGAAACCGCAGATTATCATTGAATGAAGAGACGCTGGGGGTTCCCGTGATTGCGGTTGGTGTACCGACTGTGATTTCAATGCCAGCAATGATCAGTCATGCGATGGAGGGATTGCTGGAAAAAATACCGGTATCGGTCCTTCGGCAATATGAGAAAGAAATTGTTGAATTTATCCAGACGCCGACGGTATCCTCCATGTTTGTAACACCGAAAAATATTGATGAGCTGATCGGTCGTGTCAGCTTCACAATCTCAGAGGCAATCAACCGTTTTCTAACATAATACCGGTGGCTCTGCATATATTTAAGGTATGGAGAGAAATTGGGTGAAAATTATATTGACGTGTCTGGTATGTGCATTATGTCTGGGTGTACTGGTACGGCTGGATGTTACAATGCTATCCGGTCAGGCACAGGCGTTCTTCCAAGAGACTGTGGCGCCTGTCCTGCATATGGAAACGACAGACTCGAAGCTTCGGGATTTCTTTGTTCCGGTGCTTGCAGATCTGGAGACGGATACAACTGGGAACCGGTGGGATAAGGTCGCCGTTTCGACCGGCATGGATACCGAGACGGCTTTTTCGTGTGAGACCGGAAGCGAAGAAACGGAAACGACGACCGAAGTGGTGACAGTCGCTTCTGATGGAGATGCGGAGACTGCAGAAACTATGGTGCAGCCGCTTTCCATCCCAGCGGGTATTACATATTCGATGGAACAGTTAAATAATTATGATTTCCTGGTCGGAAACTGTTATACAATCGATAGTTCTACAAATGTTACCGCGGAGGAGCTGGCTGCGGATACGCTGTTATCAGAGGATCTGCATATTGATCCCGCTTCGGGGGAGTATAAAGTCCTGATTTATCATACACATGGCAGTGAAACGTTTGCGGACAGCCGTCCGGGTGTGATCGAGGATACTGTGATCGGACTGGGGGATGAGCTTACACGCATTCTGGAGGAAGATTATGGCATTCCGGTTTATCATGACCGTACTGTCTATGATGTGGTGGATGGCGTAGAGGATCGAAGCCTGGCGTATGATTATGCAAGTGATGGTATAGATGCGATCCTGCAGCAGTATCCGTCGATTGAGGTGGTATTGGATATTCACCGGGATGGCGTCCGGGAGGATGTGCGGCTTGTGCGGGACATCGATGGTGTGCCGACTGCGCAGATCATGTTTTTAAATGGCATGAGCCGGACAAATGAGAATGGGGAGATTGATTATCTGTACAATCCATACCGGCAGGAGAATCTGGCATTCAGTCTGCAGATGCATCTGGCAGGAAAAGAATTGTATGGGGATCTGATGCGTCGCATCTATGTGCGGGGGTACTGTTTTAACTTAAATAAAATGCCGCGTTCATCCCTGATTGAAGTTGGGGCACAGACCAATACGGTTGCTGAGGCGAAAAACGCAATGGTGCCACTTGGCGCAATTCTCTATAAAGTGCTGATTGCACAAGAGTAGGAAAGTGTGGTATACTTTTGACAACTAAGAGCGTACTGATATACGCGGGTCATCATGCGTTTTGTGGTGACAGGAAATCGGAAATTATGAGGTTGTAAAAGTATATGGCACATTTGGATAAAAGTAAAATACGAAATTTCTGTATCATTGCACATATCGATCATGGCAAATCAACATTGGCGGACCGGATCATTGAGAAGACCGGACTACTCACAAGCCGTGAGATGCAGAATCAGGTGTTAGACAATATGGATCTTGAGCGGGAACGAGGCATTACGATCAAGGCACAGGCTGTGCGTATTGTCTACAAGGCAGAGGATGGAGAGGAATATATCTTCAATCTGATCGACACGCCGGGACATGTGGATTTTAACTATGAGGTATCCCGGAGTCTGGCAGCCTGTGAGGGTGCAATCCTGATCGTCGATGCGGCGCAGGGAATTGAAGCACAGACACTGGCAAACTGTTATCTGGCAGTAGATCATAATCTGGAGATCATGCCGGTCATCAATAAAATTGACCTGCCATCCGCAGATCCGGATCGTGTTGTAGCGGAGATTGAGGATGTGATCGGAATCGAGGCACACGATGCTCCTCGGATCTCCGCAAAAAATGGTACGAATATTGAGGAAGTTTTAGAGCAGATTGTGACCAAGATTCCGGCACCGGAAGGTGATGCAGATGCACCGTTAAAGGCGCTGATCTTTGACAGCTTGTATGATGCCTACAAGGGCGTTATCATTTTCTGCCGTGTGTTTGACGGTACAGTGAAAAAAGGAACGAATATCCGTATGATGGCAACCGAAGCAGAGGCAGAGGTTGTACAGGTCGGAATTTTCGGAGCTGGACAGTTTATCCCATGCGATGAACTTTCAGCCGGTATGGTTGGATACATTACTGCCAGTCTGAAGAATGTAAAGGATACGACGGTTGGTGATACCGTCACGGATGCGGACAACCCATGTGCAGAGGCGTTGCCAGGTTATAAGAAAGTAAATCCGATGGTTTACTGTGGATTGTATCCGGCGGATGGTGCGAAATATCCGGATTTGAGAGATGCTTTGGAGAAGTTGCAGTTAAACGATGCATCGTTAAGCTATGAGCCGGAGACTTCCATTGCACTCGGCTTTGGTTTCCGTTGTGGATTCCTTGGTTTGCTTCATTTGGAGATCATTCAGGAGCGTTTAGAGCGCGAATACAATCTGGATCTGGTGACAACAGCACCGGGCGTTATCTACCGTGTGCATAAGACAGACGGTGAGGTAATGGAGCTGACGAATCCATCAAACCTGCCGGACCCTTCGACGATCGAATATATGGAGGAGCCATTTGTCAGTGCGGAGATCATGGTGACAACAGAATATGTCGGTGCGATCATGCAGCTTTGTCAGGAACGCCGTGGTGTCTACAAGAGTATGGAATATATGGAGACGACACGTGCGCTCTTAAAATACGATCTGCCACTGAATGAGATCATCTACGATTTCTTTGATGCGTTAAAGTCCAGATCGCGCGGATATGCATCATTTGACTATGAGATGAAGGGCTATGTCCGTTCCGATCTTGTCAAGCTGGATATCCTGATCAATAAAGAAGAAGTCGATGCACTTTCCTTTATCCTGCACAAGGATACTGCTTATGAGCGTGGCAGAAAGATGTGTGAGAAGTTAAAAGAGGAGATTCCAAGACAGCTCTTTGAGATCCCAATTCAGGCAGCCATTGGTTCCAAGGTTATTGCCAGAGAGACGGTCAAGGCGATGCGTAAGGATGTGCTTGCAAAATGCTACGGTGGAGATATCTCGCGTAAGAGAAAGCTCCTGGAGAAGCAGAAGGAAGGAAAGAAGCGTATGCGTCAGGTCGGAAACGTAGAGATTCCACAGAAGGCGTTTATGAGTGTACTGAAGTTAGATGAGGAGTAGGAAAAACGAATGAAAAAATATGTGAGCTTATATGTTCATATACCGTTTTGCGTCGTAAAATGCAAATACTGTGATTTCCTGTCGTTTGATGGGGAAAGCTATGGAACGATGCTTCGCTATGTTGATTGCCTGTGTCAGGAGATCAAGATGTATGCGCCAATCGTTGCAGACTACGGGGTGCGCAGTATCTTTATCGGGGGTGGAACACCATCCCTGTTAGATGAATCCCTGATCACAAATATCATGGCATTTATCCGCCGGTATTTCCATGTGGAGAAGAATGCTGAGGTGACGATCGAGGCGAACCCGGGGACGTTGCGCCATCAGAAGTTAAATGGCTATAAGGCGGCAGGTATTAACCGGATCAGCATCGGGTTACAGTCTTGCGATGATGATATGTTAAAGAAACTGGGAAGAATTCATAATTTTGACCAGTTTGTGGCAAGCTACAATGCAGCGAGACGCGCGGGATTCCAGAATATTAACATTGATATTATGTCCGGGCTTCCGGGGCAGACGATTCATACCTATGTCGATACGTTGTCCCGTGTAATTGAGTTTGGACCAGAGCATATATCTGCATATTCCTTGAGTATCGAGGAGGGTACGCCGTTTGCAAAAGATCCGCAGATCTTAAGTGAACTGCCACCGGAGATGGTGGATCGCCGGATGTATGAGATTACGAAACAGCTTCTGGCGGCACACGGTTATGACCGTTACGAATTTTCCAATTATGCAAAGCCGGGATATGAGTGCAAGCATAACATGGTTTACTGGACGGGCGGCGAGTATATCGGCTTTGGTATTGGCGCATCCTCGTATTTCCAGGGGAAACGGTTCAACAACATGCGTGATATCTTCAAATATATTGAGCTGATGGAAAACCTGTCTGACAAGTTTGTAGAGACAGATAATATGGAGATTCTGTATAATGATACGACGCGGACATTGCGTGAGAATGTGACGAATATCTACATAGATGCACGGATGGAGGAATTCATGTTCCTTGGTCTGCGGATGACCTGTGGCGTGAGCCGGGAGGACTTCAAGGAACGATTCAATAAAGATATCTATGAGGTATATGGAAGCGTCCTGAATAAATATATCGGAGAAGGCTTCATGGCAAGCGAAGGTGACCGGATCTATCTGACAGATGCCGGGATAGATGTCAGCAATGTGATTCTGGCAGATTTCCTGCTGGATTCTTAATTGAATCGGGAAGAGGAGAGAATCATTTTTCCTTTGGAAGTTTCATTTGCATAGCAATAAAAAAGAAACGATTTTCAATTTGAAAACCGTTTCTTTTTTGTTGCTTTATTTGTTATCGTTTTCTTCCATGTTCTTTCTTGCCGTTGCAAGCATCAGCTTGATACGGTTTACCTGATTGACTTCAGAAGCACCCGGATCATAGTCGATTGCGACGATGTTGGCATCCGGATATGCATGACGCAGGGATTTGATAACACCCTTACCGACAATGTGGTTTGGAAGACAGGCAAATGGCTGGCAGCATACAATGTTGCTGGCACCACTCTTTATAAGCTCAATCATCTCACCGGTCAGAAACCAGCCTTCACCGGTCTGGTTACCGATGGATACAATCGGGCGGGCATATTCTGCCAAGGTCTTAATATGTACAGGTGGATGGAACCGCTTACTCTTCTTTAAGGCACTGACTACCGGGTGGCGCAGAGCTTCGAGTGCAGCGATACCGAGGTTACCGTTTCTTGCAGATTTCTTCGTCTTGCCAAGATATTCGTATTTGTAATTGTTGTTGTAGAAGCAGTACTGGAAGAAGTCCAGCAGATCCGGCATAACCGCTTCGGCTCCTTCTGCCTCCAGAAGCTCTACCAAGTGGTTGTTGGCAGATGGGAGGAACTTAACAAGAATCTCGCCAACGATACCAACACGCGGTTTCTTTATATTTTCATTCAAAGGCACGTTGTCGAAGTCTTTGACGATATCATGTACCAGTTTACTGAATCCGCGACCGCCATTTTCCATGCAACGGATGGCTGCATGTTCCCATTTGCGGTGCAGCTTATTGACAGATCCCTTTACCTTCTCGTATGGACGAGTCTGGTAGACAACGCGCATGAACAGATCTCCGATTGCGAGCGCCTGCATCGCGCATTTGACCGTCTTCATATTCCATACGAAACCGGAGTTATTCTCAAAGCCCTGTACGGAGAGGGCAATCACCGGAATCTGTGGGTAGCCGGCCTTTGCAAGTGCACGACGGATAAAGCCAACGTAGTTTGTTGCACGGCAGCCACCGCCGGTCTGTGTCATAATAAGTGCCAGTTTATTGATGTCATATTTGCCGGATGTGATGGCATGCATCATCTGACCTACAACGATCAAAGAAGGATAGCAGGCATCGTTGTTTACATATTTTAAGCCGGTATCAATGACTTCTTTTGTTGCATCCGGAAGAATCTCAATATTTAATCCCATATGGCGCATCGCTGGAGCCAATACATTGAAATGAATTGGGGAGAGCTGTGGTACCAATACAGTATAATCCTTCATATCTGTTGTGAATTCTACACGGTTATAATTACTTGGCATCGGGCATGGTGTAAAATTATGCTTTCTTCTGACATTGACTGCACTGATCAGCGAACGGATACGGATACGTGCCGCACCTAAGTTGCTGACTTCATCAATCTTTAATACGGTATAGATCTTACCGGAGTTTGTCAGGATATCGTTGACACAGTCGGTCGTAACGGCATCCAGACCACAGCCGAAGGAATTTAACTGGATCAGCTCTAGATTCCTGCTTGATTTGACGTAGTTTGCAGCCTTGTACAGACGGGAGTGGTACATCCACTGATCGGATACGATCAAAGGACGCTCTACTTTGCCAAGATGTGCAACAGAGTCTTCTGTTAAAACAGCGATATCATACGAGTTAATAAGCTCCGGAAGTCCGTGGTTGATCTCCGGATCCAGATGGTATGGACGACCGGCAAGCACGATACCGAGTTTATCGGTCTTCTCCAGATAAGCGATCGTCTCTTCACCCTTTTTCTGAATGTCCGCTTTGACTGCATCTGCCTCTGCATAAGCAGCCTCAACCGCTTCGTTTATTTCTTCCTTTGTGACGTTTGTATATTTCGAGAATTCACGCAGCAGACGATCCTTTAGTGCATCTTTATTATCAAGTGCAAGGAACGGACGGATGTAGGTGACATCCGGTGCGGAAACCTCTTCCATGTTGTTCTTGATATTCTCTGCGTAGCTTGTGACAATCGGGCAGTTGTAGTGGTTGTTTGCATCCGGTGTCTCGTTACGCTCGTAAGGAATACAAGGATAGAAAATTGTCTTGATTCCCTGCTTCAACAGCCACATAACATGACCATGCGAGATCTTTGCCGGATAACATTCCGACTCACTTGGGATAGACTCGATACCAAGGGTATAGATGTCTCTCGATGATTTCGGAGAGAGCAGTACCCGGTAGCCGAGCTTCGTCAGGAATGTAAACCAGAACGGATAGTTCTCATACATATTCAGGACACGTGGAATACCGATGATACCACGATATGCTTCACTTTCGGTCAGCGGTTCGTAGGAGAACAAACGATTAAATTTGTATTCAAATAAGTTCGGCATGTTGTGCTGGTTTTTCTTTAAACCAAGACCGCGTTCACAACGGTTACCCGTGATGAACTGTCTTCCGCCTGTGAAACGGTTGATTGTAAGGAGACAGTTGTTCGTACATCCCTTACAACGCGCCATCTTCGTCTCGTAGGTGAGTGCCTCCATCGCCTCCTTGGAGAGCATGGTCGTCTGGTCGCCTTCCTCATAACGGTCTCTCGCAATCAGGGCTGCACCGAAGGCTCCCATGATACCGGCGATGTCCGGACGGATTGCTTCCCTGCCGGAGATAAGCTCGAAGCTTCGAAGAACCGCATCGTTATAGAAGGTTCCGCCCTGTACGACGATATTTTTGCCAAGTGACTTCGGATCGGTCAGCTTGATTACCTTCAAAAGGGCGTTCTTAATAACGGAATAAGCAAGACCTGCAGAGATATCTGCGACGCTTGCGCCTTCCTTCTGTGCCTGTTTTACTTTGGAATTCATAAATACAGTACAACGGCTTCCGAGATCAATCGGGCTTTCTGCGAAAAGTGCGATCTTCGCGAAATCCTTCACATCATAATTTAACGATTTGGCAAATGTCTCGATGAAAGAGCCACAGCCGGAGGAACATGCTTCGTTCAGCATGACATTGTCGACGACTTCATTCTTGATCTTGATACATTTCATATCCTGACCACCGATATCTAAGATACAGTCCACGTCCGGATCAAAGAATGCAGCGGCAGTGTAGTGGGCGATTGTTTCTACCTCACCATAGTCGAGCATGAGAGCAGACTTAATTAAGGCTTCTCCATATCCGGTAGAGCAGCCGGCTACAATCTCCACGCCATCCGGGAGTTTTGTATAGATATCTTTCATGGCACGCAGGGTTGTCCGAAGAGGACTACCATCGTTGCTGCTGTAAAAATCATAGAGCAGACTGCCATCCTCGGCAACCAGTGCGACTTTTGTTGTTGTGGAACCGGCGTCGACACCGAGGAAACATTTCCCCTTGTAGGTGGCAAGGTCGGAACGTAATACTTTATTTTTCTCCTGCTTTTTGATGAAAGCGTCGTAGTCTTCCTGCGATGCAAACAGCGGTGGAAGACGGTCTACATCCACAGCAATCTTAAGGTCGGCTGTGAGCTTTCCGCTGATCTCATCCAATGTATAGTGTGTCTCTTCCTTTGCCTGAAGTGCTGCACCGACAGCCGCGAACAGATGCGAATGTCCCGGTGCGATAATATGCTCCGGCGTCAGGTTCAGTGTCCGCACGAACGCTTCCTTGAGCTGGTCGAGGAAGTGGAGAGGACCACCTAAAAATGCAACATTTCCCTTGATTGGCTTACCACAGGCAAGACCACTGATCGTCTGGTTGACAACCGCCTGGAAGATAGATGCTGCAAGGTTTGGCTTCGTTGCACCTTCGTTGATGAGTGGCTGGATATCAGTCTTTGCGAATACACCACAACGTGCTGCAATCGGGTAGATTGTGTCATAGTCCTTCGCGTATGTATTCAGTCCGGAAGCGTCTGTCTGGAGCAGGGATGCCATCTGGTCGATAAAGGAACCGGTACCGCCGGCACATACACCGTTCATACGCTGTTCCACACCGTTTGTAAAATAGATGATCTTGGCATCCTCGCCGCCAAGCTCGATCGCAACATCCGTCTGTGGAGCATAGTCAGTCAGAGCTTCTGATACACAGACAACCTCCTGCTCAAACGGAATCCCGATGACCTGTGCCAATGCAAGTCCACCGGAACCGGTGATCGTAGGAGCAACTTCAACATTTCCAAGCTCCTTGCTGGCATGTTCTACAAGCTCCTTTAATGTCTCTTTGATATTTGCAAAGTGACGCTTGTATTCCGAAAATAATATGTTATGTTCTTCGTCAATCACAGCAACCTTGACTGTGGTCGAACCAATATCGATTCCTAATCTCTTCATTTAATAATTACCTCTTTTACTATTTCCCATTTCATATTTCTGTATTTTTCGACATCTGACATTATATAGGAAAGAATCATGAATTTCAACAGAAAAATTGTGAACATTTTTACCTATTAAGAATAGAATAATCAGAAATGAGTATGGAGATATGCGCTATGGAGCATGAATGCAAGGGAACCGTACACAAAGTCGTTGCCGGAGATACGCTGTACAAATTATCAAAAATGTATGGTGTACGCCTGATTGATATCCTGAAAGAGAATCCATATGTCAATGTCTATAATCTGCAGCCGGGAGATGAAATCTGTATTCCGACAGAGGTGTATGAGGAAGAAGAGCGGCGTTATTATACGGCGAAGGTTGGGGAGACACTTGGAAGCTTAGTCCAGGAATTTGATACGGATATTGCGGATCTGATGCAGTATAACCGGGAACTTTACGATCTGCGGGTGCCACTTGGAACAATCATCCGGATTCCACCGGAGAAAGAAAAACAGTCATAGAAACAGATTGGTGAAAATGGGATAGAAGTGTATGAGAAAAGTGATTGCCACAGACGGAGAATCCGCGCGTGGCGATTGCTTTTTTTATGTATATAGGGTATAATATCGAATTGATATGCAAAGTGAAAGTGAGGAAAATTTAATTTGAGTTTTTTTGCGAAGTTAGAGAAAAAATTTGGTAAATTTGCAATTCGAAATCTCCCGATCAAGATCGCAGTTGTGATGGCAATCTCATATATATTATGGGCGTTTGTACCGACGTTTGCTGTCAAGCTTGTTTTTTCACCGTATGCGATCATGGAGCAGCACCAGTTCTGGAGATTGTTCACATGGGTATTTTCACCACCGGGAGATTTGAATTTAGTTGGAATACTGATGATATTTATATTGATTTTGTTTGGACAACAGATCGAACAGGCGATGGGAACATTTATGTTTAACCTTTATATATTTGGTGCATGGTTCTGGAATACGGTCATCATGTTAGGCATCAGTATTTACTATTATGCAAATGGTTCCATTCTTGGCATGATGGATGTTGGAATATGGGCAATGTATTACTTTGATTATGGATTGTTCTTAGCGTTTGCACTGATGTATTCGGATGCACGTGTGTTGTTTATGTTTTTCATTCCAATCCGTGCTTTCTGGGTCGCAGTTATAGATATGGGATTGATGGCATATGAATTTATGCGGCCAACCACAAGTACGTTGAACCGTGGTTCCATCATTGCGTATCTGGTGAATTTCTTCATCTTTTACCTGATCATGGGGCGGGGTGTCGGTATGCGAAGCTCGAACAGCAAGGCGGCAGCGAAACGAAGAAAACGGGATTATGATCGTCGCGTGGAGAATCTCTCTCGACAGGTAAACGGAGAGGCAGACCGGCGTCACAAGGCACAGCAGATGGGATATCCATCGAACATCACGAAGCACAAATGTGCAATCTGTGGAAGAACGGAGCGGGATGGCGATGATCTGGAGTTTCGGTTCTGCTCAAAATGTAACGGAAATTATGAGTATTGTAACGAACATTTATTTACGCATGAGCATGTGAAATAGGAGACTGATATAATGATAGCAACATGTAAGAAATTAGTGACAGATATACAGAGAGACAAAGACTTAGACACGAAGCTTCCGGAATATGCAGAGCTGCTTGGCAGACAGTATAACTGCTATGCAACGGTAAAGGGAAGCATGAATTATTACACGATGAAGGAAGTCTGTGATGAGCAGGAAGACAAGAACATGGATGTCTGCAAATATTTTGCACTTCTGACAGGTTTGTTAGACCGTCATCTCGTTAAGCGCGAGGCAGTGGACGAAGATTCTATGGAAGCAATCGCACAGCTTCGCAGCAATGTAGAATATAAGATGCATCTTCTGACCGCTTACACGGATGCATATGAGATTTATGAGTATGTGTTAAACCGTGTGGAGGCTGCCGTGCGTGATGAAGTGGCACCGGTTGATGCAAAGGGACTTTCAGAGAAGATGTTTGCCTATGTATTTGCAGAGAATGATACGGTTGTTATAAACAGTAAATTACAGCTTCTGATGGCGCAGCTTCCGGTTCGTATGACGAAGAATAAGTTTTATGATATTGTCAATTCAACACTCAATATCTATGAGGAGGGCGAGACAACCTCTGTGGATGAGTTTGTTGATATGCTGCGCAGTGCAGTGCTTTTGAAGAAGCCAAAGGGATTTGAGACGGAGTATCCATTTTTATATCATGTTTATACCGATCTTGCAGAGGCTGATTATGCGGCACTCACGCTGCCGGAGTTTGAAGATTTGACGAAGCGTCTGAATCAGGCGGCGACGATAATCAACAACGAAGTATCTGCTTACATGTTGCTACAGGAAGTGATCAATGATGTGTATACGATTCTGCTTACGATTGATGCAGCATATGAGAAGAACAAAGAGGATGTACCTGGATATGCGGCTGCACTTCGTATTATTGGGGCGTGTGTAAAGGCAGAGACAATCGAGCAGTTACCGGATGAAGTGATGGATGAGTTTTTCACAATCGAAGGTGTGCAGGAGCGCGTGTATGAATCTATCGTGATATTGGAAGCAGTGCTGGATGAGATTCGCGTTGGAAAAGCCGAGCAGATTGAAAGCCTTGCACTGACAGAGACATTTGACCGTCTGGATAAGGTAAGCAAGCTGCTTTCTACAAGCTTGTTTATTGATCTTGACAAGGTTTCTAGAAAGACAGAAACCGCAGATCATGCGTATATCACAGCAAAGAAGGAAGCACTTGTAAAGGAACTTGGCGATTTGTTTTCGAGTGTGAAGAGACCGGTTTACCGTAGTATGATGTGTAAGCTTCTTGCTGCAATGCCGATCTTCATGAATACACAGCAGGAGATCCGGGATTATTTTGATTATGTAATTGAGAATTGTAAGGATGACAGCGAACTTATGGCATGTAATAAGCTGATTTCAGAGATGATAGAGGAGTAATCGTGATTTTTGCTGATAAATGTTATACATACAATCTTACAGAGCGAAAACAGGCACGGATCAGGAAAAGGATCAGGCGGCATAAGCCTGTCCGGAATCTGTATGTGATCGTGTTGCCGTTATTGCAGGATGGATTGCTGGAGATTTATCCATATAATCAGTTGTTACAAAAACCATATAGGAAGCTGGATTCCCGGATACGGGTTGTCGGCTTTGCAAGAGGCAAAGAAGTGGCAGAACAGCTCGTATTGCAGATCATACAGGATATGTATGATGAAACCGGGGAAGAATGGAAGGTAGAGGATTTTTTCTTTTGATTGAAGTGAAAGAACCACAGGTAGGAGTAAGGTAAGGAATGCTGCATGTATTGTTACTTATTTTAAAAATAATCGGATGGATCCTCCTTGGTATCATAGGATTGCTTCTCTTGCTTGTGATGCTGATTTTATTTTGCCCGATCCGGTATCAGGCAGATATCTCGTATCAGGGTGGGAAGACATTACAGGCAAAAGCAAAGGTACGGTATCTGATCTTAAGTGTCTGGGTGTTGTATGACCAGAGCCGGGAGAAGGATAAACTGAAACAGGAGATACGGCTGTTATGGTTTAGGCTTGGAAAGAAGAAGGCAGAAGAAGCAGAGCGTGAGGTGGAACATCTCGCTGATGAGGGATTCGACGACGCGTGGGATGATATCGACGTGGATGAGGACGATGATGCAATCTGTGAGAAGCCGGTAAAGCGAAAGGATAGTATAGAAAATAGTTCACAGAAGATAATAAGTGAATCGGAGAAAACGGATGAGTCAGATGGGACTATTACAGAGATTCCGACGATACCACTTCCAGAGACAGACATAAATGAGGATGATATAGAAACAAAGACAGAGGAAGCACCAGAGCATGAAATCTTCGATCTGGACGAACCCGACGACTTGCCGGAAGAAGAAAAGAAACGAACCGGCAGATTAAAAATTGTATGCCTGAAGGTGTGGGAAAAACTGAAGAAGATTTGGATATTTATCCGAAATCACACACCAGGAAAGGTCGCAGAGCGTGTGACTGACAAGATCGAGAAAAAGATAGCGACTGCGAAGAAAAAGCTCCGGCGATTGCAGAAGTTCTGGAATCTGTCGTGTACGGTAAAGACACGTGAATATCTGAAAAAATATATTCCGCGGACATTGAAACATATTTTGCCACGCAAGGTAAAGGGCTATGTGCATTACGGCATGGATGAGCCATACAAGACCGGGCAGGTGACCGGATATTTGAGCTTACTGCCGTTTGTATATCAAAAAGGGCTGTCAATGCAGCCGGATTTTGAACAGAAGGTGTTGGAACTGGATGTGAAGCTGAAAGGCCGAATCCGGCTTGGATATCTGCTCCGGATTGTCTTGAATATCAATATCTGGAGGACACTAAAAGTTGCAAAGAAAGTAATGAATCAGTAAGATAATATAGAAATTGGAGGTAATGAGTGATGGCAAATGATTTTAATCAGACAGTTGGTTCTTTATTTCAGGGGATGGATTCCCTGCTTACAACGAAGACAGTTGTTGGCGAGCCAACGAAGGTAGGCGATACAATTATTTTACCATTGGTGGATGTGAATTTTGGTGTAGCTGCCGGTGCATTTGGCAAAAACGGCGGTTCCAACTCTGCTGGAGGCGGAATGGGCGGTAAGATGTCTCCAACTGCGGTACTTGTGATCCAGAACGGACATGCGAAGATGATTCCAGTCAAGCAGGGTGACACGGTAAGCAAGGTGATCGACATGATTCCAGAGGTTGTCGATAAGATTGCAACAGCCATGGGTAAGAAAGCAGATGTGGATATTGACAGCCCAGAAATCAAAGAAGCGATTGATCAGGCAAGTGAGAATCACTAGGATTTGAACGAAATTACGTCTTTTCACTCCGTTTGTCTCATAGTATGTAGTAGAACAAATATGATGAAGAGGCGGCATTGAAGGCATTATTTGGATATTCGATTTTATTTATGGCGATTGGCATGATACTTTCGTATTTTGTCAGTGGTTTTTGTGAGTTTGTTTTAGTGACGGCAATGCTTATATTAGCGTATGTATTGTTGTGCTTTGATTGTTAACAGGAGGCGCAAGTGGCAGAAGAAAAACAGAAGGCTTTAATTGAACTTCTGAGAGGACATAAGGTATATTTACAGACACATAATTTCCCGGATCCGGATGCAATATCGAGTGCATTTGGTCTGAAGAGGTATCTTGAACATTATGGGATTGCATCGACCATCTGTTATGTCGGCAGTATTGACCGGTTCAATACAAGAAAAATGATGGATGCGTTTGGAATTGAGATTTATTCGTATGACGAAATCCCGGACATGCAGGCAGAGGACTATATCGTGCATGTCGATTGTCAGAAACCGAATGCGAATACGACAGATCTTCCGGGTAATGAGGTGGCGTGCGTCGATCATCATCCGGTGTTTGAGAAGACAGAAGATTACGAGTACGAGGATATCCGGATTGTAGGTGCGTGTGCCAGCATTGTTGCGTCGTATTTTCAGACAAGCGGTGTGCCGATGGATGAGGATGTAGCGACCGCACTTGCTTATGGAATCAAGATGGATACGGCGGATTTTGTGCGTGGAACAACCGCGTTTGATATGGATATGATGGCATATCTGTTCGATTATATCAGCTCGGAAAAACTGAACAGTATGTATAATTCCACGATAGAATTTCAGGACTTAAAGGCGTATGGTGCGGCAATCGAGCATATTGAGGTGTTCGATTATGTTGGATTCACCTATATTCCGTTTGAGTGTCCGAATTCTTTAGTAGCGATCATATCGGATTTTATATTGTCGCTGGATGTGGTGGATGTAGCAGTTGTGTATTCAATCAACTCGGATGGTATTAAGTTCTCTGTGCGTAGTGAACGACCGGATGTAGACGCAGGAAAACTAATCTATCAGGCGTTGGATGGAATCGGTTCCGGTGGCGGACATGCTGCGATGGCAGGCGGATTTGTCAGCCATGAAGCGCTGAATAAGATCGGCAGGGACTATGATCGGAAATTAAAAGAACTATTTATGAAGACGATTCGTAAGAATAGAGGTGTGTAACATGAACGGGAGTACAGATATGAGTATGGAGCTTCTGATGAACTCCGACAACCCGGAGAAGGTGCTGCAGACGATGCAGCCATTTATAGAGTCTATGATGCACTATGAGTGTGCATTGATGGAGATAGAAACAAAACTGAAGGTATTGAATACGGAATTTGCTTCACAGTACAATCGAAATCCGTTTGAATCTATCCGGTGCCGGTTGAAAAAACCGCTCAGCATTGTGGAGAAGATGAAACGGAAAGGACTTGAGATTTCGATTGAGAATATTGAGGAGAACCTGACGGATATCGCAGGTGTACGTGTGATCTGTTCGTTCCCGGAGGATATCTATACAGTATCGGAACTGCTTACAAAGCAGGACGATATCCGGGTTGTGTGTGTGAAGGATTACATACGGAATCCAAAGCCAAACGGATACCGCAGTCTGCATCTGATCGTGGAGATTCCGATTTTCTTGTCAAATGAGAAAAAATACATGAAAGTCGAAGTGCAGTTTCGAACGATCGCGATGGATTTCTGGGCGAGTCTTGACCATAAGCTCAAGTATAAGAAAGACAACCTGAAGCATCCAGAGATCATTGCGAAGGAATTGAAGAAATGTGCAGATACGATCACAGCGATGGATTACAAGATGCAGGAAATCCGAAGTCTGCTGGAATAACGGAATGATTGTATTTTGATTTACCTGAATAGATGAAAAAAACAGGAGGCAGAAAATGGCAAAACAGGTTTGGAAACCGGGAAATATGTTGTATCCGGTGCCGGCGGTGATGGTGACAACCGGTGATGGAAATGGAATCGATGACATTATCACGATCGCATGGACGGGAACCATCAATTCCGATCCACCGATGGTATCGATCTCAGTACGAAAGTCAAGATATTCACATGAATTACTCACGAAAAACGGAGAGTTCGTTATTAATTTAGTGACGAAGGATCTGTGTTATGCGATGGACTATTGTGGTGTAAAATCAGGCAGAGATGTAGATAAATTCGCGGAGATGAAGCTGACGAAGGGCAAGGCGCAGACGGTGTCGGTACCAGTCATTGAAGAAAGTCCGGTCAATATCGAGTGTAAGGTTACACAGGTAATGGAGCTTGGCTCCCATGATATGTTCTTAGCAGAGGTAACAGCCGTACTTGCGGATGAGAAATACATGGATGAGACAGGAAAGTTTGACCTGAATAAGACAGATTTGATCGCATATTCCCACGGACAGTATTTTACACTTGGTGATTATGTCGGCAAATTCGGATACAGTGTACAGAAAAAGAAATAGGCATGGATATGCAGATAGCAGTGCCTGTAATAGAAAAGAACATTTGCAACGTTCACAAAAGTTTCAGACTTTGTTCGTTGACAGATGTTCTTTTCTTTTATACTATAAAATTGGCCAGCGCCCTTGGAGAAGAAGGGAGCGAATATGTTTAGTAAAGTAAAAAGCTGTGCGGTTCACGGTGTGGATGGACGGATGATCGATGTGGAGGCAGATGTGAATGATGGTCTGCCTGTATTTACCATGGTTGGATATCTGTCATCGTCTGTCAGGGAGGCATCGGAACGCGTGCGGACTGCGCTTAAGAATTCTGGCTTTCATTTGCCACCGAAGCGCATCACGATCAATTTATCCCCGGCAGATATGAGAAAAGATGGTTCCGGATATGACCTTGCGATTGCAACAGCCGTGCTTCTGTCACTTGGCGTAACAGCAGAATTACCGATGGAACAGACGTTGGTGCTCGGAGAACTGAGCCTGGACGGATCGATAAAAGCGATTCCGGGCGTTCTTCCGATGGTTATCTGCGCCAGAGAAGAAGGTATGACAAGCTGTATTGTTCCAAAAGAAAATGTGCAGGAGGCTGCTTTGGTGCAAGGGATATCGGTTATAGGTGTTTCAAGCCTGCAGGAGACCATGGAGTATATCCAGGGAATAAAAGAATATGACAATACGAATGTCAGGAAACCGGCTGTGGATACATCAGAATATCTGTATGATATTGATTTTTCTGATGTAGTAGGACAGGAAAGCATCAAGCGGGGGATGGAGATTGCTGCTGCTGGATTTCATAATGTGTTGTTAACCGGTGCAGCCGGCGCAGGGAAATCCATGCTCGCGAAGCGTCTGCCGACGATCCTGCCGCAGATGAGCTTCGAAGAAAGTCTGGAAGTGACAAAGATATACAGCGTCGGAGGGATGTTACCGCCGGAAGGGGGATTGATCCACAGGCGTCCGTTCCGGGCACCACATCACACAATCTCGGAATATGCACTGATCGGTGGCGGCAGGGTTCCGACACCGGGGGAGGTGAGCTTTGCGCATTACGGTGTGCTGTTTTTAGATGAACTTCCGGAGTTTTCCAAACCTGTGTTGGAGGTGCTGCGCCAGCCGTTAGAAGAACGGAGAATCCGGATATCGAGAGTACAGGCATCGTATGAATTCCCAGCGGATTTTATGTTTGTGGCGGCGATGAATCCATGTCCATGTGGAAACTACCCGGATTATAGGAGGTGCAGCTGCACGGAACAGCAGATCCGCCGCTATCAAAGTAAGGTAAGCGGACCGTTGCTTGACCGGATCGATATCCGGATGGAGGTTAAAGGCGTAAAGCAGGAGGCACTTTTCTCCAAACAGAAAACGGAATCTTCGAAGACAATCCGGGCACGTGTGGAACAGGCAAGACAGATGCAGAAGGATCGGTTTACCGGAACCGGACTGTTGTTTAATTCACAGCTTGATGGAAAAAATCTGGAGGAATATATCAAGTTGTCTGCGGAAGGAAAAAGGCTGGTGCTTCAGCTGTTTGAAGAACAGGAATTATCTGTCCGGGGTGTGCACCGCGTCTTGAAGCTTGCCCGCACAATCGCGGATCTGGCTGGCAGTGAAGAGATTGAAAATGCACATCTGCAGGAAGCGGCATTTTACCGTAACCAGGATGTATTTGCAAAGGAGGTTCTGTATGGAAACTAGAAGTGAGATGGCAAGGCTTTGGCTATATGGAAATCATGAGATATCATCAAAAGTAAAATATTATCTGATTCTACGGTACGGTACGGCCGAGCAGGCTATGGAGCAATCGGTACCGGAGCTTGAGAAGGAGCTGGCGAAGCAATTTGAACCGGCGGAATATCAGACGCTTTTACTTCGCAAAAATACAAATTATCTGGATGAAGTATACGGACGATTAAAGGAACGAAACATCCGGATCTTATATCCGGGGCATCCGCTATACCCGGAGAAGCTTACAAATATCTACGATAAACCGGAGATTTTATTTGCGCGTGGCAAAATTCGGGAGAGCATCAATTATTATAATCAGTCGGTTGCGATTGTGGGTGCACGCAATGCAGATACATACTGTAAAGAAACGACACGTATCTTTGCGAGGGAGCTTGCGAAGGCAGGAATCCAAATTGTGAGTGGACTGGCCAGGGGTATCGATGGTCAGGCACATCGCGGCTGTCTGGAAGCAGGTGGCTATACGATCGCAGTACTTGGCTGCGGGATCAATGTCACATATCCGCGCGAGAATATCGAATTATTCGCGCAGATTGAAGAACGGGGATTGATTCTGTCCGAATATTGTCTGGATGTACCGCCGCTTGCGTTTCAGTTCCCACTCAGAAACCGGATCATTAGCGGACTGTCGGATGGTGTTTTAGTATCCTGTGCCAAGAAGAAAAGCGGTTCTCTGATTACAGCAGATCTGGCACTTGATCAGGGAAAACAGGTGTACGCTCTGCCGGGCAGAGTATTAGATGCATTCAGTGAGGGTACAAACCACCTGATTCAGATGGGTGCGATGTGCGTGACAAGACCGAAGGATATCCTGCTTGATCTGTGGGGGGAGGAACGCCTGAATATGGATGATGTTAGCGGTGCTGCATCCGGTAGTGCTGAAAAACAAAGTGAAATGCGGGATAACCTTACAGCCGCAGAACGGACCGTATATGACCTTCTAGGCTTGGATCCGGTACATGTGGATGATGTAATCGCACAGGCAAGACTTGGTGTATCGACGACAATCAGTGTGCTGTATGAGCTGGAACGGCGAAACGTGATCAAGCAGCCGGTGCGAGGGTATTATATATGGAGTTTATGAAGAATGATAGCTGTATTTAATATGCTAGATTTATGAAAACGCGCAACACTGTCGCACGTTTTCATAAATTAGTTCTTTTGTATCGCAGAAATATGACATAAGATATGGGTATGCAAAGCTGCCGATATAAGGTATAATAAATGAATTAAGTTTAACAATCGAAGTTTGAAGGAGCGACAATATATGAAGTATTTATAATTCCGTTTTGCCGGACTGAAAAATCAAGTGTAGGAGGATACATGACATGAAATATACGAATAAGCATATAAAAGAAGAATACAAATTAAATCAAATAGGGCGGACAATTGGAATGATCCTCTTAGTGATAGGAATATTATTGGTGGGATTTGGAATGATTCAGACAAAGAGAAAGATGGATTATGTCCGACCATTTGAACTGGTATTACAGGAAGAATCCAATCCTGCGAATCAGACAGCATATATTGATATTATCCGGGTACCGGAGAAGTTGGCGGAAAATAAATATGAAGGATATTACCTTGTAACAACCGCTGAGGAAAGCTATATTGTAGAGATGCAACCGGAACAGTTCGTAGATTTGAAGCAGAGAGTGGAAGAGAACGGTACGGCAAGAGTGGAAGGCATGACGAAAGTTGTGATTGATGAGAATGTAAAAACAATCGTAAGTGCGTATATCAATCACAAATTTATTGCTATACGTATGACGAAGCTTACCTATGGAAAAATACTCAAGGAAGGATATTTTGTGAATCTGGATATCGGCGGCATCTTAATATTGATTGGAATTTCGATGGTATTCATACAGGTGCGTGCGATAAAAAAATACAGACATCCATTGGCAGAGCAGATTGACGAAGAATGTAATCAGCCGGAAGCTCTCTGGTTTAATGATTTTAGAATATATTTGACAAAGAGCTTTCTTGTATCTGTATATGGTGGAAAGTTGACTGCGCTGGATCTGGCAAAGGTACAAATGATAAGACTGTTCGAAACAGGGAAGGGGAGTTTGAGTGTTATCACCTTGGAGGTGACGACAACAGAACAGGAGAAAATAACTGTCAGCGAGAATGAATGGTCATTTTTTACAATGAATGAAGAAGAGATTACTTATCTGACAGATGTATTCGGCAAAAGAAATATTGAATTTGTTTGTGAGATTCAACCGGATGAAGAAATCGATGAAGACGAAGAGTTTTGAAACGGAAAACATGCATAGGAAATATGCAAAGGATAAAAGGAATAAGTTGCTCTTGAACGTATACCAAAAGAACGCACGGGCAATATCCTTTTATAAGAGAGAAGGATTTGAGATTCAGCATAGTGGCTTAGATGAGGCTACCGGAGAAAAGGATTATGTAATGACATGGCAACACAAATAGACGAAGCTTACTGATGGAAATATATAGTTAATAAAGAGAGGTGCATATGCTATGCCAGGTATACTCGTGGTTGAAGATGATGAAAATTTAAATCGTGGAATTACATTTTCACTGAAAAAATCCGGATATGAGGTTTTTTCAGCAGAATCAGTGAAAAAAGCGAAAAGAATTGCAAGTGATAATCATGTGGATGTTACCATTTGTGATGTGAATCTTCCGGATGGGAATGGACTGGAATTGGTAAGGTGGATGAGATGCAATTATAATACATACATTATTTGCCTTACAGCACTAGATCAGGAGATGGATCAGGTTATGGGATATGAAGCAGGGGCAGATGATTATATTACAAAGCCGTTTAGTCTTTCGGTACTTCTTTTGAAAATAGAAGCACATTTCCGCCGCAGACAGGAGAAAACGGAAGCCGGAAAGATGATTTCGGGAGATATCGTATTTATCGCAGGAGAAATGAAAGTCCTGATAAAGAGTCGTGAAATCAGTCTGACAAAAACGGAGTTGAAAATGCTGACTTTTTTTCTTCAGAATCCGAAACAGATTCTTTCAAAAACACAAATATTGGAAAATGTGTTTGATCTGGAAGGGGATTTTGTGGATGAAAATACAATCGCTGTCAATATCAGAAGACTCCGTGAGAAAATCGAAGACAATCCGGCTGCACCGGTCTATATAAAGAATATCAGAGGTCTTGGGTATATATGGAATCAGGAGGTAAGGCAGTGACAAAGAGATATCGCAAGAAGATTACAGTAGTGCTCTCCTTGGTATTACCTGTCATATTATTGTTTGCAATATTAAATTGCTTTACCACGTATGTGTTTTATGAAGATTATAAATATAAAATGAATCTTATGACAGAGATTGCTGCAAAGGAAGAATTTTCCGGGCTGGATGCTGTTTCGGAATTGCTTAAGGATAAGGATATTGAAACTAACGAACAGGGAAGGCGATTATTGGAGCAATATGGATACTGGGGAAATAAAGGGAATGCATGTTATTCGCAATTCCGGCATCAGGTTATGGTGACCGGTGCTGTAAGCACTGTGATATGCGTGCTTCTTTTGACTTTTTTACTTTATTGGAAGAAAAAAGAAGATGCGTGTCATCAGAAAATTTTAGACCAGTTGGAAGAAATTCTGATCAGATTCCGTGAAAATAAATTTGATGATTTACTGAAAACGGAAAATCATGCAGAACTGGAAAAATTGAATGACCAGCTTGAAGCAATCGGACATCATATTCAGTTGCTAAAGGAAGAAGCACGGGAGGAAAAAGAGAGCACGAAAGAAATGGTTTCTGATATCTCTCACCAGTTAAAGACACCGGTTGCAGCTTTGGATACATGTTTTAGTGTGCTGATGCAGAATGACTTAAGTGCCACAGAACAGGAGGAGTTTCGTATCCGTTGTCGGAGTGCTCTGGATGGACTGGAGACATTATTGCAGTCGCTTCTTGAAATATCCAAGATGGAAACTGGACTGATTCAGATTAATAAGAAAAAACTTCCGCTTATGGATACTGTCATATCTGCTGTGAACTGTACTTATCCAAAAGCGGATGAGAAAGAAATTGAATTCGTTTTTGACTATGCAAAAGAACTGGAAACATGCATGGTTATGCAGGATAAAAGATGGCTTGGTGAAGCTTTTATCAACGTTCTGGATAATGCGGTCAAGTACAGTCCGGGTGGTTCAAAAATATTTATCCGGTTACAAAAAAGAAACGATCTTGTAAGAATGGAAATTGAGGATCAGGGAATTGGTATTCCGCAGAATGAGTATCACAAAATTTTTCAACGATTTTACAGAGGAAGTTCCAGGGAGGTCAGGGAAGAGAATGGCACAGGAATCGGACTTTTTCTATCGAGAGAAATTATCGAAAAACACGGAGGTACGATCATGGTAACCTCCGGCAAAAAGAAAAAAGGAAGTACGTTTGTGATCCAATTACCATATGTTGGTTAAATTTTAATTGGGCAGAAATCTTACAATTCTGTAAGACTTCTGCCCACTTTTTGAAAGTGAAATGAAAGATTATATTGCTACAATCAGCATGTAGGTTGAAAAATGATATATAAACAGGCAAAGAAAGTGTGCTGAAAAGGTACGCTTTACAGAATTGAAAAGGAGGCAACACATGAGTGTGATATTAGAAACCAGGCAGCTTTGTAAGTTTTATGGAGCAGGTGAGAATCAGGTCAAAGCGGTCAATCAGGTGGACATTCAGATTGAGCAGG
>ENA-OZMX01000023-OZMX01000023.1-human-gut-metagenome-genome-assembly--contig:-NODE-23-length-85179-cov-9.549915_pt1 | contig 85179 bp, 68 predicted proteins | sample MGYA00244192_ERZ653819 | MGnify/ENA primary metagenome ERZ653819 (study PRJEB26926, sample SAMN06164618) | human gut metagenome | biome: ENVO:00009003; feature: ENVO:2100002; material: ENVO:00002003... | reverse complement strand
CGCTAAATTATGGGGTATTTTGACCGCAAATGCCATAAGGGCTACTTAAAGTTTGCTGGAAGAAAATAGGAGTCAATTTGAAGACGCTTGGGCAATTCTCATCAACCGATACCGCAAAATTTGGATGGATTTTTATGAAGCCAAGGAAGCGGATATTGCGCTGTTTCCAAAATTAGGATAGGAAGCTAAGGGAGTAAACTGACTTGGTTGATATTATTGTTGATTGTGTTTATTGATTCAAGATTAAATCGGTTCGTATCGCCCCCATTGGGGCGGAGAGACTGCTTGGCGGTTCGTAGTTCAACGCCGAGTGCGGTCGTTCGTTATTGTACTTTTCGCGTCTGTTGCCCATTTGATTTGCCTTCCTATTTTGCAAATCAATTTACCCCTTGCAAGTCTGTCCTGTTTTTCGGGCACACAGCACATACAAAAAAGAAGCCGTCATTTAGGCGGCTCATGCTATTTTTCAACTTCGGGATTTTATTAGCGAACGTGGACGATTTTCTCTCGGGAATTCCCGTCCGTGTCAATCCATTGGATTGAATATTTTCCCTTAAATCCGCGGAACTTCACAACACCGTCGGCGTCCGGTTTGAGTTCCATGCGCGTTTTCCATTCTTTGTTGATTAGGTCGTCAATGGCGTAATATGCCGGCCTTTTTTCTGCATTGGCGTCGAGTATGGACGCAAAGTAGGGCTCATCGGGATTTATCGCATATTTGTCCGGAGTGTCCAGTGTGCGCCAATATGTTATACCCGCCATATTCTTGACCGAAAACCATAACTTGTAGTAGTTCCGCAAAATTGCTGCCTGCGCCTTGTAGCCGCGCGGCGTCCGTTCAGTCGGCAGAATGGTTACTTCACTGATGTGTATGGGAATATTGAGAGCGTCGAGTTCTCCCAAGACTTTGCGTTGGCTGCTTATCTCCCAATGACCTCCTATGTGTTCGCTTCCGGCTGCAATTCTTTGCATTTCCCCAAAATTCCAAAGGTGTCGTTGATAACCGACCATGTCGATTTTACAGCCGCGTTTTAACAAGTCTTTTATATGGAGGGCATAGTTTTTGATATTGTAGTCGTTTATTGAAAATACGGTGTTTTTTGGCAACGTATTCTCAGCTTTTTTGAAAATTTTGTAAGTATAGTCCCCGAAAAGAACTCCATATTCGTGGGACATACATACTTTTTTGTCGGGGGAAAGCGCACCGCTGTTGAAGTCTCCCATGCTTTCATTCACGATATCCCAACCATTGATGGCATCCCCGTAGTGAGAGGCAAACGTTTCTATTCTCTCCCACACAAGTTGCTTCATCTTCTCGGTATAATTAAGAAAATATTTTTCGGCGTCTGCATCAGACATTTTCTTGTAGTTGTCGTCTACGTAGAAAGGAATAGACGTTTTATACGGCGATCCGACTTTACCGTTTAGCATTTTTTTTGCGGTTGAATCAGCATATCTTTCGTAAAGCCATTCGGCTTCGGGAATGTTCCAGCGTTTGTTCCCCCAAAAGAGAGGATGCCCGTGTATTCTCACCCCGCGAGAACGCAAGTAGCTTACAACTTCGTCGGATGCCGGAGTAAAATAGTGTGGCAACGAATAACGGAAAGGCGTTTTGTTAAGGAATTCCTCTTCGTCCCACTGTGCATTGGCAAAACGCATTTCCCCCTCGACCATTTCGAAAAACTTCCAATAAAAAGGAACTGTTGCCTGGTTGAAAAGCGTCCCCCACATATTGCGGTAAAATTCGTTTTTATCCTTACTTCCGGCGCGATTATATCTGAGGATTGCCGCACCGACAATAAAATCCGACGTAGTCTGGTTGATTTTTACGACCGAATTCGGGGCAACATCTTCGAGCTTTACTTCGGCGTCAGCCTTTCTGTATTTTTCAATATCGGCGTCGATTTTCGGCATTTCGGCTTCCCACTGTTGCCAATATTTTTTGCTTAAAATTCCCTCCGTATCTTCCGCCGAGTTTTTCGGGTATATACATTCGTCGACCGTCGCGCCGAATGCGGCAAGAGGCAATGAAAATAAAATTACAAGACTTTTTATTCTTCCAATCATATATTTAAGGGTTATTTCTTTCATAAGTGGGAAAAAATAATAAATTGATTGATATCAGTCAAGCCGATTTTCGATTTGTTCCCGAATTTCGATATGTTATCGGCTTTAATTCCGGAGATTTGCATTTTCATATTCCAATTTTCAAATTTTCAAATATTGCCATCAACTTTACTGCGGATAAGATGAAATAAAGTAGAAAATTTCTACTTTTATCGTTTTAGGTATTTTCAACATCATTAAAAGACATCAAATATTACGCGTTTTTAAAAATTTTTACATAATATTAAAATAATACTTGACCTCGCCGAAATATTGCGAGAGAAATACGGACATTTCGGGGAAATGCGACTCCCCTCCCCAAAAAAGGAGGTTTTTATACCTTCGGCGCGAAGCCTGTCATTCAAGCTTCGCGTTCTTTTTTTGTATGGGCTGCCTTTTCATTCTTTAAGCTCGTCCGTCCCGACCTCGACGCAAAATCATCCATTTACATTCCGTCAAAATCGGAAAACCACCGGATAAGCATAGTTTTTTAATTCGGGGGTGTGTTAATCGGGCTTGCAGGAATTTCAGTTTTTACTTGTATTTGAGAGGAGTTTGAGTAGTCCTAAATGGAATATAACCGCATTTTGCGGTTATTTTATCACTTGTATGGAAGGCAAAAAAACAACGCTTGCGGACATTGCAAAGAAGTTGAAGATATCGAAGAGTGCGGTCTCTTTGGCTTTGAAGGATTCCCGCGCGGTTTCAAAGCGCACGCGCGACAGGGTTGTCAGGGCTGCGCGTTCCATGGGGTATGTCCGCAACGAGCTTGTTTCCTTGATGATGTCGAGCATGAAGAAAAATGCATACGGGGCTTTTTCGGAATCCATTGCGCTGATTAACGGCAACGTTGACGAGTATGCCCTTACAAACCATCCGACTCTTCCCAAGTATTGCGTGGGAATCAAAGACGAGGCAAAGCGTTTGGGATACAGTATAAACGAGTTTTGGCTTCACGATCCGCGTCTGAATGCCGAGATTCTCTCCAAAACCTTCCGTTCGCGCGGTATTCGCGGCGGTGTGATAATCGGGCATTCCGACGATAATGTTTTCCCGACTGAATACGAGTCCGTTTGGCGCGACTTTTATTTTATTTCGGTCGGCATTCAGACTTTTAATCCGACCCTCGAAATGGTTTCCGCCGACCAATATGCCGTCGCCTACGGAGCGGCAAAAAAGGCTTTCGAGCTTGGTTACAAGCGTCCAGCGTTGGTGATTGAAAAACACATAGACGAAATTGTCGGCGGGCGTTTTGTCGGCGGGTTTCTACGCGCTCAGTTCGACTTTCCTGTTGACAGCAGGTTGGAGCCTTTCGTTTATTCGGACTCCAATCCGGACTATGTGGTCAGGCTCTATTCGTGGTTGGATGCTCACAAACCCGATGTTGTTTTGTATCTGCTCGACTCTACTCGCGAGATTATCGCCGACAAACCCAGAAACGGCGGGCGTCTGCCCCTTATCCAGCTTGAACGGCGCGGATATGTCCCCGAATGGACAGGCATGGAACAAAACAATGACCTTGTCGGGCGTGTTGCGCTGAGGCGTCTTTGCGATATGTTAAACCGAAGCCCCGCGCGCGGCGGCGAATCGGTAAGTCTTCTTACTCTTGTTCCACCGACGTGGATTGGGGTGTCGTCCGATTTGAAAAAAAAGATGTGATGTTGTTGTTGCGCTTTCGGGCGGTTTTTACAAATGCGTTACGGTTTCGCTTTTTTAGTTTTTACTAAACTGTAAAGTAAAAATGTTCTAAATTTTGTTTGAGGTTTGTCGGCGATTCGTAATATTCGTCTTTCTGTCGGGGCGGGCGCATTCGGCAGAGATTTACACCGCTTTCGAGCAGGCATACCGCCATATGTATGAATTGTTCGAATGTGTGCGCGCTCCGGAAACGCTCGGAACAACAATCAAACACAACGCTATATTTATGAAACAATGCGACTTTGTTGGCGTCGGCTTTTGTAGCAATGACGACATTTCTCTCCTGCCCGAAATCCCTTTTGACTCGAAGGTGAAAATCATAACGCACACAATTCAAGGGGGAGGCCCTGCCGCTACCTCGACCGTTGCGGCGGCTCGTCTGGGTATGAGCGCAGGATTCATTGGAGTTGTGGGCGATGACGATGCAGGCAAGCGCATTCTTTCGGATTTCGAATCGGAAAAAGTCTCTACGGAGGCAATGGTTGTGCGCCGCGGCAAAACTTCGGCCGTCGCCTATTGCTGGATTGACCAGCCTACGGGCAAGCGCAGCGTTGCTTGGGAACGCGGTGATGCGCCGGAATTGGACGCATCGGACGTCTCGCTGGAACTGGTTGCGAATGCGAGAATTTTACACATTGACGGGCACAATCCCGTAGGCGCTCTCTCAGCTGCCAAGAAGGCGCGGGAATGCGGTGTACTTGTGAATTTCGATGCGGGAACGATACGCGACGGCGTTCAGGAACTCCTTCCGTATGCGGATATTTTGATAGCCTCGGAGGCGTTCGCAAGAGGTTGGACAAAACGCGAAAATTTTGAAGACGCGCTAAAAGTGCTTGCCGAATACGGGGCGAGGGTTGTCGGATGCACGATGGGCGCAGAGGGCTCGATTATGTACTCCAATGGCGAGTTTGTAAGGTGTCCGACATTTAACCATATCAAGCCCGTTGATACCACTGGGTGCGGCGATGTCTTCCATACGGGCTTTGCGGTTCGGTATCTCGAAACGGACGACTTGTTCGAATGCCAGCGTTTCGGTGCGGCGGTATCGAGCCTGAAATGTCTGAAACTCGGCGGAAGGGCGGGAATTCCTACCCGTTCTCAGGTCGACGAATTTTTAGCAAAAAACAAATAACAAAGAAACAGGAGCGCAATTATGAAAAAAAAGTTTAAGATTGGATTCCTTCCGCTTACCAAGGCGAATTGGACAAACGACGTGATGGAGGCGCAACGAGCAAAGGCGCGCGAAATGCTTCGGGCTATTCCCGATGTCGAGGTCGTCGGTGGCGAGTCGATGATAGACGTAGAGCCAAAGGCAATGCAGGAATACGAACTTTTCGAAAACGAACGTCCGGATATCATTGTCGCGTTTTATGCCACGTTTGCGCTCGGAGTTATTGTTCCGCGTTTCGCGAAAAATTTGAAAATACCGGTGGTTCTTTGGTCGATTCCCGAACCAGATCCCGCAGGCGGACGTTTGCAGGCAAATTCGTTTTGCGCGACAAATATGAATGCGCATTTTCTTTGGCGTTTCCATGTCCCGTACTTCCACGTTCACGGCGCGATAGATTCGAAAGAGGCGCAAAACGGATTGGAACGCGCTATCAGGATTGCGCGCGCGGCGGATACGGTTTCGAAAATGAGAATCGGAGTAATAGGCGGGCGCGTCCCGGGCTTCTACACGTCGTGTTGTTCGGAAATGCTTTTGCGGGACAAAATCGGTCCGGAGGTGAAGTATATAACCATGCTGGAAGTCGTCAATGCGGCGAAGAACATGCCCGAAGAGCGCGTTGAGCAGGCTCTGAAAATCATTGAATCCGACACATGCTGTGCGCCGTCGACATCGGCGGGCGACGTTCGCAAGTCGGCAGCCCTTTTTGCCGCAATCGCCGACATGAAGGAAAAATTTCTCGTGGACAATTTTACTCTGCGTTGCTGGCCCGAAGTTATCGCCGAAGACCTTTACGGAATCACGGCATGTTCGACAATCGGACATCTCAACAACCACGGGTTGCTCACGGTTTGCGAGGGCGATGTGTATGCCGCCGTCATGTTGCGTCTTGAAAAGGAACTTTCTGGTCAGGATCCGTTCTTTTGCGACATGATTGTCTGCGAGGACGACTATGCCGTTCTTTGGCACTGCGGAGCGGCGCCGTGCTCGCTGCGCAAGGAGGGATTCAAGAGCAGGCTTACGAACAGTTCGACCGTTGTGAGGTGCGGAGTTACCCATGAATTCCCCCTCAAACCGGGGCGGATAACTCTTGCGCGTCTCGGCGAAACGCGTGACGGCAGCCGTTTTAGAATGTTTATTGCAACGGGGACGGGGCTTGATACCGACTTGTTTGTGCGCGGGAATCCGCTTAAAGTCAAGTTCGATGCCGGGTGTGAGAAAATTCACGACACCATTTTCAATCAGGGGTTTGAACACCATTTTTCGATGGCCTACGGCGACATATCCAAAGAGCTGCTCGACTACTGCCGAATAATGGATATAGAGCCGGTTCTCGTCCAATAAAAAAAACGCCAAAATAAATTCAAAAAAATCATGAGCAAGGGAAAATTTCTTATAAATCTCGCGCCCAAACAGGGCTACAACAAGATATTCGACATCGGCGAATACAATATGAATCTTACTTCGTTCGGGTTGATAAAGCTTGCCGCGGGAACATCGTATAAGGCAAACACGGGCGATTTTGAAGTCGCGCTCGTTGTGCTCGGCGGTAAATGCTCGGCGAAGGGGGATGGGTTTATGTTCGCGGAAGTCGGCGGGCGCAAAAACCCCTTCGACGGTGCGCCGCATACGCTATATCTCCCGCGCAATACGGAATACGAACTTGTGGCGACAACCGACATTGAAATTGCTTACAACGCGTCTTGCGCGTCGCGCGATACCGCAAAACCCACGCTTATCACGCCTGAGATGACGCGTTCGTTCGAGCTCGGGCGCGAAAATTTCACCCGACGGGCAACTGTCATTTTGGACGAAAAGTTCGATTCAGAACACTTCTATATAGGCGAAGGCATGATACCCTCAGGCAACTGGTCGGGCTATCCGCCGCACCGCCATGATATAGACAATCCGCCGGAAGAAATTGACATGGAGGAAACTTATTTTTACATGTTCAATCCCGAACAGGGTTTCGGAATACAGAAGATTTATACTCCGGACGGAAGAATTGACGAAACATATACCGTCAAGAATTACGATACCGTCGCAATTGCGGAGGGATTCCACCCGCTCTGCGGCGCGCCCGGATATTCGATGTATTATCTCTGGACGATGGCGGGCAAAAACAACCGCGGGCTGATTTCGGCTCTCGATCCCGAGCACAAATGGATTGTAGGAAAATAATGGTCGAAAACGGCGACATTTTATTGGGCGTAGATTTCGGCACGGGGAGCTGCAAGGTTTCGGCGGTGTCTGCGGAGGACGGGCGTCTGCTCGGCGACGCGTCTGTCGAATATGCGACCGAATACGCGCATGCGGGTTGGTCTGAACAGAATCCCGCCGACTGGTATGCGGCGATGTGCGGGGCAATCCGCGCAGTTGCGGCAAAGGGCGTTGATTTATCCAAGGTTCGCGCCCTCGCGTTCGACGGTTCGACGCACAATGCGGTTCTCATGGATGCCGACTATAAGCCAATTCGCAAGACAATCATGTGGACCGATCAACGCAGCGTTGCGGAATGTGCGCTGCTACGCGAAAAATACGCAGACACGATTTTCGAAACGGCTTATCAAATGCCGAGCCCGACTTGGACGTTGCCGCAAATGATGTGGCTTAAAAATAACGAGCCCGAGGTTTTAAAAAGAACAAAACACGTTCTGTTCGTAAAGGACTACGTGCGCTATTTGCTTACGGGAGTCGCTGTCAGCGACTACATCGAGGCGCAGGGAACACTCTTTTTCGACATGGGAAAGGGGGAGTGGAGCAGGGAGCTTGTGGAACTCTCGGGGCTGGATTTCGATTCCCTGCCGAAGCTCGTCAAGCCGACCGATGTTGTCGGACATATCACTGCCGAAGCCGCCGCCGATACCGGACTTCCGGAGGGAGCGGTTGTCGTATGCGGCACTAGCGACTCCGCCGTCGAAGACTATGGTGCCGGGGCGGTCGAAGTCGGCGACTGTATCGTGAAGTTGGCAACGGCGGGCAATGTAAACGTAATGACTGCCAAGCCGCATCCGTTCAAAACAACGCTTACGTATTCCCACGTTGTGGAAGGAATGTGGTATACGGTATCTGCTACAAATACGGCAGCCCTCTGCCAACGCTGGTTCAGGGACGCATTTTGCATGTCTGAAAAAATCGAGGCCGCGAAGTCGGGAGGACGCGTTTTCGCGATGATGGACGAAGAGGCCTCGAAGTCTCCCGTCGGAGCAAACGGCGTGATGTTCCACCCCTATTTGCAGGGCGAACGTTCCCCGTATTGGGATGCAAATTTGCGGGCGAGCTTCGTAGGCGTTTCGATTTCCTCGACGAAGGGAGATTTTATCCGCGCGCTTCTCGAAGGTGTGGCGTTTTCGTTAAAAGACTGTTACGGGGTAATCGCCGAAATGGGGCTTCCTGTAAGGCGCATATTTCTAATCGGCGGCGGCGCGCGCAGTGCATTGTGGAGCGAAATTGTTGCCGACGTCTTCAATGTCGAAGTGGCGGTTCCGTCACCGGGGGACGCATCGTTCGGCGCGGCGTTGCTTGCGGGTGTGGGCGCAGGGTTCTTTGCAGATCCGAAGTCGGCCGTCGCGAAATGTCTTAAAATCGACAGAACCGTTAAGCCGAACGCCGACCGCGCCGCAAAGTATGCTGTGCTTTTTGAAAAATACAGGGCCGTGCACGAAGCACTCGCGCCCGTCTACAATTCAAATTTCCAAAAATAAAAAGGAGAAAAACAGAAATGTTCGTATCAAAAGACAACTATATGTTCGAAATGATTAGAACGGAACTCGTCGACGCAGTCGGCGCAGATTTCGTCAATACCGGAGATTCCGATAAATTCGGGCACTCCATTGACTACTATTGGATACCCGAAATGTGGCACGATCGCGGCATGCCGACGCCGAAGCCCGATTTTGTTGTCCACCCCGGAAGTGCGGAAGAAGTGGCGAAGGTCATGAAAATCGCAAACCAATACAAAATTCCCGTCGTGACTTGGGGCGGCGGTTCGGGTTCGCAGGGCGGTGCGCTTCCCATCGCGGGCGGAATTATTCTCGACACGAAAAGAATGAACAGGGTTTTGGCAATCGACGAAGAATCGCTGACGGTGACCGCCGAAACGGGCATAATAATGCGCCAACTCGAATGGGCGGTCAACAAAAGGGGCTACTCGACAATGCACCTTCCCGCCTCCATTGCGTGCGCTACAATCGGCGGATTCCTTGCCCACAGAGGGACGGGCGTCCTCTCGACAAAATGGGGGAAGATTGAGGATATGGTTATGAGCCTCGAAGTCGTTACTCCGACGGGCGAAATAATAAACACGCTTCCCGTTCCGCGCCACGCGTCCGGTCCGGATCTCACGATGATGTTTCTCGGCAGCGAGGGCACTCTCGGCGTAATCACGAAAGTTTGTCTGAAAATCCATCCCAAGCCCGAAGAACGCCAATTCCGCGCGTATCTTTTCAAGGACTTCCATACCGCGATGAGTGCGGGCGCAGACCTCATGCGCAGCCGTTTGCGTCCGTGCGCGGTGCGTCTTTACGACGAGACTGAAACCCTTACCCATGTCAAAAAAGTTTTCGGAATCGACATCGGTTCGGGCGCGTATTTGGTATTCGGCTTCGACGGCAACAAAGACATCGTGGAATTGCAGATGAAGCACGCCCGGGAAATCATGGAGGGCAAATACAAGGGGACAGACCTCGGCAGCAAGGGCGGCGATCTCTGGTGGAAAAACAAATACAAGTTTTTCTATCCGGGTTATATGTTCCATCTCCCGCAGGCGTTCGGAACGCTCGACACCGTAGCGGACTTCGCGCACATCGAAAAGGTTTATTGGGCGATGAAAAAAGTGGTCAACGAAAAATTCCCGAAGGCGCGTTTCATCGGGCACTTCTCGCACTGGTACGAATGGGGCTGCATGCTCTATGCGCGTTTCATCTTCGAGGGCAAGGACGTCCCGCAGGATCCCCGCGAGGCCGCCGCGCTCTATAACGCCGTTTGGGATGCCGCAATCCGCGCGGCTATCGAAAACGGCGGCGTAATCAACGAACACCACGGCGTGGGGCTGAAACTTGGCAGGTATATGAAGGACTTGTATAAAAACAGTTTCCCCATACTCGAAGGAATCAAGAATACGCTCGACCCCAACCACATTATGAACCCGGGCAAAATGGGGCTCTAATAAGGAAGGATATTTTAACATGAATATTGATAATTTTGTAGAAGACGTAAAAAAGTGTCGTTTTTGCTTTATGTGCCGCCATCTCTCCGGAGTCGCGAATGTTAGCTTTCGGGAGTCCGACACTCCGAGAATTCGCAGTTCGATGGTTTGGGGTGTGATGCTCGATCGCTCAAAGCTCTCCAATCCCGACTTTATCGAGACGATTTATTCGTCCGACATGTCGGCGGCGTGCCGTTTTCACTGTGTCAACAAATGGGACGAAAACGGCATTGTGCTTGCCGCGCGCCGCGACATCGTCGAGGCGGGATTCGCGCCCGAGGAAGTGTCAAAGCTTGCAAAGAAGTTAGCGGATATTCCCGCAGCCCCGAAATTTTCGGGCAAAGCAGAGTTTTTGTATTATGTGGACGCCGATACAGCGGCTCTCGCGACGGAATCTGCGGCTTTCGAAAAACTCGCGAAGGCTGCTGGTGTAAAATTCGCCGTCGCAACCGAAGGCAACTGCGGCAAAGCACTAAAAGTTTTAGGATACGCGGAAGATGCAAAGAAAAAACTTGCCGAATTTGTCGAGGCCTTGAATGCTTCGGGGGCAAAGAAAATAGTAGTGTCGAGTCCGTATGTCTACGATGCGCTCGTAAACGATGTTGCGGAGGATGGGCTGAAACTTTCGGCGAAAGTCATGCACGTCTCCGAATTTGCGGCTACCGCGAAAATCAAGTACGCCAAAAAGGCTGGTTCGGTTTACTATCTGGAAAGCGATTACCTCAAAAACTACAACGACAACCTCAAATTCCCCCGCGCGCTCCTCGCTAAAATCAAGGCGAAAAGCCCGCAAGAGTTTACGACAGACATTCAGGAAACGCCGATAGAGTTCATGTTCGGGACGAACAACGAGGAATCGTATACATGCGGCGAGGGCGCGGTTGTGCTCAATGTAATACGCCCCGGGCTTGTCCGTAAAATGGCGAAGTATGTGGAGTCGAAAGCCGACGACGTAAAGAACGACGTGATTATCGTCGCAAGCCCCTACACAAAAATACAACTTGCCAAGAATACCAAGCTGAATGTTCTCACGCTTGCGGAACTCGCGGCGCAATGTCTGTAATGTTATGCCGCTTGTATCGTTAAGGGAAATTCTGCCCGAAGCGCGCCGCCAAAAGCGCGCCGTCGGGGCGTTCAATGTGGCAAACTACGAGTGTGCACTCGGAGTAATAAGGGCTGCCGAAGGCGAAAAGTCGCCCGTGATAATCCAGGTGTTTCAGCGTCTGTTCCGTTCGGAAAAGGGGGCGGACTTGGCAGGCACTTTGTTGCGTATGGCGCAAAGGTGTTCGCAGCCAGTTGTCGTGCATCTCGACCACGGAGCGGAGCCTTCGCAGGTTCGTGACGCGCTCGCAGCGGGACTGTCGTCGGTGATGTTCGACGGTTCGAAGCTTCCGTTTGCCGAAAATGCCGCTCTTACAAAATACGCCGCCGATTACGCCCATGTTGTCGGCGCGAGTTGCGAGGGCGAAATAGGCCATGTCGCGATGGGAGACGAAAGTGCAATCACGACAGTCGAAGATGCCGTGAATTTCTACGAAAGCACGAAGGTCGACGCGCTCGCGGTCTCGGTGGGAACTGTTCATGGTTTCTATACGGCGGAACCTAAAATCGAGGTCGGACGCTGTCGCGAAATAGCCGATGCCTTGCCCGAAGTTCCGCTCGTATTGCACGGCGGTTCGGGAACTCCGCCTCAGGACGTCCGCGCGCTCATCGAAAACGGGGTATCCAAAATCAACATTGCAACCGAGTATATGGACACATTCCTGAAATCGGTGAAAAAACAACTCGATTTACTCGACGGAAAATTTAAGCCAATCGACTTGTTTATGGATCCCGTTGTAGACGATTGTGCCTTGCACGTTTCGCGGTTGATTCGTTTCTTTGCGGGCAAGTAGGGCTTGCGGGGCGTCCGTCCCGATTTTGCGGACGCCCCGATTTTTTTTTGAAATTCAAAACACGGCGTTATTATGGACAGGGAAAAAGGCAACGAAATTTATAAATGGGTTCTGCTCGGGCTGCTATGGGTGGCGTATTTTTTGCAACAGGGGACGCGGCAGATTTACAATGCCGTGATTCCGCAGATACAGAGCGACTTCGGAGTCGATTCCGTACATATAGGGCTTGTGGCAACCGTGTTCACCTTTACCTACGGAATTTGTGTGCCGCTTGCGGGAATTGCCAGCGACATTTTCAGGCGCAAATGGGTAATCGTAATCGGGGTTATGCTGTTTAGCCTTGGGATATTTTTTTCGTCGTTTGCAAGTTCGATTGGCATTCTTCTTGTCACATATGGTGTGATGAACGGTATGGGGCAGAGTTTTTATTTCCCCCCGGCGTCGTCGCTTATGGGGCAATTGCACAACGAGCGTCGCTCTACGGCGTTTTCAATCCACCAAACTGCGCAATACTTGGGAATTGTGATTTGCAGTTGCACGGCGGGATACTTGGGCATGCTCAAACCCGTCGCGGGATTTTCGGGTTGGCAGTTGCCGTTTTTGTTGTTCGGCGGAATCGGTATTGTCTGGGCTTTGATTTTGGCGTTTTCAATGCGCTATTCGCGCATAACGCCGCCGACGGTTTCGCGAGAGGAAATCAAAAAATCATTTAAAGAAGCGTCTTTGATGATGATTCGCAAACCGTCGGCGTTCATACTTTCGCTCGCATTCGGTTTTATGGTTTATGTAGACATAGGCTTTAAGACTTGGATGCCGACATACTTGTTTGAAACATATGGGATGTCGATTGCAGAGGCGGCTTTTAATGCCGTAATTTGGCACTATGCCGGCGCATTCCTCGGCGTGATGTTCGGAAGCAGAATTATAGATAGACTTGTGTCGCGAAAAATCCATACGGCGCGTTTTGACGCCGATGTTGTGGGGTTCTTTTTTGCCGCGCCTTTTATTTATTTAATGGCAAATTCATCTGGGCTGCTAATGTGCATTTTCGCGCTATTTCTTTTCGGCATATTTAAGGGAGTCTGCGACGCGGGCATTTTTGCGTCGTTCCTCGACGTTATCGTCCCGAAATACAGGGCGTCCGCGATGGGAATTATGCTTTGCATGGGGTTTGTAATCGGTTCTACGGCTTCCACAGTTCTCGGATTTATGCGCGACCATTTGGGGCTTGCCGCGGGAATATCGTCGCTCGCGTTGCTGTATATCGTAAATGCGGCTATGATTTTTGTCGCGAGGAAGTTTTTCTTCCGCCGCGACTACGAAGGGTAGCCCGATTGTATTGCAGCAAAAATCCCCACGCCCTTTTTTTGCGGGCGCAGGGATTTTTTTTGCGAAATCAAAGCCGATTAGTCACGCGTGCATTTTTTATTTGTCGACATCGAATTTGTAGATACAGACATGATTGTATTCTCCGCCTGCGCGTAAAACCGACGGCGGAAAATTCGGTTTGTTCGGCGCGTCTGGGAAGTTTTGCGTTTCGAGGGCGATTCCCGCAAAGCGTTTGTAGGGAAGCCCGTTCTTGCCGTTTTCGCGCGAGGCAAAAGTTCCACCCGCAAAAAATTGCAGACCTGGTTGGTCTGTGAGAACTTCAAGTTTGCGCCCCGAGTTCGGATCGGATAAAACCGCCGCAGGCTCGACTTTTCCCGAGACTTTCTTATTCAGAACCCAGTTGTGATCGTATCCGCAGCCGCGTTTAAGCTGTTCGTTCCCAGCCTCGATACGCTCGCCAATCCGCGTAGGAGTCCGAAAATCGAACGGCGTGCCGCCGACAAAGGCAAGCTCTCCCGTAGGAACGAGGGCTTCGTTTACTGGTAAATATCTGTCGGCAAATATTTGCAGAATATGCTCGGAGGTATCGCCGAGCCCTTCGCCGTGAAGATTGAAAAACGAATGGTTTGTAAGGTTGACGATTGTGTCGGCGTTGCTTGTGGCGTGGTATGAAATTTTGAGAGCGTCGTCGTCGTCGAGTTCGTAACACATGTCGACTTTGAGCTCCGCGGGATAACCCGCATCGCCGTCAGGAGAAATAAGGCGCATGTCGATTTTCCTTTCGTCGGCGGCGAGAACTTCCCAGACTTGCATATCGAAGCCGCGCGAACCGCCGTGAAGCGCGTTTGAACCATTATTCTTTTCGAGGCGGTATGTTTTGCCATTCAGCTCGAATTCGCCGTTTGCGATTCTGTTTGCAAAGCGTCCGACCGCAGCCCCGAAAAACCGCGCGGCTTTGTAATCCACATATTGGGCGAGCGTTTTGTGCCCGAGAACTATGTCGGCAAAATCGCCGTGCCTGTCCCGCGCAAATAGCTCGACAATTCTCCCGCCGAAGTTCGTTACCGATACTTCCGTGCCGTTTTGGTTTTTTAGAGTGTAAAGAGAGATTTTTTTCGAATTTATAGTCAATTCAAAATCGGACCTGTCGAGAGATGAGAACAACTTTTTCACATTTGCGATTAAACGCATTCGGATTACGAAAGTCGAGCTGAAAACATACCGTAATTCATAAATAAAGTCCGATTGATGATTCTTGAAAAGAGACGTTTGATTTTGATTTTAGGGGGCAACTGTGAACGATTCCGTTATTTCCCCGGGGTTGAGGGTGTGTTTTGGTTTTCCGCGAGTTTGGAAAATATGGGAAAAGAAAATACAACCCACACAAAATACAAACGCGACGGCAGGTATTCGACATATGAGGCTGCGGTAAAAGCCGAATGTCCGCAGATTGAAGAGCCTATCGCCGAAATCTACTTGGAGCGAATCTCAGCGCTTAAACCAACCAACCCTCTGGGCGCGAATCAAAAATATGTTCGCCCGCGAACGCTGAAAAAGCGAAAAAACGACTCTAAAATACGCCTCAAAATCCTGTTGGATTTTTGTTGGTGAATTGTTGGAAAAAACACCAACAAAACGCCAATTTTGGCAGTTTTCGGGCGGACGCGTATTCCGCCGCAAGTGGCTTAAATACTGGCTTTGCTGGGCATCGCAACCCCGCAAGCCGCGTAGATACTGGGTTTGGGGCGAAATGTAGAAACAAAAAAAGCCGCAAGTGTTTGAACTTGCGGCTTTTAAAGTGTCGGGATGGACTTTGTGCCGAATTGGACTGCGCTTTGCTTGCCCTTCGGGTTTTTGCTCCGCAAAAATCCCCTTCGAGTCTCGTCACATCTTGCCACAAAAAAACGCAACCCCTTCGGATTGCGTTTCTTAAAGTGGCGGGATGGACGAGACTCGAACTCGCGACCTCCTGCGTGACAGCAAGTTACAGCGTTCTTTGGTATCCGCGAGACTTTTATTAGCTCATCGCGAAAGGGTCACTGTTCAAAACAAATTCCAAGTACTCTCGCCAAATTATGGATGGATGATAACTGCCAAAAGGCAGTTTTTACAAGCATATTTTTTTGCGAACATGCAAAGATTTTTCTCGCTTAAACTAGGTTTATATTGTCGGCATTTTAAATATACGAAACGGGAATTGCTACGACGTTTCTACTCATGGGAACAAACTGCGGGTGTAGACAAACGATGGCTCCTTCGCCTATTTGCTTATTTCCCTTTATCGATTCCAAAATGTCGAAATTTTTCATATCGTTTGCGGTCGGTGTTGCTGTCCGCTTTATTTCAATCGGGTAAAGCGTCATATTCTCCTCCAAGATAAGGTCGATTTCCTTTCCGTCCTTGTCCCTATAAAAAAACATGTTCGGCGACAACCCGTTGTGGATATAGCTTTTTATGATTTCCGAAATAGCATAAGTTTCCATCAGCGCGCCCGACATTATTCCGTCTCGCGCCGAAACGGAATCCATTATGCGGCAAAGATAGCAAACAAGCCCCGTATCATAAAAATAAAGTTTTGGAGTTTTTATTGCTCGTTTTGTAATGTTGTTTGAGTATGGATACAATAAATAGATAATCCCAGATGTATTCAATACGGATATCCACGATTTTATAGTAGCTACCGACACATCGCAATCGCGTGCCATATCGCTATAATTTAACAGCTGCCCAGTTCTTGCCGCTGCAACCGAAAGGAATTTTATGAAATTTCCCTCCTGCGTAATGTTAAGAATTTGCTTTACGTCTCTTTCGATATACGTCGAAACATAGGAGCGGTAGAAGGATTGCCACTGGGCATCTTTATTTGCAACAACGGCTGGGTACGACCCCTTGAATATCGTATCGTAAAGCGAATTGAGGTCGAACGGCGGAATTTCGCTGGTTAAGTCTGAGGTCGGCAAAAACGGTTTCCGATTAGGAAATTTTGCTTTTTCGGATTGCGACAACCCCTGCAATTCGAGAATTCCCACTCGTCCCGCAAGACTTTCGGTTACGTTTTTCATGAGAGTGAAAACTTGCGAACCTGTCAGCCAAAAAGCCCCAGGCTTTTTTTCTTTGTCCACAATCATTTTTATGTATGGGAACAGCTGCGGAGCATATTGAACTTCATCTATCAATATCGGTGCCTTGTAGGTTGAAAGGAAAAGCTGCGGATCATTTTGAGCCAACGTTCGCAGCATCGGATCGTCGAGGGTAATGTAGGTTCTCTGTTCGCTTTTTGCCGACTCAAATATGGTTGTTTTGCCGACCTGCCTCGGCCCTGTTATCAGCACAACCGAGAAAAAATTTGAAAACTTTGCAATATATGGAGATAGCGTTCTTTCTAAATACATGGCAACAGTTTGAATGAAGCCCCGCCAAAATGCAAGCATATATTCGGCTAATTTAAAGAACTACTTTAAATTAGCCGAAACCCACAAAGGCATATTTTCTCGATTTGTTCGGGATTTTCAAGATATGCGAATGGAAATACACCTACGAAAGAATGAAATACCTGCTAATATTCACGGGGAAAGTATATAAATAGCGTAAAAAGTCCCCAGACTATTTATCTTACTTAATTTCAAATAGATAAGTTGGGGACACATGCTTTGTTCATTGGATTGTATTTCTACCAAGATTAGCAGTTTTAACTCAATTACACTCTACTTGTTACACAAATGCACACCAAGCGTTTCCCACTTCGCGGAATCGTAGGGAGTTATTGCAAATGGTCGCATATAATGCGAATTTATCGAACGATCGAGCCTGTCAAGTTTGTCTTCAAGTTCGGACAAAAAGTCATTGCCTATCCATAAGGTTTCGGAACTTATGCCACTTAGAGCACCTCTTTCGTATTCCTCAAACCAAATTCCTACTTCATTTATTCCTAATTTCCTAGCTTTATCAGTAGATTTTTGGATTGATGTCTTCAAGTCGGTAAATCTCTGTAATAACTCATCGAATTTATTCAAGTCGTCACGCGTTACAACATGAATATAACGATTGTCTTTTCTAATACCGTCCCAAATGGTTGTCACAGATTTGCCGAGCAAAGCATTAAACTTATCCTGCACGATTTCTTTAATATATTTTTCTATTTTATCCTTTATCGACATTGGCAGAAAATTAAACCCCAAGTTGTGGTAATCCGCATAAAGATTCTGCGATGCCGTTAGGCGTTTTTCTTTCGCCCTGGGAGTATATCGAATTTCAAAATAATATGGCTCACGCGCAGATTCCGAATAGGATAAATAAAATGGAGTATCTTTGAACTTCTCTCCAAGTTTGTTGGCATTTTTTGTGTAGCGTAATTCGACAACACCCTTTACATTTGGAACCAGATTAAGATTGAATGTTGAGCGTGCACTATCACCCCACTCCGACAAACCTTTTGATTCATGCGCCAAACTGGTATATTTCTTGGCAAACCATTTACCTTGGTGTGTTACGAGGAATAGTGCGGCTTTACCTTTTATTATTTTTAGCGACTCGTTAATAAATTCCTTTACTTGATCTATGTTACTTCTATTGACATAAAGACGGTTTATGTTATCGATAACGATTGCTTCGTAGTGCTCATTCACGGCTTTTTGCAATTCTTTAAAATACTGCTCTTTTTCGCTCCAAGCACTAAGATCATCGTCGTAGTCGATACCTTCGCTTATCGTTTTTTGAGAATTTTTACTAAAAGAGCTGTGTTTGCGAATTCCCGCTTTCAAATCGGCTTGGTCCTCCGTATTGTATTCCAAAAGAACCAATAGCGTCTTAATTGGTCTCAAAACGCGAACATTGCCATATAAATTTCTTCCAGCAGCCAAGTCATAAGCAAAATCCGTTGCAAATACAGTCTTCCCAATACTCGTTGGCCCTATTATCAAGACAATTTCTCCAAGCGAAACGAAATTTTCGCCGATTACATATTTACTAATTCTTTTCGTACGTTTTATTTGCACTGGGGCTGTAGAAAATTTCTTACGCATAACGAATCTGTTTAGATGTTGGTTAACTTAACTTTTAATAGTTCTAGAGAATATAGACTGTTTTGTAAAGCTTTTATACTCAATCAACCCAAGATGTCCTCTGATTGAGTTGCAATACATCTGGATTGTTTGTTATATGCTCAATAAATTTTAATAAAAAATAAAAATTTTAACCTATGGTTTAGATTGAATTTCCAAATAGTTGCCAACTTTCTTTCCATTATGGGTAAAAGCCTATTTATAATGCGACGTCAATAAAGCCAGTTGTATAGAGTTCACCCAAATTGGAATCGCTCAAATGTGATTCTAGTTCTTTATTCCCGTATAATGGTTTTACGAATGTCTTTTGCTCTTCCGTGTAGATGTAAAACACTTCATTCAATTTCAATGCGGAGATAAATTCGGAGGAATGCGATGTTACCACGATTTGGACATGCCCCTTGCGTGCCGCTTTACGCATAACCTCAGCAAACTGTTTAAGTGCGCTATAAGATATGTGTCGCTCGGGATGTTCGATACACAAAAAGAGGAACCAAGGGATTGTTCCAATAAAACGTAGTACGCAAACAAACTCAATGTGCCGTCGGAAATCTCCGGTTCTGGAATTTCTCTTGTTCCCTGTGTAAACAAAAGAGAGATATGTCCGTCAAACTGTTCTTGTAGACGAATTGCCGTTATACCCATGGCACATTCCATGTGCTCCACTACAGCCGCAAATCTTTCAGGATACTTTTTCTGCATTTTCAATGCGACAGATTTCAAATCATACCAAGAAGGGAAATGGTTGCGCAATCGCATGCAGGTTCATCTTCATGCAAAGCGGTAAGCGCGAAGTTTACAACTCGTACGCCTTTTAGAAATTCGTAGATTGCCCCTGCCTCTTTATATCGCGTAAGGCGTCCAATAATTGATAGATCCAAATCTGTTTCTTCAATCTGCTCAGCTTTCCCGCGAAGTTGGCACATGCCACGCTTGTTGTGAATTTACTGACGGATTCGGTCTTTCCCAGGCACTTTTTCCGAAACAATCAATTGCTCTTCCTCAACAATAGCCTTATATTGTTCATGCTTTTCATCTCCGATATCAGCCGTGTATCGTTCATAGCCTATTTTTAGCATATACTGAGCCGTTTTCAGAGCATCAAATCGAAAAGTAACAGCAATTTCAATTGGGTCCGACGTATTCCGGAAGTGGCACAGTCTATCTATGCTTATATATTCAACTACCGTGTTTATATCTCCTGTCGTAACACATTCGGACAAGAAAGAAAATACGCTCATAAGGTTGGATTTGCCAACCCCGTTATGTCCGATTAATACCTAAAACTCCTGAAACCCATCATGGTCCAATTGTTCGAAACTTTTGAAGTTTTTGACTGCAATACGCGATACTTTCACTTTCATTTTCTTATGTCTACTATGTAATTTTTTAAATAAACCTCATTCCATTTTATTCTAAAAAGGTGTAGCATATACGATATCACTTTTATTGAAACGTATTTTATCTACCAGGAAAACATTGCCTTTCAGACACGTTTACTTGAAATGAAGAACTGTTTTCTGTGTGAAAATTATAAGTTTCTTACAAGCTCTTGAAATCGCGACATAAAAATTTTTCGCATCCTGTATATTATCGGCATCTACTATTACTACCGTGTCAAACTCCAAACCTTTTGTTAATAAAGTTGTCCCTATACACTTCCCATCGACTTTTCTTCCACACATACGAACTTTGTTTTTTATGTAGCACATACAATCATACATTGTTTTCCCCTCCTCGCATATTTTAAAGCATTTATGAATTGTTTTCAGAAGGTATTCATGGCTGCACCCACATTTATCGGCGAAAAATTCTATAACCTTTTGAAGATTCGCGTAAGATGGTTCTGATTGCAAAGATGATAGCGTTTGACGTAAACGATTATATTCATCTACGTCTTTTGCTTTAACTACCAATGAATTTCTTCCTTTGTTTATCCATTCATTAATATGAGTCTTGTTGAAAGATAATGTAATAAGCAACTCATGCAATTGCGAATATATGTTAATGTTCGGTAGAGACAAAAGAAACTCATCAAGGCATTTAGCTGCCCTATAATATATTTTCGAATCAATTGCCTCTATAGGGAAATACTCATTCTTAAAATCAAACTGTCTTTTGAAATTTACTCTACCAGAAAAATTTCCCTTTCTACGATCTGAATATGCTGGAATGATTACTAAAACGCTATTTTCTTCCAATGCGCTTAGTATTTTTCTAAATTTATAGATAGATTTTCCTCTTGGAAGTAGACCATCTTGAATTTCTTCAATTTGAACCTGTTCACAAGACTCCGAACGCAAATCGATATCTTCCTTGTTGTTAAGCATTTCTCTGATGTTTAATATATATTCGCCCAGTTCTTTAGAATGGCCAGGAATTTGCCATCTCATGGGAGTGTGTAATTCAGATTTTGAAAATCCAGCAAGATCCTTATCAAAGTCTACTGATGTGCCAGAAAATGTATAAATTTGTTGAAGCGGATCACCAAATATATGAATCGGCAGTGATTGCCCCATTTCCATGATCATCTTATGTTGCATCCATGAACAGTCTTGGTATTCATCTACCCATATATCCGAATACGAATCTCTTATGATATTTCTTACTGATTTGATTGTAAATAATTCCAATGCTCTCTTCACTATGGAATCAAAATATACATCATTAGAAAGAGATGGAAGATTATCTCTTTTCGTAAAAGCAAGGACAAATCTTTGAGCAAACCCTGATATTGTTTCTATTTTGTATAATTTCGGATCACCTCCCAATTTAGAACATTTTGCTCGTATGGAAGCAATACCAGCGTGTGTATGTGTCAAGACTAGATGAGGTTTTTCAGTGGGATTTTCAATTATGGCTGCGGCTATAAGGTGAGTTTTCCCGTATCCAGCAGGCGCAATCATCAGGGTTCGTTCCCCTGAGAAAAATTCAAAATTATTCATCTATCCATTCCAGCATTCGATTGTATTCTTGTTTTAGTACGGATTCCGTTCCAATAACATCAATATATCTTAGCAATATTTTTGCTAAAAATTCGCCGTGATCAATTCTCTTAAACCATGCGTGTTTTTCATTCTTTGCGCGTAATCCCGCTTGTTTACGAAAATCAGCTCGAGCCTCATCGTTCATGTTATTGAGTTCAGACAAGTCTTTAATATCTCCGATGGGAAACACATTATCGCGTTCATCGCATGTATAATTAATTAAATCAACAATCCCTTCCCATGGGATATCATTAAAGAACTGTTGTTCAATGCTGTTTCCCGATTCACAATTCACAACTTTAATCCCCTGATTTTCGAGTTCAATCTTCTCTTTTTTAGTATTTTCAACATCATTGTCACAAAAAACAAGCGTACGAAAACCTATACTATTAAATTGTTTTGCGTAATGTATTACATTTCCATCACCGCAACAATCAACGGGGATTATACCCTTGCCCGAGAATGAGATATTACCAGTGCTTTGCCTATCTTGGTCGATTCCTCTTATGATACCGACTTCGGTCGCCCCTTCGCAGCATATTATAGATTTACAAAAAAAAGCTTCCGGACTCTTCCGTAATAACCCCTGTAACGATGAATCAAATCTCAACATAGATTCACATCCATCCTTCATTAGGAAAATATTTCCTATCCCAGGCTCCAGAATTACATCTCTAGAATGCGTTGTTAGAAAAATTTGACAAGATTTTTGTTTATTGAGCAAATTTGAGACCGTTCTGGCTCTGTCAGGTTCTAACCCTTGTTCGATTTCATCAATTAAAATTATACTGTTATCTGATTTTAATGATTGCTGCAAGGCTAGAGATATTAGGCGTTTTGTACCTTTACCTTTTAGTCGAAGCGGAATACCATTAGAATTTAAATAAATTGAAGATTGAGAAGCAAAATCTGTAGAAATATCAAGCGCAGCTTTTATTTCATCAAGCTCAATACCATAATGTTTTGCCGCCTCTTTAACCGTACTAGTACTTTCAGAAAATTCGGGAAACAGTAATTCATTTTCATTTAGGTTTTGTAGAATTTTAGTTAGCGTATCTTGAATTGTTTTTTGAGCCTGAGTTCCATTAGAGTTAAAATTAGACTGTAAAGCGTATAAAGGAGAACCTTTCTTGTATGTAAAATGGCTATCGATATAATCCGATATCATATACATGTTTATCAGTGCTCTATCTTTTGCGGAAAAACTAATATTACCGAGGGAATCTCTCCCGCTAACAATTTCCCAGGTTGGCTCCAATGAAGCATCAACTTGTAATTTAACCACTAAAACTTTCTTATCCTGATCGGCTTCGTCAGATTCAACATCAGAAATAACACGATCGCCTTTGGATAGTAATTGATAATGTAATCCGTATTTAGTATCCCTTAATAAAATCTCAGGAACATCTTTTAACACAACTTCAATGATAATAGGACTACTAACATTTCCCTTATAAAAGTCATACTCGGAAAACGAATAATTCCACGATGGGGAGAGAACTGCCTTGATGGCATTTAATATAGTGGTTTTCCCGGAATCGCCTCTCCCGATAATATAAATTGTGTTTAAATCACCAAAAACTTGACTGAATTTTTTTATGCCTCTGTAGTTTGAAATTTTAAGCGAATGAATTCTAGCCATATAACTAAGATTAAATGAAATTACTTTTTATGTCAATGTGTCGAAAATTAAAATCATTATTATGTTCAATCAAGCAAAAAACGGATGTTCTTAATGATGTAATTCATATTATGAGAAGGTTGTAGAGAACGGGAAGGAGACAATCCGCGACATCACCGACGAAATCCCCTTTGACATCCCAGAAAACTGGGCATGGGCGAGGTTAGGGAGTGTTTTAAACAAGCTTCAATATGGATATACTGCATCTGCGATCTCATTGGGGGAAATAAAATTTGTACGAATTACTGATATACAAAAAGGCCGCGTAAACTGGGATTCAGTTCCATATTGTAAAATTGAACAAGAGAAAATTAATGATTATTTATTATCTCAAAATGACATATTAATAGCAAGAACTGGCGGAACAATCGGCAAATCGTTCATAATAAATAAAAAGCCAGCAACAAATGCTGTATTTGCCTCCTACTTAATCCGATTAACACCAAGCAAAAACATAGATGCACAGTATATTAAGAAGTTTTTAGAAACACCATTGTATTGGGATTTATTGTCGGAACGATCTCTTGGAATTGGACAACCTAATGTGAATAGCGAAGCATTAAAATCATTGTTTATCCCAATTCCAACCATAGAAGAACAAAAACGTATAGTTTCAGTTGTAGAAAATTTAAAAAATCAGGTTGATGGCATAAATGAGGAATACGTTACGCTTTCATCTAAAATCACCCAAACAAAATCCAAGTTGCTAGACCTCGCAATTCGTGGTAAACTACTACCCCAGAATCCAAATGATGAACCGGCGTCGATACTACTGGAACGTACTCGCAGAGAACAAGAATCAATAAAAACAAAGCGCAAAAGTATTGGTTCGTATATCTTCAAAGGTGGAGATAACCTATATTATGAGAAGATTGGAACAGAAACAAGATGTATCCAAGACGAAATCCCCTTCGATATTCCTAACTCGTGGGCGTGGACGAGATTTGATGAAATTGCCGAAATATCAAGGGGAGGATCCCCAAGACCTATCAATAATTTTATAACGACAGCGCTTGACGGAATAAATTGGATAAAAATTGGCGACGCTGAAAAAGGAGGGAAGTATATAACGTATACTAAGGAGCGAATAAAAAGAGAGGGAATGAAATATTCTAAATATGTTGAATCTGGTGACTTTTTGCTTTCAAATTCTATGAGTTTCGGAAGACCTTATATATTAAAAACAGATGGATGCATACATGACGGTTGGTTGTCTATAAAACTTAACAAAACAATTTTAGACGAAAATTTTTTATATTTTTTGTTAAGCTCCAAATTTATGTATTTACAATTTAGCTCTCTGGCAGTCGGATCTACTGTAAAAAATTTAAAATCTGATTCAGTTAAAATTGCAAAAATTCCGCTTCCCCCCATAGAAGAACAGAAGCGAATTGTTGAATGCATTTCTAAGGCAAATAACCAATTAGATTCAATGTTGCGCGAGTGAATCTAACTGGTCAAATGCTGATGTTAAAAATTCGCTGATTCTTTCTTGTTCTTGTAATGGAGGAATAGGAATGTAGATTTTCTCAAGAGAAGAGGTGCCAACCCCACCAATTAGTCCCATCAACGAGCCATAAAACAATTCCTTAAATATAGACGATTTAAGGTAGTTATACAAAAAACAATAATTAATTCCTTTTGCAATAAAACAGCATAACTTATTACCAAAACAAACATTTTCTTTTGTTATAGCTATCTTTCTTCCTGCATTTCCGCCCTCTATGCAAAGTAAAATAGAGTTTGTCGGTGCAACTTTAAATTTAGGTTCATCAAATGGTATTTTTACCCCGTTTTCATAGTTGATTTGAGAATTATACCCAACATCTTTTGTTCCTATATAATTATATCCTAATGAAACATTTGCGTATTTTTTTGCTTTGACTTCTTTGGGGATGCTATTCCCAGTATATAAAACACACACATCTGAGATCTGCGCCCATTGCCAATTTTCGGGAAGTTTAAAAGGTAATTCATCGTCAATTAATTCTATACCGTCTTTCGTCTTCCGATAATATAGGTTATCTTCGCCTTTAAATATATACGAACCAGCGTTTTTGCGCTTTGTTTGTATTGATTCTTGTTCCTCGCGAATACGCTCCAGTAGTGCCGACGCGGGGTCGTCATTCGGATTTTGTGGCAGCAGTTTGCCTCGTATTGCGAGGTCTAGGAGCTTAGACTTCGTTTTAGCAATTTTAGCTGAAAGCGTATCGTATTCCTCATTTATATCTGCAATATGATTTGCCAAACCTTCTATAGTTGACACAATTCGCCTTTGCTCGTTTAAAGGCGGAACAGGAAGTATATATGGTCTCACAGAAGGTACTGTAAGTTGTGGAATACTAGATCCATCAGAGGTTAATCTTCTCGTGAACAATATATAATAAAGGAAAGAAAGATTAAATAGTCCTCTTATAGGAACAATTGCTACTAATCTTATTATTGGGACAAAGTTGCCTTCACGAACAAAAGGATATCCTATAGTCCCTCTTGCTGATAATGTGATTGCCGTTCTATCTATTCTTGGAACATTTGTGTATCCATACAATCCTTCCTTTTCCAGACCGTTAGAGTAAATGGGAATCACATTTTCCGTAGTCTTTTCTTTTGAAAATGTAATTGGTTTGTCTCCTCCAGCACTAATTTCTTCACTTATGCTACTTAGTCTTGTCCATGCCCAGGTTTCGGGAATGTCGAAGGGGATTTCGTCGGTGATGTCGCGGATCGTCTCCTTCCCGTTCTCTACAACCTTCTCATAATATGAATTATCCTCGCCCTTGAAGATAAAAGAAGAGCGTTTTTCTTTCTTGATTTTACCTTCGGCGATTAACTTTTGCTTTTCGGCATAGATGCGCTCCAGAAGCTTTGACGCAGGTTCGTCGTTCGGGTCTTGCGGAACGAGTTTTCCTCTGATAGCGAGATCGAGAACTTTTTGCTTTAATTTTTTTGTGTCCATTATTCGTTGATATCGCTTATCAGTTTTTCAAATTCGGCAACCGCTTTTGAAATGTTTTGGCTGTGTTCCTTTATCTCGGAAAGCAATTCTTTTAAGGTTACGTTGCTTAGGTCTTCGCTATCGTCTTTTATCCACGAAATATCCAGATTTGTATTTGAGCGCGACAACAACTCATCTCTTGTAAATTTGCGCCATCTGCCGTTTGGATTTTCAGCCGAATAGGTTTCTTTACGTTTGGAAATATTATCGGCATTATAGCATTTAACAAAGTCGTCAAGGTGTTCGCGTTTGAGCGGATTGGCAACAAGGGTATGTTTTACACCTGTGCGGTAATCATATACCCATAGTTCTCTTGTTTTATTCCCCTTAGAAAAGAATAGGACATTTGCCTTTACCCCCTGCGCATAAAAAATACCTGTCGGCAACCGCAAAATTGTATGAAGGTTAAAATCGTTCAAGAGACGTTTGCGGATTGTTTCGCCCGCGCCAGATTCGAACAACACATTGTCGGGCAAAACGACTGCGGCACGACCTCCGTTTTTCAGCATAATCATCATATGTTGGAGAAAATTAAGCTGATTGTTTCGGGTAGAAACGTATAGGTCGTTTCTCATAGCCGAAATGTCGGTCGCGCCTTCGGGGCGATTCCCGAACGGTGGATTTGCCAAAATTACATCGGCAAGTAAAGACGGTTCGCGTTCAAGCGAATCTATACATTCAATCGGGCTTTTTGCCGTTCCAACGCCGTGCAAATAAAGGTTCATTGATGCAAGCGTGACGACAAGCGGAACGATATCGTAGCCGTGCAGTGTTTTATTTTTAAGGATTTCTCTGTCTCCCTTAACCACAGCATTTGGCTTCATATATTCGTAAGCCGAAAGCAGAAAGCCGCCCGTTCCGCAAGCGGGGTCTATGATGGTTTCGCCGATTGCGGGTTTTGTTACATCCACCATTGCGTTAATTAGTGGACGTGGCGTGAAATATTGACCGGCACCGCTCTTCTTATCCTGCCCATTGCGCTCGAGTATGCTCTCGTAAATTGCGCCTTTTACATCGTCATCGGTCGAAAGCCAGTTATTTTCGTCTATCATGGCAATCGTCTTTTTCAGATGGACAGGAGTAGAGATTTTATTTTGCGCCTTGGTGAAAATTGTCCCGATAATGTTGTCCATCTCGGAAAGTCGTTTTAGGGCACTTTCGTAAAGCGAAATTAAATCTGGGCCATCGGCGTCAACAAGCTTGTTCCACTGGATATCTTCAGGAATGTTGCTGGGATAGCCGAGTTCCACTTTCTCGTAGTCCATTTTAAGGAACAAGAGGTATGTAAGCTGCGTGATGTAATCGGTAAACCCGACTCCAGCCGCAGCAAGAACGCCCGCCATTTTCCACACTTTGCCCTCAAGGGCAGATTCAGTTGTCAAATTTTTTGCCATAATAGTAAATGTTGATTTTTCCAATAATTAAGCCGCTTTAAACATGAACGACGAAAGCGAATAGAGCATATCTTTTACATTATCTTTGCCCTCAAAAGCCTGCACGGACTGAGCAAACAAGCCCTCGTCTATTTGCATTAGATCACGCATTTCCATTGCGCCGTCGGCGGCAATATATTTTGCGATTTCACGCGTTATTTTTTGCTGCGTCGGTGTTAGCGGACGTTGAGCTTGTCCTGCCCAAAGAGTGTAATTTCTGGAAGCCAAGCCAAGCAATGACCTTAGTTCGCCAGTTTTCTTGAATGCGAAGCGAACAAGCTGAATGAGGGTTGTCAGTGCCTTACGTTCATCGGCATTCAACCTCTTTGTCCCCGAATTCAGAACAAAGTAAGAATTCCACAGTGTCGGGATATTAAATTTGCGGTTTGCTTCGGAAAGTTTTTGAGCAAGGTCTTCTAACAAAGTGTGCGTTATAGGCTCGCCCGTATTATTATAGATAATGCGCAAGGCTTCGATTTCGTCTTTATGGGCGTCTATATATTTTTCAAATGCGGCAGTTGTAGATTGGGCTTCTTCCTTAGAAAAGCCGGTATACAACAAAGTATCTTCTCCCGGCGAAAGCGTTTTCAGGAAACCCGCATTTATGTACAATAGATAGTCCCGAGCTTTGGGATTGTTTGCAAGCGGCGCAACCAACCTTTTGCGTTCAAGATTCGGTTCGTTTACATTCTTGAACACAGGCAATGTTGACGTTTCGGGATTCATCACGCTAAATATTTCAAGCGCAATGCTTTTCATAGAGCACCCTGCCAACGTTTCAAAATGGCTTCGCTGTTCATCATTTGCTTTTTGGTTTATACGCGAAAGGCGAGATGCCAACAATCGCAAAGAGTCATCTGGCAAATAACCGTGCGAGACTCTTTCCAGCAAGTCTTTCAAGGGGATATTAACGCGATTCTCGCCTCCATCAATAGGCGGAATACTCTTTTCATGCTCTGTCACCCCAACGGCATCAATCAGGTAAAAGCAATCTTTAGAAGTGGCGTTTGGCGTCACATTGCGCAAAACATCGTCTTGAACGGTTCTAACGCCGCGTCCCTTCATTTGAACATACAACGCCTCCGATTTTACATCGCGCATAAACACGAGAACTTCAAGCGGCTTTACGTCTGTGCCTGTTGCAACGAGAGTTACGGTTACGGCTATCCTGAAATCTTTGTCGTTTCTGAATTCTCTTATAAGCGCGTTTGTGTCACCTGCCGAATAGGTGATTTTTTGGACAAACTTTTCGCCTTGTTCGGGAAAGATTTGCTCTCTCAAAATTTTTACTATGTTCGTTGCGTGGGCGTCGCTTTTAGCAAATATTAGAGTTTTGGGGGTGTAATTGTAATTTGGCTCCCTATCGGGGTAGAGGTCTTTATATATAGCGTCTTTATACGCCTGCATTACCAGTCGGATTTGCTCTAAGTTGACAACAGAGCGGTCAAGTTCCGTAGACTTATATTCGCTTGATTCTTTTGCCGTTATTAAATCTTCTTTGCCGGTATACTTGGATTTTTCGGCATAACTTGTACCTTTGTTTATAACGCCGCCCTCTTCCGTAACCTTAGTCTTTATGCGGTAAATTCGGGCATCAACATTGATTCCGTCGGCAATGGATTTTTCCAACGTATAGTTTACAACCCTATTGTTGTTAAAGAAAGGCAGGGTTGTTGAAGGATCGGGAGTTGCTGTAAGCCCGATTAGACGAGCTGAAGTAAAATAGTCTAGAACCTTCTTCCATCGCCCGTAAATAGAACGGTGGCATTCGTCTACGATTATAACATCAAAGAAATCTGGCGACAACTTCAAGTCCTCGGAGGGAAGGTCAACTTCGTCTCCATCGGCATTTTCGTCTTCACTATCGTCATCGTCCATCATGTCCTGCCCAGTAAGGTAGGCGAACAACCGCTGAATAGTAGAAATTACTACCGATGTGCTTTTTGCAATTTCCTTGGATTTAAGGCGTTCGGTCTCATAGATTGTGTTGAATGGCTCGCCGTTGTATGTCAGACGGAACGAGCCGAATTCGCCCTCCGCCTGTTTGCCCAAATTGTTTCTATCCACAAGGAACAATATTCGTTTTGCAGGGGTGTATGTAAGTAAACGATATGCAGCCAAGCATGCGGTATATGTTTTACCCGCACCAGTCGCCAAAACGATCAACGCTTTTTTCTGCCCGTCGCGAAAAGTCTTTTCAAGATTCGTAATGGCATCGTATTGGCAATCTCTTAGCCCCTTTCTTTTCAAGGTAGGCAAGCCCGCAAAATACGATGAAATACCCGTTAGCTTAACAATATCTTTGGGCGAATGCATCTCGTTCAACGGCATATAGTCGTTCATCGAATTGTCTTGCAAGTTTTTGAAAAACAATTCCTTGCCGTTTGAGAGATAAACCAACGGCAAATGTCTGTCTTCATGCCAGCTTGCACACCATAGGGGTAAATTATGGGTATAATTTTCTGCCTGCTCGGCGGCAACGGACAACAAATCCACGTCATCTCTTTTTGCTTCAAGAACACCAATGGCTTTCCCCTCCAAGAACAAGAGGTAATCGGCTTCAAGATTACCGTTCAAAAGACCTTCGGTTACGGCAACAGCGGACGAATCCAACGTAAAGTCACTTCTCGGAACTATCTGCCAACCAGCATCGTTTAGCATTTGGTCTATTGCCTGTCTTGCTTTTTCTTCGGGTGTCATCTTCGGATAATGTACATTATGTAGAAGTAGTTAATCCCAATGGTACAAAAATACAAGATTTAAATGGGAAACAATTCCCGAATCTTTTGAGGCGTTAAAACATAGAAAGCAAAATTCACCTCCAATAGGATTGCCTTTTTAACCCCAAATAAAAGGCACAATATGATTGAAAAATACAAAAATTGGCTCATCAGAGAAAATCTTGCGGCGAACACAGTTGAATCTTATCTGTGGACGATCTCCGAATTTTTCAGAAGATATGACACTATAAATAAGGCAACCTTGCTTGAATACAAGGGATTCCTGATTGAACATTTTAAACCGCAGACAGTTAATTTGCGTTTACAAGCGTTAAACCGCTATCTTGAATTTATAAAACGCCCCCAGTTAAAATTGAAATTCTTGAAAGTCCAACAAAAGAACTTTCTTGAAAATGTGATTAGCAACGCTGACTATAATTTCTTAAAGAATTCCCTCAAAAGAGACAACGTTTTGGTTTGGTATTTTGTTGTTTGGTATTTAGGGGCTACTGGCGCAAGAGTAAGCGAACTTGTTCAGCTAAAAATTGAACATGTTAGTGCGGGGCACTTTGATTTATATTCTAAGGGCGGGAAAATCCGCCGTCTTTATATTCCCAAAACCTTGCAAGCGGCGACGTTGGCATGGATTAATGATTTGGGACGCGATAGCGGATACCTATTTTTGAATCGATTTGGTAAAAATATAACTCCAAGGGGTATCTCGCAGCAATTAAAGTCTTTCGCCAAAAGATACGGGCTTAACGTCAAGGTTGTATATCCGCATTCATTCAGGCATCTTTACGCCAAGAACTTTCTGGGTAAGTTTAACGATATTGCGTTTCTTGCAGACCTAATGGGACACGAAAGTATAGAGACCACCCGAATTTATTTACGGCGAACTGCATGCGAGCAACGCGAAATTGTTGACAAAATAATAACGTGGTAAAAAGGCAAATCCATATAGTATAGGAAAAAGTTGCCGTTATTTTTGCGAAATCGGCAACTTTTTTAATTTTCTTCAAAAGTTTTTAATAGTTATGTTGTTATAGCTGCAATTTTTCGTTCGCTATCTGGCAAATCGGCATAGGGTAAATTTTTACTGGCAGTGACTATACTGTAATTATGAAAAAGTTACGCCAGACAAATATCACTATTGAGGAACGCAAAGACAAATTCGGTCAAACGACATCGTTTCGCGTTCGTTATTTTGAGAATTCACACAGATGCAGCCAGTCGTTTAAAGACAGATTAAGCGCGGAATCGTTTGTAAATTGCATTAAGAGTGCAAGGGCTATTCCGTCGGACATCAAGTTCTCGGTCACGGGTCTTGTCCATCAAGCCCGTTTTCAGGAGGTTTGCGCAAGTCTTAAACTTGAAGTGCCCGCCGCATATGACGAATGCATATCATACTTGACCGCTAAGTATTCCGTAACAAACCCCGGAATGCTGCTCCATAACGCCATCTCAAAATTTATGATAACACGCGAAAAGACCAAATGCCGCGACAGGACGATTACCGAATACAACCAATATTTAAATAAGCTGGAAAATTCTTTCGGAGCAGAATGCCCGCTATGTAATATAAAAGGAGAAAATCTGAAATCGTTGCTTGAATCAATCAGCTCGCCATCGGTCAAGCGAAACTACCTGAAAATATTGAAAGCGTTTTTCAACTATGCTGCAAAAAACGGGTGGATTAAAGAAAACCCCACAACCAACATTGCAATAGAGCACATTAAGGTAGACGAAATGCCACCCGCAATACTTTCCGTTGAACGAACAAAAAGCTTTTTTGAAAAGCTTCCGCCGAATCCTGTTGTCCAGATAAGTTTTGCATTGCTTGCGTTTGCGGGATTGCGCCCAGAAGAAGTCTGCCCCAAAAGCACAACAAAACAACGTCTTGCATGGGAAAACATCAATTTCAGGACACACGAAATCACCGTCACGGGCGCAACATCAAAAATCAGACGATTGAGAGTTTTGAGCGGGTTGCCTGACAACCTGTGGAAATTTCTAGAACTTGTCCCCGCCGAGCAACGCAAAGGCAAAGTCTGCACATACAGCCACGCCACAATGATTCGCTACAGACGGACATATCTGGGCAAAGCCGAACAAGATATATTTAGACACAGTTTCGGAACATACGGTTATTACCACCTCGATCCTAAACAGGTTGTTGAAATTATGGGACACCTTCGCGGCTTCAAAACTTTTGACAAATTCTATAAGGGACAGGCGAACAAGGAGTCTGCGATGGAGTATTTTTCCATAGTTCCTAAAATAGAAGAAAGCACTAAATCACAAACGGAAGAAAAATAATTACCGTGCCTATACTGAAAATCCTATGAATATATTAGATACAGTTGAATCAACAAAAGCTATCAAGAAACTCTTAAAGAGTGCAGATATGAATGAAATCGCCGTGGTGTTTGCCAAAAGCGAAGAATTCATGAGGGCTCTTTCGGAAGCGATGGCTTTAAAATATAGAGACCAAAGTTCTGCGGAAATTCTGCCGAACGAGCTTTGCGCGAAACAGGTCAGAATGTTGCTGGGCGGAATCTCCGACCGTACATTGAACAGATACCGCCACAAGTATCCCGAAATGATAAGCGGCGGTCCGTTGAGCAAAAGCTACAAGAAAGCGGTAGTTCTTCAAATCGCCAAGAATAAACACATTTCGCCCGTAATGCTATAAGCTACGTTGGTAAATAGGTGTTTTGCAACGGAACGGACACTCAGTTCGTTCCGTTTTTTTGTGAACAAATACCCCCTCCCCGCCAGGTTTTTAATAAAAAAGGAAATACCATAAGAAATGAATGGGGAATTCCTATACTGTTTTTTATGAACGAAAAATTGTTCTTAAACAACACAGCACCTGGAGAAGGTGCATACTTAAACACTAACGCGATTGTTTCTTGTGAAACAATCAATAACCAAAAGGAAGGAGGAACCACATTACAAAAATCAGGAAATGAAGATGATGAATTTTACAATTCGATAGCCGAACGCAATGACGCAAATGTCGTTGGCGATATAATCGCCTATATAGGAAATCTGAAAAAAGCTTGTGACGACTGTATATCGCGGTTGCTACTGTTATTATTTCAAAAATCTCCCGATCTTGCTAAACTTTCATTGGCTAAACTTGAAGAAAGAACGGAATTAAAATTTGGGATATCAGACGAAATGTTTCGTCAGGTTCGCCAGGCTTTCTATGTCCTAGGGAAAATAACGGATGCTGAAAAGAAAAAGCAAATGAGTCAACTTGGCATTACGATAATTGCGCTATTTGACGATATTATGGATTATCCGAATTTTGATACAATTTTGGATGAATATCTGGAAAGCGATTCCAAAAGCAGGACTAACACTTCCGGTTTTTTGAATAAATACAAGAACCCATCCGTAAAATCCAAAGGTAAGAGAAAAGGAAAAGTTGCAATCACCTCGGATGAGGTAGACGTATCGGATACACCGCAAACGGAAGAACCGAAAGCAGAAAACAAAATTCCAAGCCGGCTTGGAATTGAGTCCCCCACGGGGATATCGAACGGGCAAACGCTGCCAAATCCCGAAGACGATAAGGCAAACAATGTCCCTCAAGAATACGCTTGGTTTGATATTCCGGGTGTATCGGTTGACGGCAAAATCGATGTGACAAAACGCGTTGATATTGCCAAGCGAATAGTGGAACTTCTGGAAATATTCCAAGGTATCTACACGAAAGACAGCCCCGGATACACAACTGTAGCGTCCGTTATCGGCAAGATTTCAAAGCATGCAACATCCGATTATTATGAATATTATGTAAGAAAGGAACTCAAATAATGATCGGCGAAAACTTTGAGATTATGGGGGCAAGCTCAGGCTTGTGCCCACAAAGTGGACACAAGCCGGCTTGCGAGGAGGGTTTTACACCCCTCCTTCGAACCTCCCCAAACGCTACGCGTTCATACCAAAATATGGGGCAACCGGCGGATAAGGCGAAAAAGCCCAACAAGGATAAATTCATAAAAATCCGTTTTCAGGACGAAGAAAGAGAAGAGCTTTTTGAGGCCGCAAAGAAACGCGGAATGAAATTATCCGACTTAATCCGCAATGCAGTTTGCGGATATATCGGGCGGACCCAGACCAAAATAAAGCCCGCCATGAACATAGTTGCCGTCCCCGATAAGATGATAATCGCCGTAAACAAAATCGGCACAAACGTCAACCAACTCGCAAGGAGCGTCAACACAGCCGTTAAGTATGGCGAAAATTTTGATGCGATAGCCATTCAAGCGACCCTGTTTGAAGTGCTCTTTGCGCTATACCAAATTATTGAATCTTTAAAAACAGAAAGGAAAATGTTAAATGATTGAGAAATTCATAAAGGTTAAAGACGGATTGGAGTATCTTTTGGGAAACATTGATTCTGCCGGAAGAACGCGCCGCAGCGAAATTGTTGGCGGATGTTTTCTGCCGGCAGTAAGAGAAGCCCGAAAGGCTGCTTCAAAATTCAAAGAACCCGAAATTACATTTTCATATCGCGACCCAAACCCGATAGAGGAAATGGGGGGAGGCAAATTTGAAGATGAATTGCAGGAAGCGATACTGGAAACATTCTTGCCGGGGCTTGACCGAAGCAAATTCAACTATTTGTTTATTCGCCATCACAATACGGATAAAAGTTATGAGCTTAACTTCTATATGGTCGGGATAGCGGATGGGAAACAATTTTCACCCTATCTTGTAAAACGAGATTTACGGGCGCATAAATTGCTATTGAAAATGCTCCATCAAAAATACCCTGCGTTGAAAAATCCCAATGGAATAGAAAGATTGCGTCTCTTTGTCCCGAACCCGAGAAGCAACGAATTCACAAAGAAAACATACGAATTTGTGAACAATTGCGCGAGGGACGTTTTATTCTCCGGAATTAAGAGCAAGAACGACATTATACACACCTTGGAAAATCGTGGAATCAATATAACGAATATAGGGAAAAACTATATCACGATTCTTCACGAAAACAGGAAAGTTCGTCTCCGCGGTCCTGCTGCCGAAGATGGCTTTAATATGGATACATTTTTGTCCCGAAAGGATTCAAGAGGCATCCATACTTCACAGAACGTAGACTATACTAAATTGTGGCGTGAAGAAAACCAACGCCGCGAAAAAATACTCGCTAAAAAGTATAAAAACCTAACAACAAAGGAAATTAACCCAAATGAAAGAAATACCTCAGGAAATGAAATTCTTAGAACCATTGCTTCGCGAAGTGTGCGAAACAATCAAACAGAATGCCATGCTGGAGATGAAAGCAGCAAGGCAAAAAGAGCTGAAGCTTTTTGCAGAATCGGCTTGGAATCCAATGGTAGAAACCGTGAAGAATTTGACCGATGCGGTGAATTCCTTGTCGCTGAAATGTGCAAAACTGCAGGGAGAATTGGAAGAGTTAAGTCCCCTGAAAGAGGATGTAATAGAAGTGACAGAGCTTTTGAGGAATTTGCAAATGTCCTTGGAGAATTACTACGGCCGGGGAAATCCTCACTGAGAATATTATTTATCCGAATATGGAAAGAGATTAGCAGGTTATTCGTAGAGAGGAGTTCTCGCGAAATGGGTTCTTTAAAGCCCAAAGAACCTCCCCAAAAAGACAACGGCATGTATTTTGACCGTTAATAAAAGTGCAGGCGGCGGGATTTCCCGCCGCTTTTTATTTGTTTGAAATGGGAATATTCTTACCCGCAAAAGCGTAAATAAATGCGTAAATATTTATTGACTGCATTTCCCTAACTAATTTACCATTAAATACGATAAATATTTCAAAGCGTAAATGAATCGCCAAGTGAACAAGACATAAGAAATTTCATCGTTGCCAACGGCACGGTTTCCTCGTCCGATGTAATGAAAGCATTTGGCGTATCAAAACCTACCGCAATAAAGATTCTGAACAAACTTGCTTGAGTGGCAATAGGCAATTCGGTAAGCCGTTCATATACTTTGCCGAAGCCTGTCGGGGCTGTCGGTTAGCAATGGAATTTGTATCGTGTAGACGAATCGGAGAATGTTGAAAGAATCGGAGTGCTCAATTCAACCAGTGCGGGCTTCTATCTTGACGGAGACTATCCCGCATTCTTCGGGGATGAATTCAAAAACAAAATATTCCCATCGCTTCCGTGGTTTTTATTTGAACACCGCCCACAGGGATTTGGAGGCAGGAATATCCTCTACAACCTCAACAAAACTTTAGGCATCTCAAAAGAACTGAAATCATGGGGCGATTCGGACATTCTGGAATATGCAGTCCGCTTTGGCGGCGACTTGGCGGGTTCTCTGATTTTGGGCGAAACCGCAAAATCGGCATTTTTGGCTGGCAACAATTTCTTTATCCCCGAATCGCGGCGCGAAGACGAATATCCCGAACTTGCGCTAAATGCGGTCTCGAACGGAGTTCCGCGTTCTTCCGCCGCAGGCGATCAGCCGAAATTTTGCACAACAGTGCAGGGCAAAAACGGAGAGTTCAGGAATGTCATCGTAAAATTTTCGGGTGAGACGACAAACGATATCAACCGCCGTTGGGCAGACCTGCTCATTGCAGAATACACCGCTTTGCAAGTTCTAAAAAAATACGGATTCCCCACCTCCAAAGCTCAACTTGTGTTTGCCAAGAACCGCGTATTTTTGGAATACTCGCGCATTGACCGAGTTGGCAGATACGGCAGACGCGGTACTAGTTCGCTTTCGGGAATCGATTCGGCGTTTATAGGGGCTGGCGGCGGCCCGTGGGCACAAGCAATGCGCAAAGGGAAGGCCTATTTTCGCGCGGAAGACATTGAGCTTGCCGAACGCATTTACGATTTCGGACTTGCCATCGGCAACACCGATATGCATTTCGGCAACATCAGCTTTTACGTTGAACACGATTTGCCGTTTGCGCTCGCGCCAATCTACGATATGCTGCCTATGTTCTACGCACCGCTAAGCGACGGCACATTGCGCAATGAACCGTTGCAGTCCATTCCGCCAACGAAAGAATCGCGCGAAATGGCAAAATACTTTTGGAAGTCAATCGCCGCAAATGCAAATGTAAGCGCATCTTTCAGGCGTATTGCAAGCAGCAATCTGTAGCCACAAAAAAAAGAGCCGCACTATGCGGCTCTTTCCCGTATCACAACGATTTTATCTGTTATTTATGCTGGAATCAATGCTGGACAATTTATCGTAGATTCCGAATACCACGAAGGAAAATTCTATCAGGACTCTCCAAATTATGATGGTAAGGGGAATGAACAAGATGATGGTTCCCAAAACGGCAAGGAATCCTTCGTTAAACGAGAATATCAGTTCTATTAGCGGGAACAAAACCAATCCGACCCTGTATATCCATAAGAGAATCGTGGCCGACCACATTTTGTTTATTGAGAACAACTGGCTTATGATACTTTCTTTTTTCATTTATATTCCTTTTTGTTTATACTGTTTTTACCGTGTTATTTAAAGAGTTCGTTGAATTGTCTTAATCCTGTTGAGATGTTTTGAAGTGCATTATTGACTTTTTTCAACGACGATTCACCTTGCTCCGAATTTGACGAAGCAGACGATGATACCCTTCCAAACGGCGTTAACCTCACCTTACCTGCTTTAATCAAATATGCTTCACGACAACCCAGTTCAATGGCTTTGTCTAAAAGCGTGTTTCTTAAATTTGCATTGTTTCCTACATAGGCAGCCAATCTTACAAACGCCATAGGAACACCATTTTCAGCTGCATCCTCATAGGCGAGCTTTGCAACATCGTATTTGCCTTTCGCTTCCCAATCAAGCCCCTCGTCATACCTAAACCAATTATATTTGCCGCGTCCTTTGTCCGCGCATTCTTCAACAACACTCGGATTTTTACTTACGCCCCATCCATTCCGATAAAGCTGTGAAATCATATACAACGCCTCGGGATAGGGCACTTTTTGATAGTCTGTGGTAAACCCTGCGTTTGTCTTTAACTTCGGCAACAATGTATTGAACGCTTCAGCCGCTTTTTTCTCGTCCTTTTCGCATCCGATACCTTGCATTAAGCAAACTGCCGCACGGTATTGCGCCCTTAAAGAGCCCTCTTTTGCCTTGTTGAAAAGTTCGTATGCTTTTGCGTCGTTTTGCTCAACGCCAAGTCCGTCAAAATACATCATAGCCAATTCATAGGTTGCATCGGTGTCATTCGGAAGTTCGGCAAAGAGTTCTGCCGCCTTTTTTAGATTGCGCGAAGTCCCGTACCCGTATCTATACGCCCTTGCCAACCTAAATTTCGCCATCGGGAATTGTTGCGCGTATTTTTCATATACGGGGAAGGCCTCTTTTCTTACGCTGTTTATATAAGACATTCCATCGCTTCCGTTTTCGCGGGCGACTTTGGTCAAAAGTTCCGCCTCGGGAATTTGCGCTATGTCCTTAAAATCCATATAGGCGGTCATATAATCGGGCTTTACGCCGATTCCATAGAAATAAATTTTACCCTTCTCAAACTTCGCTCTTTCAAAATATTCATCGCCTCTTGAAACGTGCGAGAAATAATCCAAAGCCTGTTTTGAATCTATTCCGCCAAGCTCGCCGCTTATGCAAAGTTTTCCGATTTCATAGGCGGCCCTACCCGAATAATTTTTCTTGTAGATTGTGTAAAACCAGTTCAACGCCTCCTGCGAGTTCTTCTTTACGCCAATTCCGTCGCGCAGGAATTCGGCAACCTTAAACTGGGCGAAAATAACGCCTTTTTTTGCCAAGTGTAGATATTCTTCATAGGCTTTCGCCTTATCTTCTTTGCATCCGAGCGCGTTCTCGTAGGAATCCGCCAAAAACAGATGGTATTCGTTCGCCCATTTTTGCTGCCACATATCTTTGTCTTTTTGCGCCGCTTTAAACAATTCGTCTGCCTTTGTTTCGTTCTTCTCAACGGCGTCGCCCGTTTTATACATTTTAGCTAAATAATATTTAGCCATAACCGACCCCTTTTCTGCGGCTTTTGAAAAATACTGAACGGAATCTTTCTTCGTGTTTTCGCCGTAGTATAATTCGCAGCCATAACGATACAAAGCCATAGCGTCTTCCGACTTCGCAAAATTTGAGAACGAAACACGTTCGCCCAAGAAATACTTGGCAACACAAAGGTTTATGCGGGCGTCAACGTTGTCTTTCAGCTGCGTTGAAGCGGAAAAATATTGCGATGCCAAATCAAAGTTCGGCATTGTGGTCGGTGAATCCGATTTCATCAACATTTCGCCAACATAAAATGCAGCCTTGCTTTTAAGATCTCTATTCAAACTGCTTTTTAGGGCTGCGTCAAAATACTTTTTGGCTTCGGATTCGTTCTTTTCAACATACTTGCCGTTTTTATACAAGTTACCCAAGTCATACGCGGCCGACCCGTTTGCCTTTTCGGCAGATTTTTTCAGTGTTTCAACATAAAGCTTGAGATCGGCAGAACAACCGATTCCTTTTTCATAAAGTCCGGCAAGAGTATACATCGCCTCCGAATTTGCTTCCGATATTTTCTTAATAAGCTCAAAGGCCTTCTTTTCGTTCTTTTTTACGCCGTTGCCTTCCAAGTATAGTTTTGCGATATCAAGAACTTGGTTGGTGTCTTTCGATTTTTGCAGAACCCAATCTATGGCGGGTTCGTAATATTTATTCGCCAAAGAGTATATCAACGTTTCGCCGCGCTCGTCGTTTAGGTAAACCAACTTTTTATAGCAATCAAACGCCTTGCTTAGATTCTGTTTGTAGCCGCGTCCGTATTCATAGGCATTGCCTACAATTTGAATATCGTTCGCTTCGCCTTTGTTTGCGCACCAATCCAACGCCAAAACAATATTTTTACGCGCGACCGACCTTATAGACTTATCGTAATAATCCGTACTTTTTGATTTTGAGATTGCCCATTTCAATAAATCTACAGCCTCTTTTTCTTCTTCGGAAGGAAATTTCAAAAGTAATCTATAAACGAGAGTTTTGGCTTCTTCGCAATCCAAATCGGCTGCTTCTTTTATGTAGTCTAAGGCTACTTTTTCATCCTTCTTTACGCCGTTGCCTTTTAAATGCATATCCGCAAGTTTTAACATTGCCTGCGGGTATTTGTTCTTTGCGGATTTTTTATACCATTTAAGGCTCTCTTCTTTATTCGGGCCAAGCAAAGTGGGATCTTCATATGCCTGCGCAACTATGAACTGGGCTTCGGGGTGTCCGCCGTCGGCTGCCGACCTGAATTTTTGATACGCCTGAGTAATATTGAGGCCTTTTAAAGCCATCTTGCCTTCGTCAAAATCCTTTTGGGGATCTCCGCAGCCGGACAACAAGACAATTGCAGCCAGCGATATTACGTTGCAAGTAATGTATTTTATTTTCATATTTATACGATGTTTTTACGATAAGTTAAATGTTTAAAGACGCAAACGATGTGTTTGCTTTACCGCTTTTCTTAGAATTTATAACCAACGCTAGCGTTGATGTTGTTGTTCAGCTTCGATGAGCGGAATTCCGCATTGTAGCTGACTCCCACATTCCAATTTGTGAGGAATTGATAGTTGACACCGATACCTGCGATGATTGAGCTTCTGGAGGTTTCATAGCCCGTGTAGGAGGTTTTGCCCCAACCAAGAACTTCCGTGCTTACGTCATACTTGCAGTCCGCAAATTCGTAGCCGTACATTACTCGTCCCGAAAGATAGAGGTTCTTGATCGGCTGCCAAGCGGCTTCAACGCCTACAACACCCTTGCAATTTGTGTAGTCTTTGGCATCTACTTTGGCCGCGTCTGCATCCAGCGAATCCTGCATATTGTAGGCAAGCATTACTCCCGCAAAGGGCTTAATCGATACTGTGTCCATAACCTGCCAATTGTATCTGATTGCCGTAAATCCGCCGATGAGGTTTGCGTCCCAGTCCGCGCTGATGTCTCCGCTTATACCCTGCTTTTTGAGGGTGTTCATTGCTCTGCCGTAGTAGATTTCGCCAAACCAGTCAAAGTTGTATCCGAATTTCCAATCCGCATAGAGCGTAACTGCTATGATATCCGAATCGGCCTTGCCTGCCGCGCCATCCTTTGTCTTGGAGAACCAACCGCCAACGCCGCCGCCGATGAGAAGGTCGCCAAGCTGTTTGTCAACCTGACCCATCCCGCCGTATGTGTTGTAGTCATACTCATCGCCGTCCGATTCACCGCCCGCCGTGCCGAAGCGGTTGATGGTTCTTACGCTGACTTCCCAGGACTGCATTCTGGCGTTTCTGAATCTCTTGGGAAGTTTGGCGTTGAGTTCATCGCCCTCACCCTGCCAGGTATCCATAAGTCTGCCTGCTCTAAAGAAGGTGTCCCAGTAGATGTCTTCAGCAAGAGCTGCGTTTTCATAGGCTGTTTTTGCGACTGTGGACATGTCTAAAGCTGACATTCCCAACCCAGCCGCCATTGCCGCCGCAAGTGTTTGCTTCTTTGCAACATTTGCCGTGTCCGTTGCCGAATCTCCCGTGTAGGCCACGGAGTCAACAATTTTTGCAATCTGCTTTTCCTTCGCGGTTGTGCTCTGGTCTTGGAAGTAGGTGTTTTCGGTGATTTCCCAAGAAAGGGCAGTTCCCGCAGCTGTATCGCCGTTTGTGAAGCTGCCCATCAAGCTGCCACCAGAAATAGAGGTATCCGAGATCGTACCTTGAATTTGATTTTCACTGGCGGAGGGATTGTGTGTGCCAACCAAGCCACCTACGTCAAGAGCATTGATTTTATAGAAGGATTTTGCAAAGCTGTTTGCGCCTTCGCCGCTGACGTTGCTGTAAACATTGCCGTTTACGGTGAGGTTTATGCCCGAGGCGATGTCCATGTTGGTTGCGAATACGTCGCCTGTAAAGGTAGCGTTGACGATTTCAGTCGCGTTAGGGCCTTTGGTAAGTATAATATCATCTGTTACATGTATCGCGCTGCATTCTGTACCCGTAGAACCTGTTGTAGTCGCTGTGATGCTAGCTCCGTCCAAGAGTCCAAGTTCTAGATATGATGCTGTAATGCCACTGGCAACAGTAGCTCCTGCAACGTTTATGTTGCCTCCGAGTATTGCAAGACACGCTCCATCGATCTTCATGCCGTAAGCCGTTCCCTCTGTCGCGGTTGCTGTGATATTTCCCAGATAACCTAAGCCACTACCATAATTGTCAAATGATCTTGCGACTACTCCGTAAGCAGCAAAGCCTGCGCTTACACTTAGGTTATCTATATACAAATCTGTTATTCCGCCGTTAGTGTAGTAGTATGCAGGCGCATCAGGATTGGGCGTTCCACCGGAAATTATACCGTAAGCGGCACTATTGTCTGTTCCCAATGAAGGTGATGCTGTTGCGGTTACTGTGAGGTTGCCAATTTTTACAAGCTTTCCTCTGTCAATATCTGTTCCGTTGGTCAGTTGTATACCTTTTGCGGAATTTATACCGTTTACGGTGATATTTTCGGCAGAAAGTTCTTGTTCTATGCTGTTCGCAAAAATTCCAGTTGCGGAATCTCCAACACCGGTAACATTTAAGGTGCCTATCGTTATATTACCAATATCACCGGAAGTGTCATCTCGAACAAATCCTGAAGGTGTTGTAGTTCTATTGCCCACCAATTTTATGCCGTATGCTTTCTTGCCTTTTACGGTCAAGGTTCCCGAAAAGTCTTTCGCTGTTCGAACCCCCAATGAATCCCCCATTGTGTTTGCAAGGATACCAATTGCGGTAGCCTGCTTGGCATTAACGGTCAAGTTGCCTGTCAAATCCATTTTAAGGTCTGTCTGTCCCGTGGCAGTATTGATGCCGGCAACAAAACCATTGGAACTTGTTGCAACATTATCCATATCCACGGTATAATCACCTGTGATTTTTAGGTCTGAGATTTCCTTGTCGTACGAAAGCAAACCGGTACTGTTGTATATAGTTACCGTTGTTCCCGGACTTGCATGGGCTATTTTACCGATTCCACCGAGTATACCACTACATCCTACACCACTTGATTTACCTTTACTGGCCCAGAGATATACATCGTTGTTTATCCCAAGAACCGTTTGTTCAATATGCCCATTGTTCTGGATGCGGTCTGTCCCTTGTAACAAAGAGGTATTACCAATTAGTCGGAGCGTTGAATTTTCATCTATAATTATAGTTTGTGGGTGTCCCGAACCATCAACTGCCGCTCTTGTGGTGAGCGTAGCATTTACCAGTTTTAAAGAGACAGAATTAGTAGACGATACCGGAGCAATGACATTGGTGCTACCGGGATTAACCATCGCCGTAATATCTTTAAGTGTTACAGTAGTGGTTTCCCCAAATGTAGAACTGCTACCTGGTATTATTCCGCCGGGCGCAATCGAGGTGGTCAGCACTTTTGTAGTAGAACTTCCGTCTCCGGAAATTTCCAGTGCTTTGTTCGAGGTGTCATAGTTATAGGTTTGTGCCATCACGGAACCCGCAACGAACACGGCGATAGTTGAGTATATTTTCTTCATACTTGTTTAATTTATGAAAGGAGTTGATTTAAACGTAGAATGCTTCGGCGTGGTAAATTAAGTGCGCATCAAGGCATTATTTTTTGTTATTAGACTAAGTATCTCCAATACTGTAAGCAGTGTAGAGTTGTTAATATATACACTACAACAAATAAGGAATGTTCACATCAAAAATCAAAATGCAAAATGCTACCATGCAGTTAAGATAAACTCATAACTTTTAAGCCATCAAAATTTTAACTCCTATACTATATATGCAGTTGACAACAGTATTGGAGATACACCATGCAAAACGATTATGAAACAGCATTGAAGATTTTGGAACCCACGGGAATTTCTTTGGTAGATGCCGCCCGTCTGGTAAGAAACGCTTTGGACTATAACACATCCGACCAAGACAGTCTGACTTTTTGCAGAGAAATTATTGAAATCGGACAACAGCATATGGGCGGAAATTCAAAAATTACGCTTCAAGCGGCGTATGAGGCATACTTGGAATACAAGCAATATTTGCGACCCGATTCCCTGAGAGACATCAGATATCTTGGCAGAAAAATATTGAAGGTCGTAGGCAACGAAAGCATAGGCAGTTTTTCCACAGCTCGTTGTAATGAAATCCTAAAATCCGTTTTCTCAACTCCTAGCCAGTTCAACAAAGGCCGTATGATGCTACACGGGTTATTTTCGTATTGCGTAACACAAGAATGGCGATCGGATAACCCCGTTACAAAAATCCGCCCGCTAAGAGTAATAGAAAATGAAATTCGCCCGCTAAAAATGGCGGAAATATCGGCCTTAATAAAATCGGCAGAAATGCCAAAAAACAACGAATGCGCCGCAGCATTCGGAATTATGCTTTGGGCAGGAGTTCGCCCAAAAGAAGTTTCTCGCTTAAAATGGACTGACGTTGATTTAAAAGAGAAAATCATTGTAATACGCGCGCGAAATAGCAAGACGGGCGGAACACGCCATATAGATATTTGCCCCGCGTTAGCGAAATGGCTCCGTAAATTTCGGAGACCTATGGAAACTTCAATATGCCCCAAAAACTGGATACGCAAATGGCATAAATTGCGTAAAGACGCCGGAATTGACAATTGGGTTCACGATATTTTGCGGCATACCTTCGCAAGTTATATGTTAAAGCGTCATAAAAATCTAAATAGCCTACAATATGCTATGGGGCATTCGGGACTGTCGCTTTTAAAAACGCGTTATGTGAACATGGCAAACATAACAAAAGACGATGCTAAAAATTTTTGCGATGGGTGGTTTTCATAGCAACAACTAATTAGGGTAAATTTTTACCTCATAAGACATAGCTCTATAAGCTATTTTTTATGAGTAAAGAATATTACACATTAAGAGAACAAATAGACAATAACGGTGGGCTTTTGAATGACGAAAGTCTGCATTTTATAGCCAAGCACGGTTTGCTGTGCGAGTTGCTGCTTTGCGACAATCGGCTTGGCGAGGAGGCGTTCTTGGCGTTGCCTGCGATGGGATATGCGCCAAATAGCAACGAGCTTGCGTGTTATCTTTATATGCGCGACGCCCTTGATTGCAAAATGATGTCGGCTCTCAATCTATCCGATGTGGTTATGTTGGAGTTACTGTGCCTCGATCTCTCGCTTTTACCTGCGGTGAAGGCGAAGGGGTTATTTTGGCGAATAGATGAAGGGCAATTTGCAAATATTTTCATCAACGCGTATCGCGCACCTGAAAATACCGAGCTTGTTGCGGAGCTACAAAAGCGCGGGTGGGCTTTTATGGACGCCGTAATTTTGGACTGTCCTGAGATTATCCCCACGCTTGAGCGTATGGGGGTGGACCTTGGAGAATCTCGCTATGCCGTGTATCTTTCAAAGTAAATTTTGTGAGTAGGAGACATTTTACGTCATGAAAAACAAAATAGTTTCTACAATCAAAACTAGCGCGGGAGAGTTGCAACTTTCCGAAGACGCACTTTGCAAACATACGATATTTATCGGCAGCACGGGCAGCGGGAAGACAACTTCGCTAAATGTGCTTTTGCGCGATATCATCGGATATAACGCGGAAGACGAAACGCAGAAAGTCGGCTTGCTAGTCTTCGATTTGAAGGGCGACAACACGCTTTTCAAAATCCGAAAATGGGCGAAGGAATATGGACGCGGGGATGACGTAATAGACTATTGCGCCGACTCTAAGTTCTACTTCGACCCGCTCGGAGGCTTGGACAGTTTCCGCAAAATCCCCGAATATGTCGAACGGCTTTACAACATCTTCCCATTCCAGAGCAGCGAGGTCTATTGGGAACAGTCACTAAGGAAGCGGTTCAAAACAGTGCTGACTTACTGCTTATTCCGACATGAAAAGACAACGTTTAAACTGTTCTTGGAAGAGCTTCGAGAGTTTACAATGGCAGACTCGGCAAGCAGTAATTGGCGCGACGTGATGGACTCGGTTGAGATGGTTTTGCGGGCACTCGAAAAGAAGTCGAATGGCACAGTCGCCGAATCCTATGAGGTCTTGCGCGAACTTTTAGAAGAAACGCGGACGGGCGTTAAAGAATGGCAACGTCTCGACCCTCGAACCAAGAGCAATGAGCTAAGCACGATATCGAACTTGATTTCAAGTTTCGGCAACCCGATTACGAACGGGCACATTTTCGAGGGGAATAACAAAACTCGCTTGGAGGTAGGCAAACTTGTATGCACAGGAAAGATTGTTGTGGCGAGCTTCGACGGAATTTCCAACAGGCAGTCAGCGACGGCAATTTGTAAGCTTTTAAAGAGCGATGTCTATGGACACATTCAGGCGCGGCAAAATCCAAGCCGGCTTGTTGGTATTGTAATGGACGAGTTTCCGCTTGTGGCAACCGACGGGGAAAACATCTCGGGAGATGGCTTCAATATGCAGACAATCCGCTCGAAACGTGGTTTTGTTATCGCCGCCACTCAGGGGCTTGTCGGGCTTGATTTATCAATAGGCGAACAAGCTCGCCGCAGGCTTATGACGAACTTCAACAACGTCTTCATCTTTAAAAGCAACGAGCGAGAAGTGCTCGAACTGGTTGAAGATTTGAACTTTTGCGAGTCTCAGAGTGGCAAAATTGGGTTCGGGACTGATTCTCAACCTTACGAAAGACACGAACCGATAACGCTTTCGAACGCTCCCACGGGCTACGCCGCGATAAAGCTTGATAATGGGTTTCAGTCGAACGGTCTTGTTGAAATTGAGCGCCTCTTCGTTGATACGCCGCCAATGTCCGAAAGTAAACGCGAATCGGAAATCGACAAATGCGCCAAGGTTCTGCGCGTCCATCTGAAAGCAATCGATTTTAACGCCTGCCTTAACGGTAAATTTTTAGACAAAGATACTTTATAATCAATGAAATCTCATCATTCAAAATCATTTTCGCGATATCTTCGCGAAGTCAAAATCAGATATAAACGCAAGTCGGCAAAGCGCAGTTTTGTTATAGCTTATGAACATTGCAATCTGCCGATTCTCCACATGGCAAGGTTGCTCGCAAACAAACAACTCGCATACGAAAGGAATTAATATGGACGAAAAACTTTTTCACGCACACAAAGACACACACAATCCGAACAACCCATATCCCGACTTTGTCCGTCAAGCCGCAAAGCATACGAAAGTGCCGATTGAGCTTTTGACGCGCAAGAAACATTGCGGGAAATCCGCCGACGGCAAAGGGGACAATCACCACATTCTGGACAAGTCGCTTTTCCCAAAGAAAGGCACGCCAACTATCAGCGTCTCAAAAGAAAAGCATTTTGAACTTCAATGTCTGCTTGCCCAAGCCACAACCCTACAAGGCTATATGGATTACGAACAAGCCGTGAAAGCCGAATGCCCTGAAATCCAAGAACCCATCGCCCAAATCTACTGGCAACGCATAGAATCTCTCCACACCCCGTGGCGGATTAGATTGGCTGTTTTTACAAAACGACTTCTTCGACAAGCAAATGATTGAAAAAAAGCGTCGGCAAACGCCGACGCTTGTATTTAAAAGCTATAGAACCTATTCTACTTCTCTTCGACAATCAGCTTAAAGAAGAGCTTGCCGCCCTCGGGAACGGTCTGTTCGGTTTGCATTAGATTGAAATCGCCCGATTCGCCGATGTTGGAGGATTGTGTTTCCACCCAATTTACGAGGTCTTCGGAAGTCATTACTTTTACGTTTACCGAATCCGCAGCATCTTTGCTAATCGGGAATTGGAAACAAGCCTTCCCGTCCGCATAACTTTGCTTAAAGAGCACATTCTCGGCATAACTTGCCGCCTTGTTTCCACTAAGTCCAAACGCAAACTTTTCGATATTGCTAATCCCGTCATTAAACGGCGTAGCAAGCGCATTGGCATTGTCGCCCGACAAACCGTTTTTCGACGTCCACAATGCTAATCCGCCCGTTGCCGTTTGCGCGTTTACAATCAGGAGATTGTCGGGATACGAGTACGGTTCGCCTCCAATTTCCGCGTTGATTGTCGTTATCGCAGTGTAGAGGCGTTTTGCGGAGGCGTCCCAAACTTTGAATGCAATCTTTTCGCCGTTTGAGGCAACATTCACAACGAGGTTTGCAATCGCCTTGCCGTCATAGATAACCACGGTTTGTTTGCCGCGCAGTTCCTCGCCGACATAGGCGGCAACAATGTCGCCGTCGGAAACCGTCTTACCGTCTATTTGCACTTCGACATACAGCGACATCGGGGTATTCGGGTAAACCACAGGCTCGGCGGGTTCTGTGTCTCCACCGACCGACGGCGTTCCGCTTGCCGAAAGCTCAAGCAGATTGTCAGGATATGTATAGGGAGCCGCGCCGCTTTCCGCCGCAACTGTTGTCGCGAAATCGAGCGTCTCGCCCGTTGCGGAATTCCAAATTTTGAAGCCGATTGTTTCGCCGTTTTTGGCGACGCTTACGGTGAGATTTGCGATGGATTTTCCGTCGAGCGAAACTATCTCCTGCTTTGCACGAAGTTCGCCGTCTACAAATGCCGCAACCACGCTACCCGAGGGAGCCGCCGCGCCGTTTACGAGAACGTTCGCAAGAATCGTCATTTGAACATTCGGGTAAACCACGGGCTCGCCGAAGTTTTCGGAAGCCGAGTTTGCGGCAAATATAACGGCGCGGGACTTTAGCATCGCTCGTTTTGCCGTTATGATTTTGTCGTAAGCGATGGTTGTTGCAGCATTCGCCTTCACCCAGTAGCCTTCCCCTGGGGTCATTGTTTTGAGCGAGTTGAGAACGTCGGGCGTTGCGGGATTGAAGTTGCCCTTCGAATTGATTATTCGTTCAATCTTGCCGTCGGCGAGCGCAGATGCGAGCACCGTGCGGATTGAAGCCGCCGTTGCGGGCGTGTAGCCGATGTTGTTCCAACCCGCCTTGAGCGAAATTGTCTTCTCCGAAACGTCGATCGCGGAACCCGTCAGCGACACCGAAGCCGCCGCGTTCATCTTCACCCAAAAACCCGATGTGTTGTCGAAGGATTTGAGCGTATTGAGCGAGTCGGGCCAGCTCGGATTGAATGACGTTCCGCTTCCTTGAACGAGGGCTACGTTGTCGATTATACCGGAAAGAATCGTGCGCACCGCCATATTTTCAAGACCGACATTGAACGAAACCTGATTCCAACCTTCTTTGAGGAGCAGCTCCAGATTCAGGTCGTTTGCGAATACTATCGCGAACGGGCTGTCGAGCGAACCAAGCGAGTCTCCCGAAGCGGAAACCGCCGTGCAGTCTGCGCGCGCGTCAATGATTTTACCGTCGCTCGGTGTCCAGATTTTGAATTTGATTTCCTCGCCGTTGGCGTTGACGTTGACCGTAAGGTTTACGAGCGAACGTCCCGAAATATCGACAACGCTCGATTTGCCGCGAAGCTCGTTGCCGACATACGCGGCCACAACGCAACCGCTGTTTGCGGGACTGCCGAAGAAATCGACTTCGCCCAAAATCGTCATCGCAACATTCGGGTAGACAACCGCATCGCCGAAGGGGTCTACAACGGGCTTTTCGACATACGTTGCCGTAACCGTAGCATTCTTTGCGGGCATTTTGATTGTCGTCGTGGAAGCCGAAACATCGGCGACAGTCTCGACATCGCCAACCCACTTGTCGAACACCATTCCGTCGGCGGGCGTATCCGCGACAATCTGAACCGTATCGCCCGAAGCAACAGTTCCGCCGCCGCTGCCGTTTTCAACCGTGAGCGTATAATATTCGATAGCCTTGTAGGTTGCCGTTACCGTTACGTCGGCAGCTGGCATGGTGAGAATTGTCTCAGCCGCGTTTACGTCAGCAACGTATGTTGTGTCGCCAATCCATTTATCGAAAGTTTGACCTTCCTGCGGGGTGTTTGCAACTATGGCAACCTGTGTTCCGTTTTCGTATTGACCGCTTCCCGTGCCGTTTACAACCGTAAGATTGCAAGCCGTGCTCTTCGAGGCATAGCCTACCGACGAAGTGGAATACCACGTTTCCGAACCGCCGTTGACATCGGCGGCCGCGCGGACAAAGTAGTAGTAGTTTACGCCCTGTTCGACAGCCATATCGGTATACGTTAAATCGGTAATCCAATCTTCGGTAAGCTCGATTGAGCCGCTTGGCGAATTTACCGTGTTGCGGTAGACCTTATAGAATTTACCGTCTTCGGAAGCGTTCCAAGTCAGAACAACGCGGTCGTTGTATTGCCCCGAAGTCGCTTTCAAATTGGTCGGCGCGGCATGAAGTTCCATCGAACCAATCGTCATCGCCGTTGTGCTGCGCAGCGAGCCGCTTTGGTCGTCGAGCGGAATTTCGATATTTTCCAATGTGAGAATACCCGCGCCCCACGCGGAACTTGTCTTGTCGACGGGCATTGATTTCGTAAGACCGCCGTATTCTCCGTAGCTCGACAGATTCGGATTTTCCGTAAGCACCGAAACGCCGCCGTCATAACCGCCGCTTACGATACAGTGGTTTATCACGGGCGTTGAATCTTTGACGTAGATTTCGGGATTACCCGTTTTTGCCGTGTTGTTCCAGAGAATCGAATTTGCAATTACGGGCGTTGCATTTTGCGAATAGAGCGCGCCGCCGTTGTATTTTGCGCTGTTGCCGCTTATCGTGCAGTTGACGATTTGCGCATTCGAATTTTCGCGGGCATAAACACCGCCGCCGAAATACGCCGAATTGTTGTAAAGCGTGCAGTTTTCAAGACGCGCATTCGACGAAGTGTAGGCGTAGAGCGCGCCGCCCGACGATGTAGCCGCGTTACCCGAGAACGAGCAACGCTTTGTCGTCGGCGCGGATTCGTATGCGTCTATAGCCGCGCCTCTGTTTGCCGTGTTGTTCGCAAAGTCGCAGTCCTCAATCACGGGTCTGGAATTCGCGTTGTTGCGTATTGCGCCGCCGTCATACTTCGCCGTATTGTATGAAAATTCCGTCGCCTTTATCGAGGGCGAAGAGCCGCTGTCGCAAACCGCGCCGCCGTAGTAGGCGTAGTTATTGATGAATAGACAGTTTTCGATTGTCGGGTTCGCCGCGTTCACGTTATACATGCCGCCGCCGTTGTTGACCGAATAATTGTCTACAAACGTACAGTTGCGGATTGTCGGCGACGAGCCGTTGTTGTGCATACCCGCGCCCGATTTGTATTCCTCTTCGGAAGCGTCGTCATAACCTCCCTGAATCGTCACGCCGTCGAGAACCGCAGTTTCGTTCAGAGCGGAGGAACTCGGGTGGAAGAATACGCGATACGCATTGTCCGCCATCGTGTCGGTATCTATCGCACCGTCCATATCGGCGTCTTCGTCGTCGCCCAAAAGGTCGGCGGTGAGAATCGTCTCATACTTGGAAACGTCGCGGTCGGCAAGCTCGGGATTGCCCTCAGCGGGGAATCCGCCGTAGATTTCCAAGTCGTTCTTCAGGGCAAACGCCTGCTTGCGGTCGGTGTTGGTTGTGTCCGCGTCGTTGACGGCATACGTTCCCGCCGCAATGTAAATACGGCTCTTCTTCATCGCTGCATTTATCGCAGTAGCCACGTCGGTAAAGGCATTCTCCCACGAAGAGCCGTCTTTCTTGCCCATTGCGCCTTGCTTGACAAATATAAGGTCGAACACATTCAAGTTGCCGTAGCCCGCCTCTTTTATACCGCCGTTTCTGTCGAGCAACCACGAACCGTAGTGGTTTTCGTTGAATTTGTCGTCGGATGTCGTCAGGCGCGAATATGTGGAATCGTTTTCACCCGAAACTACGTCCCAAGACCAGTCTTCGTCGGTCGAGGAATGAACCCAGTAATATCTGTAAACATTCTTGGCGTTTGTAGAGAACACAGCGTCGCGCCCACGCGCAACGTCTCCGTCCTTGACGCCGATATTGACCAACGCCGACGGCGAAATATATTCGAACGCGCCTAATGAAGTCGGCGCCGAACGTTCAATATTTCTTAAATCGGTAGAGGGAAGTGTGATTGTTGAAACAATTTCTTTTTGCGTTGCCCCTTTGCCTCTGACAGGCGAACTTTCTATTAACCCGAGGTAAATCGGAATGTCGTCAAAATCCTCTACCACCAGTATACGCGGATTTTCATTCATTATATTCACACCATTCGAATAACCACCCTCTATATCACTGTATCCGATAGTCCAAGATTCCGCAATCGAAACAGGAACATCTAAAGATTTTGTATTACCCCATATAATATTGTTGAAGATTGCAGTGTCGCCTGAATCTGCTGTATAAATACCTACACCACGATTTCGGTAGATTGTATTATTCATCAAAATCGTTCCGTTTGACGCCGTCATGGAAATCCCGCCAGATGCAGCATTATATAGTACACAATTTACCAGTTGTGTTTTTGTAGAATTGTTAAGTTCTACGGCGTAAGAAGACCCGTTAAACAAAATACATTTTTCAATTTTTGCGCTTTTCGAATTTTCGATGACCGCATTTGACGAACATGCATTCTCAACGGTTACATTTTCCGAATTTGATATGGAAATAGTTTCGGTCAATGTCGATTTAGACACGTCAATATTGACACGTTTTGAATCGGACACATTAATGCCGCCTTCAATCTCGTGGCGCATTGTTTTAAGCAAAACATCGTCGGATTTAATTATTGAGACATTCCCCGAAATATAAGAATCATTATTATCCAGAGTTAAATTATTTGAAGACTCCGATACAAAATTTCCGATTTGGGAATTAACGATTTCGAAATAGGGATTGCCTTTGTTTGAAAAATCCGTAGCGCCGACTCGTCCGGACATCGTATAGTGGTATCCGTTCGAAAAACGCGAGCCTATATTTGTATTGTCTATCGACAAAATATTTTCGCTCGTCTTCTCGAAATCAACAGGAGATACATCAGAAAGGTGTAAATCTCCGACAAATTTCGAATTTTTAATTTCGAATTTCTTGTCCGACCAATTGCGCGTAAAATTTGCATTTCCCTCTATTCTAGAATTCAAAATCGAAAACGCGGAGTATTCAGCGGAAATATCGCCCAAAACTTTAACACCGTCAATTGCCGCATCACGAATAACACGCGGGCAATTTATCCCGTTTGAAATCGCGGCAATAGTAGTTGTTATTGATTCCGAATTGTCTGGTGAAGAATGGAGATTGCGCTGACTTTTTGCAGTTTCAAATCCCTCGAAGTTTCCGACTATGGTTCTGCCGTTGGTCAGATGTATAACTTCATCGTAAGAGCCTTTTGCAACCCATATTTCAGTGCCGTATGCCGAAGCTTCAAGCGCGGAGGAAATTGTTCTCTTAGCTGTTTCCCATGATTTTCCGTCAAAATCATCATTCCCGCTGGGCTTAACAAATATGGTTGATACCCCAGTCGATACATTGAAAGTTTCCGATTCCATCACACCGCCGTCGTAAACAAGAGTTGCAACATATTTTGCCGTTCCGGATACAATAGAATCGGTCAATGTTCCGTCTGTGTTCGCATCAATTGGAACTCCGTTTTTAGTCCATATTATCTCAAGAACATCCGCATCGGTATTTGCCGATAGAGTAAATTCGGTGTTCGGGGCAAAAACATTGTCATTTTCGCGTGTCGATATGTTTACTCGTTCGATACTTGTTTGAAACTCGCAAGCTCCAATGGTTGGGGAAGTTGTTGAACGCGTATACCCTCGCTGGTCGGAATCAATTTCCGAGTCGATGGTGGCCTTTCCAATCGCAGGGCTCCCGCTTGCGACAGGCATCGAAAGAGTGGATCCGCCGTAATTACCAAGAGGCAAAAGTTTGGGATCTTTCTCCGGTGTTCTATAAGAATTCCCGTAAATTGAATTTATCGGTTCAACATCAACGCATTCATAGATATTTTCACCAGAAACCATATTGTTCCAAATTATACAATTTTGAGGTTTATAGTAGTCGTTGTTAGTTCCGCTTGTATTTATTGCATATACCGAATTTTTTGAGGAATTTTCCACAATTGTACAATTTCTGATTTTTGTTGAAGCGCCATAAATTGCAGAAGCGCCATAGGGTGAATCATCCGTGAATTCCAGATAATTACCGACAATCGTCGTATTCGCAATGATACCATTTTCTGCGTAGATCCCTGGTGAAGCGCTACGTCCTTGACTCATTTTTATAATTAAATTGTTGGTAGAATAATTGTTCGCAACAGACAAAGATTTCGAAGAATCTCGTATATTTATTATATTACAAACGAGCGCGGTTCCATTTTTTATGGTTCTATTGTTTGCTATAAAACAATTAAAAACTCTGTTTGTTGTGTATAGTATAGCAGAGGGAGAGCTTCCATCGAAATTCAAAAAATAATATTTGTAAAATCTGCGATTTTCAATCAAGAAAGATTTCACACCTAATCCGGTAGATCCACTATTTATTTCTCCCATCTCAAGCATAGGAAGGTAAATGCTTATATTGGGAGAATTACCAGCATCCAGTATATTGTTTGTAATTGAAGTATCTTGAATAATTCCGTTAGAGATCAAAATACTCGTATCAAACGAAAAATTTATCGTACAATACACATTAACAAATGTACTATGAATATCAGCGACGTATTTTCTGCATACGTCAATTATACGTTTGTCATACTCTTCTGGGTGGTTTTTTATACTCCCCAGCACAATGCGGTTGTTGGAAATTGAACATTTTTCTATTATCGACTTGTTGTTTCGTAAACAAATAATTGAATTACTACGCATTCCTGTCGTTATTTCAATCCTATCATTCCATATATATTTAGATCCCTCGTTTCCAAATTCACCAATCCAATCAGTGCTTGTGTTTTCTAAAAACGAAGAGCTTTTAATTGTGACAATTTCCTCGGAGTATAAAACGGCATAATTATTCTTTTCAAATGTACAATTTGTAATCGAAACTTGTCCAACTGTTGAGGTTGAGTAGTAACAAAATTTGTCGGTCGATTGGGTGAATTTTGAATTTGAAATACTCGTATTTAGTGAATCGCAAGTTTTTTTAATGCCTGAATTAATAAAAAGAGAACCGTTAACGGACAAAGTACTGTCGTTGACCGCTTGGGTAATTATGCAGTTTGTAAAAGTTCCACCTGTGATTTCTGAAATACCACTTGATTTGATTGTGTAATTTGCATTTTTTAAATTGCAATTTTGCAGGTAAAACTTGGATGAGGATGAAACTATAATCCCATCTCCGCCGCTGTTTTCAATCGACACATTTCTAAACAGAGGTCCCCCGTTCAATATTTTAACAGCGCATTCGTTTGCGTCCCTTATTGTAATTCCGTCGACAACGGTTAGGTCATCTATCGAAGTATCGTCAATTTTTAATACGATTACAGAGTTGTCGGAGGTATCGTTAGAATCTCCGAGATTTCCGCTTAGAATTGTCTGGTTTTGTGAAATATTTCGCTCGGACATCGTAGGTTCGCCTGTTGTAGGGAATCCTCCGAAGACTCTCACTCCCGACTTCAATGAGAAATGAAGCGCAGAATCCGAAAGGTTTGATGCCCCATCCGTAGGATAGTATGTTCCTTTGGCAATCCAAATGTCGTCACCGTATTCGGCAACGGCTTGCGCCGCCTGCAATGTTCGTTTTGCAGTCGCCCAAGTCAAACCGTCGTTTGTGTCGTCTCCGTATGTGCTTACTTTATAGACTATATCGCGTGCACTTAACGAAATTCCGACTAAGCAGATAAACAATGTTAATGTTTTTTTCATATTCTATTTTTCCAAAGACAGTTTTTTGTTTTCTAAATAGTTAACCAATTTTTTGTTGGCGGCATCGGCAATTCTTCCTCTTAACTTGGAATAAAATGCGCTCGGTTCTTTAAATTTTGCGCTCCATTTGTCGCCTTTTTCTTCGGCCGAATAAAACGACACCGTAAAGGAAGCTATATCGCTTGGAAACTTTGGGATTGCAAAAACCTCGTTATTTTTAACGATTTTTAGGCCTTTAAATTCTTTTAACGAGTCTGCGGACATTTTTCTGTTGCACAAAAGAAAAGGTTCTTTTCCCAAGCCCAATGCAATTCCAAACTCTATAAGTACGTTCGAGTTAAACCCGATTCCGTTTGCCGCAGAAATGTCGAAAATCAAAACATCTGCAGCCTTTATCTTCTCTACGATACTGCTATATACAAACTGCGAATGAGAAGCTCGTAGTCGATTGAATCCTACAACAAAATAGGGGCAGACTTTTTTAATATTTCTTTCGGTACATTCGCATATATTGGAAAATTTTTCGCGCCAAAATCTCCAGTATTTGTCCGACAATACATTGTTGCCATCCCATCCATATCCCATATAAATGTTAACTGTGTACGGCTTAACTATAATATTTGCACGGGCTGCAATTTCATCTTCCGTGAAATTTAGTTCGGGATTTTCGGTGTCTTTGATTTTATTACCTTTCATTACCTAATTCTTTCCAAAATCTGTCTGCGTTGGATTATTGCAGTTGTATCTGAGGTTCTTTGTTGCTCGGGGAATTGGGATGGTTCTGCTTGTGGGGTTGGAATTGCTGAAAACGGGGTTTGTTCGTCGAAGGTTATTATGAAGTTGCCTCTGGGGGTTGATAGTTCGGCGGTTTGGGTTTTCTGGTTATAGGCTGTTATTGCGAAGCCTTTGGCGTTTTTCTTATTTGGGGTTATTGTTATTGCCTCTCCAGTGAGCCCGTCGAAAACTCGGAATATCCACCTATCGTTTATACAGCAGGCTGAGACTATTTTTATTTTGTCCGTTTTCTGCGGCGGTTCTTTCGCGTCGCAGGTTATCGAAAACAACGAACCGAGCGCAAATAATAAAAGTATCTTTGCGGCTCGGTTCATTGGTTGTCCCTTAAATATTACTTACGGCGACGGTAGGCAGCAAACCCGAGCGCAACTGCGCCAAAAATCATCGCGTATGTCGAGGGTTCGGGGACTGTCGAAACGGTCTGCGAAAGCGTAAGCAAAGAATCGGGAACCAAGCCTTCAATTCCTTCGCCGAACAAATACCATTGATATTTACCGCTATCGTTCGACGGGATGAACCACGGATCGGCTTCGCTAAGTTCGCCGCCAGCTAAAGACGGCGTTCCTATCATATAAAAATCCCCCGCCGACAACGTGTAGCTTTGCGAGTCGCCTTCTGTATACCACACGACTATTGCGGCTTCTTCGTTATTAGCAAAGCCGAAATCTTCGTTCTTGAAATTCCAAGTAGAATTTGAATACGCAAGATAATATCCTTCGCCGTCGGCATCGCTAAGCTTGCCTGTTACAAGCGTCATATAGTCGTTGGCGGAATTGATATATTCGCCCCTTGTAAAGAAGTCGCCCGCGTTGAATTCCAAATCGGCGAACCCTTTTTTGTTCATATCGACGATAACCGCAAAATTAAGTTCCTGCTGAATTGGCGTGCCATCGCTGAAATAAAACTGCCCCGCCGCAAATGTCGTTTGCCACTCCGCGAAAGCGGAAGCAGTTGTTAGTATTGCCGTTATTGTTGTGAATATTATTTTTTTCATGATTTTGCCTTATTTTGAAACGTAGCTTGGAGTAAATTTGCAGCGATACGCGACTGGTTCTACCCCAGCCTTCTTTGTTATAACAAGAGCAGTTCCTGCCTTGATTATGCGCGAATCGGCATCGGCACGGTTGCGGTCGAGCCACTTTTTTGTAGCACCGCGGCTTCTGTAAAAATAGGTGTCGTCGGAGGCGAGATTCTTACCCAAATTTTCGTTCGCAAAGACGTAGATTGAATCAACAGGGCTTGTGGCAATTCCAGTGGATGGAGTAAATGCACCGCTGTCGACAAGGCACGAAGTTAATTCCGAAAGCTGAAAGTCAACCGCCGACGGCACAGCCAAATAAACGTCTTGGGTTACAACTTCTCCAGCGTTTTCGGAAGTAAACAAAACAAACGAAGTAGCACACATCGGGATTGTTCCCGAATACGACACACTCGATTCCGCGGCAGGCTGCGAGACCTGAAAGAACGCGTTTGGCTCTACAACTTCGTCGGAAGCATCTTCGTTGTTTCTGTTACGCCAACCAATGTTTGTTCCTCGTTCGCGATAGTAGAACGAAGAAAGCGCGGCATTGTTTGTCCCCGACGGATAGACAACGCCGTTTTCGAAAGCCGTGTTTTTATATAAAATGGAAGCTCCCGCAGTTGCCGCGATTTTCGTTGCCTTGAGGAATCCGCCGCCGTCGGGGAAGAGGGTCGACATCGTCCAGTGGGGAATGATCTGGAAAGAATCGCCCGCCGCAACTTTCGCAAGTTCCGCCGAGCCGATTTCAATTTCGAGCGAGTATGCGTCGTTCGATTTGATGTCGAACCACGCGCCTTCGAGCTCGCCCGAGGTGAACTTAAGGTAGTAATGGTTCGGCTGCGAGCCTACGGAATAGACGAACTTATTCGCCGCCCACTGCGGCTCGCCTTTGGCGACAATCTTAAAATTCGCCGTCTGAATGCCCTCAACCACGCCCGAAAATACGGGAGTGCGCGTTGCGGGAATGCCTATATAGGTGTCACTGTCGGCGGGGCAATCGATCTTGTAAACGCCGAACACGGGGCTTGTCGCCGAGGCCGCATACGCGCCGTACGCGGCTACCGACAACATAAGGATAGATAACAATTTACTTCTCTTCATTTTTGTTAGCTTTTGTATGAAGAGTAAGTATTCCCAATACTGTAAGCTTTTTATTTTTCTTATATCTTGCAGTTTAACAAGTTTTGAAAATCGAAACTACGGATTGCGCCGTTGTTTTCAATGTCGGAGGGAAATTTTTACGCACAAATACCAAATCCTGAAAATCTTATAAGAATTTAAGTAAAAATATTTGACAACAGTATTGGGAATACCATATGCAAAACGAAATTCAGGCGGCTGAAAGCCTGCTTAAGGGAACACAAATAAGCGTTCTCGACGCGGCAAGACTAATCAGAAATGCGCTCGACTACGCGGAAAACGACGGCAAAGACAATCTACAATATTGTCGCGAAGTGATAGAATGCGGAACGCGACATGTCGGCAGAATATCGCGCAAAATGACAATAAGTGCGGCATTTGGCGAATATTTGGAAACGAAGAAATCGCTCAGAAAAGAATCCTTGCGTGACATAAAGTATCTTGGAAACCGTATACTAAAACACTTCGACAAAAGCCGATTGATTTCGGAAATTTCAACCGAAGAATGTTCAAAACTGCTCGAAGAAACATTTACCACGCCGAGCCAACAAAACAAAGGCAGAACAATGCTTCACGGACTTTTCAACTACGCCGTAAAAATGAAGTGGTGTGCCGAAAACCCGATAAGCGAAATTCCGCCGAAAAAAGTTGTCGAGCGCGAAATCCAGCCACTGTCAATCGGTCAAATTCAACGCCTTCTAAAATGTACTTTAAGCGAACACCATTGCGATTGTGCCGCTGCTGTCGGAATTATGCTTTGGGCGGGGATTCGCCCGAAGGAAGTCTCGCGGCTGACTTGGAAGGATGTTGACCTTGACGAGCGCGTAATTATGGTTCGCCACAGAAACAGCAAAACGGGAGGCACAAGGCATATCGACATTTGCCCGCCCTTGCGGCATTGGCTCGGAAAAATCAAAAATCGGAATGGACAAATCTGCCCGAAAAACTGGATACGCAAATGGCAAAGCCTGCGGGTTGCCGCGGGCTTCAAACACTGGACACAAGATGTCCTGCGCCACACATTCGCGACATACAATTTGAAGCGTTTCCACAACCTGCCCAAACTGCAATCCGAGATGGGACACGCCGACCTCTCGCTAATAAGAACGCGCTACGTCAATATGAGCAACATAACCAAAGCCGAAGCAAAATGCTTCTTCGAACCATGCGGAATTTTGGAGTATGACTCTGAACGTGAGAGTGGACGACGTTCTGTTGTGTAGGTTTTGATGATCTCTAATTCGATTTGAGGTAAACGATAATCGCGACAGTGTCTTGGGTTCGAAGCGAAAGTTGTCTGAGGTATGTTATAGGTACACTCGCATAGGTGGTGATGAATCTGTGTTATAAGACGCCTTCGCGTTTTTATGAAGCCCCTTGTCCCATAGCGTTGATAGAGTCCTTAACAAGCAATTCGAAATACTATCATTTTAGTCGTGTATGTTTACAATGATTGCTGTTTTGATTTTCGAGAATGAATACCTATGCAAACGTTAAAGTTATGTTGACGGAGTGATGTTCTTCAATCGAATATCGCGTTGTGCATTCGGAGCATGTTGTTAGATGAAGGTTGCACATTGCTTGCAGAGATCGTACATGAATATTGCAGAAGCAATATGCGAATTGCATTTTAATTACTCGCGATTATTCGCAATCAACCCCTTCGTTTTTCGATAAGGTGTCTTGAACGAAATTCTTGATATGTTCTTTGAGGCGATAGACGGTTCAAAATTACAATGCCTCGCAAAGCCCTAATTTTACCCCTTAAAACTGTTTTGATGAGGTAACCCCTGTCTGCCTCCTCGCCTTATAAAGGCATTTTTTTGCCATATTTCGCCGATTGGTAAAAAATGAAAGTCCCCGCAAAAGCGTCTATATTATTGCAAAAGGTTGGACCAAAATTACAAAACGCGACAAGGCGTCTATGTTATTGCAAAGAACTGGACCAAACACTTTCGTATCACTCAATGATTTTATCCATTATCCTCTAACACCAGATTTTGCCGTTTTTGCCAAAATAGCCCATCCCAAGAATTACATAAAACGACAAAGCGTCTATATTATTCCAAAGAAGTGGACCATTTTTTACGAAACGCGTCAAAGCGTCTTAGACGCCCCTATTTATACGTTTTTCTTTACAAAATATCAAAATATAACCAAAACTTGCCTTTTTCTTAGACCTGCCCGACAAAGCGTCTATATTATTCCAAAGAAGTGGACCAAACGCATTTTTTCATTTTTTTGGGTCTCTCAAATTTTACAAAAAACGACAAAGCGTCTATATTGTTCCAAAGAACTGGACCAAAACTACAAAACGCGATAAAGCGTCTATATTATTCCAAAGAAGTGGACCACGGAAAAACCTCGAAAAAATGGGGTCAAAAAAACGCCAAAATTTTTACAAAACGCGACAAAGCGTCTATATTATTCCAAAGAAGTGGACCAAACGATTTTCTTGGGTCATTTTTTCACGCAAGATAGACGCCCTATCGGGCGTCATTTGCCCCATCTCCGCTCACGCTTCGTGGGGATAAATCGCTACGCGATTGTTATGTTCGCTGCCTACGCAGCTCGAAAAATTTGTCGGGCTACGCCCCGTTGAAATGAAGCCGAAGCAATAGCCAAGATGCAAAAATCTTTGCAGAACCAAACTCAAAATGGGGCGAAGCAAACGATTGCAAGCTCGACAATATTAGGCGCGTTTTTCGCAAGCAACGGAACGAGAAATGGCAAAATGTTTGAGGCATGTCTGCGGCAAATTTTGCTACGAAAAATCCCCATACGCATAACAAAATTTTAGGAAATCAAAGCGCGACTTTGCAGAAAATTTTAACGCGAGATGAAGCAAAAAATGATAGTGTAGGTTGGTAGAATCATCTTACATCAGCTTCACAATGACACCAGCTTTGCTACTATCGAAAGGCGACAGCCCGTCCATAAAGCAACAAAAACATACGAGTTAATTTCTTTAAAGGCTACGCATTTAGTAGCGTAAATGAGCTGTATTTTACCAAATAAATGGTAGGAAAATGTAGAACTGTTAAGGGCAATATTTAAGCAAGATTTTGCAGACGAGAATACTATATCCGCGTCCTTGACTTCATAAAAATCCATCCAAATTTTGCGGTATCGGTTGATGTGAATTGCCCAAGCGTCTTCAAGTTGACTCCTATTTGCTTCCACCAAACTTTAAGCAGCCCTTATGGCATTTGTGGTCAAAATACCCCATAATTTAGCGTCGTAAGTTGTTGATAAAAATTTCACACTATGGAACGATGTGGGGCGGAAAAAGCCACGATTTTGGGCGTGGGGAGCTTCGAAATACAGAATGAAAACACGAACCGTGTTAAATGGGTTGTGCGCCGCAAAGCCGTTTGTGGAGCGGGTTGGCGGCGAATGGGCAAAAAAAATTTCACACGGGTTCGTGTGAAATTTAAAACGCGGAGAGGGAGGGATTTGAACCCCCGGTACCGTTTCCGGCACACCTGATTTCGAGTCAGGCACAATCGGCCACTCTGTCACCTCTCCTTTTATAAAATTATTCTCCCCACTTTATGGTATTTCTGTGCGATGTCAATATTTTTTCTGGCGTTTGCAAAAATTTTACGAGCAAGCAAAAAATCAATCCCATCACTTATGGTTCACGATGGTATGTTGTATGGAAAATGGAATTTTACTATTGGCGGTCTTACCCACGCTAATTTATAAAGACAGCATATGGCGTTTTGTTCGAAAAAAAATCCATGCCGCGAAACTCGTTCAAAAGTCGGATATACAAAATCCGGCTTGAAGAAATTACGCCGCAATGCCCGTAAAGTCGGCGTCGTTATTGCCCTTGGAGAGCTGGCAACCGCTCGCCGATTTTTTTGACGATTTCTCGGGCGATGTTTTCCTTCGAATCGAAACCGCTCTCGAATATGCCGCCGTCGGCGAAAATCATCGTGATTTTGTTCGTATCGACGGCGAAGCCCGCGTTCGGAGCGGACACGTCGTTTGCCACAATTGCGTCGAGTTTTTTCCGGACAATTTTTCCCTCGGCATATCTGCGCACGTCGCGCGTTTCGGCGGCGAAGCCGACGATATACTGGCGCGTTTTGACTTTCGAGAGTTCGAGCAAAATGTCGGGAGTTCGTTCAAGCTCGGGGCGGAGGTCTATTTCGTCCTTTTTGATTTTGTCGGCGGCGCGTTTTTTGGGGCGGACATCGCTGACGGCGGCGGTCATAATCAGGACGTCGCATTTGTCGAACTCGGCGCGGCAGGCGCGGAGCATATCCTCGGCCGAAACGACGCGAACCGCCCGAACGCCCTCGGGCGGCGGCACTGCGCCCTCCCCCGAAATCAGTGTCGGCGTCCAACCCGCCTGCAATGCTGCCTTGGCGATTGCCGCGCCCATTTTTCCGGTGGACGGATTGCTTATAAAGCGCACGGGGTCGAAATACTCGCGGGTTGCGCCCGCGGTTATCAGGCATTTGACGTTTTTCATTGTCGCCATTTTTTTTAAAGCCGCGCGCATTGCAATATATTTTTTGCTTGATGTCGCGCGGACAATTTTTGATACATCTGTGTTTGAATTTTCAATTTTGCGGAATATGAACGAAAAAAACAGTGCGGCGGCTTTGTCTGTGATTGCGGCGGTTTTGTTGACGTCGATGAAGATTGTTGTAGGCATTCTGACGGGAAGCCTGGGCATTCTCTCGGAGGCGTTGCACTCGGGGCTCGACCTGCTTTCTGCGGCGATGACATGGTTTGCGGTGCGCGTGTCGGACAAGCCCGCCGACAAGGAGCACACGTTCGGACACGGAAAAGTCGAAAACCTCTCGGCCATGGTCGAATCGGTTCTGCTTTTTGCCACGTGCGCGTGGGTTGTCTACGAAGCCGTTTCGCGACTCGTTTCGGGGCGGACGGACTTCGAAACAAGCATCTGGGCGTTCGCGGTCGTAGCGGTATCTATTGCCGTAGACTATTTCAGGGCGCGGCACTTGAAGCACGTCGCGCAAAAATACAACAGTCAGGCATTGGAAGCCGACGCGCTCCATTTTTCGACCGACATTTTAAGCTCGGCGGTCGTCTTTGTAGGTCTGATCGGCGCGGAGTTCGGATACCATTTCGCCGACAGTATTGCGGCTTTGGGTGTCTCGGCAATAGTTGCCTTCGCGTCGGGACGCCTTTTGATTCGCGCCGTCAACGCGCTTATCGACGCCGCCCCCGCGGGTGCGCTGGACAAAGTTGACGCCATTCTTTCGCATTCCGACGGAGTGGAAAAATTCCACGATCTGCGCGTGCGCAGCTCCGGCGCGGGATACGAGCTTGACGTTTGCATTCATGTCAGCGCAAAACTCACGATTGTTCAGGCGCACGAGATTGCGGAATCGCTCGAAGACAAAATCCGCCGCGAACTCGGCAACGGAATAATCAGTATCCATATTGAACCCGACAACTAGGCCGCAGCGCCGCTCGACTTTTCGCCCTATTCTTTTCAAAAAAATCTTGAAAAGAATCCGCCGTTGTTTAGACTTCCATGCCAATATGAAGTCAATTTTTTACGCGGCTATTTTGGGAATCTTCCCCGCCATTGCGGGCGCGGTTGACGTGTCGGTTTGCGCGGTCTCGCACACGGGCGCAACACTTTCGGCGGTGGCGGATTCGGCGGACGCCAATCTGGAAATTTCGCTTAAAAACGGCGCGACCGGCGAAACGAAAACGCTTTCGAAAAACTCTTCCGACGCCAGAATTTCGACGCACGCAAATGTTGTAAAAATCGCGCTCGGCGGACTTGCGCCGGACACCGAATACGCGTTCGAAGTCCGCGACCTCTGCGCGAAAAAAAGCGCGTCGGGCGCGTTCAAAACAAAGGCGGATTTCGAGGGCAGAACTCCCCCGCCCGACTTTTCGTTCGCCGTTTTGGGGGCAAATTACATCAACGACAAACCCTTCGACCCGCCTTTCAGAACAAACGGCGGCGAATACGAAATTTTCGACGCCGCCGCAAACTCAAAGTGCGATTTCGCGTTCTTCGCGGACGGATTGGACACCCTGCGCAATGCCGATTTAGATTCGCTTTCGGCTGTATTTTCGCGCTTCGCAAAGGCGCGCAGCTTTGCGCCCGCGCGGAAGTTCTTCGCGAATACGCCCTGCTACGGCGTCGTTGCCTCGGCGGCGTTCGGCGTCGGCAATCCCGACAAATTCGCGGCATCGACGCAATACGCGGGTGCGGCATTCGACGTCTTCTGGGGAAATCCGCAACCCGTCGAAAACGCGCGGTATTATAAATTCGGATTTTCCGACGCGGAATTTTTCGTGCTCGACACCTGCTCGGAGCGTTCGAATCTCGACTATAAAGAACACATGCCGCAAATTCTGGGCGAAAGGCAGCTGACGTGGCTTATGGCAAGCCTCGCGCAGTCGAAAGCGACATTCAAAATAATCGTGCTCAACACCCCGCTTACAAACCCCGTAAAAAGCGCGTCGAATATGACGTTTGCCGAAAGGGAGCGCAAGGCGTTGCTCGATTTTCTGGTGCTCAAAAAAATCAGCGGCGTGGTCGTGTTCTCGGCAAACAAGCGGTATTTTGAAACCACGCGGTTTATCCGTGCGGGCGCGTATCCGCTTTACGAAATCACCGTCGGCGCGTTCACAAACCGCCCTGCGGGCGAAAACGAAGTCGAGATGAACTATTTCAGGGTTCCCAACAGTCTATCGACAAAACGCGGCTTTGCGGTTGTTAAAATCGACGGCGCGGAAGGCGACAGAACGCTGTCGGTGTCTATTCTAAACGCAAAATCAGAACCTGTCTCGACGCTCAAACTCAAACAAAGCGAATTAAAAGGCGACAGATAATTTAATAAAGCCGCGTTTCAACTCAACGAACCCCGTAAAATGAACCTAAAAAAATCTGCAATTATCGTATCCGCATTTATGGCGGCGGCAACATCGCTTCGGGCGCAGCTGTATTTCGTAGGTAACTGCAACAAGGACGCGCTCTCCTACAAATGCGGAGAGGAAATGGTCTTCGACATCGCGCTTTTCGACGGCGACAAGCCCAAGGTCGGGCAGCAGCTCGAATGGATTGTGGAATCCGACGACGGCACGAAAATGCGCACGGGCAAGGCTATCTCGGGCGAAAAGCCGCTGCGCCTGACAACAAAGTGCGACAAGCCCGGCTTCGTGCGCGTGCGAGTCTTCGCCGTCGACGAAAACGGCAAGAGAGTCGAAAGCAAAGTCGCCAAAGATTGGGGTCGCAAAACGACCGTGGACTTTCAAGGCGGCGCGGGTGCGTGCGTGGAGAAAATCCAAAATTCGGGCGAAGAACCCAAGGACTTCGACGCTTTCTGGAAACGCCAGCTTGATGCCCAGAAAAAAATCCCCCTCGAATGCGGGCGCAAATTTCTGCCCAACTATTCTAAAAACGGCTTCGACGTTTGGGAATTGACGGTTTCGTGCCTCGGCAAGCCCGCGAAGGCGTTCCTTTCAATCCCAAAGAACGCGAAGGATAAATCGCTGCCGCTGGTTGTGCAGTTCCACGGCTACGGCGTTGGCAGAATAAATCCGTCCAACGAAACGGGCGCAATTAAACTTTCCGTAATGCGCCACTCATACGAGCTTCTGCGCGAGCCCGAATATTACAAGGCAATGCAGCAGGGCGAACTTAAAGGCTTCGGACTTTCGGCTGAAAAGAACAGGAATCCCGAAGACTGCTATTTCAAGTTTATGGTTATGCGCGATCTCCGCGCTATCGAATACGTCAAGAAAAACGTCGGGCAGTGGAACGGCAAGGACATCACCGTAAAGGGCGGCAGTATGGGCGCGTTCCAGTCGATTTTCGTTTCGTCGCTCGACAAGGACATCACGCGCTGCATTATCGACGTTCCGTGGATGACCGACCTCTGGGCTTCCGATTGCGGCACAACGCGCATTCCCTGCCAGTTCAAACCGCGGTGGACTCCGTCAATTCGCTATTTCGATTCGACATACGCAATCAAGCGCGTAAAGTGCCCCGTTGCCATAACCGCTTGGCTGGGCGACTACACCTGTCCGCCCGCGGGAATTATGGTGCTTTACAACAGCGCGAAAGTGCCCGTGACAATCGATTTCGGACAAAACGGCACACACAGCGGCTCACGCTCCAAACCCGAAACATCTAAACACTTTTCGCTTAAAAAGAATTTCTAACCAATAAGCGATTCACCCAAAATAAAACGGACTTCGGCAACCCCGAAGCCCGTTTTTTGCGCCTTACGCACCCTTGGCGCAGGCTATTTTATGGAGGCGGATTTTCTGCCGTCTGCAAGTGTTATCGAGACTGTGTCGCCCGACGAAAGTTCCGCCGCCCGCGCGGGTTTGCCGTCGGCGGTTTTTACTATCGCAAAGCCGCGCGCAAGAATTTTCATCGTATCTACGGCGTCCAAACGCGCAGCGAGCGAATCGAGTTTCGCCCGCAAAACCGGTATTCTGCGCGATGGGTTCGCCGCCGCAAAACGCCCGTCCGCCCGCGATAGAGCAAGGCGCGCGCGCGCCAGAGATTTTTCGGAAGACGAAATCAGGCGTTGCAAAATGTCGTCCAAGCGTATTTGCAAATTCGCGATTTTCGACATCGGCGAATTCAAGCGCAGCAAGTCTTCGGCGCGTTCGACGCCCGCGCGAGCCTCCGAAACCCGCCGCAAAACCGCCTTCCCGATAAGCTCGTAGACGCGCGAAAGCGAATTTTCAAGCTCTATGAAATTGCTCGAAATATACTCCGCCGCCGCGCTCGGAGTTTCGGCGCGGAGGTCGGCGGCGAAGTCCGAAAGCGTGAAATCGATTTCGTGCCCGACCGCCGAAATCACGGGAATCGAAGACGCCGCTACGGCGCGGGCAACAGACTCTTCGTTAAAACTCCAAAGGTCTTCCAGACTTCCGCCGCCGCGCATAACGACAATCAGGTCGAATTTTTGCGGCGCATTTTGGGCGAATTTCAGCTGCCCGACAATCTCGCCAGCCGCCTCCGTCCCCTGCACTCTCGACGGCAAAACGCAGACTTCGCCGCGCCAGCCGCGCCGCAACAAAATTCGGCAGAAGTCGCGCAACGCCGCTCCCGTGGGCGAAGTTATCACGGCAATGCGCCGCGGCATTGCGGGAATTTCGCGCTTGCGGGACTTGTCGAAAAGCCCATCGTCGGCGAGCTTTTTTTTCAGAAGCTCGAAGCGTTTTGCCAAGTCGCCCTCGCCGTCTGGCATAGCCGCCTTCACCAAAATCTGGTAGCTGCCTCGGGCTTCGTAGACGGTGATTTCGCCGTAGATTAGAATTTTCATTCCCTCGCGCAGCGGGAACGAAATAGAGCGCGAATACCCCTTAAAGAGCACCGCCGAAATCGACGCGTCGGCGTCTTTGAGCGTAAAATACGTATGTCCGCTCGCGTAGGTTTTCAGATTCGAAATCTCGCCGCGCAGCCACAATTCGGGCACGCGCGCCTTTATGAGCGTCTTGAAGCGGCGCGAAAACTCGGCGACGCTCAAAATCTCGTCGCTCTGCCGCAAAAATCCGTCGCCGTCTTCGAAGAGCATCACGAAAAAATCCCCCTGACGTTTGCAAGTCTGCGCGAAAGCTTGCGGATATTGGCGTTGATGTTGCAATCCTGCGAGAAATCGCTGACCATTTTTATCATCGAAAGTTTTTTGCCGAAAACGTCGGCGGCAAACGCCAGCGCATAGCCCTCCATATCGACCAAATCGCCTTTTGCCGCGGCAATCGTGCGGCGTTTGAGGCTCTCGACGGGGCGGCTTGAAGTCGCAAGAGTCCTGCCGCGTTCGGCGAGGGTGAAAACCCTGTCGCTATACGGCTCGATTGACGAAACGCGCGAAATTCCGTATGCGCGGGCGAAGACAAGCGGCGCGGATTTCCGCGTTTGCCCGTCCGAACCAGCCGCCGAATTTTCCGAAACGCCGTCGTAGAGGACGTCGAATTCGGCGTCTTCGTCGAAAGGCTCGAACACGCAGTCCGACGCGGTTGTCGCGCCCGCCGTGCCGACGTTGAGGGCTTCGTCGAAATCGAACTTGCCGCACGCCCACGCAAACGCCGCAGCCGCGGGCGTAAGCCCGATTCCGGTAATTACGATTCTGCGCGAATCGTTGCGCCAGACTTCGAACGGCGCGGATATTTCACGCGCAAAGCGGTGTTTTTTCAACGCGCCTTCGATTTCAAAATCGACGGCGGAAAATATCATTTTTAACGATTCCGACATTTTAAAAGATTTTCCGTAAGTTTTTGTTTTATTTGAGATATGTCGAGCGAATAATCGTTGACGAATGCAAAAATGTGCCTGCGCAAAACGTCGTCGCCCAAATACTGCGCCATGGAGCGAACGTATGGCAGAGTCTGTTCGAAGTTGTCAAAGCCGTATTTTATGCTTTTGCGGATTTGCGCCTCGACTTCCGCCTTCCGCGCGAGCATGTCGCGGCGGATACAAATGCACCCGAGCGGCACGGGCAGCGACGTTTTCTGCGTCCAATACCCGCCCAAGTCGCATAAAAGCGAAAGCCCGAGCGACTCGTACACAAAGCGTCCCTCGTGGATTAGCACGCCGAAATCGACCCCGTCCGAGCCCTTCGAAACGCAGTCGGCGATATCGCGGAAATACATCGGGCGCAGGTCGAGTTCAGACGATTTTCCGCCGCAGTAAAAGCGCAGCAGAAGCGCGGCGGTCGTGTTAAGGCCGGGGACTGCCACGGGCTTTGACGCGTCGAAAGCCGCGCCGCCGCGCCCCACCAAAACGGGCCCCGTGCCTATGCCGAGAGCCGCGCCCGCGTCGAGCAATTCGTAGCGCGAAGAATTTTCGAGAAACGCCGCAAACGACATTTTCGTGATTTCGTATTCGCCCTTTTTCGCCGACAAATTGAGCCCTTCGATGTCGTCGAAAACGAATTCGAACGGGCAGTTTTCGAGCTTTCCGTTTATCGCGGCAAAATACGAAAACGTGTCGTTGGGGCACGGAGTTATTGCGAATTTCATAGTCTAACGGCGTTCGGAAATCGTGTTGTAGAGGCCGTCGCGCAGACGCGGCTTTTTGCCCGCGTTTTCAATCACGCGGCGCATATTTTCGGCATCGGCGCGGTTGTCGATGCCCGAGGCGCGGACAACCATTTCGTCCATCAAAACGCCGCCGACATCGTTTGCGCCGAACAGCAGCGCGATTTCGGCGACTTTAAGCCCCTCCGTGAGCCAGCCCGACTGCACGTATTTTACGTTGTCCAGATATATGCGCGCAAGCGCGAGGGTTTTGAGAAATTCGGGAGCTCCCACGCGCGGAAACATTCCCTCGATATTCGTGTTTTCGGGCGACACAGGCCAAGCGATAAACGCCTTGAAGACGCCCGTTTCGTCCTGCAAGCGGCGGACGAAATCCAAGTGCTCTATGCGCTCGGCGAACGTCTCGCCAAGCCCGAACGTCATCGTAGCCGAAGACGACATTCCGTTTTCGGCGAGCGCGCGCATAACCTCCGCCCACTCTTCACGCGTGCACTTGTTGCCGCAAAGCTCGCGGCGGATTCGCGGAATGAGCATGTCGGCAGCCCCCGGAATTGAATCAGCCCCCGCAGCCTTCAAACGCGCCACACACTCGCGCACCGAAATGCCCGCGCCCCGCGCGAACCAGACGACCTCCGAAGGGGAAAAAACGTGAAGCCAAAGCTCGGGAAACGCGCTTTTTATGCGCCCGAGCAAACGTTCCGCCCACGGCAGCGTGAAGTCGGGGTGAAGCCCGCCTTGAAGCATAATCTGGACTCCGCCGCGCTCGACGGCGTCGCGGCAGAGGTCGAAAATTTCGTCGTCGGACATCGTAAACGGCGCTACCCTGCCCGCCTCGGCGTGGTAGGCGCAGAACTTGCAACGCGCCTTGCAGACGTTGGAGTAGTTTATCATTCGGTTGACGATGAACCCGACTTCGCCCGAGGGGTCGATTTTCGCCAGTTTCGCGCCCGCCAAGCGCGACATATCGCAGAGGCTCGCGTGTTCAAGCCGCGCGGCAAGGGCGGCGTCGACGCGTTCGGCGTTTAAAATTTCGTCAAAAATTTTCATTTTTTCTAACAAATTCGAAGCTTTTTTGAAAGTCGTCGGCGTCCATTTTGTAAATCAGACGCGTGTAGTATTTTTCGAGAACGCCGCGCCCGAGAACCCCGTTCGCGGCGCGTTCGGCGGCGTCGAGCACCGCTGTTCTATCCGACTCGAACGCCGCAAGGGACGCGTCGAGATACTCCGCAACCGCGCCCGAAAGCGCGTCGAACAACCCTCGGCGGATTACGAAAACCGCGTAGAGCATTTTGCATTTCGCCCAGTCGCGCCAAAGCTCGCCGAGGTCGTAGCTGTGCGGGTAGCGCGACGCGTCGAAAGCCAGCGCGGCGTCGCCAATCAAGACCGCGCTGTCGGCGGTTTCAAGCGGCTGACGCGGCAGCGCGGCGATGTCGAAGCCGTATTTTTCGAGGCAGATTTTGCGGTAGGCACGCGAGGACGTTCCCGTCTGCGGCGTGATGAAAATTCCGCCGCGGTCGAGCTCGGAAATGTCGAACTTAGAGAACAGTTTTATCGACATTATCTCGCCGTCGCCGCCTATGCAAAAGCGCGGCAAAACCGCGTATTCGTCCTCGCAAAATCGGTATGCCCAGCGCGAAATCATCGACACGTCGTAGACACCCGCCCGCGAAGCCGCATTGAGCTCCGACGGCACGCGGAAGTCGAAATCGAAACGCGCCGGCTTCCCTCCGCAAAAAAACGGAAGGCTGTTTATAAAGGAAACTGCCCCGAAACTATTGCGCATAATTCGAGTTCGTTTTGACGGGGTCAAGCCCCGCGCCTTCAATCACCGCCCGCATAAATTCGGGCGAACGCGTCTGCGCGACCGCGCCGGCTGCGACGGCGACCTCCTCGTGCCAGTGCGTGCCGCCGATGTCGTCCGCGCCGAAGTTCAGCAAAAGCTGCGAAAGCCTGTCGCCGAAATGCGGAATCGGAACGCGTATATGCTTGAAATTGTCCAGCATCAGCCGCGCAATCGCGCATATTTTGAGGTCGTAAATTCCCGACGACCGCCCCTTTATCGGGCTTGACCCCTGCCTGAACGGAAGCGGCACAAACGCCTTGAATCCGCCCGTTTCGTCCTGCAAGCGGCGCAGCATGTCGAGGTGCTCGACAATCTCGCGGGGCGATTCCAAATGCCCGTAAAGCATTGTAGCGTTCGTGCGCAGTCCGAGCTTGTGCGCGGTGCGCATGGCATCGAGCCACTGCTGCGCCGAGAGCTTGTTGGGCGAAATTTTGCGGCGTATAGTTTCGTCGAAAATCTCCGCGCCGCCGCCGGGGAGCGCGTCGGTGCCCGCCTCTATTAGCTTTTGCATAACGAATTCCAGCGGCTTGCCCGAAACCTCCGCCATAAGCGCGCACTCCGAAACCGTGTAGGAAACCACGTTCAAATTCTTGTCCGCCCGCTTGACCGCGCGGACGACGTCGAGATAGTATTCGAGCGGCAGCTTGCGGTAAATGCCGCCTATCGTGTGGATTTCCTCCGCACCGAGAGCCGAATATTTCTTCGCCTGCCCGAAGACGTCGTCGGGCGAAAGCAGATACGCGCCCGCCTCGCCCTCGCGCCTGAAAAACGAGCATATCGGGCAGCACGCCTCGCATATGTTCGAATACGTAATCGCGGCGTTGACGGCGTAGTAGCCCGCGTTGCCGTGAATTGACGTTTTGACGGCGTTCGCGCGTTCGCCGAGCGTCGGGGCGTCGGCGTTCGAGAGCAGGTCGAGAGCCTCTTCGGTCGAAATTCTGCGGGTAAAATTCTGGCGCATAAAATTGTCCATTTGAGGGATAGTGCCCGACTCTGAATTTTTGTCAACTTTCTTTACCGCCCCCCGCGCCCCTGCCTGCCGCCCCGCGCGAAAAATCGGGCGAATCCGACAATAAAATATTGCGCTTTCGCCCGCGATGTCGGACAATGCGCCCATGATTTCTTTCGAAAAGGCGAAAATCTACGCCGATATGATAAAGCTTGCACACACGCTTTTCGCGCTGCCGCTTGCGCTGTCGGCGGTTGCGCTTGCTCTTTCGGACGGCGGAAGCGTTTCGGCGTGGACGTGTTTCTGGATTCTTGCGGCGTTCACGGCTGCGCGTTCGGGCGCAATGGGCTTCAACCGAATCGTCGACGCCGACATCGACGCGCAAAACCCGCGCACGAAAAGCCGCCCGACGGTTTCGGGCGCGCTGCCTATGCGCGACGCGAAAATATGGACATCGGTTTCGGTTCTGCTGTTTGTTTTTTCGGCGTTTATGATAAACTCCCTCTGCGGAATTTTGGCGTTCCCCGCCCTCGCGGTTCTGCTGGGGTATTCCTACGCCAAACGCTTCACCTGCCTTGCCCACTACATTCTCGGCTGCGCCCTCGCGCTCGCGCCAATAGGCGCGTGGATTGCCGTTACGGGCGGCTTCGACGCCCGCATTCTGCTCTTGGGAGGCTTCATATTTTTCAGCATCGCGGGCTTCGACCAAATCTACGCCTTGCAGGACTTGGATTTCGACGTCGCCCACAGGCTGCATTCAATCCCGTCGCGCTTCGGCAAAAACGCCGCGCTCGCATTCGCGGGGCTTTCGTTTTGCGCCGCCGAAATTATGCTGGTTCTTACGGGGCTTGCGTTCGCGCTCAACGCCGCCTACTACGCGTGCATAGGCGTAATCGCGGCTATCTACATTGCGGGATTTTCGATAATTATCAAATCGGGGCTAAAAAAAATCAACCTCGTCTTCTTTTATATGAATGCGTCGATTTCGATTCTCGTGTTTGTCGCGACGCTTTTAAACGTAAAAATCTCCTGAGCAAACCGTCAAAAAACGAAGGATTTTCAAATGCGCGAAAACGATAAAAAACGGATAGTAATCGCAATCACGGGCGCGTCGGGCGCGGAATACGCGCTGGCTACGGTGTCGATGTTAAAACGCGCCGGCTGCGAAATTTTCTGCATTGCAAGCGACGCCGCAAAAGACGTCGCCCTGCGCGAAACCGAATGCGAACTTGCCCAAAGCCTCGCGACCGCGGGCGCGGAAAAAGTCTACGACGAGCGCGACTTCGACGCGCCCTGCGCAAGCGGCTCGTTCTACTTCGACGCAATGGCCGTCGTGCCCTGCTCGATGAAAACCCTCGGCAAAATCGCGAATTCGATTGCCGACAACCTCGTTGTCCGCGCGGCGGAAGTGGCGTTGAAAGAGCGGCGGCGGCTCGTCGTAGTCCCGCGCGAAACGCCGCTTGCGATAACGCACCTAAAAAATATGTTGGAACTTGCGCAGGCGGGGGCGGTCGTTCTGCCCGCGTGCCCCGCGTTCTACCACAACCCGAAATCGGCGGGCGACTTGGTAGACTTCGTTGCCGCCCGCGTGGTGTCTTCCATGGGCATAAAACAGGATTTTTTGAAGGAGTGGGGCTATGAAAAAACGGTATAAAAACATAGGAGAGTTCATAAAATTCCTCGATTCGATTGGCGAATTAAAGCGCATAAAAGAGCCCGTCTCGCCGATTATCGAAATCTCGAAATTTACCGATGTGGAGTCGAAACGCCCCGACGGCGGCAAGGCGTTGCTTTTTGAAAACGTCGTCGACAACGGCAAAAAGTCGTTTCCCGTCGCCACAAACCTCTTCGGCAGCGAGCGCAGAATGGCGTTCGCCCTCGGCTTGGAACGCCTTGCCGACGCGGGCGAAGGCATAAACTCGCTAATCCAGATGACGCCGCCGAAATCGTGGCGCGAAAAAATCGGGACGTTTTTCAAACTCCTGCCGCTTGCAAAAATCATGCCCGAAACGGTGTCCTACGCGCCGTGTCAGGAGGTAGTAAAAACGGGCGACGACATCGACCTGTCGGAAATCCCCGTGCTAAAATGCTGGCCGCACGACGGCGGCAGATTCGTGACTCTGCCGCTTGTCTTCACGAAGTCGCCCGTCGACGGCAAGGGGAATCTGGGAATGTACCGCCTGCAAATTTACGACAAAAAAACTACGGGCATGCATTGGCACGTCCACAAAGACGGCTCGCACTACTTCAACGAATACGCGGCGCGGAAGGAGCGCATGCCCGTGGCGGTGGCAATAGGCGCGGATCCGTCGGTCATATACGCGGCGACCGCGCCGATGCCGCGCGGGGTCGACGAACTTTTACTCGCGGGGTTTTTCCGCGGCGACGGAGTGAAAATGGTCAAGTGCAAAACCGTCGACTTGAAAGTGCCCGCCGAGGCTGAGTTCGTGCTCGAAGGCTACGTCGACTGCGACGAACGCCGCCTCGAAGGCCCGTTCGGCGACCACACGGGCTACTATTCCCTGCCCGATATGTATCCAGTCTTCCACCTCACCGCGCTCACGCGCAAGCGCGAGCCCGTCTATTGCGCGACACTCGTCGGGCCTCCGCCGATGGAGGATTGCTACATGGCAAAGGCGACCGAACGCATTTTCCTGCCGCTTATCCGCGCGGTTCTGCCCGAAATTGTCGACTATTTCCTGCCGTGGGAGGGCGTCTTCCACAACATCGTAATCGTCTCGCTCGACAAGGAATTTCCCGCGCACGCGCAAAAACTGATGGGCGCGATGTGGGGACAGGGGCAGATGAGCTTCTGCAAGGCAATCGTCGTGGTCGACAAGACCGTCAAGCCTTCCGACCTCCGAAAAGTCTGGGACTTGTTCGCAAATTCGTTCGACCCCGAAACCGACATCACGCATTCCTACGGCGTCCTCGACGCGCTCGACCACTCGGCGCAGCAGGCGTTCTCGGGGGAGAAAATCGGCATAGACCTGACTTCGCGCATTGCGGGCGAGCCCCCGCGCGAAACTTCCGCGCTAAGACAGCCCACCCCCGCCGAGGAGGACGCCGTTGAAAAGTGGCTTTCCGAAAACGTCGAGGGCGTCGAATCGGTCGAATTCAAGCCGAAGTTTCTGGCAATATCGCTGCACAAAAACGGGCGGCGCGGGCGCGACATTCTCGAAAAACTCGCGCAGAACGCCGACTTCAAAAAATTCTTCCGCGCCGTCGCGCTTTTCGACACCGAAATCGACATAGCCGAAAACGCTAAAATCATGTGGAAAGTATTTAATAACACCGACCCAAAACGCGATATACTAATATCCGAACGCACAATATTCGCCGACGCCTGCAAGAAAAACCCCGCCGACGGCTACACGCGCGAATGGCCCGACGACCTGTCTTTCGACAAATAAAAATCTTGCCCCTACGCCGATTGTAGAACATTCTTGAAAAAGCGAGTTGATTATGGACACACAAAAAATATCGGAAATTATCGAAAAAATAACCGACACCGCCGCCTACGCCGCCGAAATCTGCAAAGAGGCTTGGGCGCAGCCGCACGCCCCCGAAATGCTCGGCATTGCCGCGGCGATCGCGGTGCTGCTGGCCGTCTTCGGGAAAATCCGCCGGCACTTCAAACCCATAAAGCTTTTCAACAACCGGGTCGGCGAGGTGGAAGTTTCGCGCAAGGCGTTGGACGAACTCGTGCAAAGCGTCTGTTATAGCCTAGGCGCATTAAACCGCCCGAGTGTCAAGATATTCTTAAAGCGCGGCAAACTCTGTATGACAGTCGCGCTCAAACTCGAATCGGGACAGACGCTGACATCGGCTACGGGCGAAATCCAACAGGCTCTCACCACGGCGTTCAGGGAACATCTCGGTGTGGAAAAACTCGGCAAAATTGACGTGCGCGTAATCGGCTTCAAGGGTCTAATCTACAAGCCCGCCAACAAATTTCTGCCGCCCGTAAAAGACGAAACTCCCGACGCGGTTTTCGACGAGTCAAACCCCGTAATCGACATCGTCGACACTTCGAACAAATAGCCGAATACATCGACAAAACACACCGATTATGGCGGAACTTTCGCAATATCTAAACGACGCCGTCTTCTACGGAATCGTCGACACGGGCTACGTGCCCCACGAAAAACTCCCCGAAAAATGCACGGCTTTGGCGGCGGCGGGCACAAAGATAATCCAGCTGCGCGCCAAGAGGGAGGACGCCTCCGCACGCCGCGAACTCGCGCTAAAACTCCTGCCGATTTTCGAAAAACCGAACGCGCCGTTTTTCGTGATAAACGACGACGTCGAGCTTGCAGCCGACATCTGCCGCAAAATCGAAAATGCGGGGCTACACGTCGGTCAGGACGACCTCCCCGTCGAAGACGCCCGCAAGGCAATCGGCGCGCGGCGCATTCTGGGGCTTTCCACACATTCGCGCGAACAGGCGTTCGAAGCAAATTCGAAGGCGCAGACGCTCGACTACTTCGCAGTCGGCCCCGTCTATTGCACAATGACAAAACCAGGACGCCCCGCCGTCGGACTTGACCTTGTAAAATACGCCGCCCGCGAACTGCGCCCGCAAATACCATGGTTTTGCATAGGCGGAATAAATTTGGCGACCGCCGCCGAAGTCGCAAAATCGGGCGGCGAACGAATCGTCGCCGTCTCGGACGTGCTCAAACCCGACGACACCGCCGCGGCAGTGCGCACGCTCGTCGAAAAATTCCTCGCGGGCAAAGCCGCCCGCTAATTCGCCGCCGCGCGGCAAGTTTCGCGGCAAGCAGCAAAATTCCGCGCTCATTCGGCACATCGTTTTGCCGTGTCGCGCCGCTTCGTTTTTGCCGCCGCGCAGCGCAAACGCCGCTCGTTAAACGCAACTATCCCGCGCGCACATAAAAAAGACGTGTTGACATCGCGCGACATCGGCGTAGTATCTTGCGCAACTTTTTTTAAATCAAAAACCAAAACAAAGCGTTAAAAATTATGGTATCGGACATGTCCATTATCGAGGGTCTTTGCAAACGCAGGGGCTTTGTCTACCGCTCGTCGGAAATCTACGGCGGCTTCAACGGATTTTTCGATTTCGGCCCGCTCGGCGTCGAACTCAAAAACAACATCAAACGCGCTTGGTGGAACGACTTCGTCCACGGCCGCGACGACATTGTGGGTCTTGACGCGTCCATCATAATGCACCCCGACGTTTGGCGCGCTTCGGGACACGTCGCGGGCTTCTCCGACCCCATGGTCGATTGTAAGGAGTCCAAACTCCGCTTCCGCGCCGACCAGATTTTCTTCGCCGAAGTCAAAGTCGACGGCGAAACAATCGGCTACGTCAGCGTTCTCGAAGACGACGGAATGCAGAAGGAGGCCGAAAAGAAGGCGCACGAACTCAAACGCAAGCTCGCCAAACAGGGCGAGCTCGGCGAAGTCGCGCTCAAAAATTATATGGACGCAAAGCCGTTCGAATACGATTTGATTCCCTCGCCCGCAACGGGCAACGCGGGCACGCTCACGCCCCCGCGCGACTTCAATCTGATGTTCCAAACTTACGTCGGCGCATTGCGCGACGAAACCGCCGTCGCCTACCTGCGCCCCGAAACCGCGCAGGGTATCTTCGCCGACTTCAAAAATGTCTGCGACACTTCGCGCGTAAAAGTGCCCTTCGGCATAGCGCAAATCGGCAAGGCATTCCGCAACGAAATCACGCCGCGCAACTTCATCTTCCGCAGCCGCGAGTTCGAGCAGATGGAAATCGAATACTTCATCTCGCCCTACGACGACTGGCAGAAGCTGCACCGCGAGTGGATTGACGCGTGCAAAAAGTGGTTCGTCTCAATCGGACTTCCCGCCGACGAACTCGCCGAAGACGTCCACCCGAAGGAAAAACTCGCCCACTACGCGAAGGCGTGCACCGACATCACATTCCACTTCCCACACGGCTTGCAGGAATTGCAGGGCATCGCCGTGCGCGGCAACTTCGACCTCACGCAGCACCAGAACGCCTCGGGGCGCAACCTCGAATATTTCGACGAAGCCCGCAAGGAAAAATACCTGCCGCACGTCATCGAGCCGTCGCTGGGCGTCGACCGCACATTCCTCGCGGTTATGACCGCCGCCTATGCCGAAGACGAAGTTCCCAACGACAAGGGACAGGCTGAAAAGCGCGTCCTGCTCAAATTCAGTCCGCGCGTCGCGCCGTTTAAGGCTGCGGTGTTCCCGCTTGTGAAAAACAAGCCCGAACTTATGCAAAAGGCGCAGGAATTGCACGCAAAATTGCGCCGCCGCTGGAACGTGTTCTTCGACGCCGCGGGCGCAATCGGACGCCGCTACCGCCGTCAGGACGAGATTGGAACGCCCTTCGGAATCACAATCGACTTCCAGACGCTCGAAGACGGCACATTCACCCTGCGCGACCGCGACACCACAAAACAGGTGCGCATGAGCGAGTCCGAACTTGTCTCGCACCTCTCGCAGGAAATCGACGGCATCTAACCCGACACTCGCGGCTCGGGCGACGGCGCGGCGGAAACAGTCAAAAACGCCCGCACACCGCCCGCCCGACACAAGCGCAACGCCGCTTATCTCCCGCAAAATTCGCAACGGTGCTTACAACAAACCGATAAACAAAAAATCCCGTCGCACACCGCGACGGGATTTTTTTGCCCCAAAACTCTTTCCTTTTTTAGGATTCTCCGTTCCGCAAACTTCCGCATTCTGCCGCGCATTGCACAAAAACGCGCACCCCGCGCGACTTTCCGCAAAAACCGCATTCGGGCGAAACTACTTGCGCCCGCGGCGGTAGACCCAAACCGCGGCTACAAGCGTCAATACACCCGCAATCAAATACGACAAATTTATGTCCGCGCCGAACCCGACGGGCCCGCCGTGGCGCGGTGAAATCCACGCAATGTAGGAAACCACAATAAAACACATAAACATCGCCGGCAGCAGCGCGACAAACCCGTTTTTCGACTGCCTGAAAAGCCAGACCGCCCCCGCAAAAAGCGTCGACGTCGCCAAAACCTGATTGCCCCACGCAAAATAGTTCCACAAATTGTTGAAACTTGCCGCGTCGGTTTGCGACCACACAATCAACGCCAAAATCACCGCCACAAACGGAAGGCTCACAAGAATGCGGTTTTTAAGCGGTTTCTGGCTTATGCCGAACATTTCCGAAAAGCTCAAACGCACGCTGCGCATGGCGGTGTCACCCGTGGTGATTGCCAAAACAATGATGGCGGCAACCGTCAAAACGCCAACATATTCGCCCAGAAAATACCGCGCAATTTCGAGCAAAACAAAGTTCGGATTCTTCGCCATATACTCGGGAAACGCGTTGTAAATCGCCATGCCCGCGGCGGCCCAAACCATTGCGATAATGCCTTCCAAAACCATCATTCCGTAGAACGAACTCCGCGCCTGACGCTCGGTTTTCATCGTCCGCGCGATAATCGGCGACTGCGTCGCGTGGAAGCCCGAAATTATGCCGCAGGCTATCGTCACAAACAAAAGCGGTATCATGGGGTGGCCGTTTGCGGCGTTCCACATACGCGCCCTGAATGTCTCCGACTCGCTCAGAATGGCGGGATTTTCGAAAAGCCCGTAAATAATCGCGCACAAAATAGCGACAGTGCCCACAATCAGAACCGCCCCGAAAAACGGATAGAACTTGCCAATGATTTTGTCGACGGGAAAGAGCGTCGCCAAAATGTAATACGCAAAAATCGCGCCGACAGACCACCAGAAAAGCTCCGTGTTCGGGAAGAGGTCGTTGAACAAATTCGCGGGAACGTTGATAAACACCGTCACGACAAGCAGTAAAAGCAGAATCGTGAAAACCGAAAAAAACTTCGAATAAACGCCGCCGAGGTTGTCCTTGACAATGCTCGGCAGATTCGAGCCGCCGTTGCGTATCGACATCATTCCCGCAAGGAAGTCGTGCGTCGCCCCCGCAATGATGTTGCCAATCGGGATAATCAGAAAAACCATTGCGCCGAATTTTATGCCTATAATCACGCCTATTACGGGCCCGACACCGGCAATGTTAAGCAGCTGGATAAGCATATTTTTCCAGTGCGGCAGACAGACGTAGTCCACGCCGTCGTGCATCGAAACCGCAGGCGTCTGGCGGTCATCAGGACCTATAACCTTTTCGACAAACCTCCCATAAGTGAGGTATCCAATCACAAGCAATAAAAGACCTATAAAAAACTCCAACATAATGTGACGAGATTACCCGAGACCAAACCGATGTCAAAAAAAATAAACGGCGTTTCACAAAAATTTTGTCGACACCCGCGCAAGCCCTATTCCATACAGGACGCTCGCGGCAAACATTCTAGCCTTGGCATTGCTCGGCGCGGGCGCAGCACACCTTCCCGAAATTTCCACCGCCGCCGCAACCGCAACAAACGCGACACAGTGCGCAGTGCGCCTCTTTGCGGAAATCGGTTTTTGCGCGTCGCTTTCAACGTTTCCCCATTCGCATTCCGACTGTTCTAAATGCCTCGCGCGGGCAAATATAAAAACGCCCCTGCTCTATGTCGCGTCGACATTCGGCGGAGGCGTCGCGTATTTTACCCTTGCGTTTTATCTCCGATAAGCGCGTTATTTGCGCTGGCGTTCAAGCTCGCGGTGGGCGATATCGCGGCGGTAAAACGCGCCGTCGAACGATGTCTTGGCGCAGAGCGCATACGCTTTGTCGAGCGCGCCTTGCAGCGTGGCGTCGGTGCCGACCATACCGAGTACGCGCCCGCCCGAAGTCAGAATCCTGCCGTCTTTAAGCGAAGTCCCCGCGTGGATAATCCAACAGCCTTCGGGAATTTCCGACTTCGCGGGAAACGAAATCGCGTCGCCCTTGCGGTATTTGTCGGGGTATCCGCCCGCGCAGACAACGACAATCGCCGCGAACTTGTCGGCAATCTTCACTTTTGAGGCGTCGAGCCGCCCGTTTGCGATGTCGTTTAAAACTTCGAGCGCGTCGCTTTCGATAAGCGGCATAAGCACCTGACATTCTGGGTCGCCGAAGCGGACGTTGAATTCCACTACTTTCGCGCCCGCCTTCGTAATCATAATACCCACATAAAGCGTGCCGCGGTAGTCGATACCCTCTTTAATAAGACCGTCGAGAGTCGGGCGGATAATGTTCTCGCGAACGTCCCGCAAGACGGCTTCGGTCGCGACGGCCGCGGGGGCATACGCGCCCATTCCGCCCGTGTTAAGCCCCGTGTCGCCTTCGCCTACGCGCTTGTGGTCTTGGCTCGGCGGAAGCATAACGTAGTCTTTGCCGCAAACCATAAGCATAATGCTGGCCTCTTCGCCCTCCATTTTTTCCTCTACGACAATCTCCCTGCCGCTCTCTCCGAATGCGCCGCCTTCGAGCATTTCGCGGGCGGCTTCGATTGCCTGAGCCTTGGTTTCGGGAATGATGACGCCCTTGCCCGCGGCGAGACCGCTCGCCTTGATTACCACGTCGAACGGGGCTGATTCGATGTATTTGCGCGCGGCGTCGAAGTCGGTAAAATTCTCGCCCGCGGCAGTCGGAATGTTGTATTTTTTGAGGAAGTTTTTCGAAAATGCCTTGCTCGCCTCCAAAATCGCGCCGTTTTTGTTCGGCCCATAGACGGCGATTCCCTCGGCGCGGAGAGCGTCGGCAAGCCCCATTGAAAGCGGAACTTCCGGGCCGCTTATTACGAGGTCGAACTTGCCGTCCTTCGCGAGCTTCACAATGCCCGCGATGTCGTCGGCTGCGACGGAAACAACCTCGCAGTCTTCGGCAATGCCGCCGTTGCCCGGGGCGCATACGAGGCGTTCGAGCATAGGCGAACGCTTCACGGCTTTTACAAGGGCGTGTTCCCTGCCGCCGCCTCCGATAATAAGAACGTTAATCTTTTTCATAAGCATCAAAAAATATCAAATATTGTCGGTAAAAATTAAAATGTTTTTCTGTAAAGCCACACCGCCCACACGACAATCGCGCACGGCGGAATCGCGGCGGCCACAAGCGGGTCGACAACTCCGGTGCTGCCCAACGCCGTCATCAGGTTGTCGAGGGCGAAATACGCAAAGAACATGCCCATAGTCTTCGACACCCCAACCATGGGGTTCGTGCGCACACCAGACATCGAAAACGGAATCGCGATTGCCAGCACTACTATGCAGATGAGCGGTGCCGACCAAATTGAGTATTTGCGCACGAGATACGGCAGAGCCTCCAAATATTCCTCGTCTCCGCCGAACGCCTGCAAGAGAGTTTCGTTTTCCGAAAGCGACAAGTCTGCGGGCTTGCTCATCGAAAGAATCATAATCTCGGGGCGTTCTGTAAAGTCGCGGTAGTAGCGTTTGTCGAATCCCTCCGCCTTTATCGGGCGATTCTTCGCGGGGTCGAATTCCATATACTGCCCGTCGATAAAATACCAGCACTTGTCGACATCGTCGTAGACGCCCTTTCGCGCCATAACGCGGCTTGCCTCGCGCGCATTGTCGTCCAAAACCGAGACGCGCACGCCGAACCCCTCATTCGTGGTTTTAGAAAACGAGTTCATAAACCACAGCCTTTTCGTGCGGCGGTTGTTAAAACACAGCGGCGCGACTCTCCCGACCTGCTCGGCGGACATGACCTTTTTCTGTCCTTCAATCATCGCGTTGTTGTAGATTTTGCGCGACATCTCCTTGCAGACGGGATTTATCGAAGCCGTCGAAAACAGGAAAAGCCCCGCCAACACAATCGACGCCAGCCACAGCGAACGCGTTATGCGCAGGTCGCCCATACCCGTTGCCCGCATAGCCGTAATTTCGTTGTTTCGGTGCAGCGAGCCGAGCACGAACATAAAACTCAACAGCAGACTAATCGGCAAAAAAACCGGCATCAAAGTCGGAATCAGAAGCAGGTAGTATAAAAGAATGCTCGAAGTCGGAATACCGCTTTCGAAAAGCTTTCCGAGCGTCGCATACATATCGTTCATAATCAAAATTCCCAGCATAACCAAAACGGCTATGGCGAAAATTTTGAGCCACTCCATAAAAATATATCTGTCTAAAAGTGTGCGCATTAAAAAAACGTGGGACAAGCTAACATACCCGCGCGAAATTTTCAAGCCCATTGTAGAGAGTGCCGATTCCCGCAATGGACGAGAAAAAGCTTGATTTTAGACGCCGTTTCGGTAGGGTTTTCGATAGGATGAACGCCCACACCGAAACCGCGCCACACGCGCAAAATCAGACATTCGCGCCCGCGACAAATACGGACGCCCGTATCCCCGAACGCCCGAATATTTACCTGCTCGGATTTATGGGCACGGGCAAAACCTCCGTCGGCAAGCGGCTTGCCCAAACACTCGGCTACACATTCATCGATTCCGACGAGGAAATCGAAAAAAAGTGCTCAATGGAAATCAAGGACATCTTCGCAAAATACGGCGAGGATTACTTCCGCAAACTCGAACGCGAGTTTATCGACGGCGGACACCCCGCCTCAAACTGCGTGATTTCCTGCGGAGGCGGACTTGTCTGTCGCGACGGAATGCCCGAGCTTGTCAAGTCGAAGGGAATCGCAATCGTGCTTTTCAGCCGCCCCGACGAAATTCTCGAACGCATAGGCAAAAACGATAAACGCCCATTACTTAACGTCGAAAACCCGCTCGAAAAAATCCGCGAACTTCTCGACGCGCGCATGCCCTACTACCGCCAAAGCGGCGTCATGATTGCCACCGACAAAGAGCTCAACAAAACCGTCGATCACATCTTGCGCATATATAAACGCAACACCGCCGAATCCAGACAACGCCGTCCTAAAAAATCCGCAACCGCATTTCAACCACCGCGCGCAAAAAAATAAAAAACGCATAGCCAAAATAAAAAATTTAATACAGTCTACTTTTGTCCGATTGAGAAAAACAGAACAATAAAAAAAGGAACTGATATGAAAAAAATCACAATGTTGGCGGCGGCCGCAAGTCTTGTAATTCTCTCGGGTTGCGCTTCGGTAAGACCCACGGGTATCATCTATACCGACGTCAAAGTCCCCGAAATTGCGACGGGCGAAGCGATGGCGACAAAAACGGGCATCGCCAAGTGCAAAAGCTGGTGCGGTATGGTTGTAATCGGCGACGCAAGCGTCGAAGCCGCAAAGAAAAACGGCGGCATCACGAAAGTCTCTTCCGTCGATTGGAAGGCAAAGAGCATCTGCGGCATCATCGCCGAATACGAATGCATCGTAAAGGGCGAATAACCTCCATCTGCAACACAAAAAACATTTTGCGTTTTGCGCATACAACAAAACCCTCCAATCGCGGAGGGTTTTTTATTTTCATATCATCCGCTTTTTTCACCCCGACACCGCCGCATACATTCCCGTTGGAGGCGCAACATACAACCGTAGTTATACATCTGCCATCAGTTTCCGCACTTCCGCCCGCCGCAACTTTGTAACTGTCTCTTATACACATCTCCGAGCCCACGAGACGTAGAGGAATCTCGTAT